>Ga0209378_1003877_pt1 | contig 9974 bp, 6 predicted proteins | sample GraSoiAngelo_156_FD_186170 | JGI IMG/M metagenome (GOLD analysis project Ga0209378, IMG submission 186170) | Grasslands soil microbial communities from the Angelo Coastal Reserve, California, USA - 14_1009_13_40cm (SPAdes) (version 2) | ecosystem: Environmental > Terrestrial > Soil > Grasslands ... | reverse complement strand
GCGAGCCGCTGGGGAGCCGGCGCTGGAGCGCGCGGCAGAAGGAGCTCATCCGCGAGAGCCGCGTGGGGGCGACCCGTACGCTGGTCGATGCCGTCGCGGCCGCCGGGCCGCGACCGAGGATCCTGGTGAACGCCTCCGCGGTCGGCTACTACGGGCCGCGCGACGACGAGGCGCTCGACGAGAGCGCCGGCCCCGGCGCGGGCTTCCTGGCCGACGTGTGCCGGGCGTGGGAGGAGGAAGCGCGCAGGGCCGAGGACCTCGGGCTCCGCGTCGTGCGGCTCCGCCTCGGGGTCGTGCTGGCGGCGGACGGCGGCGCGCTCGCACGCATGCTGCCGCCCTTCCGTGCCTTCGTCGGCGGCCCGATCGGGAGCGGCCGGCAGTGGATGTCCTGGATCCACCGCGACGACGTGACCGGCCTCGTGGTCGCTGCGCTCGGCAACGACGGCTACCGCGGCCCCGTGAACGCGACCGCGCCGGAGCCGGTCACCAACCGCGAGTTCGCGAAGGCGCTCGGCCGCGCGCTGGCGCGGCCCGCCTGGCTGCCGACGCCGGCCTCCGCGCTCCGACTCGCGCTCGGCGAGATGGCCGAGCTGCTGCTCGCCGGCCAGCGCGTGCTCCCGGGCGTCGCCGATCGCCTCGGGTACCAGTGGCGCTACCCCGAGCTGGGCGGGGCGTTGCGGGCGAGCGTGAGGCGGTAGGGCGAGGGTCTCTGGTTGGCGCCCTCGGCGCGAAGCGACGCGCCGGAAGACCTCCCCTATCGCCGCCGGCGCCCTCACCTCCCATCGTCGCGCGCGTGCCGTCAAACCGGGGTTGAGCGGGGGCGGTGCTCGCTGCAAGCTTCGTTCGCAAGGGGAGGGAACATGCGGCGGCTCCATTTCGCCCTGGCGGCTCGCCTCGTCCTTGGCGTCTCTGCAGGGGCGATGATCGCGAGTCTCGACGACTCTCGCGCGCTGGCGAGCGGGCGGTGTGGGATCCATCCGTGGTGCGACACCTCCCTCTCCCCCGATGAGCGCGCCGGTTTGCTGCTCGACGCGCTGACCCCGGACGAGCGGGTGTCGCTGCTCGCCGGCGACGACCTGTTCGGGGTCTCCGGCCAGGCGCACACGCACACCGGCACGAGCGACGGCGTTCCGCGGGTGGACCTGCCGACGATCTACTACAGCGACGGCCCGATGGGCTCCCGGCAGGGTCAGGCGACGGCGATGCCGGCGCCGCTCGGGCTGGCCGCGACGTGGGACGTCGGGATGGCGGAGCGCTACGGCGCGGTCGTCGCCAACGAGGTCAAGAACAAGGGCAACGACGTGGTCTTCGCGCCGACGGTGAACATCATGCGCACGCCGCTCGGCGGACGCACGTTCGAAGGCTACGGCGAGGATCCGTTCCTGGTGAGCCGCATCGCGGTCGGCTGGATCCGCGGCGCACAGGGCGAGGGCGTGATCGCCGACGCCAAGCACTTCGCGGCCAACAACCAGGAGGGGCTGGGGCCCGAGCCGCCCCCGGGCGCGCCGATCGGTCTCGGCCTCGTCGGGGACCGCTTCACGGTGAACGCGGTGGTGGACGAGCGGACGCTCCGCGAGATCTATCTGCCGGCCTTCGAGGCCGCGGTCAAAGAGGCGCAGGTCGGGTCGGTGATGTGCGCCTACAACCGCCTGAACGGCCAGTACGCCTGCGAGAACCAGCACCTGCTCGAATCGATCCTCGAGGACGACTGGGGCTTCCCCGGCTACGTGCTGAGCGATTACGGCGCGGCCCATCCCAGCGGCACGGCGGCGTCGCTCACCAACGGCCTCGACTTCGAGCCGTGGCCCGGCTGGGCGTACTCGCCGCTCGAGGTGGAGGCGGCGCTGGCGGCCGGTCTCGCCAGCCCGGCCGATGTGGACGAGCACGTCCGGCGCATCCTGCGGACGCTCTTCGCCTTCGGGGCCTTCGACCGGGCGGCCTACGTCGACGACGACGCGCAGATCGACAAGCAGGGCCATGCCGATGCGGCCGGAGAGGTCGAAGAGGCGGCGATCACACTGCTCGAGAACTCTGGCGCCCTGCCGCTCGACGCGAGCACGCTCACGTCGGTCGCGATCATCGGCTCGGACGCCGATCGCTTCCAGTCGCGCGGCGGCTCGGCGGGCATCAGGCCGTTCTTCTTCGACACGCCGCGCGAGAAGATCACCGAGCGCGTCGGCCCCGGGGTCGAGGTGCGCTACGACCCGGGCGACGACCATGGCGCGGCCGCCGCGATGGCCGCGGGCGCCGACGTGGCGCTCGTCTTCGTGTCGGACACGTCGATCGAGGGCGTGGACCGCCCCTGCCTGTCGCTCAACTGCCCGGGGGACTCCCGCGATCAGGACGGGCTGATCACGGCCGTCGCGGCCTCGAATCCGAACACCGTGGTGGTGCTCGAGACCGGCGCTCCCGTGCTCACGCCGTGGCGCGACCAGGTCAGGGCGATCGTCGAGGCCTGGGTGCCCGGCGTCGAGGCCGGGACGGCGATCACGCGCGTGCTGTTCGGGGACGTGGATCCGGGCGGGCGGCTGCCGGCCACGTTCCCGCGCCAGGAAGGCGACATCCCCACTGCCGGCGACCCGGAGAAGTATCCCGGCGTGGCCGAGACGGTGCAGTACAAGGAAGGTGTGTTCGTCGGCTACCGCTGGTACGACGCGATGGGGATCGAGCCGGCCTTCCCGTTCGGCTTCGGGCTCTCGTACACCTCGTTCGCATACAGGAACCTGAAGATCTCCTCCACGCCGGGCGGCGGTGCCGTCGTCCAGTTCAACGTCAAGAACACGGGGACGCGGAGAGGCACCGACGTGGCCCAGCTCTACCTCGGTCTGCCGAGCCTGCCGCCGGCCGCTCCGCAGCCGCCGAGGGCGCTCAAGGGCTTCGCAAGGGTCGACCTCGCGCCCGGCGAGAGCACGCGCGTGCAGATCGTGCTCGACGCCCGCGCCTTCTCCTACTGGAACGCGGCGGCCGACGGCTGGGCCGTGGCGCCGGGCTGCTATCGCGTCATGGTCGGCCGCTCCTCGCGGGACATTCGGCTCGAGGGCGTCGTCGCCCAGGGTGGCGCGCTCTGCGCCGCGCCGCTCGCCGGCTAGCTAGCTGGCCAGGTACTCGTCCCCGCGCGGGCGGAGCAGCGGCGCACGCCCCGCGTGGACACCGACCTCCCGGGTGACGTCGTCGGGCGCCGTGCCCCACGCGCGCACGCGGCCCTGGTGGATGCCGCGGAGGTGGTGATCGCGCAGGTTCCGCTGCGACGAGCAGGCGGGCACGGCGCACCGCGTCGCGGGCGAAGACAGGGTCGCGGTGGCGGGGCTGGCGCTGCCCTTCCTGCCGTGCGCACGCATTTGCCGCTGATCGACGGTGGTGCCGAAGACTACGCCCTGCCGCAGGGGCGGAGGGGCAGGGAGAGGGCTCGGGGCGTAGGCCCCGATTGTCCACGGGTCTCAGGACGACGGTGCTCTTGAAGTTGCGACGCGAACGCGCCGCCGCGTGACGCCTTCGGTGCGGCTCGCGCTGGGCTCGAAGGCCGAGACCCCCGCATCCGGTTCGTCTGGAGCTTCGAGGGGAAGACCCGAGCCGCTTTCACGTGTCTATGTCAGAAAGCATGGGCGGAGAACTCATCCCGCGGCGCACGGGGCCCGCCCGTGTCTCCGGGACACGAATGCCCGTCGAACGTCCGAGGGGCGCTCCCCTGCTTCCGAGCCGCGCCTCGTCCGTTCTGGGTATTGCGACCCGCTGCCTGCATCGACAAACCTCCGGGCAGGGGCATCAAAGACTCCGATCGAGGACACGCGGGGCCGTTCTCCGCACGGAAAACAGGGGGGGTCATGCAAAAAGCACTGCGCGCGATCGTCATTCTGGGCGTCCTTGGTGTGCTCGAAGCGGTGGTGTTCGTCCCCGTGTTCGCCACGGCTCAGGCAGTAAAACCCACGAACAAGGTGGCCTGCTGCTTCCTCGAGAACGGCGCGCCCACATGCGGGCAGTTGACGGCGGACAACTGCGCCAAACACAATGGCACGTCCCTGGGTGCGATCTCCTGCGCGCACAACCCCTGTCTCTCATCCTCGACGACCACGTCGACGACGGGCGCGGCGACCACGACGACGTCCAGCGCGGCGGCGACCACGACGACGTCCAGCGCGGCGCCGACCACGACGACGTCCAGCGCGGCGCCGACCACGACGACGAGCAGCGCGGCACCGACCACGACGACGTCCAGCGCGGCGGCGACCACGACGACGTCCAGCGCGGCGGCGACCACGACGACGTCCAGCGCGGCGCCGACCACGACGACGAGCAGCGCGGCACCGACCACGACGACGAGCAGCGCGGCGCCGACCACGACGACGAGCAGCGCGGCGCCGACCACGACGACGAGCAGCGCGGCGCCGACCACGACGACGAGCAGCGCGGCGCCGACCACGACGACGTCCAGCGCGGCGCCGACCACGACGACGAGCAGCGCGGCGCCGACCACGACGACGTCCAGCGCGGCGCCGACCACGACGACGAGCAGCGCGGCGCCGACCACGACGACGTCCAGCGCGGCGCCGACCACGACGACGTCGAGCACGACGTCCACGACTACTTCGAGCACGACCTCGTCTACGTCGAGCACGACGTCCACGACCACGTCGAGCACGACCACCACCACCACGAGCCTCGCACCGTGCGCGCCGATCGTCACAAACCAGCCGATCTCGGGGACCTACCAGACGACGAGCCTCGGACCGACCGATCCGGCGGCCGTGAAGGTCTGCACCACCAATTCCACGACGAACCGCTTCGCCATCTGCACCGACGACACCTTCTGCGGCGGGACGGCGGGCACGTGCGCGCAGACGCCCTGGGTCGACGCGGGGGGTGTGACGCAGCCGACGCCGACGGCCACCACGACCTTCACCGTGACCGCAGGCAGTCCCCCCACGTGTGAGCACACCGTGTGCATCCAGTGCGGGGCGATCGGCAAGTGTGCCGACATCCAGGGCGGGTGCGACAACTGCGGGGGGGGGACAGACCCGGCGTGCACGCCGACCAGCACGAACGTGAACTGCCCGTTCGGCGACGAGTGCTGCCAGAGCCCGGGCTTCGTGCTGCCCACGCTCCTGATCGGCCCCGGGGTTCTCAACTTCTGCACGAAGACGAACCAGTTCGACTGTGGCTTCGGCGTGATCAACACCTCGAACCCGCAGACGGGCGACAACGAGCTCACGAAGGAGGGCGACACGAGCGACCCGGGGCTGGACTGCCAGTACGGCACCGCCGATGACCCGGCCTTGAACTCGAAGGCGTGCACCTCGAGCTCGATCAGCAACCCCCCGGGTCAGGGCGCCGATACGCGGGGGCGGATCAAGGTCACGAAGGGGAACGGGGTGTTCGACGCGGACGGCATCCAGATCCGCATGTCGACCCCGGAGCTGGCGACCACCTGGAGCGACGGCCAGGGCTGTCCGTCGAATGCCACCTTCGATGATGGAGAGAGCCTGGTGAGCCAGCTCACGCTGGCCGCCGAGCCGACGACGGCGGGTATGACGGGAGCGTTCGTGGAGCTGAACGGCGACACCTGCAAGCGCGTGGGAGCCGGCTTCACCAACCTCCCCGGCACCCAGGACGGCCCGCACACCGTCGGGTCGCCGACCGTGATCCCGATGCCGTACAGCGGGGGTGCGTTCCGGAGCGTGGCGATGAACGAGGTCTTCTCGGGCGCCTCGCCGCTCTTCGACCTGGGCTTCGTGGCGATCACGCCGACCGGCGCACCCACGTTCCAGGGGGCGGCGCAAGCCTGCACGTGCTCCACGGCGCGGAAATGCCCGGAGTGCGACGCCGGGACCACGGGCTGCCCGTGAGGACGGGAGAGCCGACGACTGCGTGACCTCGGGGCGGGCGCCTTCCCGAGAGGGGAGGCGCCCGCAGCGGGAAGCTCTCCATCCAGCTGCCCGCCTTGCTTCCAGGCCCGGCGTTGCTATCCTACCCGGCCGTGGGGAGGGATGGGTGGTGGTGGAGTGCACCAGCCGCGGCATGTCTCACCCTGGCGGCAGCACGCGGCGATTCAGCGGAGCTGCGGCACGTCGAGGTGACGCCCGCACCCGGCGGAGCGACGGCGGTCCTCCTGCTCTCGGCGCCCGTTCACGCAACGATCCGCGACGTTGCCGCTCCGGACGGAACCCCGTCGCGGGTATACGTCGATTTTCCGCGCGGGACCCGGCTCGCTCGCGGAGTGCTCGGCGGGATGAGCGTGTCCGCGCCGGTCGGCCGCGCCCGCGTGGGCGTAGGCGAGCACCGCGGGGTCCGCGTCGTGCTCGACCTCGAGTCGCCGGCGACCTACCGCGTCCGCCGCGAGGGGCGGCGGCTTGCGCTCGCGTTCGCTCCCGTCGCCCAGACGCAGGCTTCCGCGGCACCGACCCCAGCCGCCCGCGCCCCCGCCTTCGCCGCCCGCCCCAAGATCGTCCTCGACCCCGGCCACGGCGGGCACGACCCCGGCGCGCAGGCCTATGCCGTCGAGAAGGACGTCACGCTCGCCATCGCGAAGCGCCTCGCGGTGCTGCTCGGCGAGAAGCTCGGCGCCGAGGTCGTGCTCACCCGCAGCGCCGACGCGACCCTCCCGCTCGCCGCCCGCACCGCGCGCGCGAACGCCGAGGGCGCGGATCTCTTCGTCTCCATCCACGCCAACGCGAGCCCGCGCCCGCGGCTCCACGGGGTCGAGACCTACTACCTCAACAACACCCACGACCGCGGCACCATTCGCCTCGCGGCGATGGAGAACGGACTCAGCCTCCCGCCACCCGCGCGCGGCGGGGCCGACCTGCGCTACATCGTGAGCGATCTGGTGCAGGCGGCCAAGATGGAGGAGTCGATCGCCCTCGCCACCGCCGTGCAGCGCGGCCTCGTCGACCATCTCGGCGCGCGCTACCGCGGCGTCACCGACCTGGGCGTGAAGCGCGGCCCGTTCTACGTGCTGGTGGGGGCGTACATGCCGTGCGTCCTGGTGGAGGCGTCCTTCCTGACCCATCCCACCGAGGGCCGGCGGCTTGCCGCCCGCGCCTATCGCGACGCCGTGGCCGAGGGCATCTACACCGGCATCGCCCGCTTTCTCGCCGACGCGCGGCGCGCGCGGACCCTGTAGCGCCCGCGGCGCTGGAGCGCGGCGCGCCGTCGGGATATCGTCGTCCGGATCCGGAGGCGGAACCCGCACCGATTCGGGATTGGCCGTTGCGCCCCAGCCGCGTAGCAAGAGGCGTGGTCTCCAGGCGGACCACGCGACTCCTCGCCGCGGGCGTCCTCGCCGCCGCCGTGGCCCTCTGGCTCGGGCGCGCGCGGCGGGCGCCCGTTCCGGCAACGGACCTGTCCGCCGACGAGGAGGCGGCCTGGAGCCGGACGGTGGCAGCGCTGCAGCAGGTCGCGGAGGAGTATCCGGAGACGCTCGAGCTGAAGGATCCGGACGCATCGCGCCGGCGCCGCGCCCAGCTCGCCGGTTTTCTGGGCGAGACCTCGCGGCTCCTGGCGCGAACCTCTTCCGCCCCCGAGCTCCCGCGCCAGGTGGAGGCCCTGGGCAAGCGCGTTCTTGGCACCGACTACCGCGTCGGCACCGACAGCCGCGCGCTGATCGATCGCATCGTGGAGCGAGCCCAGCTGCGGCGCACGCCGCGGCTCAAGCCCGATCTGGCCAACGGCAGGCGCGTCTTGGCGGAAGCGTGCGCGCCGTGCCACGGGAGTGACGGCTCCGACGCGCCTCCAGCGATCACCGCGGCGCTGGACCCGCCTCCACCCAACATCCTCCATCCGCCGCACAACCTCACCCCGTACGAGATGTTCAACCGCGTCACCTACGGCGGCGTGGGGACGGCCATGCCGTCATTCGAGCAGGGCCTCACCGAAGCGGAGCGGTGGGACGTGGTCTTCTATCTCTTCGCCGAGCGCTGGTGGCCGTGCGAGAAGCCGCTGCCGCCCATCGGGGCGGACGAGCTCGCGCTGATGGGAGACTTCGAGCTGGGGAACAAGTTCGGATACGGCGCGGCGGCATGCCTGCGGCGCGACTTCCTTCCGCCTCGCTGAGCGGTCCTCGGTTCGAAGCGCTCGCCGGCGGCCGCGGAGGGACGGTGCCCTTCTGAGGCGTCCTTGATTCCCTCCCCCCGCGTCCCTCATAGCGCGGCGCTGGAGCCTCGCGCGCAAGCAGGCTATCGTCGCCCGCGATGATGCTCGCCCGGCCGCCCGCCTCGGTGCCGCTCGCCAGCGCCGGCTCGCTGCCCGAGGCGCTGGAGGACGTTGCGCAGGCAGGCCGCGTCGCCCGCGAGTACCTCGGGCGGATACACGCCGAGGTGCGCGCGCGACACGAGGCGGGGGCGGGCGGGCTCGAGCTGGTGGCCGTCTACACCGAGGCGGTCGATCGCCTGGTGCGCTTCCTCTTCGCGAACGCGAGCGCGCACTTCATGTCGCGCTTCGCGCGCCTCAACCCGCAGTGCGCGGTGGTCGCGCAGGGCGGCTACGGGCGGGGCGAGCTGAACCCCGGCTCCGACATCGACCTCCTCTTCCTCTACCCCTGGAAGGTGAACCCGTACGTCGAAACGGTCGCCGAGGTGATCCTCTACGCGCTCTGGGACGCGGGGCTCCAGGTTGGCAACGCGCTGCGCAACATCCGCGAGTGCGAGCGGCTCTCGGGGCGCGATCTCAAGGTCAAGACGGCGCTCCTCGACGCGCGCTACCTCGCGGGCGACGAGGCGCTCTACGCCGAGTTCGACCGCCGCATGCTGGAGGAGGTCTGGGGCCAGAACCCGACGCCCTTCTTCAAGGAGAAGCTCGCCGAGAACGCCGACCGCCACGCGCGCTCCGGCGACTCGGTCTACCTCCTCCAGCCGCAACTGAAGGACGGGCAGGGCGGCCTCCGCGACCTGCACACCGCCCTCTGGATGGCCAAGGTCCGCTTCAAGGTGCGGAGCTTCCGCGAGCTGGTGACGCTCGGGGTGATCGGCGAGGCCGCCGTCGCCGAGCTGGAGACGGCGCTCGACTTCCTCTGGCGCGTCCGCAACGCCCTCCACCTGGCCGCCAACGGCCACCAGGACCAGCTCACCTTCGAGCTCCAGGAGCGCATCGGGCCGACGCTCGGCTTCGCCGAGGGCCAGGCCGGCGTCGAGGCGTTCATGCGGGCCTACTACGCGCACGCGACCACCGTGGCGCGCTTCGGCGAGGCCGTCATCGCCCGCTGCCTCCAGCCGGCGGAGCCCTATCGCGGCACGCACCCGACGCCGCGCCTGATCCGGGACGGCATGCGCGTCCAGGGGCGCACGCTCTCGGTCGCCGGGCGCGAGATCTTCGCCGACGAGCCCGCCGCGCTCGTGCACGTGTTCGCCGAGGCGCAGCGCCACGGTGTCACGCTCTCGGCGGCGACGCGCGAGCTCATCCGCGACTGCCTGCCGCTGCTCGCCGCCGAGCGGGCCACGCCGGCGGTCGCGAACGCGTTCCTCGGCATCCTGCGCGCCAAGGGTCACGTCTACGAGACGCTCTTCGAGATGCACAAGCTCGGCGTGCTCCGGGAGGTCGTCCCGGAGTTCGGGCACATCGACTGCCTGATCGCGAGGGACCCGTTCCACATCTATACCGTCGATCACCACTCGCTGATCGGCGTGCGCGAGGTGGAGCGCCTGCGCGCCGGGGAGTTCGCGCGCACGCTCCCGCACCTGACGCAGGTGATGAACGAGCTGGCGCGCCCGGAGCTCCTCTTCCTCGGCATGATGTTCCACGACGTCGGCAAGGGCCACGGCCACGACCACGCGGGCCGCGGCGCGCGCATGATGCGGGACATCGCTATCCGCCTCGGGCTCAACGAGGACGAGAGCGCGGCGTGCGAGTTCCTGGTCCAGCACCACCTCCTCATGTCGCACCTGGCCCAGCGCCGCGACGTGGACGACGACCAGCTGATCGTCGACTTCTGCCGGACGGTCGGCAGCGTCGACAACCTCCAGCGGCTCTACGTCCTCACCTACGCC
>Ga0209378_1003873_pt1 | contig 9984 bp, 5 predicted proteins | sample GraSoiAngelo_156_FD_186170 | JGI IMG/M metagenome (GOLD analysis project Ga0209378, IMG submission 186170) | Grasslands soil microbial communities from the Angelo Coastal Reserve, California, USA - 14_1009_13_40cm (SPAdes) (version 2) | ecosystem: Environmental > Terrestrial > Soil > Grasslands ... | reverse complement strand
TCTCCGACAAAAACTTGCGCGGTATTTGTGAAGAGCTTGTGCCAATCGCAAGCTCGGTTCTTCTCCCAAAAATTCGCAGCGAACGCGCCGCTCCGCCGGAAACATTGGCAAAAGTTTTATCCTCCATTACTCCATCACTCCCCCACTCCATTGTGCCGTCTCTCGGTGGAACCCTCGATCTCGCGCGCGCGAAACAAAATCCGATTTTGATTACGGGCTCACTGCATTTCGCCGGCGAAGTTCTCGCCCATTTGCACGGCGAGCCCGCCGCCTTCGAAGAATGCGAACAGTAATCCCATCAATCACCACGAACGGCACGAAGCTTACGAAGGATTAAATTCCACTCCGTGCCCCTTCGTGTTTTTGGTGGATAATTAATCCGCCTCGATTCTCGGAAACAACGGCACCGGTTTGCCAACGACATGCCCGTGGGGCAATCTCCCCCACTCTGCATCCACGAGTGCAAATCGCTCATCTTTTCCGCTAAGGTCCATCCTCCAATTCAGCTGATCGAAAATTCCATGCGCCGCTCGCGGCAACACCGGAGAGATCAAGATCGCAATGATCCGAAGCGACTCCACTACATGGTAAAGGAGGGAGTTGAGTCGCTCGCACTGTGTTCGATCCTTGGCAAGTTCCCACGGCGAAGCGATATCGATTAGAAAATCGCCGGAACGCGCAACATGCAAGGTTTCATACAGCCCGAAGTCTGTCGCAAAGATATCCATTTTTATCGGATAAGCACGCGTCCATGCGATCACGAAGTCGTTTCTAAACTCGACCAGCGATGCATAGCTGCCGTTCCTTTCAAAAACTGCCTCCTCATCGCCAACTTCAAGGGCGCCGTCGTGATATCGATGCACCATATTCAGCGTTCGGTTGAGCAGATTGCCTAGCGAATTAGCAAGATCCGTGTTGTAGCGTTCGGTCAGGCGTTCTTCAGAGAAGTCCGCGTCTTTGCCAGTCGCAATATCGCTCATCAAATAATAGCGGAGCGCGTCGGCGCCGTACTTATCGACCAGGACGAATGGATCGATAATGTTGCCGGCACTCTTGCTCATCTTAGCGCCGCCGAGGTTCCACCAGCCATGAACGAGCAACTGCGGCATTTGTTCGTCGAGAAAGCCGATTGCGTGCAGCATGATGAGCCAGTAAATCCCATGCGCCGGAACGAGAATGTCTTTTCCGATGATTTGCAAAGCAGGCCATTTGTCGCGGAAAGTCGATGGTTGAGACTTGAGAGTTGAGAGACCGGGATCGTAACCGGCGAAGCTGATGTAGTTCGTCAGCGCATCGAACCAGACGTAGGTGACGAAATTCTTGTCGAACGGTAGCTCGATACCCCAATCGAGCCGCGATTTCGGACGCGAAATGCAAAGATCCCCACTCAGCCGCCCAACTGCATTGCGCAATTCGGTTTGACGAAAATCGGGAATGACGGCGTCCTTACGCTCCTCGAGATAACGAAGCAGCCATTCCTTGTGCTGACTTAGCTTGAAATAATAATTTTCTTCCTCGCGAAATTCGACTTCTCCCCACTCGGGACCAAATTGGCCGTCGGGGCCGCGTTCCTTGTCGGTTAGAAACTGTTCCTGACGGACTGAGTAATAGCCGGCCTGTTTGTCTTTGTAGATTTGCCCCGCATCGAACAGCCGTTGCAAAATTCCTTGAACGACTTTCTTGTGACGATCGCTCGTGGTCTCGGCCCATTCGTCGTAGCGGACGCCGAGTTTCTTCCAGAGATCGATAAACTTTTGCGTAATCTCTTTGACGAACTCCGATGGCGGAGTGCCGGCTTTGGCAGCCGATTGCTGGACTTTTTGGCCATGTTGATCGACACCGGTGAGAAAGAAAACTTTCTCGCCCTTAAGCCGATGATAGCGCGCGATCACATCGGCCAGCACTTTTTCATAAGCGTGTCCGATGTGCGGCGGCGAATTGGTGTAATCGATCGCCGTAGTAATAAAGAATATCTTCGGCATTTCGCGACCAGCCTTCGCTAAAGCTACGGGCTTGGCAAGCAAACGGCGGACGAATCGTTGTAGGGCAAGCGTCTCGCTTGCCACGCTGCAAATCAGCAGGCGGAGTGCCTGCCCTACAATTTCATGTCGCGCAGCGCAACCCGGTTTTTACCCAGACCGCGGATTACGCGGATCGCAACGGATTCCGGCGTTCGCACTTACGAGACCCGCACTTTCTTCCAAACGCCGTTTTCTTCTTTCCAGTTGTAAAGCGGCTTGCCGTTGACTTTATGGACAGAAGTTTCCGTGACCTTCATGCCCCCCGGCTGTCCGGCCATGAAGAAATCAATGTCATAGACTGTGCCGTCCGTAGCTTTCATATCCACACAGGCGAAATATTTGCCGCCTCCTAGACTGGAAAGCTGTTCGTCATGGATCTTAATCAAATCGAGCGCGAGATTCTTGCCTTGATAGTTGATGTGAAACCTCTTGTCGCTGGATTGTTTGCGAGTGCTCGCGATATGCCTTTTGATGCCCGCAGAAATATCGACCGTGCTGACTTGCTGCGTCGGAGTGTTCTGCAGGGACGTTGTTGTTACCTGTGGCAATCTTTGAATTGGTGGGTGCGGATGGGATTCGGCGAAGAGCGATGTAGCCGCCGTTAAAAAGCACGCAACAGATATTGCGATGAACAGTCGTACAATTATGAGGCCGGATTTCATGCAGCTACCTTCGCGGTTTCCATTTCCTGGCTGTATTTGCCGAACCGCGCTTTGCTATTGCACAAGGCGCGATGATGAAACGCTTGCTGCGCGGCCGGCACATTCGCCGCATCGCCTTTCCAGGCTTTGAGCACAGGAGCTTGCAAAGCGCGCCCGAATGAAAAACTCAACTGCCATGGCAGGTCGCTCGGCTGATTCATCGCATTGAGATGTTCGGTAGCTTGCAAGTCAGTTTGACCGCCGGAAAGAAAGACAAGGCCGGGAACAGCGGCCGGCACCACGCGTTTCATGCAGCGCACCGTAGCTTCGGCAACTTCCTGCACTGAAGCTTGCTGCGGACATTCTTTTCCCGAAAGGACCATGTTTGGCTTCAACAGCATCCCTTCCAACACGACGCGGTGCTCGGCCAAAGCATCGAAAACGCTTCGCAGGGTTTGCTCGGTTACTTCGAAATGCCGTTCGATTGTATGAGCGCCATCCATGAGCACTTCCGGTTCGACGATTGGCACCAGGTCCGTTTCTTGGCAGAGCGCCGCGTAACGCGCCAAGGCCTCCGCGTTCGCCTCGATGCACGTACGCGTGGGAATTTTCTCATCAATCGCGATCACCGCACGCCACTTTGCAAAGCGCGCTCCCAACTGCCGATATTCCGCCAGTCGCTCGCGCAATCCATCAAGACCCTCGGTAATTTTCTCGCCCGGGAAATTCGCCATCGCCTTGGCGCCTTTGTCCACTTTGATTCCAGGGATGATCCCCTGCTGCTCCAGCGCTTCGACGAAAGTGCGACCATCACGAGTCTTCTGCCGAATCGTCTCGTCGAAGAGAATCACGCCGCTGATAAATTCGCCCGCCCCGGCAGTGGTAAACAAGATTTCGCGATATGCCCGCCGGTTTTCTTCCGTCGAAGGAACACTAATGCTCTTCAATCGCTTTTCGATCGTCGGCGAGCTTTCATCGGCTGCCAAGATCCCCTTGCCGGGGGCGACAAGCTTTCTCGCTACGGACTCTAAATTTTCATTTCTCATGGCTTCCTCCTTGTGGATCATTTTTCGCTGCCCTCCATAATTACAACTAACATATTGGTTGCAACCTCGAAAGCTTTCGCGATTGACCAAAGGCCCGTTGCAGGGGCGACCCAAAACATCTCGTGCTCGTAATTGTAATCCCCGATCACGAGCAGGAGCACGAGTAAGAGCAACAAGGCGCTGAACGCTCTCCTCGACGCGCGGTCTAACTTGTGCTATACGCAAGTCAATGCTGAGCAGGATTATAATTTCGATGGCGATGGCCGCCGCGCTTTTCACGGCTCCGGTGGGCCTTGCTGCGCGATCATGCATCCTCTCCAGCGCGCCAAGTCAAAAAGCTTGTCAGTCAGGTTGCTGCGCTAACAAAACCTGTTGCGCGGTATCGCCAAAAAACACGGCGCCGCCGTCGCAGCCGCTCGCTAAAGCTGATTCCAGTCAACAACTGAAGGTAACCGGCTTTGTTACCGCACTGTCTTTCTCAAGTTGTGAAGCCGGAGCTGAGCAGTTCCGGCTTGATGCAAGAGCACCATCGGCGAACTCACCGCCGCGGCTAGCGTTGCTCTGCACGTTTCTCATCTGATCCAGGGCCGCTAACGCCCGAGGTGTGCCCTGTAGCCACGGCTTTGTGAGCCGTCGAAACGCGCCATAGGCGCGTGGCTACAAGACTTCAATCGCAGTCCTGGATCAATGAAAACAACAACTTTTTTAATCTTATTAGCTACATTTTTATTAGTTCGAAGTCAGATCGCCGCTAATGGCGGAGAATACACCGCTGTTTCGCCGCGACTCTCGTTAGGCGAAGTCACGCGCACCGTCCTGGAGAATAATCCGGCGATCAAAGAAGCGGAGAGCCGCTGGCGGGCCGCGATGCAGCGAGTGCGGCAAGCCAACGCGTGGGATGACCCGCGAGTCGTGGGCGAATCACGCGTGCGGCGTTTTGTGGATGTGCCGCCGAATGCATTCATGGATCAAACACTCGCCATCGAGCAACTGATCCCAATCACTGGAAAAAACCTTGTGCGCGGACGTGCAGCTGCGGCCGAAGCGTTGTCAATCTTTGAAGAAGTCCGGCGCGCGCAGCTCGATGCGATTGCGAAGGCGCGCGCCACTTACTTCCAGCTGGCGAATGCTTATGAACAACTTGAGATCAACAGCAAAAATCTCACTTCGCTGAAACAAATCGCCGACATCAGCCGTTCCCGGTACGAGACTGGATTGGAGAGCGCGGCGAATGTGCTCGTTGCCGAGACGGACTATAGCAAGCTGCTGGAAGCGCGGCGGGATCTGGAGCGGAATTTGTCTGACGCACAGTCGCAGCTGAACACACTCATGAACCGCGACGCGTTTGCGCCGCTTGGCGCGCCAGTCACGGCAACTGTTAACCACGCGCATCTCTCCGTGAGCAGGTTGCACGCGATCACGCTGGCGCAACGGCCCGAAGTGCAGATGGCGCGCGCGAAGATCGACGGCGAGAAGTCAAAACTTCAGCTAGCGCACCGCGCATGGATTCCCGATCCAGCAATCAGTATCAAAGGTCAGCGTTACAATGATGCCGCCGAGACAGTGAGTGAACTCGACGCCGGCGTGTTGTTCACAATTCCATGGGTAAATCCTAGCAAATACTCAGCCGGCGTGCGCGAGGCGCGCGCGAATCTTGCAGCCGCCGAGCAAGGACTCGAGCGCGAACAAAAGGAAGCGTTGCGGCTGTTGCGCGATCAGTTGGCAAAGATCGAGACGTTTCATCATCATGTCGAACTTTTCCGCGACAAGCTCGTGCCACAGGCGCAGCAGGCGTTTGAGGCGACACGGCTGAGTTACGAGTCGGGTAAAGCGACGTTTCTCGATTGGATCACCGCGCAACGCAACCTGCGCGATATCGAAGCAATGGGGCGCGAGCATTTGGCGCACTACCAAATGGCAGTCGCAGAGTTGGAGGCAGTCATCGGCGCAGACATTTACTCGACCGCGCCAGCATTATCGAAAGGAAGCAAATGAGGATGAAACTCTTTGTGCAAAAATTTGCGCTGTTGATCATGCTCGTTGCGCTTCTTTCTGGCGCCGCGTCCTGCTCGAAGAAAAGCACCACGGGGAAACCGAGTAACGTCGATTACTGGACCTGCACGATGCACCCGTCGGTGCATTCGAAGGATCCTGGAAAATGCCCCATTTGCTCGATGGATCTCGTGCCCGTGATGAAGAAGGAGGGCGGCGAAGCTACGCCGCAACCGCAAGGAGATGAAATAAAAGGCGGCGAGAAAAAGGCGCCGAGCGGCGAAATGCAAGGGATGCCCGGCATGCCAGGCATGAAAGAGGGAGAGATGAAGGGCGTCGAAAAGCCGAGCGAATTCGTTGTCCCAGTCGAACGTCAGCAGCAAATCGGGGTGCGCTACGCGAAGGTGGAGCGCAAACCGCTTGCCCACACAATCCGCGCGGTTGGTTTGATTGTGCCCGATAAAACACGCAACTGGCAATTCGTATCGCGCGTGGACGGCTACGTGCAAAAGCTGGATGTCACCGCGCCTGGCGAACTCGTCGATAAAAATACGCCGCTGTTGTCGATCTACAGCCCCGACTTGCTCACCAGCGAGCGGGAGTTCGTTGAGTTGTTGCGCATGCGTGACCAAGCCAAAAGCAAAGACGCGCGTGAAACCCCGCAGCGCTTGATCGAATCGGCCAAGCGCCGGCTCCAACTCTGGAACGTGACTGGAGAGCAGATCGCAGAGTTGGAAAAAAAGAGAAAGGCTTCTGACACGCTCACGCTGCTCTCACCATTTCGCGGAGTGGTGCAGTCGGTGCCCGTCGAGCAAGGCAAGAACGTAAAAACGGGCGACTTGCTTGTAGAGGTTGCCGACCTCAGCGTCGTCTGGCTGTGGGCGGAATTTTACGAGAATGAGTTGTCGATGCTTCAAGTGGGGCAAAAGCTCGCCATCACCGCAAAGTCGTATCCTGGCCAGAACTTCGACGGCACGATCAGTCTGATTGATCCGTTTCTCGACGCGACGAAACGCACGGCCAAGGTGCGGATCGATATTCCGAATCCCGATTTCAAACTGCGCCCCGGGATGTACGTGAATGCCGAGTTGGAAATGGACATGGGCGCGGCGCTCACCGTTCCCGTCAGTGCCGTGATGCCGACCGGCACGCGTAGCATCGTCTTTGTCGATAAAGGCGAAGGCAAACTTGAGCCGCGCATCGTCCAGCTTGGCACGAAATATGGCGACATCTACGAGGTGCAAAGCGGACTGCAAGAAAACGAACGCGTCGTCGCGAGCGCAAATTTTCTCATCGACGCCGAATCAAAAGTCCAAGGCGCGCTGAGAGGATTCGACGAAGAGCCAACACCGCAAGAAAGCGTTACCCCTGGCACCAAACCATGATTGAAGCTGGGCCAATTTCGCGGAGCGAAGTCACCGCTGCTGGCAACAGTGAGACACTAATCGATCGTATTATTGAGTGGAGTGCGCGGAATAAGTTCCTCGTTTTCATTCTCACAATCTTCGCTCTCGCCGCAGGCTTTTATGGCCTCATCCACACACCGCTGGATGCGATTCCGGATCTGAGCGACGTGCAGGTGATCGTTTACACCGAGTGGGAAGGGCGCTCGCCCGATCTGGTTGAAGACCAGATCACGTATCCAATTTCCAGCGTCTTCATCGCCGCGCCAAAAGTGAAATTCGTCCGCGGCGAATCGATGTTCGGCAAATCGTTCATCTACGTCGTTTTTCAGGATGGCACCGACATTTATTGGGCGCGCTCACGCGTAATCGAATACCTGAATTCAGTGCGCGGTTCGCTTCCCGAAGGAGTGAACCCAACAATCGGACCGGACGCGACCGGGGTAGGCTGGGTTTACGAATACGCGCTGGTTGACGACAGCGAGAAGCACGATCTCGCGCAGCTGCGTTCCATTCAGGATTGGAACCTGCGTTACGCGCTCTCCTCAGTAAAAGGCGTCGCAGAAGTCGCGCCGGTCGGCGGCTTCGTTAAGCAATATCAGGTCGACCTCGATCCAAACGCACTGGTCGCTTACAACATTCCGGTCAGCGAGGTCGTCAACGCCATCAAAATGAGTAACGCCGACGTGGGCGGTAAAATTTTCGAAGTCGCAACGACCGAGTATTACATTCGCGGCCGCGGCTACATCAAGAAGATCGAGGACATCGAGAACATTGTTCTCAAAGTCCAAAACGGCACGCCGGTTTATCTGAAAAATGTCGCAAACGTCCATCTCGGCGGTGATATCCGGCGCGGTGTAGCGGAACTCGATGGGCGTGGCGAAGTCGTTGGCGGCATCATCGTGATGCGTTACGGCGAGAACGCGCTCAATGTCATCGACGGTGTAAAAAAGAAGCTGGAAGAAATCAAAGCTTCGTTGCCTGATGGCGTGCACGTGGTCACGACGTATGACCGCAGCGATTTGATCAAACGCGCGATCGCCACACTGCGCGAGAAGTTGATCGAAGAGAGCATTGTTGTCGCGCTGGTTTGTCTCGTCTTTCTCTGGCACATCCGCTCCGCGCTGGTGGCGATCATCACACTGCCGATCGCGATCATTCTTTCGTTCGTGCCGATGTGGTGGATGCATGTGACCTCCAACATCATGTCGTTAGGCGGGATCGCTATCGCCATTGGCGCCATGGTCGATTCGGCGATCATCATGATCGAGAATGCGCATAAGCAACTGGAGCATTTCCGGGAAACGCACAGGCGGGAGCCGAATAATCTCGAGCGCGTGGAGGTGATCATCGCCGGGGCCAAAGGAGTCGGCCGCGCTCTTTTCTTCGCACTACTCGTAATCACGGTCAGCTTTGTCCCGGTCTTCACCCTCACCGCCCAAGAGGGCCGACTCTTCCGGCCGCTCGCGTTCACAAAAACGTTTGCGATGTTCTTCGCGTCGTTTCTCGGCGTCACGCTCGTGCCGGTGTTAATGACGCTGCTCATCCGCGGCAAAATCACGCCTGAGATCAAGAACCCAGTGAACCGGTTTTTGATCCGGACTTATCAGCCGTTCGCAGATTTCGTGTTGCGCTACCGATGGTTCACACTCGGCGCGGCGCTTGTTGTTTTGCTGCTCACGATTTTTCCATACAAGAAGCTCGGCTCCGAATTCATGCCGCCGCTGAACGAAGGCACGCTGCTGTACATGCCGACCGCCGTGCCAGGAATGTCAATCACCGAAGCAACGAAGATCCTCCAAATACAAGACCGACAACTAAAAAAAATCCCTGAGGCCGTGACCGTATTCGGCAAAGCCGGGCAAGCAGAAACGCCTACTGACCCGGCGCCGTTGTCCATGTTTGAGACGATCATCCCGCTTAAGCCGCCCAACGAATGGCGAAAGGGAATGACGTGGGAAAAGCTCCTCGCCGAGGTCAACGCGAACATCAAGACGCCGGGCATGGCGAACATTTTGTGGATGCCCATACAGACGCGCACCGAAATGCTCACCACGGGTTTTCGCAGCATCCTCGGCGTGAAAGTTTTTGGTCCTGATCTCGGCGAGATTCAGAAACTTGCCGTTCAGATCGAGAAAGAGTTGGCTGAGTTTCCAAACACGCGGAGCGTTTTCGCCGAGCGTACGGTCGGCGGATATTTTCTGGATTTCGCCGTCAACCGGGAAGCAGCCGCCCGTTACGGGCTCAAGGTTGGCGACGTAAACGACATTGTGGAGTCAGCCATCGGCGGCAAGAACATCACCACCACGGTGGAAGGCCGCGAACGCTACCCGGTCAACACGCGTTACGCGCGCGATTTTCGTGAGGACCTCGACGCGCTCAAGCGCGTGCTGGTTCCGACGCCTACTGGCGCGCAGGTTCCGATTTCGATGTTGGCCGATATCCATTACAAAACGGGCCCGCCCTCGGTGCGCAGCGAGAACGGCAAACTGGTCGGTTTCGTTTTTGTCGATGTTACCACCAGTGACATCGACGGCTACGTGCGCAAGGCCTCACAACATCTTGCTCAGCGGATTCAATATCCGCCGGGATATTACGTCGAATGGGCCGGCCAGTTCCAATACCTCCAGGCGGCTAAGGAGCGGCTCAAAGTCGTGGTCCCCTTCACGCTGCTGATCATTTTTGTGCTTCTGTACTTCAGCACGCGGTCAGTCATCAGAACATTCATCGTTCTGCTAACGGTGCCGTTCTCGCTCATTGGCGCGTTTTGGCTGCTCTATTTGCTGGGCTACAATATGAGCGTCGCCGTCTGGGTGGGGCTCATCGCGCTGGCCGGCGTCGGCGCAGAGACCGGAGTCGTCATGCTGCTCTATCTCGATCA
>Ga0209378_1003870_pt1 | contig 9987 bp, 9 predicted proteins | sample GraSoiAngelo_156_FD_186170 | JGI IMG/M metagenome (GOLD analysis project Ga0209378, IMG submission 186170) | Grasslands soil microbial communities from the Angelo Coastal Reserve, California, USA - 14_1009_13_40cm (SPAdes) (version 2) | ecosystem: Environmental > Terrestrial > Soil > Grasslands ... | reverse complement strand
GGTCATTCCGCAGTTCCTGCTCGGCATCTTCACAAATGACCAGCGTGTGATCGACGCGGGCGTGGGCGCTCTCGCGGTCGTCGGGATCGGTCAGCCGGCGCAGGCCGTGATCTTCACTCTTGGCGGCGCGTTGCGCGGCGCGGGGGACACGCGGTTCCCGCTCATGGCGACGGTCGTGAACTGGTTCGTCGTGCGTCTGCCGCTGGCGTACGTCCTCGCGTTCCCGCTTGGCCTCGGGCTCACCGGGGTGTGGGCGGGTATCGCGGCGGATTATTTCGTGCGCGCGGCACTCCTCGCCTGGCGCTTCAATTCGGGAGCGTGGCAGAGGGTACGCGTGTAACTTGGTGGTTTACGGTGCCCAGGGCGGGACTTGAACCCGCACGCCTTATTCAGGCATCAGCCCCTCGAACTGACGTGTATGCCATTTCACCACCTGGGCGGTGCCCCATCAGTTTAGCGCGACAGGGAGTCCACCCTCACGCTCGAAGTGTCGCCAGACCTCGCGCTTCCTCGAGAGGCACGGGACATTCGGAGCCGGGTACAACAAAGGTAGTAAACGACGGGAGGCGCGTTTCGCATAAGTCAGCTGGTACATGCCATCTTCACACCAGAGCCCGCCATGCAGACCGTACCGCTCCGAGATTCGGTGGCGTATCCATTCAGCATGTTCACGGCTCGCCGTGTTGAACCGAACGAGAAGAGTCCGGTAACGGCGACCCCTCGCCTTGCCGGTTCCGTCGTATGTACAGTCAATGACCGATCCGTCACCGTCCAGCAACCCACGCAGGAGATGACAGAGGACCGCGTCGGGGACGTCGATGGGCCCTAGCGTGAGTGACTTTCGTGGCGTGAGGCCGATCGACTGAAGCCATCTATACAAACCCACGTCGCCTATCTGCACACGCAGGCCGTGCGTGCCGAAGCCACCTTTGACGTGACCGATTTTCGCGCGACGATCGATGCATCGGAGGAAGGTCTCCAGAACCTCGCGCTCGCCAGAGCTAACGGAGACGTGACGGCCGCTGGGAGAGAGGTTTCCGTCGGTGGCGATAAGACCGACCGCGTAGGCGAGCTCGGGCGACCAGACCAGGGGCGATCGCGCCCGAAGCCGATAGGGGCCGCGCTTGCGGCCGCGCCGAGTCGCTGCCATCCGGGCGATGCGCGAATCCGTCGCCGCCGTCAACCCCTTCGCCCAGTTCTTGCCCACGCGCGTATCTACGCATATGCATCACGCCGTGGGAAGGTGACGACAGCGCGAAACCTGTCGTCATTTTGTGCGAACCCTGTCGCACAAATTGGCGACGGGGCCGAACGGACCCTACGATCCACACCGTGCGTCTCACCCGCTGCCCTCGTTGCCTCGCCGAGGACATCAGCGCGGACGCGCATCCCTCGCGCCGGCTCGTCGACGCGACACCGGTGACCTTCTTTGTGTGCCGCGACTGCTACCGCGCGGCCGAGCTCGAGTTCCAGATCTCATGCGAGAGCTCGAACATCGGCTATGCCCGACTGCCGATTCGTGAGTCGCTACGGCTTCTCCGCGGCTTCTACCAGGATCGGCTGCGCGAGTCGCCTGATGACGGGCGGGTGACGGAGGCACTCCAAGAGGTCGAACGTCGGTTGCTCATCGGTCCGGTCGAGCGCACTTCTAAACTCGACGCGTGAGTGCGGTCCGACCGAACCTCGCCCTGCTCTGGCCCTCTTACACGCTGTTTCCACTCGCGGGCTTTGGCGTCCTCGTGTTCGGCGCAAGCGGCCGCGACTCGACCATGGTGATCATCGGTCTGTTGCTGCTCGCCGCCAACGCAGCGATCGTCATCAACTACGCGTACTTCACGAAGCTCCGGATCGAGGATGGCGATCTCGTCTACCGCACGAACTTTGGCTCACGAGTGGATCGCGTCCCGCTCGGCGGGCTGCAGCGCATCGACGCGAAGCGCTATCCGGGCGCGCACTCCGGCGTATCGGCCCCGTTCTTCGTCGCGCGCGGTCGGGACTCGACGGTGAAGGTGAATACGAAGCCCTACCGCCTGCGGGACTTCACCTCGCTGATCGGCGCGGTCCGGTCGGCAAACGCTCGTGTCGAGCTCGACCCCTTCTGGGCGCGCGTCGCCGCCGGCGAGGATCCGTCGAAGGAGATCGAGCTGACACCGCGCAGCCGTATCTAGGCCCGGTCCAGCCGCCTCAGCTCGATCGCGGTGCATCGGTCCCACACGACGCGCATGCCCGCAGCCTCGGCCCGCTCGGCCGCGGCGATGTTGCCGAGGTCGAGCTGGAACCACATCGCCTTGATACCGGCGGCGATGGTGTCATCGACGACGGCATCCAGGTACTCGCCCCGGCGAAAGACGTCGACGAACCCGACGCTCGCGTCCTTGGGAATGTCCACCAGTCGGTCGTACGAGCGCTCGCCATCGACGATCGCACCCCGAAGCGCGGGATTGACCGGAATCACGCGATACCCGTGCGCACGCAGGGTGCGTGAAACCGAATTGCTCGGTCGATCGGGGCGCGCCGAGTAGCCGAATACGGCAATCGTGCGTGCAGAAGAGAGGAGGTCTCGAATGAGACCAGGCTCATTCATTTTCTCACATCACGCGCACGAGGAAAAGGTCTTGTCGCGCATCCTCGCCGCAGGATAATCGCCGTCGAGATGCCCCCTCGTGCACCGGTCGTCTGGACTACCACCGCCGTCCGCAGCGAGCGCTTTCGGCAGCGCCTCGACGAGCGCCACCGCGAGCTGACGATCCACGCCAAGGCTCGCGGTCGAAGCTACCGCCGCTCGCGCGCCGATCCGGTGAGCGAAGAGCTTCGACGCCTTCGGGCCGATTTCATCGCCGCGCTCGGACGTCTCGGATCGTTCGAGATCGCGATGGGCCGGCTGGCCCAATGCCGCTACGAGATCCAGCTCAACGAGCGCGCCGACGACCTGTCGCGCGACTATTTCCAGCTCTGGCATCTCATCGCGCGCCGCAGCGGCGCGACCTGGCCGGAGGAAGAGCGCGAGGCCGAGCGGCTCGACTACTTCGCGATGCAGGTCGGCCGCCTCGAGGGCATAGCGGACGCGCTTGTCGTCGCCGGCCGGAACGTGCGGCTCTTCCCGCTGCCGAACGTGCCCTGGCTCACCGCGTCCTAGCAGCCGCGCTTCGTCATACTTCACGCGTGGCGGGGCCGTAGCTCAGCGGTTAGAGCGCGCGGCTTACATCCGCGATGTCGGAGGTTCGAATCCCCCCGGCCCCACCCGTGAGTTTTTGACGATCTGTTGACCCGCGCGCCGGTTTGCGACGTACTCCTCGCCCGCAAATTGCTGTCGCCCGAACGTTGGCTCTCCGACACCGGATCGTTGCATGGCCGGCGGCTGGGTCGGGTGATGAGCCCTCGAGTAGGAGGAACCGATGCGACTCAGGCATTTCGCTTCTCTCGGAATCGCGGCTTTATTGAGCGGCGCCAGTCTGGCGACGGTGCCCGTCGCTAGCGGCAGCGGCAGCGCTAGCGCAACTGCGAGTTCGAGCTCCGGGATCGGGTTTCAGGTCCCGACCGTGGTGGACCCGATCCACACAAATGGCGAACCCGATATCGCAATCGACGTTCAGGGTCGTGTCTTCGTCAGCGGTCCGACCGGTACGGGTACCCAGCGCAGCACCTGGTTCGGCTCGGTCGACGGTGGCCAAACCTTCCGGGTGATGGCGCAGAAGACACCGCCGAACCCGATCATTGGGATCCCGGCTCCCGGCCCGGGAGGCGGCGACACCGACATCAACTTCGACCGTAGCGGCAAGCAGTACTTCGCCGACCTTTATGCGCTCGCGTGCCTACGCGTCGCCGTCACCGGTCCCGTCAACTCAGGGGCGACTGACCAGGAGGGCTTCCTCGGTTGTGGCCCCACCTCGCCCGGCGCCGATCGCCAGTGGCTCGCCGTCTACGACCCTCCGGCGAAACCGACGCAGTCCGCATACATCGGCCCGACCCCGCTCATCTACCTGGAGTTCAACAACATCGTCGGCCCAGGTCCGAACGGCGGGGCACAGTGGAACAAGAGCACGGATGGACTCACGTTCGTTAACGCTACGGCTGATGAGACTCCCTCAACCGGGCCCGGCATCGGTTACTCGCCCTTCGGCCCCGATGGCTATCCGGCGATCGATCAGCTCACCGGCAAGGTTTTCCAGGCGGCCGGCTGCACTATGGCTAATGGCTGCACGTCGAACGGGATATTCCTGAACATCGGAACGCCCGATGCGAGCGGGACGCTCCACTTCCTCGATACCAACGGCGCCGGGGGACAGGATCTGAAGAAGCTCATCAAGATCGCCGACACGGCTACCTCGCCGGACACACTCTTCTCCGTGGTGTCAATGGACAGCGCCCGCAATCTCTTTGTGGTCTGGTGCCTGACTAGCGACGCGGCCCACCCAAGCCAGCGTCAGGTCTTTGTCAGCGCGGCGAGCGCGGCCAGCGGATGGGAAAGCTGGACGACGCCAGTGCAGGTGAGCGACGGTTCGACTTCGACGGGTGACGCGGTGAACGTGTTCCCCTGGATCAAGGCCGGCGGGCCCGGACGAGCGGACGCGGTCTGGTACGGCCAGGACAAGAACGTGGATCCAAGCTCGCAAAGCGGCCAGGCGTGGAACGTCTTCATGTCTCAAGTCGTCTTCCCGACCGATTTGTCGGGAGGAGTGACCGGAGTCGCGCCGACCAAGGCGCTGGTCAAGGTCACGCCCCATCCCATGCATTACAACGACATCTGCCTGATGGGCACGGGCTGCATCACCAGCCAGGGCAACCGCAACCTCGCCGATTTCTTCGTGATCACCATCGACAGCACCGGCGCAGCTGAGATCGTCTACGACGACACGTCGAATGGGCTCATTCAGACCGCAGCCGGATTGGTCGAGCCGCCGCACTTCGTCGATCATCCAGGCGCAGGAGTCATCACGATCGCCCGCCAGTCGTCCGGGCTCGGTCTCTTCGGGACCGCGGTCACCGGGCCTTCCGACGCGCCGGTCGGCGGGCTGAACGATCCGCCCGGCGACGCACTCTTCCCGGTGATCGGCGGCAGCGACCAGCGGGGAATGGATGTTGTCGGGACGAGCATGCAGCTCTCGCCCGATGGAGCGACTCTTAACGTGACTGCACGCGTGATCGATCTCTCAAACCCGGCCGGGACCGCGGCCGCCATCGCGACCACCACCAACCTGCAGTACGTGACGCGCTGGCAGCTCGGCGACACCCTCTATTACGCGGCCATGGAGAACACGCCTGCGAATCAACCTTCGTACTACGCCGGGAAAGTGCAGAGCATCGATCTCTGCTCCGTGTCGGCCTGCTTCCCGCATGTCCTTACCTATCCGGAACCAGTTTTCGGGGGAACCGCGGAGCCTGGCACGATCAACTGCCCGGCGAGGCCATCCGCCTCTAACCCGTGCAGCGTGACCATCGCGGTGCGCGTCGGAGACATCGGAATGACGCCCGCGAAGGCCGCGACGAGCCTGCTCGAAGAGGTCGGTGGTTACGCCCTGGCCGCGACGATCCCGGAAGGGGCCGAGAACAACGCGACCGCGGAATCGGACACCGTTCCGCTCGAGATCGACGGCGTCTGTTGCTACAACTTCAAGGCCGCCGTCCAAAACGGGCCGCCGCCGCCTTGCCGCACAGCCGCCGGAAACGGCGACATCAATTCGGCTAGCCAAGGCAAGGCGAGCTTCTCGATCGACAAAACTCGCTGCCACGACATCGGGAAGGGCACCCTCCAAGCGCAAGACGCCTCTGCCACCATGAACTTCCAAGCGACGGAGTTCCAGTCGGTCGTCTTCAACGACGCGACCAGTAGCGTCACTTTGGTCGGCAACGGGATCAACAACGGCAATCCAGTGACGTTCACCGCAGTAGCGGTCAACGGCGTAGCAGGCGTCGGCGCGTTCAACCTGACTCTGAGCGACGGCTATACCAACAGTGGAACGCTGCTCGACGGCAGCATCGAGCTCCACTAGGGCGAGAGCGCTGCGGGCGGCCGCCGATCGACCGCCCGCAGCCTCTTCTAGTTTTGGATGACGTCCACATCGCTCGCCTTCACGTAGGCGAGCCGATGGTTAAAGCGGATCAGATAGAACTCGCTCGGGGTCGTGATGACACTGTAATGCGCGAGGTCGTTGAATGTGGGCGCGTCGTAGTAATCGCCTCTGACCTTCTCGTAGGACACGTAACGCTGGCCCGCCGCGATGGAGTACTGGGCCATCGTCCGGGTCGAGATCGATTCGGGGTACGCCCTGCCGTAGACGGGAATTGACGTCCTCCCGGACTTCGGCGTGATGAGCGTTCCTGTCGTGCCGACCACATCGCTCCCCTTGGGGTCGTAGAACCAGACCTTGCTACCGGCGTACCAGATCGCGTCCCAATCGCCCTGCCGGTCTACGCGGTAGAAGTCCTGTCCGGTGACGGCCTTGTCGCCCCAGTCGTTCGCGCAGTCGGTGCCGCCGGTGTTGAGGCCGGGGTCGTTGAACAACGGCTCGTCGAAGCCCGGCTTCGTGCGCAGGTACACGAAGTTCGCCGGCTGTGGCGGCTGAAGAGATCCGCTGCCCTGGCAGTCGCGCACCCGCGGCTGGTTGCGCTGGAAGTTCGGGGCGATGGTCACGATGTTGCCGCCGCGCGCAGTCGGCCGGATCGGATTGCCGACAAGCTCCATGTACCGCGCCCAGTTCCAGAACGGACCCGGGTCCCAGTGCATCCCGGCGACCAAGTCGGTGTACGGTCCGGGAACGTCATCGTGGCCGATGATGTGCGCTCGATCGAGGGGAATGCCGTACCTCGCCGCCAGGGAGCGGGTGAGTGCGGCTGAGGTCTGGTACATCTTGTCCGTGTACCAGGTGGTTCCCTGGATCGCGACGCCTTCGTGCTCGTAGCCGATCGCGTGCATGTTGAAGTTCCAGTTACCGGCGTGCCACGCGACGTTCTTGGTCTGGACCATCTGCGTGATCTGGCCGTCCGAGGACCGCACGACGTAGTGCGCGCTCACATAGTTGTGTGAATTCTGGAAGATCTGGATCGTCCGGTCGTAGCTAACTTCGGAGTCGTGGATCACGATGAACCGGATGTCGAGCCCATCGGAAGGCCGCGTGGCGAGGTCGTAGTTGCCGTAGTCGCCGGGATCGCTCGAGTTCTGCTGGTAGCCCGCCGGAATAAATCGGCAATCCAAACCGGGCGGGCAGTCGGCGGCCGAGTCGCGTCCCGCGCGAAGCTGAAGGGCGGCGGTTGTGGCGCGGTCGGGCGCGACCGCAGTCGAGGCGAGGACGATCGTCTGTCCGTCGCTGGTCGTGCGCGAGACGCCGGCGGCGATCGTCGCAAACACGCTGTCCGCGAAACCGAGCGCGATTGGCGCATCGGCCGAGCCGCTGTACTTGGCGACTGCGCCGTACCACTGGGCGGGATCGGCCGGAACGGCGCCGACCGTGTCACGCGCGTACTGCGCGAGCAGCGCCGCGCCTCCGCGAATGTTCTGCTTCGCGTCCGTCCTTATTGCGCTCGCGCTCGCGCCGCTTGCGCTGGCGGCGGCGGCGACCGTCGGTCCGGCCTGCTGCGTCTGCAGCGGGCGAGCTGTCTCGTCACCCTTCGCGCCCGCGAACGCACCGTTCGTGGAGTCGGCGAGCTGGAGCGGACCGAAGGCGCCCGCGCCGCTCGACGACTCCCACCGCGTCAAGGTGTACGAGACCGCGAGTAGGACGCTCGCCGGGACGTGGAACTCCGCCGCCGCACTGCTGAAGGCGCTCTGCAAGGAAGAAGGCGCGGCGTTGGCGGAGGACCCCAGAGTTGCGAGGACGAGGATCGTGCTCGCGAGGAACGCGGAGACCCGCGCGGAAGACCGAGGGACGTGCGACATGGATCAACTCCTTGTCGTGGGGGTCGACTTGGGCGCCGAGAGGTTACTCCCCACGACCGAAACGGGAGGCCCCGTCTGCGCGCCTGCCACGTGACGAGGCGAGCGGCGACCAAGCACCGTAAAGTGGCATCCCGCTATGACTTCCGGTCGACACTTTCTCCAGATCCCCGGTCCGACGAATGTCCCGGAGCGGATCCTGCGCGCGATGGACCGTCCCGTTCCGGATCACCGCGGTCCGGAAATGCCGAGCCTCGTGGCGGAGATCCGTGCCGGACTTCGGACCATCTTCAAGTCGGAGCGCGGCGAGCCGGTGCTCTTCCCGGGCAGTGGCACAGGAGCCTGGGAGGCTTCGATCGTCAACACGCTCAACCCGGGCGAGCGCGTGTTGAGCTTTGAGAACGGTCACTTCGCGCGCCTCTACGCGGAAGCCGCGCGCAAGCTGGGCATGGGTGTTGACGAGGTCAAGCTGCGATGGGGCGATGCGGTCACCGAGTCCGACGTCGAGGCGAATCTCGGGCCGGACCACCGCGCCGTCCTGATCGTCCACAACGAGACCTCCACCGGTGTCACGACGGACGTGGACGCGGTGCGGCGGGCCATCGACCGCACGGGTTTCGACCCGCTGCTCGTCGTCGATGTCGTCAGCGCTCTCGGCTCGATCGACTTTCGAATGGACGAGTGGCGGGTCGATGTTGCCGTCACTGGCACGCAGAAGGGACTCATGTTGCCGCCGGGCGGCGCCGTCCTCTGCGTCGGGCCAAGAGCGCTCGATGCGGCCGAGGAGAACCGAACTCCGAGGTATTTCTACGATTGGCGCCCGGTAATCCGCGACATGCAGCAGGGATTCTTTCCCTACACTCCGCCGACGCTGCTCTTGTTCGGTCTTCGGGAGGCCATTCGCATGCTGCTCGAGGAAGGCCTCGACAACGTTTTCGCGCGGCACGCGCGGCTCGCTCAAGCCACGCGAGAGGCGGTGCGTGCGTGGGGATTGAAGATGCTCGCCGGCGATGTCGCTCGCGCGTCGAACTCGCTCACGGCGGTGGTCGTTGACGCGATCGACTCGGGAGCGGTCGTGAAGGTCGCGGCGGACCGACTGAATCTCGCTCTTGGTGTGGGTCTCGGTCAGCTTCGCGGCCGCGTGTTCCGCATCGGCCACCTTGGATCGCTGAACGAGCTCGAGGTTCTGGCGACCCTGGCCGGGACGGAGCTCGCGCTGCGGTATGCCGGGCAGCCGATCGAACTCGGCGTGGGCGTCGCGGCCGCCGAGCGGTTCCTGGCTGCATGCGAGTAACCAACCGCGCCGACAAGCCCCTCGGCGATGTGGTCCCCGGAGTTCGTCGCGCGATCTTCTTCGATGCGCCGGAGGGAGCCACGCAGCTGACGTTCGGCGCCGCCGAGATCGATCCCGGCAGAGAGATACCGGTGCACCGGCACAAGGTCGGCGATCGCTACGTTGAAGAGGGCTTCTTCGTTCTCGAGGGTGAGGGTGAGGTGCGCGTCGGCGACCAGACGAGTCCGCTCCGCGCCGGGTCGTTCTGCGTGATGTCGCCGGCGGAAGGATTTCACAGCATTCGGAACACAGGCACCAAGACCCTCAAGTTCGTGATGTGCTTCGCGGGCACGGGTGTGGAGATGGAGCGCAAGGCCTAACGAGGGTCGGCCTTGTTATCCTGAACGGCGGACGCGGCGTTCCGCAGTCCTCCGATCGCGAGGAAGTCGCAGGGTCACGCTTCCGCCCCGTGCGGCCGGGATGTGAGGGGCGCGCCGAGGTAGCTCAGTTGGTAGAGCAATGGTCTGAAGAACCATGTGTCGCCAGTTCGATTCTGGCCCTCGGCACAGTGCGAGGTTTCCTAGTCATTCAAGAAAACCCGGCTCCGCGCAAGTCGGCATCGAACACCGTCAAACCGTTGTGCTACCGGCAGACGGGAATCGGGATTGGTGGCAGGTCATCGGTCCGTTGCGGACGACGTGGCCACGATCTCACCCGGCGCGGCCACCAATTCGAATGCGATGAATGGCTTCGCGAGTGACCTGCGCGCGGTGAGCGCGAGTCGTCCATTGTTCCTTCACGGGTTCTTCACAACGAGTCCGTATGGTCAACGCGCTCGTAGCCC
>Ga0209378_1003842_pt1 | contig 10028 bp, 8 predicted proteins | sample GraSoiAngelo_156_FD_186170 | JGI IMG/M metagenome (GOLD analysis project Ga0209378, IMG submission 186170) | Grasslands soil microbial communities from the Angelo Coastal Reserve, California, USA - 14_1009_13_40cm (SPAdes) (version 2) | ecosystem: Environmental > Terrestrial > Soil > Grasslands ... | reverse complement strand
CAACCAAGGTCTCCATCAGAGTGAAGCCTGCCTCGGCGCAATCCGGGTTCGGCGCCCGTCGTGAGAGTAGGTTTTTCATAGATAGATACTGCTTCATAGTGTCCACGATCCTGAGTTTAGGGGGACGATGGCGGCAACCCACGAAGTAAAGGCCGTCCGCCGAACCGTGCTGTGTTTGAGTGGCGCATAGGGTACCACACAAACACCTTCTGCTTCAAGATCTTTATCGGCTGTGTGCGCAGGTCACTTCACATATAATTCTCCCATGGAGATAGTCGCCGCCATACGGAGGGTCGTGGAAGGGAACCATCTGAACCGGTCCGAGGCCGAGTCCGTCATGGAAACATTGATGAGCGGTCAGGCCACGGATGCGCAGATCGCCTCCTTTCTCACGGCTTTGAGGATGAAGGGGGAGACTGTTGAGGAGCTGATAGGCTTTGCTTGTGTCATCCGCAGTCGCGTTTCCGCCGTGCGCCCAAGCGCGCATGTCGGCGCCGCGCTTTCGGGTACCGAACGAGAGATGCTGGTAGACACATGCGGCACAGGGGGGGATGCAACCGGGACCTTCAACATTTCCACGGCGACAGCCTTCGTGGTGGCAGGCGCAGGAGTGCGAGTGGCCAAACACGGGAATCGCAGTGTGTCGAGCCTGTGCGGGAGCGCCGACGTGGTAGAAGCTCTCGGTATCCGCATAGATCTTTCTCCCGAAGCTGTGGGGCGCTGTATCGACGAGGCGGGGATTGGTTTCCTCTACGCTCCTCTCCTTCACACTGCCATGCGCTATGTCATGCTTGCCCGGCGTGAAATCCGAATCCGTACCGTTTTCAACCTCCTGGGTCCTCTGTGCAATCCGGCGCAGGCGGCCGCTCAGGTTGTCGGGGTTTATGGCGAAAAGCTTACAGAGATGATGGCCCAAGTGCTCTGCGCGCTGGGATCGCAACGGGCCTTTGTCGTGCACGGCTCCGACGGCCTGGACGAGATCACAATCACCGGCGAAAGCAAGGTGTCCGAGGTTCGAGAGGGCAAGGTTCTCACTTACTACGTGGCTCCCGAGGATTTCGGCTTGCGCAGAGCTCCTATCGAGGAGATCCACGGCGGCGACGCCCGGCGCAATGCGGAAATTATCCGCGAAATCCTCTCCGGGAGCGGAGGGCCCAAAAGGGACGTTGTAGTGCTCAACGCTGCCGCCGGGTTGGTCGCCGGAGGCAAAGCCCGGACCCTCAAGGAAGCTGTCGAGATCGCTCGGGCTTCCATCGATTCCGGTCAGGCGCACGCAAGTCTCGAGCGCCTGATTTCCCTGAGTCAAAGCCTTTCCCCGGGCTGACGTCAGTTTGAAGTTCAGCCTTCAGGCCGCACAGCGCCCGAGCAGGCTAAAGCCTGAACTCCGAACAAAGCCATCATTCTCGCTGGACCCGAATGCGCCCGGCTGGATTGACAACTACACGGTACTGTCCCGCCTTTCCTCGCACAACAAAAGTCCCGGCTGGAACTGCGTTTCCGCGCGGGAAAAAACGTACGGGGCGCCGCGGCGAGGAGACAATGCGAACACCGGCCGGCAGATTCCGGATCGAGCTCTCATAGGGGGCGCGCGTTCTAGGATCCGCCCAGTAGAAACGAGCACCGCCGGGGTCGATCTGCAAAACCACCGAGGTATTTGCCGAAACAGCGTACATGCGCCCCCATTGGAGTGCACTCTCGAGAAGATGGGCCGCACCCCACAAATTCCACTCCTGCGTCAACCAGTGCAGATTTGGTATGGCGACCCCGACCAGAAGGCTCATGCAGGCAACTGCCAACACCAGTTCGGTGAGGCCGAACCCACCGGAGCCCAATTCGTAACAGCGCCACTTCGCGCACAGCATGACACGGTCTCGAGCCAGGTGAGAGGGAGAGCCTCGCTGGCGGGTTTGTTGCGCCTTCGTTCGGGGCGCACTCCTATCTAACGAACGCCTCGTGAATTGGGCGAAAGAAACTTTGTGATTGTTTGGGGCTACGCGTCTTGGCGGTAAAGGCTCCGCCCAATCCACCACGAAGACACGAAGACGCGGAGAACCACTAACGCTATCTGTCGGTCACACGGTGCGGGTATACCAGTGAATGAAGGGGACACCAAAGAACAGGGAAATGACGGCGCCGCAGCCAAGGAAGGTTCCGAAAGACAGTTTGGTTTGCAGGGACTCCCCGCGGAAGCGAATGAGAAAGATGCCGACGAAACTCCCGGAAAGAGACCCTGCAAATATCGTGAGCAGGGCCAGACGCCATCCGAGAAAGGCTCCGACCATGGCCATCATCTTCACGTCGCCCATCCCCAGCCCTTGCCGTTTTCTCACTATCTGATATAGGAACCCGGTCAACAAAATGAAAGCCGCTCCAACGATCGCACCGAGCAGCGAGGCCACCCATGGCAGCATTGTTTCCGGGCTCTCCGGGCTGAGAGACACAGCCACTGCGCGCGCCGCCGCCTCCCGGTACAGTGCAGGATCCTGAAAAGGGCTGAGAAGGATGCCAATCAAGGTGCCGGGGAGCGTAAATACATTGGGCAGAATCTGGTGATCGTAATCGATCAAAGCCAGGACGATGATCAGGCCGATGAACAGGCTGTTCACGAAAGTTGGAGGCGTGAGCTGCCAGGCCCTCGCGCAGGCATAAAAAGCAATCCCCGCGGAAAGCTCCACCAGCGGATATCGGAGCGAAATGGGGCCCTTACAGGACCGGCATTTCCCTTTCAAAAGAAGGTAGCTGACAAGGGGAATGTTATCGTAAGGGCGAACCGCAACTCCGCAACGGGGACAGTGCGATCCGGGCCAGACCACTGATTCACGGCGCGGAACCCGGTGAATACAGACGTTCAGAAAACTGCCCAGGATCAGACCAAACAACGAGTAAGCAAGAGCCGGGAGCCACATCACGGTAATGACTGTAGGGTAATCGTCCAAAATCCACAAGCCCCTCGGCGATAGAAGATGGAGGATTGAAGATCGAGGATGGAGGATGGAGGATGGAGGATGGAGGATTGCAGGATAGAGGAAACAGGATAATGGAGAAGATCTTCGGGATCGCGACTCAGGGTCTCGCCAAGGTCAGCAATTTCTTGAAAATGACAAATTCCCTAAGGGGGGGAATCCGCCGATCCGGTCTATTTGTCATTTGTCATTTCGAGTCCGGGGCGAGCCTGGAAGCCTTGGAGTTCCGCGCTCTGAGCGGAAGTGGTTCAAAATACCTTTGCAACGAGATTGCCGTTGCCCTAGCCCGCCATCCATCTTCTATCCTCCATCTTCGCTATTTGGACTCCGGCACATTGTCCGAGCTGGTCTTGGCGATTTCGAAATCGTTGGCCTCGAGCAGTGTATACATGGCTTTTTGCAGGTCGATCGCGGACTTCTTGTAGGCGATCAGTGTATCGAGCTCGACTCCCTGAGCTACGGAAAGATCCCTCTGGCGGCCCAGAACCCGGAAGTTTTCGCTCAATCCGGCCTGGAAGCGCTTGGTTTCCCCGTCCAGCTGCTCCTCTGCCAGTTCCCGGGCAACGCGCGCGGTCTCCACACGCTTCTTGTTCGTTTCCAGGGCTTGAACCGCGTTACGGATCTCGACGATGATCTGCTGTTCTGTAACCTTCCGGTTTATGAGAGTCTGGCGCTTTTGGATCTTGAGTTGCGCCATGTAAGCCTCCAGGGACCGATTCCTCAGAGGGATTTGCACATTGAAACCGACCGACCAGTTCGTCAGGCCCTCCCGGAAGAGCACCTTGTATGCGTTTCCAAGTCCACCCACGAATTCGGGACCGATTCTAGGTGTGCCATCGGGCGAGAACGACTGGGGACCGGCGACACCAACGGCTCCAAAGGACCCCACGAGGTCGAACTGCCACCTCTTCTGGTCCCGGTTGAAGTTGTAGTTGATATCGGTTTTCTGCAGGCTGAGCGTGAGCTGTTCCAGCTCGGGCCGACTCGCGAGCGCCGTTTCAATGGCAGTGTCGAGTTGCACTTTAACTTCCTTGAACTCCGGAGAGTCCGTTGGAATGATTGTCTGGCGCCAGATATCGGCGTTTCTGTCGTTGGAGATCAACGCTCGCAGACTGTTCTGAGCGCTGAAGATCGTTTCCTCAGAAGCAATCATTTCCTGCTCGCGGCTGGATACCTCGGCGCGCGCCTCGGTAATTCCGATCGGCGCCAGAGTGCCGATTTCCACCTTCTTCTTGTTGTTCTCGAGAGTGATCTGGGCCAGCTTTACCGACTCGCGTTTGATTTCATAATCCCGTATGGCATTCACAAGATCCCAGTATTCACGCTGAATCCTGGTGATCGTGTCCACGACCTTCTGCTTGAACTGGCTGTCGTTCAATTTCGTGTCGAGATTGGCCATCTTGATATTGGACCGGATCTGATCGGTGCGGAAATTCCGAAACAGGGGTTGAGTCAAGCGGATCGTGGCGGAAGAATTGTACTGGGGTGTAAACAACGCGAACGCCTGGGTCGTGTCGGAACGGTTTGTATTGTAATCGATCGTGAAGCCGCCGCCCGTAGGGATATTCTGGACGAATTCGACGTTCCAGTTTGCCCGTTCGAATTGGTTGAAGTTTCCAACCGCAGAAGCGGTGGCGAGGTTGGTGTTCGGTGATTTGCTGGAGCCGTAACCCAATCCAATAATGAATTGCGGATCATAAGGGCCGTACGCCTGGATCACCTTCTGCTGGTACAGCTCTTCGTTGGTATCCGAAATCGCGATATCCAGGTTGTTCTGAAGGGCGAGCTTGCTGATGTCCTTCAAGGAAAGCCGGAGTGCGGTGCCATTTTTCTCAGCTTCCTCGATCGGACTGAGCGGCGGAGTATAAGCCTGCTGAGCAGTGCCTTGAGGCTAAGGATAATTGCCACTTTCGAGAGGATGCGCATCGACAGCGCAGAGGGAAAGATCTTCATTTTGATGCTCCTTCAAAAGAGATGGGTGAGTCCCGAGACGCGCCGGTACAGACTACGTCCAAAGTCGCGACAATGTTTTCAATCATTGGATAGGCGAGGGCCAATCCCACGCACGGATTGGCTTCAGGGCAGCGGTTGCTTGGCTTACAGACTGCGTAATGTCGCTTAAGGCTGTTGCGGCTGCTCCCCGGGCCGTTTCAAGGTAGGCCTGCTCTTCTTGTTGGATGGGGCCTGACTGCCATCGTCCGGGTCCCCGGGGTCACCAGCCTGCCCGTCTGTACTGGTTCTTCGCTTCAGAGTCGGCTTCTTGGGATCGGCAGCGCCTGCCGCCGTCTCCGCTCTCTGGGCGTTGTCAATGGCCAACAACCGGGCCTTTACACGATCAAATTCGGAACTATTGAGAACATAATTTTCCTTTTCCGGCAGGTACCTCTGTTCGTCTATGGCGGCGGCTATACGCTCGAGGGTGTAGGGATGTGTGCGGAAGAAACCTCCGAGCCGTCCGGGTTTGGCTTTCTCCTGTTCCTGAAGTTTCTCGAAGAAGGAGACAAAGGCATTAGGATCATAACCCGTGTTCCATAGATACTGAATCCCGAGCTGGTCCGCTTCCCTCTCCGAGTCCCGTGTGATGCCGAGAAGCTCGAGATTGATCCCCAGGCCCAAACCGTTGTAAATGGCCATCTGAGTCCAGTAACCGCCGACAAACAGTGCCGGGATAGAGGCGATCTGGAGGATTTGCCCTTTGGAGAGCCGTTCTGTTGCGTGGCGCGCGGCGACATGAGAGATCTCATGTGCCATGACTCCCGCCAGCTCGGCTTCGTTTTCCGCCGCGAGAATGAGCCCTTTATTCACATAGAAGTAACCGCCGGGGAAGGCGAACGCGTTCACCTCGTCGGTGTCGACAACCTTGATATGGAAAGGCACCTTGGCGTCCGAGTGTTTCACCAGGTTCTGTCCGACCCGATCGACATACTCCGAAATCACGGGATCTTCGATCATGCGCGCGGTTTGTTCGAATTGTGCCGCCACTTGAGCGCCAATGGCGATTTCCTTCTCGAGAGAGACGAAATTAGGAAAGATTCCCCAGACGCGCCCCGTGACGTTGCGGTTGCCTATGCTCTCAACGTCGCTGTGCCGGCGATCGGCGTAGCTCGAGACGCAAAGGAGCAGCGTCACACTGATTGCCACCGCCATTGATGCCGCCTTTCTAGCAAGGACTCTCATACAACCTCCAAAGAGGGATCGGCGAGGTTGTTTTCTCAACCAATGCCCGTTATGCTTTGAACTCCGCGTTTTCTTGATTACATCCAGGACCCGAGGCATGGCGCTTCTGAAATCACCTCAGCATCTTTAGACACATCTGAGGGCGCAAAGTGTCAAATACAAATATTAGGCTCACGGTTTCGCAGTGTCAACAGAGCACGGAGCGCTTCTTCTCCGCGTCTCGGTGTCTCTGCGGCAAAAAGCGTCATTGGCCACAGAGACACCGAGCCACAGAGACACCGAGCCACAGAGACACGGAGCCGCGGAGACACGGAGCCGCGGAGGAAAAAACCGGCCACGATTTCAGGAATTACACGAAAGCAGGCTGGCGGCGGGACTCCTTGCATCACGGTTCGCTTAACGGTATTAAGCGGTTGCGTGATCAAGACATTCGCGTAAATTCGTGAAATTGGTGGCAAGTCTTTCTGTGGCGCACTCTCTCTCCCGAGGCTCCTCCCGGGACTGAGGCATTCAGCATGAAAATCCTGAAGGCTAGTCAGATGGCAGAGGTGGACCGGCTCAGCACGGAGGTCTACCATATTCCCTCCCTTGTACTGATGGAAAACGCGGGGCGCTTCGTGGCGGAGGAAATATTAAAGGCATGCCCGGATCTTCCAGCCCGGCGGATCTACGTCTTCTGCGGCAAGGGGAACAACGGCGGAGACGGATTTGTCGCAGCGCGGCATCTCGCATTGCGCGAGGGGCGTCCGGAGGTGTTTCTCTTTGGGGATCCGGAAAAGCTGAAAGGCGATGCGCTTGTTAACTGGGAAATTGTCCGCTCTCTGGATCTCCCTCTCCACGTTCTCTCTTCCGCGGCCCCCGGGCTGAAGAGACTGGAACCTCCCGACGTCGTGGTGGATGCGCTTTTCGGTACCGGCCTGAGCAAGCCTATTGGAGCGGATTTTCGGCGACCGGTGGAGCGGATCAACGCATGGGGCAAGAAATGCCTGGTCGTTTCGGTGGACATTCCCTCGGGTTTGTTCTCCGACTCCGCCGAGGTGCCGGGCCCCGCAGTTAAGGCCGACGTGACCGTTACCTTCACCGCCCTGAAGCCGGCCCAGGTCCTGCCTCCCGCAGCGGATCATGCCGGAAGAGTCGTGGTAGTGCCGATAGGGTCCCCTGCCCCGCTGCTCGAAAATGCGGACTACCGTATGGAATTGATCGATGCCGCCCAAGTCGGTAGAGCGCTTCCCGCGAGGCCCCGAGACAGCCACAAGGGGCATTTCGGCCATGTTTTTGTGGTCGCCGGTTCTCGCGGCAAGAGCGGTGCGGCCCTTATGACGGGTCTGGCGGCTCTGCGCTCCGGGGCCGGATTGGTGACGCTCTGGCTCCCGGAGAGTCTTCAGAAGCACGTGATCGGAAAGGTGCCGGAACTCATGGCGGAACCCATTCCCGATACGCCGCAGGGGACCAGTGACGCAGCGGGAGCGGAGAAGATCCTCGGGCAGTCTTCGCAGGCCAATGTCCTGGCCATCGGTCCGGGAATGACCACTCATCCTTCCACAAGGACCCTGATCCAGGAGTTGGTGCGGAGATCTCCGGTTCCCGTGGTTCTGGATGCAGACGGAATCAATGCTTTTGCCGGTGAGGTGGAGCTTCTCCGGAACGAGAACGGGCAGCCGGTGGTGATAACGCCGCACCCCGGGGAAATGGCGCGTCTACTGGGAAGCACGATTTCCGACGTGCAGAACGACCGTCTCGGCGTTTCGAGCCGATTCTCGCAGAGCCAGAAGGTCTTCAGCGTTCTCAAAGGCTTTCAGACCGTCGTCACCACCCCGGCAGGGCTGATCTTCATCAACAGCACGGGGAATCCCGGAATGGCGAAAGGAGGGAGCGGGGACATCCTCTCCGGCATCATGGCGCGCTTCGTGGGTAGTTGGCAGCGCCGGTTCCGCGGCGCCGACATGCGAGCCTTGGCCGACCACGTTTCGGCGGCGGTTTATTTGCACGGCCTGGCGGGAGACCTGGCGGCCGAGGAGAAAGGGATGGAGTCGATGATCGCAACCGACCTCTTGCCCCATCTGCCCGAAGCTTTCAAGAGGGTGCTGCGCCGATGACCGTCCGGGTTCCGAGGGCATCTCTCACCAGGAAATCAGGCAAGAGCGTTTTTGTTACGCGTTCGCCGGAAGAAACCGAAGCCCTGGGACGGCGGATCGCTCGCGGCTTGACCGTTCCGGGTGTGGTATTGTTGCGAGGGTCCTTGGGTACGGGAAAGACGACTCTGGCGCGCGGGATTGCGACCGGCCTGGGACTGGAGGATTCGAGTCTTGTGAACAGCCCTTCGTTTACTCTGGTCAATATCTACAAGGCAAAACACCTGATCTACCACGTCGATCTTTACCGGCTGGAAGGCGAGCGGGATTTTCGGTCCGTCGGCATCGAGGATTTTTTCGGGGAAGACGGTGTAACCATAGTGGAGTGGGGCGAACGCTTACCGTTCCCGGCGAGAAGCGCGCTAGCCGTGGATCTCGACGACGCCGGCGGAGACACCCGGGTCATAACCGTCTCGAAACCCATTCGTGGGAAGCATAAAAGTCGGAAATAATCGAAACAAGGGACCCTGTCTCGCACGTCAAAGATTAGGGCTCCGCTGGTCGTGGCACGGGCGTCCCGCCCGTGAAGAGCGCAGGGGAAGAACCAAGGCGGTCATGGCCGGGACGGCCATGCCACGAAGATAGCGTCAGGAGCTGAAGAGCATGAATCGGGATCTTTCCGGCATATTTCCTCCTATAACGACTCCCTTCGACAGCGATGGGGAACTTCTTGTGGACAGGTTCAAGGAGAATCTAAGGCGCTGGTCGGAATTCAAACTCTCCGGCATCGTCGTCCTGGGATCCAACGGCGAGAGCGCCTTTCTCTCCGAAGAAGAGAGGCTGCGATTGGTCCGTGAATCCCGGCCGCTGATATCCGCGGACAAAACCATGATCGTGGGAGCGGGCCGTGAATCCACTCGTCTCACGGTGCAGTTTATCCGCAAGGTTGCGGATCTGGGCGCGGACTACGCGTTGGCCGGAACGCCTTGCTACTTCAAATCCGCCATGACGGACGATGCTCTTTTCGCCCACTTCTGGAGTGTGGCTGACGAATCGCCCATTCCGATTCTGGTTTACAACGTCCCACAATTCACCGGCGTGAACACAAGCGCTGCTCTTGTTCAAAGGCTCTCGGCGCACGAGAACATCGCGGGCATGAAAGAAAGCTCCGGCAACCTCTCGCTCCAGGGGGAAATACGGCGCCGCGCGGTGCGGGAGTTCAAGATCCTGGTAGGCTCCGCCACCACACTGCTACCCAGCCTGATTCAAGGGGCATGCGGAGGCGTGGTGGCTATTGCCTGTGCTCTGCCGGCGATGACCGTCGAGCTCTTTGAGGCCTTTCAGTCGGGTGACTGGAAAGCGGCCGCGGGTCTGCAAGAAATCCTGTCACCGCCCGCCGCGGCGGTCACCACGCAGTTCGGTGTCCCGGGACTGAAGGTTGCGCTGGATCTGACCGGATTCTATGGAGGGGAACCACGCCTCCCTCTGCTCCGCCTGAACGAGACGCACAAGGAAACTCTGAAATCAATCTTTGTCGCGGCCGGCGTGGTGGAGGCCGCACAGCGGTACTGACGCTTTGAAATTCAGCCAGCTTCCGGGATTCCCAAAACTTTTTTTGGACTTCGTGGACCACGATAGCCGTGTGGAATCGTTCTTCCCGTGCCGGCCCGATCTTCAATCGCTGCGCAACCACGCCGGCGTGCTGGCGGCGCGCAGTTATCCCCGCGGACAACTGCAAGCTGTTCTCGAGGTCCAGGCGCAGCGGTTTCACAGCGGGCAATCCGCCTACGCAAACATAGGCCGCGTGGGCCGGGAA
>Ga0209378_1003839_pt1 | contig 10029 bp, 9 predicted proteins | sample GraSoiAngelo_156_FD_186170 | JGI IMG/M metagenome (GOLD analysis project Ga0209378, IMG submission 186170) | Grasslands soil microbial communities from the Angelo Coastal Reserve, California, USA - 14_1009_13_40cm (SPAdes) (version 2) | ecosystem: Environmental > Terrestrial > Soil > Grasslands ... | reverse complement strand
GAGCACCTACTACGTCGGCGCCGCGTCGGGCGGGATCTGGAAGACGACGGACGGCGGCGTGCACTGGCAGCCGATCTTCGACGATCAGCCGGTGCAATCGCTCGGCGCCCTCGCGGTCGCGCTCTCCGATCCCAACGTCGTCTGGGCCGGCACGGGCGAGGCATGGATCCGCAGTCACATCTCGATCGGCAACGGCGTCTACAAGTCCACCGACGCCGGGAAGACCTGGCAGCACGTCGGGCTCGACAGCACCGGCCGCATCGCCCGCATCGTGATCCACCCCACCAATCCGGACATCGTGTACGCCGCCGCGCTCGGCCACGGCTACGGGCCCCAGGAAGAGCGCGGCGTCTACCGCACCACGGACGGCGGCAAGACGTGGGAGCGGGTGCTGTTCGTGGACCGGAACACGGGCGCCTCGGACATCGCCATGGACCCGAACAACCCGCGCATCCTGTTCGCCGGGATGTGGCAGCTCGAGCTCCACACCTGGGGCCGGGAGAGCGGCGGGCCGGGCTCGGGGATCTATGCGTCCCGTGACGGCGGCACGACCTGGAAGAAGCTCACGGGGCACGGGCTTCCCGCCAAGCCCCACGGCAAGGTCGGGCTCGCGATCGCGAAGTCGAACTCCAACCGGATCTATGCTCTCATCGAGACGGGCGACGGAGTCCCGTGGCACGGGCAGGACACCGACCGGGGGGAGTTGTGGCGCTCGGAAGACGGCGGCGACACGTGGCGGGTCGTGAGCTACGACCGCCAGCTGGCGGGCCGCCAGCCCTATTACACGCGCGTCGCCGTCGCCCCGAACGACGAGAACGAGGCGTACTTCCTCTCGGCCGCGTTCTCGAAGACGCTCGACGGCGGCCAGACCACGGTGGACGTTCCTTTTGGCCAGTCGCCCGGCGGCGACAACCACGACATGTGGATCGACCCGACGAACGGGAGCCGCATGATCGTCGGGAATGACGGCGGCGCCTCGATCTCGACGACGCGCGCCCGTACCTGGTACCGCGCGCAGCTGCCGATCGCGCAGATGTACCACGTCACGGTGGACTCTCGGATCCCCTACTACGTCATGGGGAACCGGCAGGATGGGCCCTCGTCGCGCGGGCCCTCCAACTCGAAGCTCGCCGCGTTCGGGGGGGGCGGGGGCGGGGAACCTGCGGGGCCCGGCCCCATCCCGCGCGGCGAGTGGCACTCGGTCGCGGGCGGCGAGAGCGGTTGGGCCACGCCGGACCCGGAGGACCCCGACGTCATCTGGTCGAGCGCGTCGGGCTCGGGCTCCGTGGGCGGCATCGTCGTGCGCTACGACGAGCGCACGCGCCAGGCGCAGCACGTCGAGATCTGGCCGCAGAGCACCATCGGCTCGCCCGCCGCGGACGTGAAGTACCGCTTCGTGTGGACGTTCCCCCTCACGATCTCCCCGCACGACCACAACCGGGTCTACGCGGGGTCGCAGTTCGTGCACCTGACGACGGACGGCGGCCGGAGCTGGCAGGTGATCAGCCCCGACCTCACGCTCAACGACAAGAGCCGGCAGCAGATCTCCGGCGGCCTGACCCCGGACAACATCGGGGTCGAGTACGGCGACGTGATCTTCGCCATCGCCGAGTCTCCCTTGAAGCCGGGGCTGATCTGGGCGGGGACGAACGACGGCCTGGTCCACGTGACGCGCGACGCGGGCAAGAGCTGGACGGCCGTCGGCGCCAACATCCCGGGCCTCCCACCCTGGGGCACCGTGTCGAACGTGGAGCCGTCGCGCTACGACACCGGCACCGCGTACATCACCGTGGACCTCCATCAGGTAAACGACCGCGACCCCTACGTCTACAAGACGACCGACTACGGGCGCACCTGGACGCCGATCGTGAACGGAATCCCGAAGAGCCCCCTCTCCTACGCGCACGTGGTCCGCGAGGACCCGGTGCGCCGCGGGTTGCTCTACCTCGGCACGGAGAACGCGCTGTACGTGTCGCTCGACGACGGCGCGAGCTGGCAGCCGCTCCAGACGAACCTCCCCCACGCGCCGATCTACTGGCTGGTCGTCCAGGAGCGCTTCAACGACCTCGTGGTGTCGACGTACGGCCGCGGCTTCTGGATCCTGGACGACATCACGCCGCTCCAGCAGCTCGCGCCCGACGCCCTCGCGGCGGGCGCGGCGCTGCTCAAGCCGCGGCCGGCGTACCGGTTCCGCGAAGTCACGGCGCCCATGGCGATGCCCGACGATCCGGCGGCCGGCCAGAATCCGCCGTACGGCGCGGCGATCAACTACTGGCTCAAGACGGCGCCGAAGGACAGCGTGACGATCACGATCGCGGACGCCGCGGGGCAGACGGTCCGGACGCTGCACGGACCCAAGAGCGTGGGGATCAACCGTGTCTGGTGGGACTTGAAGAACGAGCAAACCAGGGTGGCGCGCCTGCGGACGGCGCCGGCGTACGCCCCCGAGGTGCAGCCCAGTCCCGACACCGGGCGCGTGGCGCCCGGGATCGGCCGGCTGGCCGTGCTCATGCCTCCCGGCACGTACACGGTGAAGCTCAAGGTCGGAGACCAAGAGCTCACGCAGCCGCTCGAGCTCCGGAAGGATCCGACCTCCGGCGGCAGCCCGGAGGAGATCCAGACGCAGGTGAAGCTCCTGGTCGCTCTCCAGGGCGACTTGAATCGGGCCGCGGACATGATCAATCAGATCGAAGTCGTCCGCAGCCAGCTCCAGTCACTGCGCTCGCTCCTCGCCGACAAGAGCGCGGGTGACGTCCGGGTCCAGGCGGACTCGCTCGAAAAGAAGTTCATCGCGGCCGAGGAAACGCTGCACCAGCTCAAGGTCACCGGTCGGGGGCAAGACAACGTCCGCTGGCCGGCGCGCCTCGCGGCGCAAATCGTGTATCTGGCCCAGGGGGTGGCGAGCTCCGACTTCGCGCCCACGGCGCAGCAGAACGGGGTGCACGAGCTGTTCGAAGAGCAACTCAAGACGTCCCGGACCCGGCTCGATCAGCTGGTGAGCCAGGATCTGGCGCAATTCAACGAGATGCTGCGGCAGCGGAACATCGGCAACGTCGTGGCGGCGACGCAGTGAGCAACCCCAAGATACTCATCATCGATGACGACAAGGCCCTCGTAACCCTGCTGTCCCACGAGCTGCGTGAGGCCGGTTACCAGGTCGTGGCGGCCCTTGACCCCGTGCAGGGAATGATGTCCGCAAAGCGCGAGGCACCGGAGCTCGTTCTCCTCGACGTCGTGATGCCGGCCGGCGGCGGGATGCCGCTTCTGGAAAAGCTCCTTCTAGGCAAGGCCCCGGTGATTTTGATGACGGCTTCGAGCGATCCCAAGCTCGAAGGAGTGGCGAAGGCGACTGGAGCGGCGGGCTTCTTGAGGAAACCGGTTGACCCGAGCGCGCTCAGGGCGCTCGTGGAGGAGCTGCTCGGTCCTCCGTCCGGCTGAAGCGGGCGCGTCGGTGCACCAAGGCGACTGCCCATGGGGTCGCCCTTGACGAAGCGGCCTTCCGCAAGAGGAGGGTTTTCGTGACCCGATCGTCAGGGCGTCGGCGGCTTGACCCAACCGCCGCCCTGCTCCGTGCCTATTCGGCGAGCGCCCGCATCAATCAGTATCTCGTCCAGCGCCTCGATCCCGCGGTCTGGCGTGCCGAGCTGCCCGCCGAGTCGCGAGGCGGCCGGGTGCGCACCATCGCGGCCCTGGTCGCGCACCTCCACAACTGCGGCCTGCGCTACCTCGAGCGGACTGATCCCACCGCCCGCGTGCCGGCCGAGCTCGATCGGTTTCACGTCACCCCGGCTCAGGCCGCGCGCGCCCTCGGCGCGAAGCGGGTGGCCGTCGCGCGGGTCGTGGGGACGGCAATCGCCGAAGGGCGGCGCATCGTCGGCTTCGGACACGACGCCGCATCATACCTGGCGTACTACCTGGCTCACGACAGCCACCACCGCGGCCAGATCGTCATGCTCGCCCGGCTGCTCGGCCACGCGGTGAGCCGCGAAACGATGGTAGGAATGTGGCAATGGGGCGCGCGGGTCCGCGAATGAGCTGAGCGCAGCCATTCAGGTAAGGAGGCCAAAGTCGAGGTCCGCGGACTGGCGACGTCCTCGGCGGCCAGTTTATCGTCACGGGACGATGCCCTCCGCCGATCTGGTGATTGCCGGTAGGCGCGTTGCGACGCCGGACGGTGTTGTCCCGGGCACGATCGTGATCGCCGACGGTGTGATCACGGCCGTTCGTGAGCCCGGAACTGCCCCGGGCGCCGCTCGGCGGTTGGACGTGGGCGACGCCGCGGTGTTGCCCGGCCTGGTGGATACGCACGTGCACGTGAACGAGCCGGGACGCACGGAGTGGGAGGGTTTCGATACCGCGACCCGCGCGGCCGCGGCGGGCGGGGTGACCACCATCGTGGACATGCCGCTCAATAGCATCCCGGTCACCACGACCCCCGAAGCATTGCAGCAGAAAGCCCGGGCGGCGTCCGGACGGGCGCTGGTCGACTACGGCTTCTGGGGCGGCGTCGTGCCGGGGAACGACGAACAGCTCGCGCCGCTCGCCCGCGCGGGTGTGCGTGGCTTCAAGTGCTTCCTCGTGGCGTCGGGGATCGCGGAATTCTCCTTCGTCTCGGAGGTGGACCTGCGCCCGGCCATGACGCGACTGGCGGAGCTTGGGCTCCCGCTGCTCGTGCACGCCGAGCTGCCGGGGCCGATCGCCGCCGCCTCCGCCGCGGCCGACCCGCGGCGCTACGCTTCCTACCTCGCCTCCCGGCCGGTCGCGGCGGAGCTCGAGGCGATCGACCTGATCGTCCGACTCTGCCGCGAGACCGGGTGCCGAGTTCACATCGTGCATCTCTCCGCCGCAGACGCGCTCGACCGGGTACGAGACGCGCGGCGCGCGGGTCTGCCGCTCACGCTCGAGACCTGCCCGCACTACCTCACATTCGCAGCAGAGGAGATCCCCGACGGGGCCACCGCGTACAAGTGCGCCCCGCCGATCCGCGAGCGGGAGAACCGTGAGCGGTTGTGGCGCGCCCTCGGTGACGGCACCATCGACCTGGTGGCGAGCGACCACTCCCCGGCGCCGCCGGCTTTGAAATGCCTCGAGGCCGGCGACTTCTTTCGGGCGTGGGGTGGCATCGCGTCGCTCGAGCTTGCGCTCGCGGCCACGTGGACGGGCGCGCGCGCCCGCGGCCGCAACCTGCGCGACCTGGCCCGCTGGCTCGCCGAGGGACCGGCCCGGCTCGCGGGCCTGACGCGCAAGGGCCGTATCGCGCCGGGGTGCGACGCCGACCTCGTGGTGTTCGATCCCGATGCGCGGTTCAGCGTCGAGCCCGCGCGGCTGCGCCAGCGGCACCCCATCACGCCGTACGCGGGAATGACGCTCTACGGGGTCGTGCAACGGACGTTCGTGCGAGGGGCGTGCGTGTACGATCACGGAGAGTTTCCGGCGGGCGGGATCGGGAAATGGGTGCGATGACCGTGTGGACCTGATGCGCGAGGGTCTGATCGACCTCGCCGCCGCGCGCGTGGGCGGCCGGGCGCTCGTCGCGAGCGACGAGTTCTTCGCGCCCAAGGAAAATCTGCTCAAACCGGGGCGCGGCGCGTTCATCGAAGGCAAGTACACCAACCGCGGGCATTGGATGGACGGGTGGGAGACGCGGCGCCGGCGTGGGGCAGGCTACGACTGGTGCATCATCCGACTCGGCATTGCGGGTGTGATCCGCGCGATCACCGTGGACACGAACCATTTCCGTGGCAACCATCCGGCGGAGTGCTCGTTCGACGCAGCGGAGCTTTCGGGCGGCTCGACCGTGCGGCGGGAGCGCGACGTGCGGCACAAGTTCGCCGAGCTATTGCCCCGCTCGCCGCTCGTGGGCCACGCCGAGAACGAGCTCATGGTCCGGAGCGAGGGCCGGTTCACGCACGTGCGGCTCAACATCTATCCCGATGGCGGCGTGGCCCGACTGCGCGTCTGGGGAGAGGCGCGCCCCGACTGGCGGCGGATCGCGGCGCGAGGCCGTCTCATCGACCTCGTCGCCGTGCAGCACGGCGGCCTGCCGGTGGCGACGAGTGACCAGTTCTTCAGCGGGCCGCTGAACCTGATCATCCCGGGCCGGCCGCGCAGCATGGCCGATGGCTGGGAGACCCGGCGCCGCCGCGGGCCGGGGCACGATTGGGTCGTGCTGCGACTCGGGGCCCGTGGCGTCATCGAGCGCATCGAGCTGGACACGACGCATTTCAAGGGCAACTTCCCCGAGAGCGCCGGCCTCGAGGGATGCGACGCGCCGGACCTCACCGGCGCGGCCCCGCCGCCCAGCGCCGCAGACTGGCGCGAGCTCGTGCCGCGCGCCAAGCTCCGGGCGGACGCGCGGCAGCGCTTCCGCATCGCGAACGCAGCGCGTCTCTCCCCGGTGACGCACGTGCGACTGAACATCTACCCCGATGGCGGAGTGGCGCGGTTGCGGCTGTGGGGGCGGGTTGCAGATCCGACGTGACGCTACGCGTTGCGGGAGTGAACTCGCGACTCGGCCTCTGGCCGGTAAACCGGCCGGCGCCAATCGGCCCCCGCTTCAGCGGGGCGGGGCCGAGCCGCGGCTTCAGCCGCGCACACGGGGCGCCGTGACTCGGAAAGCGGCCGAGTATCTGGACGGCCTGTCGGAGGACGCCGCGCGGGCGGTGCTCGCCCGCTGCTGCAGCGCTCGACGCTGGGTGGAACAGGTGCTCGCCGCCCGCCCGTTCGCGAGCGACGCGGAGCTGCTCGAGTCCGCCGAGCGCTTCTGGTGGGCCTTGGGGCGCGAGGATTGGCTCGAAGCCTTTGCGGGGCACCCGCGCATCGGCGCTCGGACCACCGACGCTGCGGCGCGGCGCGAGCAGGCCGGTGTGGACGGAGCCACGGCCGCGACGCGCGCGGCGCTCGCCCTGGGGAACCGCATGTACGAGGAGCGGTTCGGGCACGTCTTCCTCATCTGCGCCACGGGCAAGAGCGCTGACGAGATGCTGGGCGCGCTGCGCGACCGCCTCGGGAATGACCCGATCACGGAGCTCCGGATCGCCGCGGGCGAGCAGGCGAAGATCACCCGGCTCCGGCTGGAGAAAGCGGCGGCCTCATGAGCGGAATCAGTACCCACGTCCTGGACACCGCACGGGGACGGCCCGCCGCCGGCGTCGCCGTATCGCTCGCGCGGAAGAGCGGGAACGGCTGGACCGAGCTGGCTGCGGCGTCCACCGACGCCGGCGGCCGCGTCGGCAACCTGCTCCCGCAGGTGAAGGATCCAGCTGGCACCTATCGCCTGCGCTTCGATGTGGGGGCGTACTTCGCGGCTCAGGGGGCGGGGGCGGACGCCGCGCCGTTCTACCCCTACGTCGAGATCGTCTTCCAGATCCGGGACGTGGAGCACTACCACGTGCCGCTCCTCGTGAGCCCGTTCGGCTACACCACCTACCGCGGCAGCTGAGCGCGCGTGGCTGCCCACCTTGGCGAGTGGGTCAACCTCGCACTCCGCTGGGTCCACGTGGTCACGGGCGTTGCGTGGATCGGGACATCGTTCTACTTCAACTGGCTGAACAGCCGCTTGGCGCCACCCGAGGTTCCCGAGCCGGGGGTGGCGGGCGAGGTCTGGTCGGTGCACGGCGGCGGGTTCTACCGCGTCGTGAAGTACACCGTCGCCCCCGGGAGCCTGCCTCGCACCCTGCACTGGTTCAAGTGGGAGGCCTACGCCACCTGGTTGAGCGGGATCGCGCTCCTCGTCCTCATCTATTACCTGGGAGCCGGCGTCTATCTCATCGACGCCCGGGTCGCGGGACTCGGGAGGGGCGCGGCCGTTGCCATCGGACTCGCTACGCTGGTGGCCGCCTGGGTCGTGTACGATCTCCTGTGCCGCTCGCCGCTCGGGAAGGAGCCACTCGCCCTTGCCGGGACGCTGTTCGTTCTGGGCGTCGCCCTGACGTGGGGCCTCACCCGGCTCCTGAGCGCTCGCGCGGCGTACATCCACGTGGGGGCGGCGCTCGGGACGATCATGGCGGCGAACGTGTTCCGCGTGATCATCCCGTCTCAGCGCGAGATGGTCGCCGCCATGGCCGAGGGGCGCCCCCCGAACGCCACGCTCGGCAGGCAGGCCGCGCTGCGCTCGCTTCACAACAATTACTTCACGCTCCCGGTCCTGTTCGTCATGGTGAGCAGCCACTACCCCGTGACCTACGGCCATCGGCTGAACTGGCTGGTCCTCGCTGGGCTCACGCTCGTGGGTGTGGCGACGCGGCACTGGTTCAATCTGCGGAACCAGGGGTGGCGAGGACGGGGGGAGCGAGCCCGTCCGAACGCCTGGCTCCTCCCCGGAGCGGCGGGCGCGATGGTGGCCCTGGCGCTCGTCACGGCTCCGCGCGGTGGCGACGGGGCGGCGGGCGGGACCGCGTCATTCGCGGACGTCCGCCTCATAGTCGCGCGCCGCTGCGCGCCGTGCCACTCCGCGGTGCCCACCTTCCCAGGGTTCATTGGGGCGCCGAAGGGCCTGATCCTCGACACGCCGGACGACATCCACGCACAGCGCGAGCGGATCCTGACCGCAGCGGTGAGGACGCGCATCATGCCCCTGGGCAATGTGACGGGCATGACGGAAGAGGAGCGGGAGCAGCTCGGCCACTGGATTCGGGCCGGGGGGCTTAAGTAGGTGCTCGGGACTGGGTGTTAGGTGTTGGAGGGCCTCATGGCCAGCCGCATCGCTCGCGCAGGTCGTGGTAGAGCAGCCTTGCCATCACCTGGCGCCGGTAGTGCGCCGTGGAACGGATGTCGTCGATGGGCGACACGTCGCGGTCGATCGCGGGCAGCAGGTCGTCCGGACCGCGCACCGGCGCCCGCTCTTCGAGCAGCCGCTCGATCGCGGGACAGCGCCGGATGGTGGGGGCCATGCTGGCCGCCACGACTCGCCAACCGGCCTCGCAATGGGTCACCGCAAGCCCCAGCTTCGCGATCGCCTGGGCCCGGCGCGAGCCCACCTTTTCGAATAGGCCGTACGCGTAGGGGCGACGCGGGATTCGGATCGCGACGACGAGCTGGTCGGATCGGCGCCGCATCTCCTTGTAGCCGAGGTAGAACCGGTCCAGCGGGACTTCCTCCCGGGCGCCCAGCGACTCGAGCACCACGATTGCGTCATACGCCATCAGCACCGGGACCCCGTCCGCGGCGGGGGAGGCGTTCACGATGTTGCCTGCCCAGGTGCCGCGCGCCTGGATCTGAATCGCCCCCACCTGGCGGGCGGCTTCCACGAGCAGCGGAAACTCCTTCCGCACGCGGGGCTCCTGAATGACGTCCCAGTACGTGGTGAGCCCGCCCAGTATTAGTTCGTCTGCGGTCCAGCGCAGCGGCTTGAGCGCGTTGAGCGCCGAGAGGTCGACGTAGGTTTTGCCACGCTCCTCGAGCCGCACGGGCCAGTGGACCAGGAGATCGGTGCCGCCGGCGATGGGCACCGCGTCGCCGTCGTGCGACGCGAGCAGCTCCAGCGCTTCCCGCTCGCGGCGCGGCAGCAGGACGCTCACACCCGCTCCCCGAGCACCGTCTGGATCGAGTCCACGATCCCGTCGTAGCCGGTGCAGCGACACAGATTGCCGGCCATGAGCTCGCGAATCGTGTGCGTCGTGAGGAGTTCGCGGTGCGCCCGGACCCACATGGCAGTCATGACGACGCCCGGGGTGCAGGCGCCGCACTGGGTGGCGCCGGCCCGCTCGAACGGCGCGAGGGCGCGGGGGTCGAGCGCCTCGACGGTCTCCACGCGCCGGCCACGCACCTGGTAGGTGGGGACGAGGCACGAGTTCACCGGGAGGCCGTCCAGATACACGGTGCACGCCCCACACTCGCCCTCGCCGCACCCCTCCTTCGTGCCCGTGAGGGCGAGCGTATAGCGAAGCGTGTCGAGCAGCCGGTCGGCGGGGTCGATGGCGACGGATGTGGGAACGCCGTTGAGGGTGAACGCGATCGTGAGAGTTGTCATCCGCTTCCCCCCAAATGCGGAATGTGGAATGCGGAATGCGGAATTGATCGACGAGCCTC
>Ga0209378_1003835_pt1 | contig 10042 bp, 7 predicted proteins | sample GraSoiAngelo_156_FD_186170 | JGI IMG/M metagenome (GOLD analysis project Ga0209378, IMG submission 186170) | Grasslands soil microbial communities from the Angelo Coastal Reserve, California, USA - 14_1009_13_40cm (SPAdes) (version 2) | ecosystem: Environmental > Terrestrial > Soil > Grasslands ... | reverse complement strand
GCGCCGCGTCACTGTAGGCATGAATGCCAAACCTGGTCCCGATGTCTCGCACCGCGCCGCCGGGGGTGTGGACCACGAAGGGGCGGGCCGCGTCGTGGACCACCCGGAAGAACCCTTCCCCGTCGAGGTAGACGTCGCGTTGGCGCGGCCCGAAGGTGACCGGCGCCCGTAGACGGCTGTCGGCATTGAGCATGATTTCCGTCCCGTCCAGCAGGCGAAACACCGCCCGCCGCCCGCGCGGTGTCGCGTAGTCGCGCATCGCCGGCGGGCCTGCCGGCCTCGCCCCGCTGATCCACCACGCCGCGCCCCCGCCAACAACGGCGACCACGATCGCGGCCGCGATCGCGGCGCGGCGCCCGGCTCCTCCCCACCGACGCAGCTCTGCTGCCGCGCCCGATGTCAGGCCTGCACGCGCGGCAACGCGAGCCCAGGCCGCGTCGACGGAGTACGGCGCCGCCAAGCGCCGCGCATCGGCGACCCACGCCTCGCGCAGGGCGGTCAGCGCGGCGCGGCGCTCCACGTCCGCCCCCAACCACGCCTCGACGAGGGCGTGGTCCGCGGGCGTCGCCGTGCCGGCGAAGTAGCGGCCGAGCACGACGAGGTCGATGGGGGACGACTGTGGCGTCATCATCACTCAATGACGCCGCAGGAGGTGGCTTTACTTACCGACCGAGGGGGGCAGGTTGTTTCGCAGGGTGGCCAGCGCCCGACCGATGTGGACGCCGACGGTCTTCGGGGAGATGGCCATGCGCGCTGCCACCTCGTGATAGCTCAGTCCCTCCTGGCGGCTCAACACAAACGCCGCCCGCGTACGCGGTGGCAGCGTGTCGAGAGCCCGCTCGAGGCGCCGCCACAGCTCCTCGGCCTCACATTCCGCGTCCGGCGGTGCGCCGCGCGTGCCGCCGATGTCGGCGAGGACCAGCAGCGGTGCCGCGCGCCGCCGCACGGCGATGCGCCGGACCTGGCTGATCGCGCGGCGGCGCACCGCGGCGTATAAGTAGTGTCGCAGGTCGCTCACTGCCCAGCGTGTCCGATCCTCCCAAATGCGGACGAACACCCCCTGCACCGCGTCCTCGGCGGCGTCGCGACTCCCCAGATACGCGGCGACGTAGCGGCACAGTGGGTCATAGTAGGCCCGGAACATCGCCTCGAACGCCGCCTCGTCTCCGGCCCTGATGCGGGCCACGAGATCGCGCCCTGGGGCCCGTGCGGCGGGCCGGTCATCGTGGAGGGCCATGGGGTCCTAAGGTTCCGCTTCCCACTGAGGGTCGCAAGAAGGGGGCGCTGCCGGCCGGCCAGAGACGCAAATGGCCCGCCGAACCCGGCAGGCCATGGTCACAAGTACTGATTTTATAAGACTCGAGAGCGGGCGACGGGATTCGAACCCGTGACGTCCAGCTTGGGAAGCTGGCATTCTACCCCTGAATTACGCCCGCAAACTCTCCCTGGTGCAAAACCATGATCACCGCACGCCCGCGCCTGCGAGGCGTCAATCCGCTGCAGCGCAATTTACATGCCCGTCCGCCAAACCAAAAGGCGCACCGCCATTAGCCGCGCTTGTATCGCCAGGCTACTACACCCGGCTGCTCGACCTTCAGCTTGAATCCCTGGGTGGCGCTCGGCTCCAGGGCCGGAATGTCCTGGAGTTGCGTCGCCACCACGTTCCCTTTCGCATCCAGGAAATCGAACGTGATCTTGAGTGGCGGCGACGCCTTGGGCCGGAAATTCGTCATCTGCCCGTCGAGTGTCGCCGCTTTCTCCGTCGGCGTGAAGCTCGACACGGTGATCTCCACCGGCAGCGAATCGGCGATCGTCAGGTAGTACAGCACCGAGTCCTTGTTGCCTTTGAGCTGCCATCCACCCGCGAGCTTGGCGAGCGACGAGCGGTTCAACGGGTCCAGGGCGTACAGCCGCTGGGCGAGCCCCAGCACGTTCGCCGTGTCGCCGATAGTGTATGAGACGCCGGCGAGGTTATACAGCGCGTCCCGAGAATACGGATTCTTCGTGAGGCCAGCCTCGTACGTCTTGGCCACCAGCCGGTACTGCGGGTCGACGAGCGCGTGGTACTTGCGCATGGTGTCGGCCGCCGCCGGCGCGCACCGCGCCGCCACTTGGCGCGCCGTGAGCACGGGGCTCTTTTTCTTCGCGGCTTTGGCGCAGTCGGCGTCCATGACGGCTGTGTCCGGCGACGAGGCAATGGCGCCCAGCAGTGAGCGCGCAGCAGCAAACAGATCCTCCGCGGTGGCCGAGTCCGCGTGGTCGAGGACGCGATTGTACAGCGCGACGGCGGAATCCACCTTGTTGGCGCGCAGGTACAGCTCGGCGAGATTCGCGGTTCCCTGGATGTCGGTGGGGTAGGCCGCCAGAAACTCGTGGTACGCGGCCGTGGCCTCGGCGTAACGCTCCGCGCCATGATACACCCGCGCCACGTTCAGCAACGCTTCGTGGCGATCCTTGGCGTACTTCGGATCAGAGGCCGCCGGCACGGCCAGCCTGAAGTACTTCACCGCCGAGTCCAGGCGAGCCGCATAAACGAGCGAGTCCGTGTGGTACTTCGCCGCGTCCGTCCGCTTGAGCGCTGAATCGGGTTCCGGGCGGCTCACGAACAGGTCCCCGAGATAGATGAAGCCCAGGGGCTCTGCCTGATAGATCTGATTGGCGCGCCGAAACGCCACGATCGCCGAGTCGTTCTTCCCCGCCTGCCACGCTCCCGCTCCGGCGTTGAAAACTGGCACCCATGCCTGGCGTCGGTACAGCCCGATGTCCTCCTTGCATGTGGGCGCGAGCGCCAGGGCCTTCGAGAGCGCCGAGTCCGCGCCCGCGAGGTCATCCACCATCAGGTAGTAGCGCCCCAGATAGTACCACGCGGCCGGATTCTTCTCCTGCTTGCCGCTGGTCACCGCCTGGGTGAGCGAGCGCTCGGCGTCCTTGAGATCCTTGGCCTTCTGGTCCGCGAACTTGGTGGAGAACGCGCTCCTGAGCGACTGCATTCCGCTGTTCACCAGCTGGTGCCCCGGCTTGATGTCGCACCCCGCAGGGAGCCAGATCCCGGTTTGCGCCGCGAGGGGCGCCGCACCGGCGGTACAAATCCACCCGACAAGGCCGATGAACCGCTGCACGCTCATGATCACTCCTTCGATTTGGCAACCAGCGCCTCGGCGTCGCGTTGCGCGACCCGGGCCACCTCCAGCGGCGGCCGGCCCAACGCCCGGGCGGCCGCGAGAACATCCTCGTACTCGGGCTTGACCCGCACGCCGTCCGCGTCAGGCTGCTCCAGCACCTTCACTCGGACGGCGACCTGCGGAGCCAGCTCCACGGTCACCTGGCGCCGCGCCAGCGTGGCCCGCTCCGCCACCCAGCGACGCACTCCCGCGGTCGTGCTGTGGCGGAACAGCGCGGCCGTCACCGCCTCACCCAACTCCTCGGGGGCCACGACCTCCACCCGAAACCCGAAACGGCCCTTCTTCATCTGCACCGGCCAGGTCTGCACATCCAATGCCCCGGCGGCGACCAGCGCCTGCCGCAACGGCTCCACGTACTCGGGGCTCATGTCGTCCAGATCGGTGGCAACGAGCGTCACCCGACCGGCTTCGGCCGCCTGTTCCGCGACGAGCACCCGCAACGCGTTGGGGTAGCGCCCGGGGTTCCGCTGCCCCGCCCCCCACCCGCTCTTCACGAGGCGCCACCGCTCGGGCGGCGCGCCGGCCGCCAGCACGCGCACCAGCGCCGCTCCCGTGGGCGTGGTGGCTTCCCCTTCCACTGGGCCGCCCCCGCCCCCACCCCCCGCCAGCTCGAGGCCTTCCAGCAGAATGGCCGTCGCGGGGGCGGGGACCGGCAGCGCGCCATGCGCCGCCTCGATCCAGCCGCGGCCCACGGCCACCGGCCACGAGTAGATCGCTTCCACGCCCAGCTGCTCGAACCCCTCGATCGCACCGACGATGTCGAGCACCGCGTCCACCGCCCCGACCTCGTGCAGATGCACTTCCTCGGGAGCCACGCCGTGCACACGCCCCTCGGCCTCGCCCACCAGCCGGAACGCCCGCACCGCACGCTCCCGCACCCACTCCGACACGGGCGCCCGCTCCACCAGGCGCACCAAGTCCCCCACATGGCGCCCGTGGGGCTGCTCCGGGATAGCGAACTCGACCTGCATGCACCGTACGCCGCAGCGCGCCACATCGCGCACACGGACCCCTACTCCGGCGAGTCCCAGGCGGCCGGGTAACCCCTCGAGCCACGCTGACGGCACGCCGAGGGACAGGAGCGCTCCCAGGGTCATGTCGCCCGAGATGCCGGCGGCGGGGTCCAATATGGCGATGCGCATAGCTTCGCGAAGCGGCGGAATATTAACGGGTTAGGACCTGTAGAGCCACCCGGCCCCGGTGTTGAACACCACGACGCGCTCGCCACCTTGGATCAGCCCGCGCGCCTCGAGTTCCAGCGCGCCAGCCAACGCCGCCCCTCCTTCGGGGCAGGCGTCGATCCCTTCTGCTTGGAGCTCGCGCGCCGCCGCCTGGAGCTGGTTGTCGGTCACTGCCACGGCGGCACCACCACTCTCCCGCAGCGCCCGCAGGATCAGGCGATCCCCGAGAGGGCGCGGCACCCGCAAGCCGGCGGCGACGGTCGACGGATCGGGCCAGGCGGCGCACGCGTCGTCGCCGGCCTCGAACGCCCGTACCACCGGGGCGCACCCCGCGGCCTGCACGCTGAACATGCGCGGCGGCGTCCCGCGGAGCCAACCCGCGCGCGTCAGCTCGCCGAATGCCTTCCACATGCCGATGAGGCCCGTGCCTCCACCGGTGGCATAGACGATCGCATCGGGAAGCGTCCAGCCGAGCTGCTCCGCCAGCTCGAGGCCCAACGTCTTCTTTCCTTCGATTCGATAGGGCTCGCGCAACGTGGACACGTCCACCGCCCCCGTCTCCGCCGCGAAGGCACGAGCGGCCGCACCACAGTCGCCGATGTGCCCCTCCACCAGGACCAGATCGCCGCCGAAGCTCCTGATTTGAGAGAGAATCGTGGCCGGCGTGCTGGCCGGCGCATACACCCGTCCCGGCACACCGGCGCGAGCGGCATAAGCGGCGAGGGCGACACCGGCATTCCCCGCGGTGGGGACCACAAATGCCTTGGCGCCCGCCCGCACCGCGCGCGTGACCGCGGCGGCGAGGCCGCGCGCCTTGAAGGAGCCCGTCGGGTTAGTGCTTTCGTCCTTCACCCATAGTTGAGAGAGACCGTGCCTCGCGGCGAGCCGCGGCACCGGCAAGAGGGGCGTGCCGCCCTCCCCCAGCGTCACTGGCTGCTCGCCGTCCGAGAGCGGCAGCCATTCGCGGTAGCGCCACATGGTCCAGTCGCGCTCCGCGAGCAGCGACTTCACATCGGGCGGCGGGGCGGAGGCATAGCGCACGAGATACGGCTGGCCGCAGTCGCACACGCCGGCCAGTCCGCCGGCGGGGCGGGTCTTGCCGCACGCAGAACACTCGAGCGACCAGGGGAGCCTCCCGACCTGCACTGCCTCACGCACGGACATGCAACCGATCCAGAATGCGCTCCGCGAGCTTGGTGGAGAATCCGGGAAGGGCCGCGATCTCCGCCGGCGTCGCGGTCTTCACTCCCGCGAGCGAGCCGAACCGCTCGAGCAATGCCCGCCGGCGACTCGGCCCGATCCCCGGAATGGCCAGCAGCTCGGAGGTGATGGTGCGCCGGGAGCGCCGCTGGCGGCTGTAACTCACGGCGAAGCGATGCGCCTCGTCACGGGCACGCTGCAGCAGCTTGAGCGAGGGGCTGCGGCGCGACAGGCGCAGCGGCTCCGCCTGCCCCGGCTGATGGATCTCCTCCTCGCGCTTGGCGAGACTCACGATCGGCAGCTGCTCCAGACCGGCGCGCCGGGCCGCATCGAGTGCCGCGCCCAGCTGTCCCTTCCCGCCGTCGATCACCATGAGATCGGGGAGCGGCTTGTCTTCGGAGCGGCGGCGGGTGAGATAGCGCGTCACCACCTCGTGCACGGCCGCGAAATCGTCCTGCGGGGCGCCCCGGATCCGGAAGCGCCGGTACTCCGCCTTCTTGGGGCGGCCCGCCTCGAACCACACCAGCGAGCCCACCGTGTCCCGCCCCTGATTGGTCGAGATGTCGATGCACACGAACGCGCGCGGCACGGCCGCGAGCCCGAGGTCGCGTCCCAGCGCGAACACGGGATCGGCCGCTCGCTCCTCGATGTCGAAGCTCTCGATCTTCAGGCCGTCGAGCAGATAGCGCGCGTTCTGGTCCGCCAGCTCGGCGAGCTTGGCGTCGCTGCCGCGTTGCGGCACGTGCCAGTCCACCGCGGGCGCCAGCTCGGCGAGGGAGGCGAGATCGTCCGGGGGGAACGGCAGCAGCGCTCGCTTCGCCCGCACTTCCAGCGGCAGGTAGCAGCGCACCAGAAACGCGGCGAGGATCGCGCCTTCGGTCTCGTGTTCCGCGTTCTCGAGGAACCAGTGGTCGCGCGCGATCAGCTTGCCATCGCGCACCCGCAGCACCACGCCGCACACGTCATCGCCGTCGCGCGCCAGCCCCACGGCGTCCGCGTCGCCGCGTCCGATCAGCTCGACCGCCTGGGGCTGCTCCAGCTGGTCGAGCCATTTCAGTGCGTCGCGCAGCTGGGCGGCCCGCTCGAAATCGCGCTGTTGCGACGCCTGCTGCATGCGCTCGCGCAGCCGGATGCGCACGTCCACGGTCTTGCCTTCGAGGAACACCACGACGTCGTCGATCATCCGCCGGTACTCGGCCTCGCTCTGGTAGCCCACGCACGGGGCGCGGCACCGATCGATGTGGTAGTCGAGGCACGGGCGGGCGGGTGCGTCGCCTGGCAGATCCCAATGACACGAGCGGACGGTGAAAATACGGCGGATGATCCGGAGCGTCTGGCGCAGCGTGGCCACGTCGGTGTAGGGCCCGAAAAAGCGCGCGCCCGCCATGGCCACACGACGCACCACCAGCACTCGCGGGAACGGCTCTCCCAGCGTCACGGCGATGCGCGGGTAGCTCTTGTCGTCGGTGAGACGGATGTTGAACCGCGGCTGGTGCTCCTTGATGAGATTGTTCTCGAGCAGCAGCGCCTGGGCCTCGTTTGGGACGATGATCGTCTCGAGGTCGGCGATCTGCCCCACCAGCGCCGCCCGCTCCGGCGTGGCGCCGCCGTCGGGACCGAAGTAGCTGGGCACCCGGGCGCGCAGGCTCTTCGCCTTGCCCACGTAGAGCGTCTCACCGGCTGCGCTCTTCCACAGATACACGCCGGGCTTGTCGGGGAGGGCGTCTAGCGTGCGTGCGAGGCGGTCAGGGATTCCCATGTGCGGATGGCGTCGGGATGCTTCAGGAGCAGCGTCAGCGCGGCGTACACCATCCCAAAGATAGCGAGCACGAGCAGCCCGCGGGGCACCGGCCCGAGACCGGTCGTGAGGTGCGCCGTCCCAACGGCGGCGGCGCCTGCCGCCATGCCGGCCCCGAGCGTAACCCCGAACGCCCGCCAGTCGGGACCGCGCAGCACGCCGCCGATACGCCGGCTCAGGTCGCGGAGGTGGAGCGTGGTGTTCAGAAACGCGCCGATCGACGATCCCAGCGCGATCCCCGGTGCCCCCAGCCAGCGCATCAGAACCCAGGCGAGGCCCGTCGAGACCACCAGTGACAGCGCCGCGATCTTCACCGGCGTGCGCGTGTCGCGCATGGCGTAGAACCCCGACGCGAACAGCTTCACGGTCGCCTGTCCCAGCAGCCCGACCCCGTACGCGGCGAGCACACTGCCCACCAGGGCGGTGGCGTCGGCCGTGAAACGGCCGGTCTGATACAGCGCCGCGACGATCTCCCGGGCCAGGGCGATGAACGCGATGGCGGAGGGGACGATGAAGAACACGATGCGCCGGAACCCCACGGCGATCCGCGTCCGGAGCTGCTCGTTCGGCGCGAGGCTCCCGGCTGCGCCGCTGGCGGCGTCGCGCGACAGCTCCGGCAGCGACACGGCGGCGACGGACACGCCGAACAGGCTGATCGGCAGGACCTGGATCAGCTGGGCATAGCCCAGCGCCGACACGCCGCCGGGTCCCGTGAACGAGCCGAGCAGCGTGTCGATAAGCCCGGAGAGCTGCGCGACGCCGGCGCCAACCAGCAGCGGCAGCCACGCCAGCAGCACGCTCCGGACACCTTCGGGAGCGGCGGAGATGCGCAGGGCGATCCCGTGGAGCAGTCGCCAGCAAACCGGGAGCTGCACCGCGATCTGTAGCACGCTCCCCGCCACCGTGCCCCACGCGAGCGCCAGCGCCAACCGGTGCAGCTGCACGTCCGGCGGCAGGGTCCGGTTGGCGAACCACGTGCCGGCGGCGAGCATCGCCACGATTCCGGCGACGTTCCAGAGCGCGGGAGCCGCGTACGGTAGGAAAAAGCGGCGGTGCGTGTTGAGCACGCCAAGGCACCATGCCGAGATCACCATCAGCCCGGTCATCGGAAACAGAACCCGTACCAGTGTGATGGTGAGCTGGCGGCGCGGCTCGTCGAACCCTTTTGCGATCACCGTGGTGATTGCGGGGGCGAGCGCAATGCCGAGCAGGGCGAGCACGCCCGACGCGAGCAGCAGCAGTCCCAGCACGGCCCCGGCGAGCGCGCGCGCCGCGCTCTTGTCCGACCGCTCGTTGAGCGCGGCGTACACGGGAATGAACGAGGCGGAGAGTGTGCCCTCGCCCAGCAGGTTGCGGATCGTGTTGGGGATGCGCAGCGCGGCGCGAAACGCGTCGGCCGGGATGGTGTCGTTGCCGAAGTAGTACGCGAACACGCGCTCGCGCACGTAGCCGAGCACGCGGGTCACCAGGATCCCGGCGGCTACCCGGGCCGCCTGGCGCCCGCCGCCCCCGGCCGACCTGGGTGATGTCAGGAGTCGGGCTTCTTCTTGCGGGGGTCTTCCAGCAGCCGCTGCACGAACTGCAGCTCCTCGCGCATCCCGCTGATGGAGCGGTTCAGCTCTTCCAGGTCGGTCTCGAGCACCTCGACCCGGCGCTCCAGCCGTCGTACGGCGGTGCCTCCCCCTGTTCCCCCCGCGCCCCCCTCAGCTCCGTCGCCGCCCTCAAGCCGCCGGGCGAACGAGCGCCCCAAGGGCGAATCGACCAGGATCGCGGTGATGGGAATCATGAGGGCGACGAGCAGCACGACCACCAGGAGCCACATGAGAGCATTCTACGAGGCGCCCGCCCACCGCGCCACCTCCTGCTCGAGCGCATCCACCAGCGCCGGCCCGTAGCGGATCGAGAACGAGGCGAGCGTGAGCCCGCGCTCCTGCGGCTGACCCTGCGGGTACACGGCGGCGCGCGCGCGGGCGATCTGACGGATCAGGGTCTCGCCCTCGAGACGCTTCAAGCTCGCCACCAGCTTTTTTTCGATCGTCTGTGCGCCCGAGAGGGCCGCGTTGCGGGCCGACTCCACGGTCCGCTCGAGCGTGGGATCGATGCGCACCGCCGACTCGCGCAGCGCCGCGTAGTGCTCCTCGATGCCATGCCGCAGCGCGGCCAGGGTCGCGACCGTTTCCGCCGGGAGCTCGTCGCGCACCAGGCGCGCTTCCAGCTCGCCCGGCTTCCCGTCGAGCGCCGCCAGGTCCAGGCCGTGGCGCTCCATCAGCTTTTCCACCCGACTCTCCACGAGCACGCCGGACCAGCGCGGCACCGGTGCCTGACGGGTCACGCCCAGCGTTTCGTACAGCGAGGCGGCGTCGGGGAGATACTTGAGCTCCGCGGGACCGCCCGCGTAGCCGAGCGTCGGGAGCAGCGCCGCTTCCACGGCGGGCCGCAGCAGCACATTGGGGGAGAGCCGCTCCGGCGCGTCGCGCGCCAAGCGCGCGAGGTCGGCGCGACTGAAGCGCTCGCCGCTGCGGCGGGTCACGAAGCCGTCGCCGTCGCGCTGCAACCGGTCCCGGCCCTGGCTCGCCTCGACGAAGACCGGCGTGTAGCCATCGGGGAGCGTGACGTCGAGCCCCTTCAGGACCCAGGGGGCGGCCGCGCGCTTGGCGCGGGGGTCGTGCACGCGCAGCACG
>Ga0209378_1003834_pt1 | contig 10043 bp, 8 predicted proteins | sample GraSoiAngelo_156_FD_186170 | JGI IMG/M metagenome (GOLD analysis project Ga0209378, IMG submission 186170) | Grasslands soil microbial communities from the Angelo Coastal Reserve, California, USA - 14_1009_13_40cm (SPAdes) (version 2) | ecosystem: Environmental > Terrestrial > Soil > Grasslands ... | reverse complement strand
CCCTGACGCTTCCGGATCGTTGGGGAGCATTACATCAATGACGGCCGCATCATAATTCGCGGTGTCTGCATTGAGAGCGTCCTGCGCTGACTGAACTTGAGTTGTTTCTACGCCTTTATCTTGCAGCATCTCCGCCACGTATTGAGCGTAGAAGCTGTCATCTTCGACGATTAGGATCTTCATCGGTTCTCAATTGCACCCGTCTACCCGTTGCCACTGCAGTGACCACGTCAACCGCCGTTGACAGAGGTGTTTCTCCCTTGCGAAGGTACTGCACTCCGCGGTCAGTGAGGCGTTTTATCTTGGCCTGGTCGCCAATGACTGACAGGCAAATTATTGGAAGTCTGGGCCAATTCTTCTTCACGTATTCAATGAAATGGAAGCCAACTTCAGCGGAATCAAGTTTCCTGAACCTATTTCCCGGGGGCATCATGATGTCTGTAACGAGCACTGCAATGTCATTTTGCTCCAGCGCGGTAACTGCCGAACTCATATCGGTCGCGATTAGACAATCAAAGTTTCTTGATTCCAGGGAAAACGCCAGGGGTTCACTACTAAGACTCGGCTCATCATCCACCAGAAGCACTTTGCGGTTTGCGTCGATCATTTGATACGGGATTCTGGAAAAAGCAACATGAACGTAGCGGTGCTGCCGTGCACCCGTCCATTCAATATGCCCTGGTGAAGGCTCATCACTCGCTCAGCCAGATATAGCCCAATCCCGGTACCCGCAGGAATTTTTTGCTTTGCGGCACTCCCGCGATACCCACGCTCAGTCAGCTTTTGGAATTCGACAGGTAGTATTTGCAGACCAACGCTTTGAACAGAAATCCCAGTCCATGTTCCATCCCCCATTTTGGGGATTCTCATCTGCACAGCTTCCACTTCGATGGTCGTCTGCAAACTGGAATATTTCACTGCATTTTCAAGGAGATTAGAAAGTGCCTGTGCAATGAGATTCTTGACTACCAGAAGGCGCTTGTCGTCGAAAACCTCGGAGAAGGTAATTTCATCTACGATAATGTTCTTCCCGCCTTCGGCTGCCTGCGGCTGGAAATCGTTTGCCAAGTTGATCGCCAATCGAAGAGGGTCAACGCGCTCGGGTTTTTCACGAAATTGACCCAACTCATGATCTGCTTCGAGATTGGACATGAGGCTGAAATTCTTAATTAAATGCACGAGGATCGTTCCCTGTGAATAGATAGAGCTTAGGAGCTTCATCTTTCGGTTAAGGTGCACTTTTGGATCTTTGAGGGCCTCAATGGACCATTTGATTGCGTTGAGCGGTGCGGTTAACTGGTGGGCGACGTTTTGAAGGTATTGGTTTGTGCTCCTTGCGGACTCTTCTAGCTGCAACTTCAAAGCAGCATTCTCTGCTCGTAATACTGCAACTTCGTCGCGCGGCGGATTCTGGATGGGAATACTGCTCATTTTCGCAGCCTACCAATTTTGGCTTTCAGCCGCAATTGGGAAAAACACCATCAATCTTCTCCATGATCCGCTCCGCCCACTGAATACTCGCGGCAATCAGCCGATCTGTGTGCGGGCTGCCCGCCGAACAAATCATCTGCCGTTCGCATGTGAAGGCTCGCTAGAATCGCGGCCATGATCCCCGAGCACACGCTTGCGGTTCTCGTCCACGCTGGGATGCTACATGTCCGCTTTTTCTTCGTCCAGCACTCATAGCGGTCATTGAACTGTGACCCCAGTAACGTATGCTCCCCAACCAAATCATCTTACGATGGACCTCGCCTGACAAATCGCTCCAAGATTGAACAGGGAGATCACATGCGGTCTACACGCCAACTGATTTGCCTTACCGCTCTTGCTCTAACCGTTTTCACGCAACTGCTTCATTTCGCAGACCCCCAGTCCCTCACACCAAAGTTCCAATTCAGCAGCTACAGCCAAAGCCGGTAATGGCAAGACGACTTGCACGGACAATGGCACGTATCCGAACAGCCGGGGCGAGACAGTTCGCAGACCAGAGAATTGTTCGGGACCGCCCGAAGGAGCTTCCGCGCAATGCCGTGATGGGAGCTACAGCTTCAGCCGTAGCCGACGAGGCACTTGTTCACATCACGGCGGCGTAGCCAAATGGCTCTGATGAGTGATCGGTGGGAAAAATGCCAGATGAAGGTCCGGGGATGATTCTGGCGGTTACGCTCGTGGCGTTAGGAGGACGGCTCCTTTGAGCGAGCAAACAGAAGGCAGCATCGGTGTTCTCATATTGATTATTGTCTTCGTAGGAGTTGGTGTTGGGGGCTACACGGGATTGGATTCAGCAGGCTGGATTCCGCACAGTGAAGACACTGTGATTACGGCGCAAGCAAATTGGTTCGTTGGCGAAAGCAAGAATTGCATGTCTGCGCCTCTAAATGCGCAAGCCGCTCGTACCTTGAATAAAGCTGCGGGATATGCGATCTCCCAAGTTAGCTGCGATGATGGTCCGGAGCACAATGTGAAGATCACGTTCTACGGAAGAGTTGAGCAGCCTGAATATGAATGGGTTCAATGGCGCTGCACTCGCAATGAGGATTCGTTCACCTGTAGGCAAACAGGCAATTCCGAACCAACGCTAACCGGCAAAGATACCGCAACTGGCAGACCAATCGTTTCACACGATCGCGGGAAAACTTGGCAGTGGGCTGATAAGTAGCCGCAGAACAATTGCTTCTCGGTCAGGCATATCCCGTAATATTCCTCCGGCAACAGAATCGTGGTGCTGCTTCGGTCGGCTTCCGTGATAATCCAGAACCGCGTGCCATTGCTCGTGCGGTAGGTCGACAGAATGCGCCAGCCGGGCTGAAGGCTGACTCATTCTCACGGCCCGTCGAGCTCATCCATGTCGCACCAATCATGCGCGATGTGATGAATGAGGCAGCCCAAAGAATCATCACCATCACCGGTCAAGGCGTTTTATTTAGGAAAACACGGTCCTTCTTCGCGACACAAGTACTCGGTTAATTAAGTATCAGATGGTGCTTGGTGGGCAAAGTCGACCTCTCGCAGAAACTCTTGCCCAGTGAGTACAATTTCGAATCGCGTGTACTTTCCATCGTTTTTCAAATTCACTACTTGCGGAGGGATATTGGTCCCGAAAAACCAAGGCACACCGGCTTCGCTGACAATTTTTTGAGCATTGGTATATGGGTTCGCAGCAGGTGGAGCAGGGCGAACCGCAATTTGAGGCCCGACTATCGCCCGAATTGATCAGCTGATTACGGGATCAGCGCCGTTTTAATCCGCCCTGGCTGGCCATGAGCTGCACTTCAAGAGCCGCGTCCTTAAAGGGGCTCGCCTATTTCTCCTAAGCTCCCACATCCGCTTGTGACGCCGGTGTGACGGCAAGCTGGCTGGAATGGCTTCAAAGACTTGCCCGTTAATCATTCGAATGGTGATGAAATTCAGAGCGAGCAATCTCATTGTCTCGAACGATCTCGATCCGTTGTTCATCACCTACCGGCACGATTTCCTGCGGCGTTCCGAATCCACGGCCATGCGCTGCTTTCGAAACCGAGTACCTCCTAACCTCGCTCCACTTCCATCGGCTGGAAACGGGTGGTCGCCCGCAGGAGCAATACAGTATGTATTCTTCCGAAGATCCGAAATCAGTACGCGCGAGATAAGACCCGTTGCGATACGGAGTGAAGGCAATCAGGTATCGGGTAAGGCATTTGGGACATTCCACGCAATGGCGAAGAAAGGGAGACATAAGTCACGTGCAGCAAGATAGTTCCGGCCCGAACAATATTGAACGTTTACGGACTCTGGTCTCGGTAGTGGATTATCAATGGTTCCTGGTGCCGAGAGAGCGAGGGTAGAGGAATTTCCTGTACCCTCAATCGCGGTTTGTGGCGGGCTTTTCCAGCGTTGCGAGCGCGCGCCCTCTTTCTGATAGTCATTGCGGTGTTAAGGGATCAATTCCGAAGCAAAACCCATCCGCCGATCAATCTGCCGTCGGACGTTCTCGGATAGAGTCCCTTGCGGAGTTGCATGGACTGCCGAGGACACAATAGTCCCGGGAGGAACCGGAGTTGCTATGAAGCCAGGACCCTCTCCCGTATCGAGATCAAGCGCCTCCCCTACAATATGGCCCTGCTGATCAATGTCACCTGCCAAGAGCAGAAAGGGCGAACCCGGCACAGTCAGAGAGTTCATGTCGGTCAACTTGGTGTCCTGCCACAGGATCGCGCGGAAGAGGTGCGGCCCTCCTCTAGACAGACCTACGATCTTGTCGCCCTTTTCATTAATGCCGTTGGCCGTACTGCGGAGATCGCCCGGAATCTTACCCAGGGACTTCATACCGCCTGCTTTGGTCCAGATGAAGGCTTCATAAACTCTTGCAGTGCCGGGAGCGGTGTTGGCGAAACCCACGATCGTCCCGTGATTGTTGATCGCTGTGGGAGTGTTCCAGGCATCGCCTCCGATGTTGCCAAGATCAGTCGCAACACCGTTTTCCCAAAGCACCGCATGTTTAGCGCTAACACCTCCGACCGCAATACCACAATCGCCGGAGATGCCGACCACCTGACCGAGGTCATTAATTGCTGTGGCTGCACTAGTGCTGTCGCCAGGCAGTGGTGGGAGTTCCTGCATAGTACCATCCGGTTGCCAGATCGCCGCCCTGAACCGCAAGATCTGGAAGGTAGGATCGCAAGTTGAATCGTGCACACCATTCTCTGCCCACCCGACCACTTGACCGCGGTTGTTGACGCCGGTGGCGTAACTGCTGTAACCGCCAGGGAATGGCGGCAATTCAGTCATTTGTCCGTTCTGCCAACGAAAACCCTTGCAGATGCGTCCCGTAGGGTCGCCCGTGCCGACAAAGGGCCAACACGAGAAATTCTCCCCAAGAGGATCGAGGTCTGGTAATTCGGAGATGCCCACGATTACGCCATTGTTATTCTTGACTGGCCAGGCTACAGCGCTATTCGGTCCGTTTTCGAGCGTGCCTAGAGGAATGGCTGATCCATTCAGCCAAAGAGTAGCTGTTGTCGTCAGGTCTCCCGTCAGATTGTCGGTACCGGTGATCCAGCCCCGATCGTTGATACCATTAGCTGAACCTGCCGTGCCGCCGAGTTCGCCGAGCTCGACTACGCCGTAGTGGGATTGCGCGGCGAGATGAATTGGTGCCGCCAACGCAATCGCAATAAACAAAATCAGCGCGCCCAGGCACGTCGATATCCGGGATAGCATGTGATCTCCTTTGGGCCTTCTTGGGCGACAACAGCCAAAACTCATGCGGATCAACATAGATCAAATGGCCGACCAAGCATGGACATTAGCGGACATCGCTCCCCGGCTCCCTGGACGTTTCCGGACGTGACTCCTGCGGTTCCGATTCTTGAGACTTGCAATTTCGGGATACGCCGCAGAGACTTGGCGCAGCCTTGACTAGCGAAGGAATCACGACTAACGGCAAGATCCTCGCCAGCAACTTAGAACGTGAGGGCGAATTATGGAGTCAGACCGAAGAACGTTTCTGTGGCAGTCCGCAGGACTCGCCGCCGCTACGCTAATCGGCGCACAAACAGCCGCGGAGGATCGGCAAGCAGCGAGCCCGGCTGAACTGCTCAAGCGGATGTCATGGATGAACGAACCCGCATCTTCGAACCTGGTGGGTGACAAACTTGCAGTTCGCAGTCGCGCCAAGACCGACTTTTGGCGCAAGACTTTTTATGGCTATATCACTGACAACGGTCACTTCTTTCATCTGCCGGCGAGTGGAGACTTCATATTTCAAACCCGAATTAACGGTCAATATGCAGCCTTGTACGATCAAGCTGGTCTCATGGTTCGGAAAGATGCGGAGAACTGGATGAAATGTGGAACGGAATTTTTCGACGATCGGCGTCACGCGAGCGTGGTGTTCACGCGCGACTTTTCGGATTGGTCGACCATGCCGGATCTCTCAGATACTGCGCCCATCTGGTGGAGAGCAGTCCGAAAGAAGGACTCGATAGAAACCCTGTGCTCTCTCGATGGAAAAGCCTTCACGTCCGTGCGCCAGGGATATTTCCCGCCCGATGAGAAGGTGGATGTGGGCATTATGTGCGCCGCCCCTGAAGGGCCAGGTTTTGAGGCGGCATTCGACAATTTGAAGCTTGACATCGGATACAGTTTGTCTTCTCGAAAAATATGAACAAGCGTCCACTCTCCGTGACCACTGTCAGCTGCCTGTTCGCAGCAGCGGCTCTTTGTTTCGCGAAACATGAAAATCGACTGGCAGGCATTTAGGCGGGCGCGGGTGGCGCGCGACGTGCGCTTCGATGGCAAGTTCTTCGTTGGCGCCCACAGCACCAGAATCTACTGCCGACCAAGTTGCCCAGTTCCGACCATACCAGACAAGAATGTCCGCTATTTCCCAACCGCTGCCGCGGCAGCAGAAGCTGGGTTTCGACCGTGCCTGCGCTGTCGCCCGGAATGCTCCCCCGGTACGCCGGCCTGGTTGGGAACGTCAAGGACGGTTTCGCGAGCTTTGCGACTGATTGCAGAAAGCGGATTAGAGGACGGAGGAGTTGAGGGTCTCGCGGAACGGTTGGGTGTTGGCTCGCGCCACCTGCGCCGTTTATTTGTGAAGCACTTGGGAGCAACGCCGAGCGCAGTCGCTCAGACCCGTCGCCTGCACTTTGCGAAGAAGCTCATTGATGAGACAGCGCTGCCCATGAACCAGGTCGCTATTGCTTCCGGCTTTGGTTGCGTCCGGCGATTCAACGCCACCATTCATAAGACTTATCATCGAACGCCGACCCATATTCGCCGGCTTGCGCGGCAGACGCTTGTCCAGCCAGAAAATCAGTACCTCTTCCGCTTACGGTTCCGCTCACCTTACGACTGGAAGGGCATGTTGGTGTTTCTGGCGCCTCGCGCCACGCCCGGAGTAGAAACGGTGGAAAATGGCGTCTATCGCCGTTCGATTTCCTTGCACGGCATTGACGGCTATTTTGAGGTTTCACTTGACGGGGAGAATAGCGGACTCGCAGCGCGGGTTCAGTTCGGCGATCCACGCTCCCTGTTCTTCATTACCGAGCGCATCCGTGCCATGTTCGATCTGAATGCAGACTGGGAGGCCATCGTGCGAGGTTTAAGAACTGACCCAGTGTTGGTGGGCCCGGTCGAGGCGCGTCGAGGACTACGCGTACCTGGTTGCTGGAACGGTTTCGAGCTCACGACGCGAGCGATTCTCGGTCAGCAAGTCACGGTCAAAGGCGCGACGGCTCTTGCCGGCCGGCTGGTCAGCAATTTCGGCCGGAGGTTCTCCGCCGCAAACGGCCTCACTCATCTTTTTCCTCTGCCCGAGGTCCTTGGCGATGCCAAGCTAACCAGCATCGGTCTGCCGGCGGCGCGAGCCGAGACCATTCGGACTTTAGCCCGCGCGGTGAGCGATGGGCAGATCAGTTTTGAGGGCATCGTGGATTCCGAGGCGTTCCTCGCTCGGTTATGCGAAATTCCCGGTATTGGAAAATGGACAGCGCAATATGTCGCGATGCGAGCGCTCGGGGAGCCCGATGCCTTCCCCAGCGGCGACCTCGGTCTGCTGCGCGCCCTGAAATTAAGAAGCTCCCGCGAGCTTGAACAACGCGCTGAAGGTTGGCGGCCTTGGCGAGCCTACGCAGCCATGTACCTCTGGTCTATAGCCAGCAAATCTAAAGCTCGCGAAACCGGACCTCTTTCATCCAAGACCCCAAAGACGTCACTCGGAAGAACCGCTTCTCAGCAGGGCGTCTCCATGGCCGTATAACGGCTATTCGGACACAGCCTTTCTCGTCACCTACCCTCAATTCCACCTCAGCAATCTATCTCCTTCGTTTGGGTGTGTAGGCGTGTAGGGTGTGTAGGCTTTTTGAGAGAGTTCTTATGGAGATCTCTTCCCGAGAGAGTATTGGAAAGAGGCTACACAGCCTACACGCCTACACACCCCAGAATTCCCGTTTCCGTTTCAATTGAAGAGGCTTGAGAAGGATAGAGGTTCGAGAAAAGGTTGGTCGAAGCCGGGCCCAACTGACTGTTTGATGGGACTATCCGGGAGATAGCGATGGCTTTTAGTTTCGACGCGCCGGAGCTGGACCTGGAGGCAGAATCTCCGGCTCCTCGGAGCGAACCCGCTGCCGAGTCACGTAGAAAACCGCCGCAGTCCAAGTAGGGAATAAATCAAGACCAGGGACGAGTTCTGCCAGCATCGTAGGCAGGAAGGCCCAATGCCATCCAAGGAGCCAGATAAGAATTGCCGCTACGCCTAGATCAAGCAGCGTGTCCGCTGGTGACAAAGCACCAGCAGCAAAGAGCGGCAATGCGCCGATCTGAATGGCATCCGCAGAAATCGCAACCAGCCAAGCCAAGCGGTGCTCCGGTGACCTGACGGTTTTAAGAAGGTCAAACATTTCACGGAAGCCGATACGAGGGATATAAGGCGAATATGTCGCCATGAACTCAGGCGCTCTCTAGTCGCCCGCTCAACAATTATGGTCTAATATCGCCTCAGACGGTAGTTCTGGCCCTCCCGCCTGCGCGCTCCCAATCATTGCTCATGAAGGAGGTTCCTCCCTATGTTTTCACGCTGGCAAATTCGTGTGCTACTCATTGGGACCGTACTGTTTGGCGTTGGAATTGGTCTCCTGATGGCTGCCATCCCCAACCAAGGTCGTACCCAATTTTTCGGCAGCTCGGGTGGCAATGTGAACGATATCAGCAAATCCTTCTGCTGTTCGGGCACCCTCGGGTCCTTGGTGAAGAACAGCTCTGGCGTTGAGTACATCTTAAGCAACAATCACGTGCTGGCGGATACTGACCAAGCCGCGCCGGGGCAAAATATTTCGCAGCCGGGATTGGTTGACAATAACTGCCGTCCCGCCACCACCGTGGCTCACTTCACGGTCGCACCTCATCTGGGAACCAACGTGGACGCGGCTCTCGCTAAACTAGTTGCGGGAACGATGAACTCCGGCGGTTCAATCCTCGGCGTTGGGGTCCCAAATCCCGCACCGGTGAGCGCGAAGATCAACATGGGCGTCGCCAAGAGTGGACGTACTACTGGCCTCACCTGCGGATCGGTGCAATCTGTGAACACCAGCGTCAAGGTGCAGTATCAGAAAGGCTGCAATCAGGGCTTGAAATTCACCATCAGCTACACCAATCAGGTAGTAGTCGCTAGCAGCACCTTCAGTGCCGCAGGCGATTCCGGGTCTTTGATTGTCAGTAAAAGTGCCGCGCACCCAACCGCCTTATTGTTTGCTGGCAGCAGCACCACGACAGTCGGCAACCCCATTGGTCAGGTGCTTTCGCACGTGAGTTCAAGCTTGGGCAAGCAGGTGAGTTTTGTGGGGAACTCTACTCGAACCACGAATGTGTCTTGCCCAGCAGCCGCAGAAGTCACGTCGGCCACACATGGCGGCCCGTCGCAAGTGGATATAGACCGGGTGGATGCAGTGAAGCAAGCGCACGAATCTGACTTGATGGCTGATCCAGCGGTAATGGCCGTGGGTATCGGAGCAGACGAGCGGAACTCAGCCGTAATAACGGTTTACGTTGAGACCGGACACATGCATGGTGCGATTCCTGCGGAGCTGGAGGGAGTTCCTACCCGCATCATCAGCACCGACCGCATTCGGGCCTATGGATGGAATGAGCGGCAGAACCAAGCCGTTACCAATCCTTGCTCGGCGAAGCAGCTCCACTGATTGCGCTGCACATGATAGCGTGGGGAGAGGCGACTGTCTGCTGGATTAGGCGTATCCGCCCGTTGAAAGGCTCTGATGCGGTCCTACCCGCTTGCTGTACATGAGTACATTTCTCAGGCGATTGATGTGGGGAAATTTCTTCGTTGACCGAGCGCATGTGGAAATTTCACCGGCCCTTCGTGCGCGGAGTCAGCATTATCCGTGTGATCAGCTCACCTTAATGCTTGGATTCTGGGCTACGCATCAGGAAGGAGATGTCATCCACTTTATATATAACCCTGCCAGCTGCCGCAGGAGTCGCGGAAGTTTTGCCGGCACGGACAGTTTGGAAAGCAGTGACCAGGCGCGGAAGCACGGACGGCG
>Ga0209378_1003829_pt1 | contig 10051 bp, 9 predicted proteins | sample GraSoiAngelo_156_FD_186170 | JGI IMG/M metagenome (GOLD analysis project Ga0209378, IMG submission 186170) | Grasslands soil microbial communities from the Angelo Coastal Reserve, California, USA - 14_1009_13_40cm (SPAdes) (version 2) | ecosystem: Environmental > Terrestrial > Soil > Grasslands ... | reverse complement strand
GCCGCTTGGCAAATCATTGGTGACGGCACTGATGGGATAGCCGTAGACGGCCGAGGCGGCCGCCAGGATGTCCCAATTCGAAACATGGGCGGTGACCACCAGCACGCCCTTCCCCTCGGCCAGGGCACGATCGATCCGCTCCCGGCCCTGGGGGCGGACCATCCGCCGGATCTGCTCGGGCGTCAGCGTGTCCATCAGCATGAAGTCGGCGAACATCTTGAAGTAGTTACCGAAGGCATGCCGCGCCGTGCGCTTGACCAACGGGTCGTTCCAGGGCAAGCCGAGCACCTGGCCAAAGTTCTCGAAGGCGACCCGGCGGCGCCGAGGCATGAGATAGAAGGCGCATCGCCCGGTGATGGCCGCCAGCGGGTAGCGAACACGCGGCGGCAGCGCCCGCATGACCAGGTTCCCCAGCCTGAACAGCCGAGGGAGCAGCATCAGCGGCGAGCGGTCGCTTGTGGCGCGGCCACGCCCTGGATGGGCTCGGTGGCTTTGGCGTCGACCGGGGTCCCGGCGATGAAGGCCTCCGTCAGCTGGTGCGCGACGCCGTCGGTGACCTGCGTGGGCGGTGACTTCATGAAGTAGGACGACGGTCCTTCCAGCGCGCCGCCCAGCTTGCGGTCCAGGCCCAGCTTGCAGCAGCGAATGGCGTCGATCACGACCCCCGCCGAGTTCGGAGAGTCCCAGACCTCGAGCTTGAGCTCGACGTTGAGGGGGACGTCGCCGAACGACCGGCCTTCCAGCCGGATGTAGGCCCACTTCCGGTCGCCCAGCCAGGGCACGTAATCGGACGGGCCGATGTGGATGTTGTCGCCGCCGATGTCCGCCTTCATCTGCGACTTGACGCTGTTCGTCTTCGAGATCTTCTTCGAAACCAGGCGCTCGCGCTCGAGCATGTTCAGGAAGTCCGTGTTGCCGCCGAAGTTCAGCTGGTAGGTGCGCTCCAGCTTGACGCCCCGGTCCTCGAAAAGCCGCGTGAGCACGCGGTGCACGATGGTCGCGCCCACCTGCGACTTGATATCGTCGCCGATGATCGGGATGCCGCGCTTCTCGAAGCGACCGCGCCAGTAGGCCTCGCGCGCGAGGAAGACCGGCATGCAGTTGACGAAGGCACAGCCGGCCTCGAGCACCTGCTCCGCATACCACTTGACCGCTTCCTCACTCCCCACCGGCAGGTAATTGACCACGACGTCGGTCCGGGTCGCCTTGAGGATGCCGACGATGTCGGCTGTCGGCCCGGGGGCCTTGGTGATGATCTCAGAGAGATACTTGCCCAGCCCGTCATGGGTCATGCCGCGCTCGACCTTGACCCCCAGATGCGGGACGTCGGCGAATTTCACCGTGTTGTTGTGGCCCGCGAAGATCGCGTCGGACAGGTCCTTACCCACCTTGTCTTTGTCGATGTCGAAGGCGGCCGAGAACTCGATATCACGGATGTGGTACCCGCCCAGGTCGACGTGCATCAGCCCGGGGATCGATGCCCCCGGCTTCGCGTCGCGGTAATACTCGACGCCCTGGACCAGCGACGAGGCGCAGTTGCCCACGCCCAGGATCGCGACCCGCACCTTGCGGCGCGAGCGAGAGTCGCTCCGAACCGTCGTACTCCGTGACGCCCGGCCGTTGAGCCGTGCCCCGTTACCGTTCTTAGCAGTTGCCATCGCTGTTTACACCTCGCTCCATTCGTGTTGCAGCGCCCGGACTCGAGGTCGAGGCGCGATCAGGGTCGCCAATTCTCGATGGAAGGCGAGCAGGCCTTCCCGGTGGAGGGAATAGTGAATCGTGCGGCCAACCCGCCGGCTACGCACTAGCTGGCCGCGCCGCAACATGCGCAGGTGCCAGCTCAAGCGGGGCTGGCTGATACCGATCGCCTCGGCCAGCTCGAGCACGGTGATCTCGGGGATCCCGGCGAGATACTGAAGGATGCGAAGACGGGTGATGCTGGCGAGTGCCTGGTAATGCGCGCGGAACTCGCGAAGGGACGGGTTCGTGAGGAGAGAAGAGGATGCCATATAAAGAATCCTTTATGGATTATAGGCCATCATTTCGCTCCCCCGCTTGCGGCGGAGGCTCGGGTGGGGCCTGGAGCTTTAGCTCAGCAGGTGCCCGGGCAAGCGCACGCGAATTCGCAGTCGGTCTTGTAGCGGCATTCGTTGATGCCTTTCAGGCCTTTCGCGATGATTGCCTGCAGCTCCGGAATTTTCTTCTTTTGTTCGGTTTCTCCGGCATCCATCGGAATCGCTTCTTTGACGTGTACTGAGACCTGGTGGCGACGGAATGCGGCGGACGAGAAATTGACAGCTCTGCTGTCGGAAACGCCAACAGAATAGGAGTGGCGCTTCGACATCGTCAAGGAAAGACTTGTTAAGGTGGGCGCCATGCCGGCCTCGCGGACCCGTCGGAATACTGTCCCTGTTGCTCGCGGTTTTGCGGCGATTGCGGGGCACGACCGCGCCATCTCGATTCTTCGGGCTCACAGGCAGGCCGGCCGCTTGGCGCATGCCTACTGCCTGACGGGTGAAGAGGCGATCGGCAAAACCGCCGTCGCGCGCGCGCTCGCCGAGGAGCTGCTTCTGGGTGCGGGGCAACCGTCGCGTCTCGAGGTCCATCCCGACTTCTGGTCGGATGACCGGCCCGAGGCGATCAGCATCGACGAGATCCGATTTCATCCGGAGCGCGGCGCGCCGACGCACGAGCAGTCCTTGCAGCAGTTCTTGAGCCTGAAGCCGTTCGTGGCTCCCCTCCGGGTGGCGTTGCTGGCCAATGCCGAGCGCATGACCGAGCAGGCGCAAAACTGTGTCCTGAAAACCCTCGAAGAGCCACCATCGAACACCGTGCTGCTGCTGACAACAGCCTACCCGGATCATCTCCTTCCCACCTGCCTGTCGCGCTGCCAGTTGATTTCGCTGTCGCCGGTGGCCCGCCCGGCGATGGTGGAATTCATCCGTGCGCGCCAGACGGGCGATGCGGAAGCCGAGGCGCTCGTCGGTCTCGCCCACGGCCGTCCGGGGTGGGCGGTGCGCGCCATCAGCGACCGCGACTGGGTGCTGCGCATGGACCGCTGGGCAGAGCAACTGGCCGCTCTGGCCTTCGAGGACGTTGATGGGATCCTGACCTTCGCGGCGCGCTTCGGGCAGGGACCGCAAGCCGAGATGCGGCTGGTCGCAGCCGACGCTCTCCGTGGCTTCACCGCCTTTCTGCGCGATGCCATGCTCCTCCAGGCCGGGGTGCTGAGTCCGATGCCGTCGGACCGGAAGTCCGCGCTCGAAGCCTGGTCGGTCCGGGTTCCACCCGACCACATCCGGGCATCGCTGGCCGCCGCGCAGCGAACCCAGCTGCTGATCGATCAGAATGTGAATCCTCGGCTCGCCATGGACGTCATGCTGCTCGACCTGCGGGTGCGTCTCCCCTAATGAGCCGCGTCTTTGTGACCTTGCCCCTGCCGTCGCCCGGCATCGACATGCTCAAAGAGCGCTTCGAGGTCACCGCGATGGAGGCGGAAGGCATGCCGCCCGACACGCTCAAGCGCCACATCGCCGAAGCGGATCCGGTTGGGATCGTCGGCATGGTCAATGTGCCGATCACCGACGAGATCATGGCGGCGGCGCCTCTCCTGCGTGTGGTGGCGAACTACGCGGTCGGCTACAACAACGTTGATGTTGCCGCCGCCACTCGTCGTGGCGTGCTGGTCACGAATACTCCCGGGGTACTGACAGACGCCACCGCCGATCTGGCGTTTGCCCTCATCCTGGCGGTGGCACGGCGGGTCGTGGAGTCTGACAAGTTCCTTCGGGAGGGAAAGTTCAAGGGGTGGAAGGCCGACCTTCTGCTGGGAACCGACGTCTATGGGAGGGTGCTGGGAATCGTTGGCTTCGGTCGAATCGGGCAGGCGGTCGCCCGGCGTGGCCTGGGGTTCAACATGTCGATCCTGTATTCGGATGCGCGTCGCGCCACCCCGGAGGTCGAGTCCGAGCTACGCGCCCAGTACGTCCCTCTCGATGAGCTGCTGCGCAAGGCCGATTACGTGACGATTCACGCCGACCTGAACGACCAGACTCGCCACATGATCGGAGAGCGGGAGCTGAAGTTGATGGGACCGGAGCACTACCTCATCAACGCCGCGCGTGGCCCGATCGTCGACGAAAAAGCCCTGGTGCGGGCGCTCAAGGAGGGGTGGATCAAGGGCGCGGGCCTGGATGTCTACGAGCGGGAGCCCAAAACCGAGCCGGGCCTGACCGACTGTTGGAATGCCGTCTTGCTGCCGCACCTGGGAAGCGCGACGGTGACGGCTCGCGCAGCCATGGCGGAGACCGCGGCGAAGAACCTGATCGCGGCGGTCGAGGGGCAGACCCCGCCCAACCTGGTCAACCCGGAAGCCCTCGCCGTCAAGCGCTAGGTGCGCATCCGGCTGCTGGCCATCGATCTCGATGGCACGCTGGTCAATGACCGGCTGGAGATGGACCCGCGGGACGTGGCCGCGGTCAAGGCGGCGACCGCTGCCGGGGTCACCGTGGTGCTGGCGACGGGCCGGATGTTCAAGTCGTCACTCCGCTACGCCGAGCCTCTCGGCCTGACGGGCCCGATCATCAACTACCAGGGGGCCGTGGTTCGCGAGATCGCTAGCGGCCAGGTCTGGTACCGGTGCGAGCTGACCGTCCCGATGCAGCAGCGAGTCCTGCAGTTTGCCGAGCCGAGGGATTGGCACGTCAACGCCTATGTGGACGAGCGGGTGTACACGGCGCGTGCTCGGCCCGAAGCGGATCTTTACGCCAAGATCGCCATGGTGCCGTACGAGGTGGTCGGGCCGCTCTCGAAATGGGTGCACCAGGACTCGACCAAGATGGTCCTGGTCGATCTCGAGCCGGCGGACGTGCCCAAGCGAATCGCGGAGTTGACCGCCTGGATGGGCGACGAGGGGCGAGTCACGCGATCGCTCGACTGGTTCGTCGAGGTCGTCAACCCGCAGGTCTCCAAGTCGCGGGCGCTGGCCATGGTGGCGGACCGGCTTGGCATCGCGCGGGCGGAAGTTGGTGCCATCGGCGACAACCTGAATGATCAAGATATGGTCTCCTGGGCCGCCTTCGGGGTCGCCATGGGCAATGCGCCCGAGGCCCTGAAAGCCAGCGCCAGCTACGTCACCGGTAGGATCGGCGAGGGCGGCGTGGCCCAGGTGATCGAGCAGTTCGTGATCGGAAGTAACGAATTGCCGCTGCGCGCCTAGCCCGTCGCATCCTTATATATACTTGGACTTCCGCGGCCCCGTGGTGTAGCGGTCCAACATGCCTCCCTGTCACGGAGGAGATCGGCGGTTCGAATCCGCTCGGGGTCGTAAATACCACCTGAAAGTCTTGGCGTTGACGGGATTCAGTTCGACGTCGACCACCTGGTCGTCTCGAATGGCGCCGCCCGAATACCTGGACTTATTGGCCAACCATGAGCGGACCGGCGGGATACATATCCAGGGGGCCTTCTTCCGCGAGCTTCCAGCGAATGCATGCCATGCCGTAGATTCCGGCCCCAGCGTCGGCTGTTAGTACACCCGATGCCTGCGCGTCTACCGGGACACTCCGAACCAGAGAAGCGAACTCCGGGTGTCCTAGCTGCGGTTGCTGCGATCGCAGTCGACGCCCCTCTTCGTTGAAATGTGCCAGTAGTTCGGCGTAGCTGTGTCCAGCGTTCAGCTTCCACAAATCGAAGTGAGCGCGATCGGCAGTGTTGTTCGCCACCCGGGCGGAGAAGGATCCCGATGCCACGCGCGCAGTTGCGTCGTACTGGCAGCCAGAATCTGTCAGGGTAAAGGTTCCGGCCTCAGGCACCTTCCCGGTGGTCGCCGGCGTCGTGGTCACGGCACCGCCGCACGCACTGGACAGTAGTAGGCAGAGAACGACCATTTTCCGAACCGCCCAGGCGCCTGAAGCTCGTACTTCCATTTGCCATTAAGGGACGCGCGAGGACGTGAAACGTTACATCTGCTGGCCACAAGGGCACTGAGCTCACGGTGAAACGGTTACTGGACCGGCGGAAAAAATGCCGGCTGGCTGGCTGTCGTTCCAGGGGATGCAGGCGATGACATAGGTGGCGACATCTGTGGGTAGGTAAAGGGATTGCGTCTCCTGCGGCTTGATGACATCCGTGAAGAGGAAGGTGGCGAAGTCCGGATAACCCAGAGATGACTGGCTTGCCTGGCTTCGTTGCTGTTCCTCCCGGATGTGGGCCGCGAATTCTAAATAACTGTGTCCCTGGTTGAGCCGGAAGAAATCAAAATGAGCATCCCTGGCGGTCTGGTTGGAAAGGGCGACCGAGACATGGTCGACCCAGATCCTCTGTGGTCCCTTATAGGTGCAGGCAGAACCCGAGAAAACCACGGTGCCTGCTGAGGGTGCCTGGACCAGGCTGGTTGGTGTCGGCGATGGCGAAGGCCGCACCTGTCTCGACGGGCTCATCAGCCGCCACTGCATCAACGCAGCCACGCCGACGGCGAGGGCCAGGATGGCGACAGTCGCCAGTAGCTCAACTGGGCGGGTGCCTGCTCGTCGTGCTCCAGGGTCCTCAGAACCGAGGGCGCCGGGGACCTTCGCCAGTTGTCGCGCGCGCGCAGCGATCAATCGATCGAGATCGGGCGCAGGCATCCGATCGAGTTCAGTGAATCGATCCTTGAGATCAATCACAGCGGTTCTCCAAGATTAATCGCAGCCGCTTACGGCCGCGGCTCAAATTAACCCGAACCGCGATGCTGCTGGACCGCAGGATGTCGGCGATCTCATTGATCGGGCGATCGGCATAGTAAAAAAGGATAAGCGTGGCGCGCTGATGCGGCGGGAGCCGCTGCAGAGCCCAGACCAGCTCCTGGTCGACCTCCGTCATCTCGTAGGACCCACCATGACTGAGGCGCACCAAGCTGCGGCGTTCTTGCAGCATTCCCCCTGCGATGCGAAAAACGGCACGCCAGATCCATGCTGCGGGCGACGTTATGGCATCACCCCGAGCCAGGGCTTGCGCGAAAGCCTCGGCCACCGCATCGCTTGCCACGTCGGGATCGTGCGCGAATGCCCATGCTGCTCGCCAGATCCGATCGCCATGCGTACGGTATAGCCCCTCGATCGCACTCCGGTTCGCATCAGCGACCGCAGCTTCCACCAAATGTAAAGGGAGCCCCGGCCAGCGAAAGGTTACATTCGCCCCGGAGCGAGTCCTCCTCCGGATCCGACTATGGCGGCACCTGTCAGCAAAGTCAAGCCGGGTTCAGGGCCGACCGGTAAGTCGGGGATTCGGATTGCAAAGCCGCAGAAAGCCCATTCGGTGACCGTCCTCTAGGCGTCCGCCGAGTGTCCGTTAAGCGTCCGCTGACCGTGCCAACAAGCCAAAGCTCAGGTTTGTTCAGGTTTCGAGCCCGCCAACAAGCCAGAGCACCTGTTTTGAATTCAGCTGGAGTTCGAAACTTGTCCGGTTGGGGTCGCCAGATACGGTTCCCAGGCGCGCGGGGCCAGCAAAACAGAAGGGCGGCGCGAGGCCGCCCTTCCCGCCCTGTCAACGCGATCCGCTTATCCGGTCGTGATCGACATCGTGTCGGTGTTGCCGAAGTTCGATGGGCAGTCAGTTAGCGGCCATGGGGCGCCGGGCAAGACCCGATGCCCTGCGGCGAACGAGCTGGCTCGCCAATTCTGGATCGCATCGCAGACCGCCGCGTTGTTGGCGGAGATCCACAGTCCAACGCCGTATTCGTTCGAGGCTGCTGCATAGATGTAGTCCCCGATGCGTTCCTGGTACAGGTCGTGGCCGGGATAGGTGGCCCGCAGGTCACCGAGGGGCGGCTCATTGAACACCGCCGTCCACCCGGTCGGGGCGCCGCTCGTAGCTAAGGCTGAGCTCACGAACACCCCGTGGTAGGGACGCGGCGACGTGAAGTCATTACCGCGCCAAGGTGAGGTGTCGGCTTCATAGATGACATAGGCGCGGGACCCGTCCGGCGCGATCGCCGGCGCCGAGTAGATGGGCCGGTCGCCGGCAAGGGAAACCGCTTGCGGCACGCTCCAGGTGGAGCCGCCATTCATCGAGTACTGGAAGTTGGTGTGCTCGTTGTTGAGGGCGGGCGCATCCGACCAGGCGTCCACGATCTCGTTCGTGGCATTAGCCCCGGTTGGGGCGCCGTTGGCGATGGAGACACTGGGCGAGGCGGCGAGGTCGGTGCGGGCACCCGAGTAGCCGTCCATTACGCAGCGACCCTCGATCGGATCGACGAAGTAGCAGGGGTCGGAGACGACGGTGGTCACCGCGCCCTGGGTCCAATGCATGCCACCATCAAAGGACTTGAACATCACGTGGGTGCTGTCGTTCGGCGGCCCCGAGCGACTGAATTGCTCGGCGAACATGTACACCACGCCGTGGCTGTCCGTGCGGATAGTGCAGCCGCTGTAGCCGAAGCCGTTGACTGGGGAGATCCCATTTGTCACTGCGGGGGTCACCTGCTTCTTGGTCCACGTGGCGCCGCCATCTGTTGAGGTGTAGACCATGACCGGAACCGGCGCGTTGCCGTTCTTGTGGCTGCCGTTGCTACGGAAGTCGTTGGCGCAGATATAGACGTTGCCGAAGAACGGGCTGGAGGACGCGTTGTCGGCCCAGATCTGCTCTTTGTCCATGAATGTCGTCTCGCCGGTGGTACTGGAGACGACGACCGGCTGCTTCCAGTTGTTCTTGTCGGCGATGACGGCCGGGCTGGGATTATCGAGGCGCGAGACGCCCACGCCCACGAGGCCGTTGAACACCGGATTGGGGAAGGAGAACTCCACGGTTGTGCTGAAGGCAGTGATCAGGTTGGCGTAGTAGGCGCGCTGGCCGTTGCTCCAGGAGAACTTGCCGTTGGCGCTCGGGACCGGACCGAAGGCGACCGCGGGATCGCCGAAAGAGACCAGCTGATTCTCGAAGTACCAGGGCAGGGTATGGATCGGGCCTGGCCCACCCTTGCACATGGTGGTCGGCGGGCAGCTGGCATTGGTCCAGCCGGTGTAGGTCGGCTGTGTCCAGCTATGCCCGTTGTCAAACGAGAAGTAATCGCCGGAGAGGCCGACGCCGGTAGCGCGATCCAGGCAGGTGCCCCGATTGACGGCTAGGGACTGCGGACAAGCCTCCTGATCCACAAAATCGTTGGCGCCTGCTACCAGGATGTTCGGTGAGGCCGCATCCAGAGCCACTGCTGGCTCGTTCTGGTGATTCTGCGGCGTGTTACCGGCCGGACTCCCAATCGTAACCAGGCTCTCCGTCTGCGCCAGACCGACGGTCGTCGACATCAAGACGGCGGTCGTTGCGGCAAGCACGACGAACAAAGGCTTCTTGGTCAAGCTCTACCTCCCTGCTAACGTCGACCCGACTCCTTCAGTCGAGACTAGCCGAGCAATTTCCGTCAAGTCAAGCCGGCGATCCGGTACATGCGGGCATCATCTTTTGGGCCCGGCTACGCCACTCTACTTACGGAGCCGTCTCCGCTTATACCGTTCCGGGGGGCTCCCCGACGTCCATCGCTAGGAAGCGGCTCGTGTCGAGTTAGGCAACCAGCCGGAGGCCCAGGCTCTTCGCTGGAGCGAAAATCTCCTGTTCAGTCGGCGCGGCGTCCATCAGGGCGGTAATTCGAGCGGCCAGTTCCTGACGGTCCACCGCGAATCTCTCCCATCGGCGGTCTCTGGCTGGGGTCTTGAACCATAGCTCGATCCGGCTACCGCGCCTGCGTCGGTACGCAAGCCGGTTGAAGTCGCTCGCGGGAACGAGCCACATCCTCGTAAGTTCGATCGACCCAAGGTCGAGGAAAGCGAAGAGGTAGAACACCCGAGCGCTTGTCGGAACCTGGTCTGGTAGATAGCGCGCGACGCACCAAACTTGCTTTTGACGTAGACGGGTGGCGCACTTGACCTGGACGTAACCATGCCGATCCCCGCCTCGCCTGTCAACGATGAAGTCCTTGTGATCCACATCGGCATCCGGCTTGAATGTCGTAAGCCCGCCGCGGGAAGAAGCTAACACGTAGGCTCTGGCGAGTAATTCAGCGACCTCGCCGACCAGGATC
>Ga0209378_1003826_pt1 | contig 10056 bp, 6 predicted proteins | sample GraSoiAngelo_156_FD_186170 | JGI IMG/M metagenome (GOLD analysis project Ga0209378, IMG submission 186170) | Grasslands soil microbial communities from the Angelo Coastal Reserve, California, USA - 14_1009_13_40cm (SPAdes) (version 2) | ecosystem: Environmental > Terrestrial > Soil > Grasslands ... | reverse complement strand
CGCCCGGACCGATGAAGCTAACCAATTGGAATTGACTGCACGGCCGGACGAAAGTCTCCGAAGGCCGCTCACGTCAAGGTCAATCGCGGCCGGGGTCGGCGATTTAGACCGGTACGTTCTGATATAGGCGATACGATTCATCACGGATTGCGGCAAAAGGACGAAATGTCACTCTCCCGGCATCGGTCTGCACCAGCCAGTCTCCTGAAGATTGGGATGCAGCCGCAGCGGCGAGAAGCTGTGCACGAGTAAACTTTGCGGGCAGATTGCCAACGCCAAAGAGGGCTAGCGGCCCGCGGACCAGTGCCACCGTACTCGCGTTCTGCGCGTCCACTGCTTGCAGGCGAAGCGGCATTCCAATTTCAAACTCCACCCGATCTCCATTTTTCCAGGTTCGTGCCAGCGCAAAGAATTTTCCCGGGACAATGTCACCTACGGCGCGTTTGCCGTTGACGGAAATCCGCGTTTTGGCGTCCGTCCAGGCGGGAATTCGTAGATAGACCGTGAAGTTTTCAGGACGCGCCATATCCAGCTGAAGCTGCGTCGCGTTGGATGTGGGATAGGAGGTTTGCTGCGTGAGAGTGCAACGCGTGCTGTTCTGCATCCAAGTGACTCGAGAAGGAACGAAGAGGTTGACATAGATGCCGTCTTTGCCAGGATAGTATGAGCTGATGCCATAGTCGGCGGTCAACTGCGGGAAAGTGCCGGAACAGCAGGGCCACTTGTCTTTGTAATAGACTTTCTTGGCACCCTCACTGTTGTAATCTGAATAGTAGAAGCTAGCGCCGTCAGCAAGAATCGGTTTGGCGCCGGCGACCGTGTTGTACAGCACCTGTTCCATGCTGTCACCGTAACGGGAGTCGCGCGTCACCCTTAGCAAGTACCGCGTGATCTTGAACTGCCCGTATGCGCCACACGGAGTCTCGAAGCTGGAGCGGGTCGTGCCCAAGCTTGCGGCAAGCAGGCCCTTGCCCGGTTCAACAAATGCTTCGTTCGGTCCCCATCCTCCCGTCGCGTAGCTCTGTTCCTGCACCATACGCAGTCCGTTCGCAGCAGCGCGGAGATATTTTTCGTTACCCAACATCAAATAGGCCTGCATCGCCGAACTTAATGTGTTGACGTGACTGTACGCGTGCTTGCCGGGAAGGGCATTGTGGTTTTCCGCGAGCGCGTCGTAGTACTCGTGATAGATGAAGCGCACCGCCAAATCACGATAGCGCTTGTCACTGCTCCGTTGATACGCGAGGAAGAGGTTTTCCGGCAGCGTATACGTTTCATCCCACGTGTAGGCGATGGTCTTATGGGGCCGGGCTTCCTGCTCGGCCCGGCTCAATGCCTTCTCGGGCAGATGGGGCAAAACGGCGTCCGTACTTCGCTTGAGCACATCTAGCGCGATAGGGTCCGCCGCAAATTCATGGGCATCGATGAGACCACAGCAGGTTTTGTCGAATGTGTAGCCTGGCAGCCGGTAGTCAACGTAGAACTTCCCAGTGGGCTCTACGGTCTCCGCAAAGGCGCGCACCAACCGGTGAACTTTTTCCTGCGTTGGCTTCGATCTTGTCACAGCATAGGCGCGCGCCAACCCGGAAAGGTATTGACCAAACGTATGTCCAGCAATGAAGCCGTGAAAGTTATTCTCCTCGTTAAAGTCGTCCCCATTGTCATACCAGCCGCCGAGGTCGGGGCCGGGAGCCGACATCCCCTGACGCTGGCGAAACGGTTTGAGCAACCCATCTTCATTGAGATGAAGGAACAGTTCATGGTTCTGCTCGAACTGCTGACGGAAGGGCCCGTCCAGGAGCTGCACATTCGAGTATCCGAAGACCGAAAGTGGAGGGACGATGGACTCTTTCGGCGTTGTCTGTGCCCATGCGGGAATGGAACGCATCGTTAATACACCCGCAGTTGAAACCGCAGTCGACTTTAGGAACTGCCGCCTGGACTTAGTTTTCATGGCGAAATCTCCTGAACTGGCCGCTGGGCCGTCATTCATTCCCGAAATTCCGAGGGATGCCCAGCAAGCAATCTGCTAAGTAAGGATTCTCAGCAATCGTTTGCTCGACGGACCCATGTATAACGCGAGCGAGCGGCGGCGTCAAACACTACCTGTAATCGCTTTCCCAGATGAAGTATCCTGTGGCCGCAGAGATTCCAGGTCTGCCCGGTATCTGTGATGGTTCTATTGAGGAAACTCAGTCTCACGATTGTCCTGTTGGCATGTCATTCCGTGGCCCTTTCCCAAACCCACGAAAACCAGGTCGAGTCGATCAGTTCGGCGTTGCGCGCGAGGGAATTCGACAAGGCGGTGGAGTTGAGCCGATCCGCATTGCGAGAATCGCCGAACAATGCGCAATTGTGGACCCTGCAAGGCATCGCCCTCGCCAGCAAGGGAGATAGCAAAGAAGCCCTGGCGGCGTTCCAGCAAGCGCTGAATATTTCGCCGAACAGCATTGCAGCGCTAGCCGGTGCTGCTCAAATAGAGTACCAAGCGGGCAATCGGGATGCAGTGTCGCTGCTCAATCGTTTGCTGCAATTGCGTCCCGGCGATCCCACCGGCCACGCCATGCTGGCCGTGTTGGAGTATCGGCAGGGAAACTGCGCTGCGGCGACCCCTCATTTCGAGAAAGCTGGCGAGCTTCTCGACTCTCAACTCGACGCGTTGCATGCATACGCCACTTGCCTCGTGAAGTTCAAACGACTTGATGACGCGGTGACAGTCTTTCAGAGGGCGGTGGCTCTTCACCCTGACGACCGACAGGAACGCCAACTCCTAGCATCCGTACAGCTTACGGTTCACAAGCCTCAAGACGCCCTTGCCACGTTGGGGCCGCTGCTTGAAGCCAGCAATCCCCGTGCGGACACGCTGGAGCTCGCCTCGAATGCCTATGAGGATTCCGGCGACACGCCACAAGCAGTGAGCACGCTTCGGCAAGCCCTGCTGCTTGACCCGCGGAACGTCAGCCTTTATTTAGATTTTGCCAACATTTCCTTTGCGCACGAATCGTTTCAAGTGGGGATTGACGTGATTACCGAGGGATTGACCCTGCAGCCAAACGCAGACGATCTTTACTTGGCGCGTGGTGTCCTATACGCCCAACTGGCGCAGTACGACAAAGCGGAATCAGACTTCGAGAGAGCCTATGAATTGAACCCGAATCAGTCGTTGAGTTCTGCCGCGCAAGGCTTGGTGGCTGTGCAAGCGAATGATCTTGATCACGCGCTCCGATCGGTGCAGTCAAAGTTGGCGCGAAATCCCAACGACCCGCTTCTGCTGTACTTGCAAGCAGATGTCTTGTCCCAAAAGGGCGCAGACCCGGGCACGCCTGAGTTTCAACTCGCGATGCGCTCGGCAAAGAAAGCTGTCGCTTTGCAGCCCACACTTGCCGCCGCCCGTGCCGTCCTGGCCAAGATGTACATGCAGACCGGAGAATATCAGGCGGCGATTGACCAGTGCAGAAAAGCGTTGATCAGCGATCCCAAGGATCAGACAGCCGTATATCGACTTATTCAAGCGCTCCGGAAAACCGGGCAGAAGGCCGAGATTCCCGATTTGCTGAAGCGGCTCGCGCAACTTCGCGAACAAGCTACAAAAGAAGAAAGGGAACGTTACCGCTACAAACTGATTGAAGAGGACACTCCGCCCAGGCCGCCACTGCAGCCGTAGTTGCGAGGAGCTCTCCTACGCGTCCACCAAATTTTCGCCAAAACCTTTACTCGACTTGATCTCGCGGCGATAATTGAAAAATTGCGTCAGATCACCAACTGAGGAAACTGTTTCGGGAATGACCTTTACACGGCGTACGTTTGTGCGACTCTCGCTCGGATCAGCGATCTCATTGACTGCGACTGCCGAACGACTGCTTGCGCAAGGTGTTTCGACCCATACCGCGAGGCCCCTGCCCAGGCAGGCCCCTTCCGGGAGACCTTTCAACGCACACTTTGTCGATGTGGCGTCTGCCGCAGGGCTGCACGCGCCGGTGATCTATGGAGGTGTCGAGAGCAAGAAGTACATCCTTGAGGCCACCGGCTGCGGCTGTGCTTTCCTTGATTATGACAATGACGGCTGGATGGATATTTTCTTGCTCTCGGGGACACGGCTGGAAGGTGCGCCTGTCGACGCGTCCAACCGGCTCTATAAGAACAATCGTGACGGGACATTCACTGATGTCACGGAAAAGGCTGGCCTGCGAGCGGCCGATTGGGCTTCCGCGGTTTGCATCGGAGACTACAACAACGACGGCTTTGAAGATATCTTTTGCACTTATTACGGACAAAATGTCCTCTATCGCAACAATGGCGACGGAACTTTCAGCGATGTAACCAAAGCCGCAGGCCTTTTGAACGAGCAACCGAGATGGGGAGCCGGATGTAGCTTCCTGGATTACAACCGTGACGGGAACCTTGATCTGTTCGTCTCCAACTACGTCCGTTTCTCCTTCGAACATGCGCCAGTTCCGGGAGAAAACAACAACTGCAATTGGAAAGGCATTCCCGTGGAATGTGGACCGCGCGGACTGCCAACAGGAAGGCATTCGCTGTACAGGAACAATGGCGATGGAACGTTCACCGACGTCAGCCGGCCGGCAGGCATCGCGCAGGCTACACAAAGCTACGGTATGACGGTGGTGGCGGCGGATCTCGACGAAGACGGATGGCCAGACATTTACGTTGCTTGCGACTCTACTCCCAGTTTGCTCTTCATGAACAATCGTGACGGAACGTTTCGCGAAGAGGGAGTATTGCGGGGCGTGGCCCTCAGCGACGACGGCACGGAGCAGGCAGGAATGGGCGTGGGAATCGGCGATTATGACCTTGACGGACATCTTGATCTTTTCAAGACACATTTCGCCGACGATGCCAACGTTCTTTATCGCAATGACGGTAAGGGGAATTTCGACGATGTAACCCGGACATCACGCGTTGGGGTGGAGACGCGCTACGTCTGCTGGGGCGCTGGAATTGTGGATCTCGATAACGACGGCCACCCGGATTTGTTTCTTGTTACCGGCAACGTGTACCCAGAGGTGGAACGAAAGCTGCCACAATATGCAAACAAGACGCCACGCGCCGTGTTTCGTAATCTCGGCAATCACACATTCGAAGAACTGATTGAGGCGGCTGGTCCCGGCGTGGCAGACGCGCGCTGCAGTCGCGGATGTGCCTTTGGCGACTTCGACAATGATGGCGATATCGACGTGCTGATTGTCAACTTGAACGAGCCCCCGTCTCTGCTGCGCAACGATATCCGCGGGAAACAGAATTGGATCAAGGTGAAACTGGAGGGTGTTAAATCAAACCGCAGCGCTATCGGAGCCCGAGTGCTCGCCCATTACGGGGGGAAAACGCAGGCTCAAACCGTCCTGAGCCAATCGAGTTTTTACTCCTGCAACGATCCCCGGTTGCATTTCGGTCTCGGAGGCCTTACTTCGGCCGACCTGGATGTGTATTGGCCCAACGGGCTTCACGAAAACTTCAAGCACCTCCCAGCCAATCAACTAATCATCTTGAGGGAGGGGGCGGGACGCGTGCCAAGCAGAGGCTGGTCTAAGACCTAGCCGAAGGGCGCAACCGCCAGGACACGTTTTCCTCCTTACCACGCCCGATCAAGGGTAGAAATCGCTTGACAGCGCTGAAGTATTGAATATATAAATCCGGCCAATTGAGAAAACGTTTGCTCTACAAGACCTCGTAGTAGTTAACGCTCGGCTTTTTGGGGAGGAAGCGAATGCAAGCCAGATCATTTGTCTCATGGTCTATCCGGGTGTTGTTCGTTGTACTGGTGATGGCAAGTTCCACCTGGGGGCAGTTCACCGGCAATATTCAGGGCACGGTCTCAGATCCGAGCGGGGCGGCGGTAGCGCAAGCAAAAGTTGACTTGGTGAACGTTGTCACCAAGGTTTCGGCGACGACTACGACCGATGCCTCGGGGGACTATCGATTTCTGAGTCTCGCTCCCGGCTCGTACAAAATTACCGTTGAAGCAGCGGGCTTTGCCAAGGCGGAAACGACGGTAACTCTCGAGACAAATCAAAACCTTAACGTGCCATTCGCAGTAAAGGTCGGTGCAGCAACTTCATCCGTGACCGTCACCGCCGAAGCTCCACTTCTGAACACGGCGGAGACGCGCAATCAACAGACGCTGGAAACCCAGGAGCTGGCCACTTTACCGCTGGCAGGGCGCAACCTGTTTTCGCTCGTGAGTTTGGCTCCGGGTGTCTCTGGGCTTGGCAACGCTGGTGGGAGCGCACCTGGATCCGGCGTGGACAACTTTTCGACGGAAACGGCCCTCGACGTTAGTGTCAACGGTCAAGGCACAGTTGCGAATATGTGGATCGTGGATGGACTCGACGTCACCAGCGCCATTAGGCAGGGCGTCGTGAATCTCACGCCGAACCCCGACGCGGTTCAGGAAGCTAACATTCAGGTCAACACGTTTTCGGTCGAATATGGACACGGGAGTGGCCTACAGGTCGCAATGACGACAAAATCTGGCTCGGATCAATTTCATGGCTTGGCCAGCGACTATTTCAACTACCAAAAGATGTATGCCAAGTATTCTTTGCCCGGTTCCGCTCAGTCGTACAATCCGTTTCATAGCAACAACCTGTCGGGGGCAATCGGCGGTCCCATCATTCCCCACCACCAGTTCTTCTTCTTCTTCGGCCTGGAACCGTTGCGCTCGTCGGCATCCACGGGGAACCAGGTTCTGACGTTTGCTGACCCACAGTTCACGGCCTGGGCCAAGGCGAATCATCCAAATACCTTTGGGACCAAGATCTTGAATACCTATGCGCCCAGCCGAGCGACCAATAATGGCGTCGAGGTCATAAACGGCGTACCCCAGACCGCGGCTGCTATTTTCCCTGGCACATGCGGAACCGCCGCGACAGACAATTTGCCCTGTGCTACACAGATGATTGACACGGGAGTTTTCAATTCCAGCAACTTCCGGAATGGCGATCAATACTTCGGCCGCGTTGATAAGTATTTCAAGAATGATCGAATCTACGGGAGCTTTTTCCGGACGATTCTTCACTTTGGCGGAGCAGCTGTTACTCCCCAGTTTTCGACCACGAATCACACCGTGGAACGCGCCTTCCAAGTGAACTGGACCCACACCATTAATCCTACAACGTTGAATGAAGTGATCTTTGCCCAGAACCGCATCGAGGGCTTCCTCGCGGAGACCGGTGACTTCACCATTCCTAATATCGGCGTTACAGGGCAAAACGTTGGTTTCGGCGTTGGCTTCGCCCAGGGCGATTTCATCCAACATAACTATCACTGGCGCGATGTGTTGACTCACGTTCGTGGCGCTCACGTGCTGAAGGTGGGCTACGAAGGATGGTTTGGAGATGACGTCGAACCGTTCCAAGGACCGTGGTCGCACCCAGGATTCAGCTTCGACAACTTGTTGAAGCTCGCTCAAGATGCACCTGTCACGGAAGGTGGAGTGATGTACAACCCGATAACAGGCCAGCAGCAACTTTGGGATTGGAACGCTGCTTCCAAGATATGGGGGCTTTTTGTGGAGGACACTTGGAAAGCCAGGCGTAATTTGACGGTCACGCTAGGCTTCCGTTTCGACGATCAGGGAAACCCTTATTCCCGGTCCGCTTCGACGGTTTTTGGCAACTTCCTCCTTGGGAGCGGCTCGACCTTCCAGCAGCAAGTGGCCAGTGGCATTGCCAAACCGTCGAAGAACGCGTTGAATCACTCACCTAAAACCTACAATCCGCGCATTGGTGCGGCGTGGGATATTAACGGAAAGGGCGAGTGGGTTTTGCGCGGTGGATTCGGGATGTATTCCAATTGGCTCACGCCTGCCAACATTCAAGAGGAATTTCGAGGCAACCCGCCGGGTCTAATCCTGCCTACGTTTTTCGCGGGGAATGCACCTGCCAACCGGCCAGTTTTCGTTCAGGGGACCAGTAGCAAACCCCCGTTTGGCTTCACATTCCCTGCCCTGGGAGGGACGGCATTGTGTCCTACAGTTCCTTGTCTGGACTCCAAAGGAGGAATTCCCGGCGCGGGCTTGACGATTGGGGGAATCGACCCGAACATAGTATCCCCCACCGCGTATATTTTTGCGGCCACGCTTGAGCACAAGATTGCCAGCCACTTTGTTGCCAGTGTGCTTTACAGCGGATCCCACACGGCCAACCTCGTTGGTTTCGGTAACGCATCAGGTCAGGTCTCCTATGGCGTAGACATCAATGCAATGCCCGGTGACTTGATTGGCAAGCCGCCGAACTCGGCACCTACGCGACTCAATTCGAGCTTCGGACAAATCAACTATACTCAGAACGATCGCGTGGGGAACTATAACGGGGTGACCTTTGACGTCAGAGCAAGAGTTAAGCGTGGGTTCTTTGACGTATCGTACACGCGCTCTAATTCTAAAGATGACGCGGGCCGGTATCCGACGGCATTGAACCCTCACCAATACTACGGGGCCTCGCCTTGGGATGTTCCCAACCGTTTCTCTGCAAGTTTCAACTATGAACTGCCCGGCTTAAACAATGGTGCGGGGTTTGTAGGACAAGGGACGGGAGGGTGGGGACTCAGTGGCACGAGCATTTACCAGAGTGGCTATCCTTTCACGGTCTTCAACGGAGCCTCTTTCACTGGGGGCGGTGACTACAACGCGGATGGAGACAACCTGGATTATCCCAACGTCTCCAGTTACAACCAGGGGACTTCCAAGAACGCTTTTCTCACCGGCATCTTCGCGCCGGGGCAGTTCACGACGCCTACAGCGGGTACGGAAGGCAACGAGAAGTCAAATGGATTCCGGAATCCGCACTTTGTGCAGACGGATCTGACGGTTTACAAAAACACTCACATTACGGAAAGACTTAATTTCCAAGTCCGGTTTGAATTCTACAATTTATTCAACCATCCGAATTTTGGAAACGTCGGTTCCAACCTGACCGGCGGAAACTTTGGTAAGGCAACGAGCCAGACGTTGCCAAAGTGGTGGCAAATAGGAGGGAAGATTACGTTCTAGTCCGTTTTCGGCCGCCAACGATAGGGACCACCGTTCCACACCCCGAACGGTGGTCCCTCAGGAGTGATGGGATCGCCCTAGCGCAACCCGGAGATCTTGTGCAGAGTCCCGGGGTAGCTTTCAAAGTTGCCAGAGAACGCAGTGCCAGCAGTGGAGGCGGTGCAGCCGCGCCGCTGTTCACGAAAGGTTCTTGCAACGCCTTCAAAGGAAGCGGTCGCCTCACATCGAACAAGGGCTCAGGTGGAACGATATGGATTACCACTTGGCGAGTGGAATTCAAGCGCGTAGCTTAAAGTTCCAACGGTTAAGACAAACCAGAGCATGCAAGCAATTCGTGCCACCAACTCTATATCTCTCTTCGCGAGCGGAGCCAGCCTCGCCTTATGTTGGCGAAGTTTCTCTGCGAGCAAACGGTCAAGAGGCATCCATCGGTGAGAGGCCTGCGTTTTTACGTCCCCTTGCATTCCGTAGACATAAGCTTTTCGTACCGCAAACGCAGATCTTCCCAGTCGATGTCATTCCATCTCAAACCGAGGATTCAACGCGGGATGCACGGGAAGGGACCACTATTGTTCCCGATGTGCATCGTTCAACGGGCGGGCCATAGCCGTTGAACGCCTAAGGATAAGACTGGTAATCAGTTCGTACTCGCTTTTCTGAGTGGACCTCGATTCCCGGCCGACTTCATCTAGCAATGCTCGGAACGCAATCTGGGCCAGCTCTTTCTGCGACATTTGCACCGTTGTCAGCGGCGGAGTCATGAATTGCGCTAGCCGGATATCGTCGAATCCAACGATTGACAGGTCGTTGGGAATCGTAATTCCGTGATCATACGCTTCGCGCATGACTCCAATGGCCGTCATATCATTGGAGCACACAACAGCAGTGGGTTGATCGCGCGCGCCGAGAAGTTCGACCAGCGCGCGCATGCCGCCCTCCATAGTATGGTCCCCCGTCACAATAACTTCCGGGAGCAGTCCGATTTCCGCCATGGAAGTCTTGAAAGCCTCCGTCCTCGCCAGCGCGGATTTCAGTCGTGATGGCCC
>Ga0209378_1003821_pt1 | contig 10060 bp, 7 predicted proteins | sample GraSoiAngelo_156_FD_186170 | JGI IMG/M metagenome (GOLD analysis project Ga0209378, IMG submission 186170) | Grasslands soil microbial communities from the Angelo Coastal Reserve, California, USA - 14_1009_13_40cm (SPAdes) (version 2) | ecosystem: Environmental > Terrestrial > Soil > Grasslands ... | reverse complement strand
GCAAGCGCGGCAAGCTGCCGGACCCGGCGACGCGCGTGTACATCAACGAGGCCGTATGCGAGGGCTGTGGCGACTGCGGCGCCAAGTCGAACTGCCTCTCCGTTCACCCGGTCGAGACCGAGTTCGGCCGGAAGACCCAGATCCACCAGTCGAGCTGCAACAAGGACTACTCGTGTCTCAGCGGCGACTGCCCGTCGTTCCTGACCGTCACGCCGCTCGGCCGGCCGCGGAAGAAGGAGCGCGGGATCTTCACGGTCGAGCGCCCCCTGCCCGACCCCGCGCTCCGGGTCCCGACGGAGGCCTCGATCTGTATGCTGGGCATCGGCGGGACCGGCGTCGTCACCGTGAACCAGCTCCTCGGCACCGCCGCCCTCCTCGAAGGCAAGCACGTGCGCGGCCTCGACCAGACGGGGCTCTCCCAGAAGGGCGGCCCCGTCGTCTCCCACCTGAAGATCGGCGCCGGCGCGCGGGACGCGTCGAACAAGATCGCGGCCGGCGAGGCGGACGCCTATCTGGGCTTCGACATCCTGGTGGCCACCCAGCCGGCAAGCCTCGACCACGCGCGGCCGGAGAAAACGATTGCCGTCGTCTCGACCTCCCAGGTGCCGACGGGGCCCATGGTCGCGTCGACCGAGGTCCACTTCCCCGACGCGGGCGGGCTGGTCGCGGCCGTCAACCGCACCACCCGGAAGGACGAGAACGTCTTCCTGGACGCGCTCGGACTGGCGGAGGAGCTCTTCGGGGACCACATGGCGGCCAACCTGATCGTGCTGGGCGCCGCCTACCAGGCCGGCGCCATCCCCGTCGCGGCGGAGGCGATCGAGGAGGCCGTCGCCCTCAACGGGGTGGCGGTGGCGATGAACACCCACGCCTTCCGGGTGGGACGCCTGCTCGTCGTCGACCCGGAGTGGGCCGAGACCGTCAAGCGGCGCCGCGTCGGCGCCGTCGAGGCGGCGCCTGCACTGCTCGCGCCGGAACTCGTCGCGCTCCTGGCGCCGTTCGAGGGGGAGACGCGACGCCTCCTGTCGATCCGGGTGCCCGAGCTGGTCGAGTACCAGAATATGGCGTACGCCCGGCAGTACGTCGACTTCGTCGGGCGGGTTCGGGGCGCGGAGCGGGCGCGGGTGCCCGGGCGGACGCGCCTGACGGAGGCGGTCGCCCGCCACCTCTTCAAGCTGATGGCCTACAAGGACGAGTATGAGGTCGCTCGCCTCCTCCTCAAGCAAGACCTCGCGGCCGCGGTCGGCGCGGAGTACCCGGACGGCGTCAGGATCCACTACAATCTCCACCCGCCGATCCTCCGCGCCCTCGGCTGGAAGACGAAGATCAGGCTCGGGCGGTGGTTCGACGCGGTCTTCCGGCTGCTCGCGCGCGCGAAGGGGCTCCGCGGCACCCCGCTCGACCCGTTCGGCCGGGCGCGGGTGCGCCGGGTCGAGCGCGAGCTGATCGGCGAGTATCAGGCACTCGTAGAGAAGGCGCTCGTCGACCTCGGCCCTGAGACCTGGGAGCGGGCCGTCACGCTGGCAGAGCTGCCGGACCTGATCCGGGGCTACGAGGAGGTCAAGCTCCGAAACGTGACGCGCTTCCGCGGCGAGGTGCGGGCGCTCGGCTTCTAGTCACTCGGCGCCCGCGGCCCGCCAGCGCTTGGTCTCGGCCCGCCGCTTCTTCTCGCGGATCCGGCGCTCCTCGGCCGCCGAGGAGGGACGGGTCGGGCGGCGGGGCGTCGGGTGTGCGAGCGATGCCAGGATGATCGCGCGGACCTTGTCTCGAGCGTCGTCGAGATTCTGACCCTGGTGGCGGCTCTGCTGGCTCGTGACGAGCAGGCGTCCCTCGGCATCGCGCCGGCGTCGGGTGAGCGCGGCGAGCCGCAACCGCGCCGCCACCGGAAGCCCCTCGATCGCGTCGGTGTCGACGTGCAGCTCGATCTTCGTCGAGACCTTGTTGACGTTCTGGCCCCCGTGGCCGGAGGCCCTCACGGCCCGGACCAGGATGGCGCGGCCGGGCACCCGCACGTCGCCGGTCACTGCGATCGGCTCTGTCAGAGAACTCTCCCGGCGCGGAAACCTCACCCTTCAGGGCGGGGAGGAGCGCCGATCTCCATGGTAGACTGTCGCCAGTTGGAGCTGAGCACGCGCTCCGCGAGCGGCCCTGGCGATAACCAAGCCGTGGGCCCGCTCAGACAGCCGTCGAAACGACGGTGGGGCTGGACGGGGAGGCTACCGCGCAGCCAGGCGGGCCGACGAACCGTCAACCTGGAACCGCAAGGCCAGGCTCTCGGGCTCAAGTACGGGCTCCTTTCTTTGAGAGCCCCGGACTTTAGTCCGGGCGATGTTTACAGGCCGATTGTACGGGGTGAACCGGGCGGCGCGAGCCGATCGTCGCCCTCGACGGCTGTGCGCGGAGGCCGGAAGATCTCGCCGCCCGCGCCCGCCTGAACGCGATGGCCGAGGCGCTGGCGGCGGGTCGGCTCCCCACGGGAGGTGCCCCGCGACAACTGGGAGCGCCGCCAGCGGACCGGAGCCTCGGAGAGCCTGCCGAGATCCCCTCGCTTCTGGTGGACATCGACCGGAACCACGCGGGGGGCCGGTCGCGCGCCTCCGAGATCGGCTTCCCGGTCGGCGCGTTCGCGGCCGTCACCTTCGACCGGGCGCCCGACGTCGTGAGCGGCGTCGACGTCGCGTCGAGGTGCGTCACACCGCGGGCAGGGGGGCTCGGGGCCTCGAGTGCCTGCGAAGACTCCGCGCGGACGGAGAGCGGCGGTCGCCCGTCTCCGCGCCTTGGGCGGGCGAACCGGGTCGTCAGTGGATCGCCCTGGCAGGAGACTCGGCCCAGTCAGTCTGGCGACCTTGCCGCCGATGCTGGCCGGCCGGGTCGGCGGCGGCCGAACCGATTCTGAGGTTCCTGCTAGAGTAGACGGCCATGGTGCCGCATGTGGCGATCATCGGCGGCGGCTTCGGGGGTCTCTACGCCGCTCGGGAGCTCTCCCCCCGCCCCCTGCGGGTCACGCTCGTCGACCGTCGGAATCACCACCTCTTCCAGCCTCTCCTCTACCAGGTGGCCACCGCGGCGCTCTCGCCCGCGGATATCGCGACGCCCCTCCGCCATATACTCTCCGCCCGCCGGAACGTGACCGTCTTTCTCGCCGAGGTCGAGCGCGTGGACCTGGACGCCCGCAAGGTGGTCCTCACCGATGGCGAGCTCGGGTACGACGCGGTCATCGTGGCCGCCGGCGTGAGCCACTCGTACTTCGGTCACGACGAGTGGGAGCTCGCGGCACCGGGCCTCAAGTCCCTGGAGGACGCGCTCGAGATCCGCCGGCGCGTGCTCCTCGCCTACGAGGCCGCCGAGCGCTGCGAAGACGCGACGGAGCGGCAGGCCCTGCTCAGATTCGTGGTGATCGGCGGGGGGCCGACGGGCGTCGAGCTGGCGGGAGCGCTCGCTGAGATCTCCCGCAAAACCGTAGCGGCAGACTTCCGGGTGATCGATCCGACCCAAGCCCACATCCTGCTCCTCGAGGCCGGGCCGCGCGTGCTGCCGTCGTTTCCCGAGGCGCTGTCGCGCAAGGCGGAGACGCAGCTCCGCCGGCTGGGCGTCGAGGTGCGCACCGGGGCGCCGGTGACCAACGTGAGCCCGGACGCAGTCTGGGTGGGGGGTGAGCAGATCCGCTCTCGCGCGATCGTCTGGGCCGCGGGCGTGGCCGCCTCGCCGCTGGGCCGCTCCCTCGGCGTCAGGCTGGACCGGGCCGGCCGGGTATTGGTCGAGGCCGACCTCTCGCTGCCCGGCTACCCGGAGGCGTTCGTGATCGGGGACCTCGCGGCCTTCGTCCACCAGGGAGGCCAGCCGCTCCCGGGCCTGGCGCCGGTGGCGATCCAGCAGGGCCGTGCGGCGGCGCAGAACGTCTGGCGCCGACTGACAGGCCGCCCGACCGAGCGCTTCAGCTACCGGGACAAGGGGAACATCGCGACGATCGGCCGCGCCTCCGCGGTGGCCGTCGTCCGGGGGCTTCACCTCTCAGGTTTCGTCGCCTGGCTCGCCTGGCTCCTCGTGCACATCTTCTTCCTGATCGGTTTCCGGAACCGGTTCGTCGTCCTCTTCGAGTGGGCGTGGGCCTACTCGACGTATCAGCGCGGGGCGCGGCTCATCACGGGGCGCCCCGGGTTCCCCATCCGCGCCAGGCGGGAGTGACGGCGCGGCGCCGGCCTTACGGCTTGAAGACGTCGACGGCGATGACCATGGCCGGCTTGTCGCCCGTGTTCTCAGCCCAGTGCAGGGTGTCCTTCCCCTCGGTCCAGCTGTCGCCCTCGCGATGCTCCGCGACCGAGCCCCCCTCACGGTGCTCGATCAGGGTGCCCTGGTGGACATAGGCGACCGCGGGCCGTCCCTTGTGGCTGTGGAGGGCGACGACGCCGCCCGGTTCGAGCGTCACGACGCGCAGGCGCAGTTGGCGGCCAGCCACTCCGTCGATTTCCTCGCCGAGGTCGAGGGCGGTGGGCGGGCTGAACCTCACCCCTTTGCTCTCGGTCGGCGCCGCCTGCTGGCCGACGGCCACCCCGAGTCCGAAGGCGAGCGCCAAACCGAATAGCCCCGCTCCGATTCCGAACACTCTCTTCCGGCTCATCTGGAGACTCCTTCTCTGGTGAGAGTTGGCAGCTTGACGCGGGCCCGAGGATCACCCGGAACCCGCCCCGGCGTCAAGCGTCGTCCCTCCGTCGTCCCTCCGCGCGCCGTTCGCCCGCGCCACGCTCAGCGGTCAACTCACGGTGTCAAACCTGAAGCGGTCATGTCACTTGAAGTCAACAACTGCGTCCCTTGGCGCGCCGCGGCAAGGCGTGCGAGATGGCCGCGCGGTCTGGGAAAGTGTCGGGGAAAGTTCGGGGAAAGCCGTTGACACACTCCGGAGCCGCGTGATAAAGAGCCGAGAAGCGATGGTTGAATCCCAACCCGCCCGGCGCCGCCGTCGCCGCCGGGAGTGCCGCCTGTCGCGCGCGTCCGGACGACTGCCCGTGCCCCTGCTCCGCCCCCGCCCGCTCTGCGAGCCGGGGGGATGCCGCTCGCAGCCAGCTCCGTCAAGCGCATCGATCGATCAGCCGTAAGACGAGGGAGGTCATATGGTCAACCTAAGCATCAACGGGACGTCTCACTCGGTCGACGTGCCCTCGGATGCGCCCCTGCTGTGGGTGATCCGGGAGCATCTGCAAATGACCGGTACCAAGTTTGGCTGCGGGATGGGGCTCTGTGGCGCCTGCACCGTCCACCTGGATGGGGCAGCGGTGCGCTCGTGTCAGACGCCGGTGTCCCAGGCGGTCGGGAAGCGGATCACCACGATTGAGGGTCTGGATCCCGAGGGACGCCATCCGGTGCAGCTCGCGTGGATCGCCGAGCAGGTGCCGCAGTGCGGGTATTGCCAGTCAGGTCAGATCATGCAGGCGGCATCGTTGCTGGCGAAGAACCCGCACCCGACCGACCAGCAGATCGTCGACGGGATGTCGGGCAACCTCTGCCGGTGCGCCACGTACATCCGGATCAAGCGTGCGATCAAGCGCGCGGCGCAGGAGGTCTGAGCCATGACGAGCGAGGTCAGTCGTCGCGATTTCCTGAAGGCCAGCGCCGCCGGCGCCGGCTTCGTCCTGACGTTCCGGATCGCGGGCGGCGCGACGAGCGCCGCCGAGGCCGCGGGCGCCTGGGAACCCAACACGGTGTTCACGATCGACCCGAGCGGGATCATCACCGTTCACATCACCAAGGCCGAGATGGGGCAGGGCGTTGGCACCGCGCTCGCGCAGATCGTCGCCGAGGAGCTGGAGGCGGACTGGCGGGACATCCGGATCGACTACCCGACCAGCGATCCCAAGTACGGTCTCATGCTGACCGGCGGCAGCTGGAGCGTGAACTGGACGTTCGACGCGCTCTCGCGGGCGGGCGCCGGGGCGCGCCACCTCCTGATCGAGGCCGCCGCGAAGCATATGAACGAGCCGGCGTCGGAGTGCATCGCCGAGGGCAACAGGGTCCGCCACCTGCCGTCCGGTAAGTTCCTCACCTACGGCGACATCGTATCGAAGGGCCTCATCACGGCGACGCTGTCGGATGAGGAGCTGAAGAAGATCCAGCTCAAGAAGCCGGCCGAGTACAAGGTCATCGGCAAGTGGATCCAGCGCCTTGACGTTCCGGAGAAGACAAACGGCCGGGCCAAGTTCGGTATCGACCGGTTCCTCCCCGGCATGGTGTACGCGAAGGTGATCTACCCCCCGACGCGGACGGGCAGCAAAGTCGTCTCGGTCGACGACAGCGAGGCCCGGAAGGTCAAGGGCTACATCTCGACCGTGCGGGAAGGCGACATCGTGGCAGTGGTCGCGGAAAACTACCTGGCCGCGGTGGCCGCGCAGGGCAAGATGAGGGTCACCTGGGACAAGGGCCCCCACGCGAACGTGACCACCGATTCCATCACGCAGGACTACTGGAATAAGGCGAAGAACGACACCTCCGCGCCCTCGTGGGTCGACGTCGGCGACGCGGACGGGGCGCTGGCGAAGTCGATGAAGACGCACGAGGCGGCCTTCTGGACAGACTACGTCGGTCATGCTCCGTTGGAGCCGATGAACTGCGTCGCGCGCTATCAGGACGGTACGTTCGACTTCTTCAGCGGCAGCCAGTTCCAGACGCGGGCGATGGGCGACCTTTCGAAGCTGTTCGGCGTGAAACCTGAGCAGATCCGGGTTCACCAGCAGTACCTCGGCGGCGGGTTCGGCCGGCGGCTCGAGCCCGACGTCATGCTCGAGGCTGGGCTCATCGCCAAAGCGGTGGGCAAGCCGGTCAAACTGATCCGCTCCCGCGAGGACGACATCGCGCGCGACTTCTACCGCTCCTGCACCCTTCAGGTGCTCAAGGGCGGCATCGATTCCAGCGGCGCCGTCATCGCGTGGAAGAACACCCTCGTCTGCGCCTACCCAGGCGAGCGCTACGGCGGCCTGGACAAGCAGGGTCGCGACCAGTTCTCGCTCAACGGCTCCGACCACTACTACGACATCCCGAACCAGTTCGTGCGTGCGATCCGGGCCGAAACCGGAATGGAGGTGGGGTACGTGCGCGCGGTGGCGCCGAACTACACCTTCTTCGCCGTCGAGACGTTCGTCGACGAGCTGGCTCACCTCGCCGGTGTCGATCCGCTCGAGTTCCGGCTCCGGATGCTCGGCGGCGCGCCGAGGTTGCAGAACGCCCTCCGGCTTGTCGCCGACAGGGCGGGCTGGGACCGGCGGAGCTCGCTCCCGAAGAACGTCGGGCTCGGTATCGCCGGCGTCACGGCGCAGGAGAAGGCGTCGCCGACCTGGACCGCCACTGTGATCCAGGCCCGCGTCGACCCCGGTACGGGCGCCGTGAGGGTCGAGAAGATCTGGTGTGCCGTGGACGCCGGCCTCGTCGTCAACCCGGACGGCGTGCGCAACCAGATGCAGGGATCGCTGCTGTTCGGCCTGAGCAACGCGCTCAAGGAGCGCGCCACCGTGAAGGGTGGCCAAATCGCGCAGACCAATTTCCACGAGTACCAGCTCCTGCGCATGAACGAGATGCCTGACGACGTCGAGGTGTACGTCGTGCAGAGCACCGAGTATCCCACCGGCGTGGGTCACCACTGTTCTTCCGGCGCTGAGCAACGCCATCTTCGCCGCCAGCGGAGCCCGGGTTCGTACCTCGCCGTTCCTGCCGGATCGTGTGCTGAAGGCGCTTCAGGAGCAGAAGGCCTAAGCAGGTTTTCGGGGGGCGGTGGCCGCGCACGGGGTGTGCGCGGCCACCGGGTTCACGGTCGTCCGTTTCCCGCCGCTGCCACTCGTGATACACTCCGCTCGTTCTGATTCTCCGCGGGGACCCCGTCGTCTAGCCTGGCCAAGGACGCGACCCTTTCAAGGTCGAGATCGCGGGTTCGAATCCCGCCGGGGTCACCATCGAAACCATCACAATTCCCAAAGCATTTCCTGGTTTTTCTGGGCGAGCGCCGAAAGTAGGCAGGGGCCGAGAATGTCTCGGAATGGCTCTAGAAAACCCCGTTCGGTGACACTCAAGATGGCATTCAGACTGCTGCTCATGGCGAGCGAACTACGTCTGCCGCCCGCGGGCCAGAGGCGTGGATGCAGCGCGCCGCCAGCTCCTCGACGACGGCGTTGAATTCCCTGCGCGAACGCGCTCGCTCAATCGGCGGGCGCCAGACGGATCCGCGTGGGCGCCCGGGTTGACACCAGTGAGCCACAAGCCGATCACGCGCGAAGGCGCGGCCGCAAGCACCTCCAGCGCCAGATTCCCGCCGGCGGAGGTGCCGGCCAGCGCGAAGCGGGCCGGCGCGCGCTCGAGGACGCGTTGGGCGAACTTGGCCAAGTCGGCCTCCGCGGCCGTCAGGACGAGCGGCCCCGCGAGATCGGCAATCGCGGCGATCTGGAGGCTGTAGAGCTCGACGTCGCAGAGCAGTGCTGGCAGCAGCACCAGCGACACGCCGGCGGCCGGCGTTCTCGCCTCAGTCGGCGATCGCGTCTGTCACCGAGCGGTTGACGCCGAGCGTCATCGCCGCCCTCTCCTCGACAGCGCGCAGCTGAATGGGTTCACCTCGGTGGGTAGCCAGGATCGGCCTTGATCTTCTCAATCTGCTGGTTTAATACACGCCAGCGAGCGATTTGCAAACGGCGAGTTTGAGGAAAGGCAAGTTTTACCCCGAAATCCGCTCGCGGATCACGCCATTCGGGTCCTGGACTTCGAGGAAGGAGTCGAGCGTTATCCGTTCCGCGAAAACTGTAAGGCACACCCCGCCCGGATTCTCGGTTGAAGGATACGCGATGCCCTCGATCTGCCGCTCGTCATAGGCGGCGTGGCCCAGCTGTTGGGTGGGTGTTTCGACTCCCTTGGCATTTGCAAAACGCCAGTCCGCTTGGAGTTCAGCTGGGGAGAGTTGGAGCAGCCCCGTAATATCGGGGTCGCCGAGATTTAGGACATGCTGAAGGGCGCCTGCGATAGGAAAGTGAACGAAAGGGGCAACAATGCGTTCTGCCTCGACGCGGGCGGTCACTGGGTCGAGCGCTAGATATGTAGTCCTATATCGGTTAGGAAAGTTGAATCTTCCGCCGGTCTTACACGCCCACTCACCCGAGAGAATATGCAGCGGCGTTCCTGCCGAAAGAGCCATTACGATGAATCTGTGCAGTACGTAGCGATGAAAGGGGCCCTAGAAGCGGCGTAAGCGGTGCGGCGTTGAGCGCATCGACGAGCTTTGCGCCACCCAGCATCAACCGGGTTCGCCGGCTACAACACTCCGAACGTAATTCGCGAACGCTCCTGCCGAACCTTCCAGCAAGAGCCTGATTGGCGGCTTGCCGTCCAAGTCGGGCCGTCGGGCATTCAGCCATGCTCGGATGCGTTCAGGGCTGCCGACAGCATCCCGCAACGTTGCCCAGGCGAACTCAAGGTCTCGGAGGCCGGGCTGCGCAGCCAAGGCCGTTGTCCGCTTAGACAGAGCGGACTGAGTGACGCCAAGTGCACCTGCAAGCGCAGAGAGCGAGATACCATAATCCTTGGAGATGCGCGTCGCATCTAGGCGACCCGTCTCCGGGTCATGGAATTCCCCTACGACCAGATCTTCTATGGGATGCCGTGATGTTCCGGCAGCCACCCTCACTTGCGTACTGTCCGTCGAAGTCGCCGCGTCTCTTGCCGTTACGTAGATCACGTTCCGTACGGCTTGCACAAACGCGTTTGGGGGCGCAACGACTGCTGCCCCGGCGCTATAAGCTTTGGATACGGTCTTGGGATTCTGAGCGTCGGTCGCGACTAGTAGGCGCGCGTGTGGAAACGCCTGGTGGACTAGAGCAACGAGGGCTGAGGTTTTCCCCGAACCAGTGCTGAGAAGCACCACGTCTGCGCGCAGGTTTGCGTGCATGGCGCCGCCACGGGCTTCGTCCGGCTGCACGTTGGCCGTTTGATACCCCAACCCTCGGAGGTACGAGGCAGCCCGGCGAACGGCGACGCGGCTTGCTCGGCTTGCCTTGGGCTCGACGACTACTGCGGCATGGATCGGCATGCCTAAATA
>Ga0209378_1003818_pt1 | contig 10064 bp, 10 predicted proteins | sample GraSoiAngelo_156_FD_186170 | JGI IMG/M metagenome (GOLD analysis project Ga0209378, IMG submission 186170) | Grasslands soil microbial communities from the Angelo Coastal Reserve, California, USA - 14_1009_13_40cm (SPAdes) (version 2) | ecosystem: Environmental > Terrestrial > Soil > Grasslands ... | reverse complement strand
TCGCAGGCGCGCGCGGCGCGCCCGGGCAGCAGCTCACGGCTACGGAGGCGGCGGTCGGCGCTGCGACGGTGCTGGCGCACCGGTCGTTCTGGGGCGTGGGAGTGGGGATCGCGCGGCGGCCCGGCGGGCAGGGACGCTTGGCGGCCACGGCCGCCGGGGGAGACGACGACGGCGCGTTCGGGATGCGGGTCGAGGCGAGCGCGCAGTTCCTACTGCAGCCTGGCGAGCGTTCGGGCGAGAGCCTCTACGGCGGCCTCGGCTTGGCGTTCGCCGGCGGGGAGACGCATCGCGGCGCCGGCTATCTCATGGTGCTCCTCGGCATTGAGTCCGCGCCAGGTCGCACGGCCGGATGGTACGCCGAACTGGGGCTCGCGGGCGGCGTGCGAATCGCCGGCGGGCGGCGTTGGCGACGATTCCCGTCCTGGTGGTAGCGAGGACCACGGCGGCGAAGCGGCAAAAAAAAGAGCGCCCGCGTCGAGGGGGCGCCCCGCGGCGTTCCGGAAGGAGACGCTCAGGCGTTCACTCCTACGGTCGCGTTCCGCGCCACCACGGGCCGGCAATAGCGCTCGCCCAGCACGCGGAGCTCCACGAGCTGCTCCGCGCTCAACCCCTCATAGCGGTCGGCGAGGTACATCATCGTGTCGTCGAACCACTCTTTTTGGTGCTCCGGGCTCGCCTCCAGGACGCCGCAGCGGAGAATGTGGGAAAACAGCTCGTCTCGGGCCTGCTGGAACGGGGTGGAGATGGACGCCTTCCTCGCTTCCGAACGCTTTTTCGCCATGCGCGCGTGCTCCTCTCGTCGGTTAGGGGACGCAGGGGTGCGGGGGTGCGGAGTGTGAAAACGCCTTGCAATTTAATAGACCATGGCGGGTGGCGCAAACGACCCACGGCGTACGCGAACTCGTGTATAATCTGGAGGGGGTCGGGTAGGCTCGTGGGGAGCGCTGCGCGTCACGCAAGGCGGGCGTATGAGTGAAGATCGCGAAGTCTACGGGCCGGACCGTGCCGAGCGACTGGTCGCGCTGCTGCGGGGGATCGCGCAACGCATCCAGGAGTTCGACCGGGCAGGCCAGCTGCTGGAGCGGACGGCCGAACTGCAGAAGCTGCTGGGGACGGCGCGCAGTGAGTTGTTTCACTACGAGGTCCGGCTCACCTATGATACGCCGGAGATCGCGGAGAGCCGGCGCATCGTGGAGGAAGCGCAGCGACGGACGGGCGAGGTGGCGGACCTCGAGGACGAAGACGACGATGAACCGTGGCGGAGGCTGGACGAAGAATGAAGGGATTTCACACAATGCTCGTGGCGGTGGCCGTCGTCGGCGGGGGTGCGTTGTGGTACGCCACGCAGCGCAAGCCGGCACCGGCGTCCACCCGGACGCCGGAACGGGGCGCTCCGCCGTCCGTCGCCGCGGCCGACGGATTCCGCGGCTTCACGGTTGGCTCGGACTCCGCGGCGGTCGAGGTCGTCGAGTATTCGGACTTCGAGTGTCCCTTCTGCGCTTCGTTCGCCACGGTGCAGATGCCCGTGATCCATGAGCAGCTGATCGCGAAGGGCAAGGTCCGCTGGCGCTACCGCGATTTCCCGCTGCCGACCCATGCATACTCCCGCTACGCGGCGCTCGCGGCGCACTGTGCGGGGGAGCAGGGGAAGTTCTGGGAGATGCACGATCAGTTGTTTTTCCGCCACGACTGGGCGCAGACCGGTAAGAACCCCCGGTCGCTGTTCCGCGACTTCGCGAAGGGTATCGGGCTCGCCCTCGACCGGTACGATGCCTGTATGGACAGCCAGCGCTACGCCGGGCGGATCCAGGCGAGCGTGGAGGAAGGCGACCGGCTGGGGGTGAACGGCACGCCGACCTTCTTCGTCAACGGGCGGCGCTTCGGGGGGCACCCGACCTCCGACGCCTTCACGGCTCTTGTCGACAGCTTGACACGGCAGCGCAAGTCGAAGCCGTGATGCGGCGTCGCCAGGCCATCGTGCTGCTGGCGCTCGTCGGGCTGCTGCTCGCGCTCTATCTGTCGCTGTACAAGCTCGGCCTCATCGGCACGCTGCAGTGCGGCACGGGGAGTTGTGAGTACGTGCAGACCAGCCGCTACGCCGAGGTGCTGGGGATGCCCGTGGCGTTCTACGGCGTCGTGGGCTATGCGGTGCTGTTCGTCGTGGGTATGGCCGGCGTGCAGCCGAGGTTGGTGACCGACCGTCGGGTCACGGTGCTGCTCGCAGCGCTTTCGTCGCTGGGGCTCGCCTTCACGCTCTACCTCACCTACATCGAGCTGTTCGTGTTGCACGCCGTGTGCCGCTGGTGCGTTGTTTCGGCCGTGATCATTGCCGCGATCTGGGCGCTCTCGATGTGGGGCGTGCGGCGCACCGATTGATGCCGGCTGCATCCCGCCAGCGTCGACGCCCGGCGCCATGACGCCATCTTCGGAACCCGGGGCCGGCCCGCGCGGGCGTTACCTCGCCACGCTGGCGCTCGCCGCGCTGGGCGTCGTGTACGGCGACATCGGCACGAGCCCTCTCTACGCGATTCGCGAGTCGTTCTACGGGCCGCACGGCATCGGCGTCACGCCCGGGAACGTGCTCGGCATCCTGTCGCTCGTGTTCTGGTCGCTGCTGATCGTGGTCACGATCAAGTACCACATCGTGATCATCCGTGCGGACAACAAGGGGGAAGGCGGCGTGCTCGCCCTGATGGCGCTCGTGAACGGCAGCCGCCTGGCCAGGGGCCTTTCGCCCCGCCGCATCATGATCTTTCTCGGCATCTTCGGGTCGGCGCTCTTGTACGCGGACGGCGGCCTCACGCCGGCGATCTCGGTGCTCAGCGCCGTCGAGGGACTCGAGATCGCGACGCCGGCGCTCGCCCCCTGGGTGATTCCTGTGACGCTCGTGATCCTCGTGGGATTGTTCCTGTTGCAGAGTCGTGGGACGGCGAGTATCGGCGCGCTGTTCGGTCCGGTGATGCTGGTCTGGTTCGGAACAATCGGGGTGCTGGGGTTGAGCGAAATCGTGCGGCAGCCGGCGGTGCTCGCCGCCGTGTCGCCCTATCACGCCGCGCGGTTCTTCGTCCAGGACGTGGGACGGGGATTCGTGGTGCTGGGCGCGGTCTTCCTCGTGGTGACGGGCGGCGAGGCGCTGTACGCGGACCTCGGGCACTTCGGCCATCGCGCGATCCAGATCGCGTGGTTCAGCATCACGTTCCCCGGGCTCTTGCTCAACTACTTCGGGCAGGGTGCGCTCCTGCTCCGGGATCCCATGGCTGCGGAGAACCCCTTCTATCACCTCGCCCCGAGCTGGGCCCTGTACCCGCTGATCATCCTCGCGACCGCCGCGGCCATCATCGCTTCGCAGGCGGTCATTTCGGGCGCCTTCTCGCTCACCCGCCAGGCGGTGCAGCTCGGCTACAGTCCGCGGCTCAATATCGAGCACACGTCGTCGCGCGAGATCGGCCAGATCTACGTCCCGACGGTCAACTGGGGCCTGATGCTGCTGACGTGCGTGCTGGTGCTCGGGTTCCAGACGTCGAGCAACATCGCCGGCGCGTACGGCGTGGCGCTGTCCACGTTGATGCTCATCACGACGCTCATGTTCTACGTGATGAGCCGCGAGGTGTGGGGGTGGAGCTTCCTGCGCGCGGCGGGCGTCGCCGGTCTGTTCTTGTGGCTCGATCTGTTGTTCTTAGCCGCGAACGCGCTGAAGATCCGGCATGGTGGCTGGGTCCCCCTGGCGATTGCGGCCGTGGTGTTCACGCTGATGACCACCTGGAGGAGCGGGCGCGAGATCCTCGGCAAGCGCATGCTGGAGCGGACCGTTCCGTTGAAGATGCTGCTCGCCGATCTCGCCGCCGAGCCGCCCGTGCGCGTGCCGGGGACCGCGGTGTATATGTACGGCAGCCCCGACGGCACGCCGCCCGCGCTCGTGCACAATCTGGCCCACAACAAGGTGCTGCACGAGAGAATCGTGTTCCTGACCGTGGTGACGCACGACGTCCCCCACGTCCCGGCCACGGAGCGGGTAACCGTGAAGCCCCTCGGGAAGGGGTTTTACGGCGTGTCCGCCCGGTACGGGTTCATGGACGAGCCGGACATCGAGGACATCGTGACGGCGTGCCGGTGGAAAGCACTCGACATCGCCATCGAAGGAACGACGTTCTTCCTCGGTCGCGAGACTCTGGTCGCCTCCGACCGGCCCGGCATGCCGCAGTGGCGCGAAACGCTGTTCGCCTTCATGTCGCGTAACGCCCTGCGCGCGACCGCGTTCTTCAAGATCCCGGCGAATCAGGTCTTCGAAGTGGGAGCGGAGGTCGAGCTGTAGGGGGACCTCATTCAACCTGGCCGAACTTCGCGATGTCCTCGGGCAATTCTTCGTGCGTCGTTGTCGCTTGTGTGCCCTGAACCATGGTGCGGATTTGCTCGACCACGTCCGGATTCGCGAGGGTCGTGACGTCGCCGACATCTCTGCGATTCGAGATGGCCGCGAGCACGCGGCGCATGATCTTCCCGGAGCGCGTCTTGGGCATGTCCGGCACGATGTAGACGTGCTTGGGTCGGGCGATCTTGCCGATCACCTCTTCGTTCGCCTTGACGACGCGGTCGATGATGTCCTGGCTCGGTTGCACGCCCGGCTTGACCGCGATGTACACTTCGGGCACGCGCCCCTTCACCTCGTCCTGGACGGGCACCACGGCGGCCTCGGCGACTTCCGGGACCGTCAGACAGGCGGACTCGATCTCCTTCGTGCCGAGGCGGTGGCCGGCGACGTTGATGACGTCGTCAATGCGGCCCAGTATGCGGAAGTAGCCGTCCGCCGCCTGCACCGCCCCATCGCCGCACATGAAGGGCCAGTCGCGCCAATCCCTGCTTTGGGGATTCTTGTTGTACTTGGCGAAATAGGTCTTGATGTAGCGGTCGCGGTCGCCCCAGATCGTCTGCATGATGCCCGGCCACGGATTGCGGATACAGATGTTGCCCGCCTTGCCGGACCCCTTGGGAACCTCTGCGCCGGTCTCGTCGTAAATCACCGGATGAATCCCGGGCGCCCCGGGACCGCAGCTGCCCGGCTTCATCGCGTGAATCGCCGGAACGGTGGTGCCGAGAAAGCCGCCGGTTTCGGTCAGCCACCACGTATCGGTGATGACGGCTTCCCGCTTGCCGACCTCGTCGTAATACCAGCGCCATGCTTCCGGCTCGATCGGCTCGCCCACCGTGGTCATCGACTTGAAGTGGTACTTGTACTTGCGCGGCTCCTGGGGACCGAGCTTCCGCAGCATCCGAACCGCCGTGGGCGCGGTGTGGAAGATGTTCACGCCCAAACGCTCGGCAATGCGCCAAGGCCGCCCCGCGTCGGGAAACGTCGGCACGCCCTCGTACAGGACGCTGGTCGCCGCGTTCGCCAGGGGACCGTAGACGATGTAAGAGTGCCCGGTGATCCACCCGATGTCCGCCATGCACCAATAGGTATCTTCCGGATGGATGTCGAGAATCCACTTGGACGTGGCGGTGACGTAGGACAAATAGCCCCCGATGCTGTGTTGCGCTCCCTTGGGCTTGCCCGTCGTGCCGCTCGAGTACATCAAGAACAGCGCCGCCTCCGACGGCAGGGCAACCGGCTCCACCTTCTTGCCCTTGTGGTCCTTGAGCAGGTCGTTCACGAAGAAGTCGCGACCTGGAACCATCGGCGTCTGCGCGGAGTATGCTCCGGGGTAGCGCTGCCATACCAAAACCTTCTCGACGTGCTGCCCCAGGTCTTGCGCCGTTCGGACCGCGATGTCGGCATTCGCCTTGTGGTCGATCAGCGCGCCGTTGCGCCAGTAGCCGTCCATCGTAATCAGCACGTGGCTGCCCGAATCGTGAATGCGGGAGCCGCACGCCTGGCCGCTGAAGCCGCCGAACACTTGTGAGTGGATGATGCCCAGACGGGCACATGCCAGCATCGTGATCGGCAACTCCGGAACCATGGGCATGTGCAGGGTGACGCGGTCTCCAGCCTTGAGGCCCATGTCGCGGAGCAACGCAGCCACTTCGTTCACGCTGGTATACAACTCCTGATACTTGATTGCCACGTCCGGCTCCGCTTCCGGCTCGGGCACGAAAATGAGCGCGGCTTTGTTCCTGTACTGTTCCAGGTGGCGGTCCACGCAGTTGTATGACGCATTGAGCCTGCCACCGACGAACCATTTCCAGAACGGCGCATCACTGGTATCGAGCACGGTGTGATACGGTTCGAACCAGGTCAGCATGTCCGCATATTCCCGGAAGCAGTCGGGAAAGCGGTCGAGGCCGAACTTTTCCAAGATGCGCGGGTCTCGCATGTTCGCCTGTGCTTTGAATTTCTCGGAAGGTTGATAGTATCCCTCTTCCTTCCAGTGCACAGCGATCTGCGCTTCGCTGACCTCGGTTAGTTCCCGGGTCTCAGTGGTCTTGGCCATGTGATTTACCCGCTAGTGCCGTTCCAACTATTTGTGCCCGGGGTTTCGATGGGCAGTGGGGCCGTAGGTGTAGGGCTTCGCGGATCGCCGTTTAGGCTCGATAAGTTGGAACGGCGCTAGCGAACCCATAACCCGTTGCCGTCCCGCACATGCCGGTCCGGCGCCTTCAGCGCCGCGTTGACCTTCCCGCGAGCGAGCGCCTTGTCCCAAGGGTAGAACGACTGCGCGTTTTCGTCCCGTTAACGTATGCGCCGCGCTCGACGCGAGGTCAAGGAGTGTCGTGGCCTTGCAATATGCGCCACGCCGCTCGCTCTGCGACGGCGGGAGCGTGAGGAGTCCCACGACCGTTTCGACAACTGGTTGATGAGCCGCAGGTTAGCCGGCTGGCACTGGAGTCGCATACGAGTCTGCTCCGGTAACCTATGGAGCTAACGGTGGAGGAGCTGGCTAGAATGTCGACGCGCCCGGCCGAAAAGATGCTGGCCGCACCCGAGGCGCTGAACCTCGACACGCGGACCACGTTTCGCCGCGCCGCCACCGAGCTGTTGGAGCAGCTACCGGAGGGCGCTGGGCGGCTGGTCATCGAGTTGTCGGGGACGCGGGCGGTGGACAGCGCCGGATTGGGCGCGCTGATGCTGATCCAACGCAAGGCCTCCGAGCGCCGGCTGACCGTGTGCCTGCGGGGCGCGAACGACGAGCTGCGGTTCCTGCTGGTCTTGACCAAGCTGGACGACCTATTCGAACTGGAGAGCGGCGCGTCGTAACGCCGCCGTAAAGGGCCCTGGAAAGGCCCCTTGAGAGGAATCTGGGCGTGGACAACATACGCTGGTACCATCGGTTGAGCCTCCTCATGGTCTTGGGGATGGCACTTGCAGCGGCCCTATTTCCTCACTCGGCGACCACGGCGTCCGCTTCAGACGTGATCGAAAGGCCCCGTCAGGCTCGCGTGGTGGCGCGATTCAAGTGCGCGAAGTCCGGCGGGCCGGATTTGCATTCCCGGCTGAACGTCTACCTGTTCGAAGACGGTGTGGCTCGTCTGTTCCCGCTTCGCAGGGGACAGGGGCAGCCCGACGGCGTGGCCCAGTATCCTTGGGTGCGGATGAACGCCTCGACGCTTCGTATCGGTCACGCCACCGGCGCATTGGCGCCCAGTGGCGATATGGAGATGGCCGGCATGCACTGTCTTCACCAGTAACAACCGGACGGCGCCAAGGCGCGGCTGACGTGTTCAACTACGATCGCTTGCTCACTCGGTCCCCCACCCTCGTGTCGAGCGACTACCCTCGTTCGCTCACCACGTTCTCCACCATCCTGACTTCCGTCAGCGGAGAAGCCGTTGCGGTTCATTCGTTTCACGTGCCGCCGAGGTGGGCCTGGTGGGCGCTGGCATACTCTGATTACTACGCCAACTAGACGCACGGACGCATGAAAAAAGACGTGTAAAAGACGTCTTTTTTCCACGCCTCCTTCTCACGATATTGCCCCACCATGGGCGCACCCCTAGCGCCGTGCGATGCTCCGCGCTGACGGGCTCCGGCACGCCTTTGGCCACGTGATGGCGCTGGATGACATCTCCTTCAGCCTCGCGCCCGGTCGAACGCTCGTCATCTTCGGTCCCAATGGGGCGGGGAAGACGACGCTCCTGAAGGTGCTCGCGGGTCTGATCCGGCCGCAGGCGGGATGCGCCACCGTGGCCGGGGGGCGCGGTGCCGTCGGCTGGATCGGGCACCAGAGTCACCTCTACGGGCACCTCACGGTGACGGAGAATCTGCTGTTTTGGGCGGCGCTGTACGACGTCCCCGCCGAACGGCGGCGGGCGCGCGCCGCGGAGGTGATGCGCCGTCTCGCGATCGCGGACCAGGCCGACCGACGGGTCTGGGCCCTCTCCCGCGGGCTGGCGCAGCGGGCCGCGATCGCGAAGGCGCTGATGCACGACCCGCAAGTGCTGCTCCTCGACGAGCCGTTCACGGGGCTGGACCTCGCGGCCGCGGGGGAGGTTCGCGCTCTGCTCGCCCAGCTCCGTGGCGCCGGCCGGGTGGTCGTCCTCGCCACGCACAACATAGACGAAGGGATCGAACTGGCCACCGACGTGGCGTTCCAGCGGTGCGGCCGTTTCGTGCACTTCGCGCCACGCGGGGCGCACGAGTCGGCCGAGATCGCGGAAGCGTACCGGCGTGCCGTTGGGGCGGGGGGAGCGGGGGGGACGGCTGGTGGGTGACACCCTGCGCCACGCCTGGACGATCGCGCGCAAGGACCTGCTCCTCGAGTTTCGCACGCGTACGGCCGTGCTGTCTGCCGTCGTGTTTACGGCTCTGGTATTGACGGTGTTCAACTTCGGACGCGACCCGACCGCCGTGGCGACGATCGACCTGGCGCCGAGCATCCTGTGGGTGACGTTCAGCTTCGCCGCGATTCTCGCCCTGAACCGCGCGTTCCAGCTCGAGCTCGAGAACGAGGCCTTGGAAGGGCTGCTCGTGTCGCCCATCAGCCGCACCAGCCTGTACCTCGGTAAGCTCGTCGCCAACCTGATGTTCGTGGCGGTGGTGGAGTGCGTCGCTTTGCCCCTCTTCGTGCTGTTCTTCGACGTTCCCATCTGGCCGGTCCTGGCGCCGCTCGTCGCGGTGATCGCCCTCGCGACCGTGGGGTTCGTGGCGGTGGGGACCCTGTTCAGCGCGATGGTGATCCGCACGCGCTTCGCCGAGCTGATGCTCCCGGTGCTGCTGCTGCCGTTCTTCATCCCACCGCTCACGGGCGCGGTGCAGGCGACGGCGCGGTTGCTGGACGGGCGTCCCTTGAGTGAGGCGGCGGGTTGGCTTAGGTTGCTGGCCGCCTACGACGTCGCGTTCCTCGTGCTCGCGACGCTGCTCTTCCCGCACACGGTGGACGAATGAGACTTGCCCGCGCGGGCCGCTGGGTCACCGTCGTCGGGCTCGTGCTGATGGCCGGGGTGTACCTCCGGGCGCTCGCCTTCACGCCCATCGAGCGGTCGCAGGGGCCGGCTCAAAAGATCTTCTATCTGCACATGCCGGCGGCGGTCTGGGCGGAGCTGGCGATGGTGCTCGTCGGCCTTGCCGGAGTCTTCTATCTGTTTCTCAAGGACCCGCGGCTCGACCGGTTCGCCGCCGCGTCCGCCGAGGCCGGCACCGTCTTCGCCGCCATCGTGCTTACCACGGGACCGATCTGGGGGAAGCCGATCTGGGGGACCTGGTGGACCTGGGATGCGCGGCTGACCCTGACCCTCCTCCTCTTTTTCCTTTATATGGGGTACTTGCTGCTCCGCAGCGCGACCCCCGACCCGGCGCTCCGCGCCAGGTACTCGGCGGTGCTCGGAATCTGCGGCCTGGTGCTGGTGCCCTTCATCCACCTGAGCACCGTGATGTTCCGCACGCTCCACCCTGCGCCGATCGTGCTGAAGCCGAGCCAGCCTTCCTTGCCGGGAAGCATGCTCATCACCCTGCTCTTCTCGTTCGGCGTCTTCACGCTTCTGTATATCGGCTTCGTGATGCAGCGTTACGGGTTGTCGCTGCTGCGAGAGGAGCTGGCGGCGCGGGAGCGGTCAGCGGCGGTCGCGAGGGGCCGGGGCGGGGGCGGGGGGGACGGCGGAGACGATGCCTGAGGTCCTGCAGAACGGCGGCTATG
>Ga0209378_1003817_pt1 | contig 10064 bp, 8 predicted proteins | sample GraSoiAngelo_156_FD_186170 | JGI IMG/M metagenome (GOLD analysis project Ga0209378, IMG submission 186170) | Grasslands soil microbial communities from the Angelo Coastal Reserve, California, USA - 14_1009_13_40cm (SPAdes) (version 2) | ecosystem: Environmental > Terrestrial > Soil > Grasslands ... | reverse complement strand
TGCTTCCGAAATAAAAACGGCCTCGGTCAGAAATTGGCGCAGGATGTCGCGACTTCGCGCGCCGATCGATTTGCGCACGCCGATTTCTTTTGTCCGCTCGGTCACGCTTACGAGCATGATGTTCATAATTCCGATGCCGGCGGCCACCAAAGCAATAAAGCTGACCACGAACGCGCCGATGCGCACCACGCCCGCTACTGAAATGAAAGCACTTTTGAGTGAGTCATTCGTATAGATTTCGAAATCGTTTTCCTTATTAGCACCAAGGCCACGCGCAATTCGCATCGCGCTAATCCCTTTGTCCAATGTCCGGTTGTAAAGCTCGGTCGAAAATGGCTGCGTTGCGATGTTAACCGTGCGATTGGCCTCGCCGTAATTCTCGAAAAATCTGGTGATCGGCATCAGGCAAATGTCGTCCTGACTTTGCCCAAACGAGGTGCCTTTTTCCACAAGCACGCCGATGACAGTGTAGGTATGCCCGCTCATTCGGATGACTTTGCCGATGGGCGATTCGTGCGGAAATAAACGTTTCTCGATCATTTTCCCGATAACGAGCACGCTTCGCGCAAGATCGACATCTTCATCGTTGAGGTTTCGCCCGTAGCCAAGCGTGTAAGCATTCGCCGTCAGAAAGCTTCTATTTGTTCCAACAACCGTAAGACTCGGCGTCGTCTTTATCCCGTTGTAAACCGCTTGCCCCTTGAGATCACGACCAAAGCACTTGAGGCAAATCTCCTGCGCATTCCCTTGCATCAACTCGTAGTAACGTAGTGCCTGTCGATAGGTGATATTGCGCCGGTTCTGATATTTTTTCTTCGTCTCGCCACCCGCGTCGATGTTCACCGGGTATTTCGCGAACTGAAAAATATTTGATCCGAGAAAGCTTATTCCGCTTTCGATCGAATTCTGCAGGGCGCCGATCGCTGTCATCACGGAAATGATGGAGAACACTCCTATGGTAATGCCGGTCATGGTCAACGCAGCACGCAATTTGTTTGCCCCCAGAGAGGACAAAGCCATCCTAACGATCTCGCTGAATAACATTTCGATCTAAGGAGAATGGAGTGATGGAGTGTTGGAATATTGAGACCGAGTCAATTCGCCATTCCATCACTCCTATTCATATCTGAGCGCTGTCACCGGATCCAGGCGGGAAGCCGACCATGCGGGCGCGAAGCCCGAGATCAGTCCCGTCAACACCGACACAAGCATGCTCACGAGTACCAGCTCGGATGAAAAATGGATCGGAAAGGATGGAAAGGCGACACCGATCAGGAAGCACATCAAAAACGCGAAGGTCAGCCCGATAATTCCGCCGAGCAGACAAAGCGCGGTGGACTCGATTAAGAATTGGAGAAGGATGGTTCGTCTACGCGCCCCGAGCGCCTTTCGCGTGCCGATTTCTTTCGTTCGCTCTTTTACGCTCACGAAGGTGATGTTCATGATCCCGATCGCGCCGACGAACAGCGAAAGACCGGTTATGAAAAGCCCCGCCACGGCGATTGAATTCTTGATCGGATCAAGCGTGCTCTTCAATGCCTGTTGTTCGTTAATGCTGAAGTCGTCTTTTTTTTCCGGAGGCAATCCGCGTGCATGTCGCATCAATCCCGCGAGCTCGTCTTTCGCGTCGGCCAGTTTTGTCTTGTCCTTTACCTTTACGAGAATCTCCGCTTCGCTTTTTGCCGTGAAATATTTCTGAAAAGCGGGTAGCGGTATCACCACAATCGAATCGAGACTGAAGAGCCCGAGAAACGAGCCTTGCCGGGAAATAACGCCGACTACTTTGAAAGGCTGACCGTTAATCAGGACCGATTTATCAATCGGTGTTTCCAACTCGTTGAAGAAACGCCCTTCTTTGAAATCAAATGTCGATGTGATGATGTAATCCGACACGGTGCCGCGAATCAAAACGTTGTTCACCTCGCTATCCATGTATTTGACGCTGCGGTAAACACTGGAGGTCGGAATAGCGATGGCCAGGTTCGAGTTTGGCGTCATCGCTATCATGCGATTGAGTCCTTCCGCGTACTCGGTCTTGATCTTCTTGCGGTCGCGATAATTCCACCAATCGTCCACATTCTTCCATGGCCATTGCCCGACGTAGAGAACATCGTCGCCGAAAATGGCCATGCTTTTATCAAACCCAACCTGGATTCCGCTGATGGCGGTGCCCATCAACGTCACAGCCACAATGCCGATGATCACGCCGAGCGCGGTGAGAGTGGAACGCGTCATGTTTGAGCGCATTTGCGCGACCGCGATTTTCCAACTCTCGCTCAGCTCATAGAGAAAACGTTTCATTGTCGAGCGATTGTCAACATTAAGTCAGCGCCATCGATTCAAGTTCGGGCACGGTCATCAAGTCGTCGCTCTCGATCAAACCGTCGCGCAGTCGCACGGTGCGGCGGGCGTGGCGCGCAATATCCGCCTCGTGCGTCACGAGAATGATCGTATTCCCGCGGCGATAAAGATCCTCGAACAACGACATGATTTCTTCGCCCGTCTTTGAATCGAGATTGCCGGTCGGCTCATCGGCCAAAATAATCGAAGGCCTGTTCACGAGCGCGCGGGCAATCGCGACGCGTTGACGCTGGCCGCCCGACAACTCGTTAGGCTTGTGATGCAAGCGGTCGCCCAGCCCAACATCGATCAACGTCTGCGTGGCGCGTTCTTCGCGCGTTTCCGGATCGACCCCTGCGTAAATGAGGGGCAGCTCGACGTTCCGTAATGTGTTAGCGCGTGGAAGTAGATTAAATGTTTGGAAAACGAATCCGATCTCGCGGTTTCGAATTGCCGCCAGCTCGTCGTCGTCCATCTCGGCGACATTTCTGCCGTTGAATCCATAACGCCCGGAAGTCGGCGTATCGAGGCAGCCAACCATATTCATGAGCGTTGATTTGCCGCTGCCGCTGGGGCCCATGATCGCGATGTATTCGTTGCGATGAATCCGCAACGACACGCCGCGCAAGGCGCGCACGATTTCTTCACCCATCACGTAATCTTTCGTGATGTTCTCGATGTCGATGACGACCGGGCCGACTGGTCTGATTGAATCCCGAGTGTCCATCATCGTTAGATCGACATGTACTCGCGCGGCTACTTCGTCGCTTCCTTGTCGTAGGTCACTTTCGCGCCGTCTTTCAACTTACGACTGATCGCGCCGTAACTTCCCGAAATCACTTCGTCGCCCGGTTGGATACCGCTCTTGATCTCCATGTAAGTGTCGTCCGCAATTCCGGTCGTTACCTTGACCAACTGCGCCTTGCTCCCTTTCTTCAAAAACACAACCTTCGCCAGCTTTTCGCGGTCCTCTTTCCGCGTCGCTTTTTCCTGACGCTCATTCGATAACTCGGCGCTGTTATCGCCTTTGTCGCGCGCGGCGATTTTCTGCTTTTTCTTTTCGATCTCTTCCGGACTCAGATTGCTGTCGCCGGTGCGAATGGTGACCGCCTGCATCGGCACGGCGACCACATCCTTGACCATGTTCGTTTCGATGTCCGCGGTGCAGCTCAAACCCGGCTTGAGCGTCACATCGTGATCGTCGATTCGAACCTTGACTTGGAAATTGGTGACTTCTTCTTGCGTGCCGGCGCCCGTCGTTGTTCCGGTGTTGGCAATTTGGTAAACCGTCCCGTGAAATTTCCGATCGCCGTACGCGTCGATCTTCACACTCGCCTTGTCGCCGACTTTCACGTTGACGACATCGTTCTCGTTCACATCTACGCGCGCTTCCATGTGGCCGAGGTCTGCCACCCGCATCACTTCGGTCCCGGCGAACTGATTGGTCGCGACCACACGCTCGCCGAGTTTGCTGTTTAGAATCGTTACCGTTCCGTCGATCGGCGAATAAATCGTCGTCTTGGAAAGTTGATCGCGCGCCTGACTCGAGCCCGCCTGGGCGCGCTCGATTTCGTGCAGCGAACTCTCGTACGTATTCTTCGCCACATCGTAAGCCGCCTGCGCGGCATTGTATTCCTGCACCGAGATCGTCTTCTTGGCGAACATGTCATCAGCGCGTTTGATGTCCTGCTCCGTCTTCATCATCGTCGCCTTTTGTTGAAGATTCGTCGCCTTAGCCGAGCTGATCGCCGCTTCCTGTGCCTCGACCAATGCCTTGTACGAATCGGGTTTGATCCGCAGAAGCAGAGCGCCTTTCTTGACCGACATCCCATCTTCGACCGGCAAGTCGGTAATCTCGCCCGCGACTTCCGGCGAGATTTTCACTTCCGTCTCCGGTTGCACCTTTCCCGTCGCCGACACCGTTTGCAGGATCGTTTTCCGTACGGCCTTCTCCGTCGTTACCGGAATCGGCTTCTCGCGCTTGCTCAGAATGATCGAAACGATGATCCAGAGCACGAGCAGCCCGATTGATCCGAAAATAATATAGCGCTTGCGCCGCGAGCGACGCTTCTTCGCCATTTGCGGAGTAATCGTAGGGGCTGGCGTGGTTACAGTTTGGTGCATGAAATTAGTCGTTGGGGGGACAAAAGCGCCACAGTTAATCTCACCTTAGACCTTTGCAAAGCAAAACCCGTTCACAACATCGACCTTTGGATGCAAGAACCGGGCCGCTTAGATTCAATTACTTTGCGCTTTTTCCCCGCCGAAGCGCTCACGAATCCGTTTTGTGGCCCATGCCGCATGCTCGGCAATCAGCGGCTCCGGGTCGGCAGCCGCTCGTTCCAGCGCAGCCAAATCTTCCACCGTGCCGATGTTGCCCATGGCCACGCAGACATTGCGCAAAAACCCGCGCCGCTTGATCCGCTTGATCGGCGAATTGCGGAATAGATTTCGAAACTCTGCTTCGCTCAAGCCCAAATAATCGCGCAGCGCCATACCAATTGTCGATCTTTGCGCCGAGAACGCGCTCTCGCGCGAAACCTTCGCGAAGCGATTCCACGGACACGCGTCGAGGCAATCGTCACAACCGAAAATACGATCGCCAATCAGCGACCGAAATTCCAGCGGAATCGAGCCTTTGAGCTCGATCGTGAGGTAAGAGATGCAGCGCCGCGCATCGAGGCGATGCGGCGCAGTAATCGCGCCCGTTGGACACGCGTTGATGCAACGTTCGCATTTGCCGCAACGATCCTGCGCCGTACGATCAGGTGACAGCTCGAGCGTCGTCAAAATTTCCGCGAGGAAAAACCAGGTTCCGAGCCGTTCGTCGATCAGCATCGTGCTCTTGCCATGCCAGCCAATGCCGGCTTGCGCCGCCTGATCGCGTTCCAAAATCGGACCCGTATCTACGTAACATTTTTGTTCCCCACCGAATTCGCGCAAGAACCTGTCGATCTTGTCGAGCTTAGCCGCGATCACATCGTGGTAATCGTTGCCCCATGCGTAACGCGCAATTCTACCTGTAGCGGCGGTCTGTGACCGTCGCAAATTTTCTCCCTGCCAATAATTCAACGCCACCACAATGATCGAGCGTGCGCCCGGCAAAACCTTTTGCGGATCGCGGCGTTTCTCTTCGCCGCGTTCCATGTAGCTCATCTCACCCGCCGCGCCCTCTTTCAGCCAATCACGAAACTCCTCTGCATGAGTCGGCGGAGCGCACGCTGTAATACGGCATGAATCAAAACCAAGTTCACGCGCAAACGCGACAAGCCGCCCTTTCAATTCCGCGTTCGAAATCGGCGAGCCCACATTATCGGTATGAGAAGAGATCATTTTCGCGTTGTGACTAACTCTTTAACCTTGCTCAAAATTACGTCCGCAACTTCATCGCGCGTTAGCGCCGACGTATCGACATGAATATCTGCAACCTTCGCATAATGGGGGGCGCGCGCGCGCAACATTTCCGAGAATGTCGTGCGCGGATCTTCCGTTTGTAGCAATGGCCGATTGCTTCTACGCGATGCTCTTTCGAAAAGCGTTTCTTCGTTTGCATCGAGCCAGACGATTGTTCCCAGTTGTTTCAAAAGATCGACATTTTCCTGACGCAGCACAATTCCGCCGCCGGTCACGATGATTGCCCCGAAAGCTTTCGGGGCTAATTCAACCAGCGCTTTGGCTTCCACTTCGCGAAATCGCCTCTCACCATGCATGGAAAAGATTTCCGAAATCGACAACCCGAATTTCGACGAAACGATCTCATCTGTGTCGAAACGGGCAAGTCGCGTCCGCCGTTGAAGACAACGCCCAACCGACGACTTGCCTGCGCCCATCATTCCGATGAGCACAATCGATCTGGCTGAATTCACTCGCCAATATGCGTTTGAAGCGCGTTCTTGAAAAGACAACGAATTCAAAAACCGCTTTACAACTTTGTAGGGGAAGCTGACAGCTTCCCTACAGTTATTTCTATGCCCAGATCGAAGTCTTCCGCGCTCGTCGCCGTTATCATGGGCAGCAAATCGGATTGGGAAACGATGCGCCACTCGGTCGAACTGCTCGATGAACTGGGCGTGCCTAACGAACATAAAGTTCTTTCCGCGCATCGCACACCAGATGCGACGGCGGATTTCGCGCGAAAGGCAGCTGAGCGCGGGTTGCGCGTAATCATCGCCGGTGCCGGCGCCGCGGCGCATCTGGCCGGAATAATCGCCGCCTACACCTGGCTGCCGGTGCTCGGCGTCCCAATACAATCGCAGGCGCTGCAAGGATTGGACTCGCTTCTCTCGACTGCCCAGATGCCGGCCGGTGTTCCCGTTGGGACGCTCGCGATTGGCACATCGGGCGCGAAGAACGCGGCGCTGCTCGCGGCGAGCATTATCGCACTGCACGACGAAAAGGTTCGGAAGAAAGTCGAAGCTTTTCGCAGAAAACAGTCGGACGCGGTGCTCGCGCAGCGAGTGCCAAAGTGAAAACAGAGGTTGTTCCTTCGCGCCAAGTCGAACAGGGCGTGAAAGCCGTGTCCAAGGCAGTCGCGCTCCTTTGCAAGGGCAAAACGGTAGCCTTACCGACGGAAACTGTTTACGGACTGGCGGCAAACGCTTTAAATCCGATCGCCGTCGCAAGAATATTCGAGGCAAAGGAACGGCCGCGCTTTGATCCGCTGATTGTTCATTTGCCAAGCCGAGATTGGCTGGAGCGCGTCGCCAAGATCGACAACGAGTCGCGCGATCTTGTTGAAAAACTGATCGCGCGGTTTTGGCCGGGACCGCTGACGCTCGTCTTAGGTCGCGAATCGATTGTGCCGGAAATCGTAACCGCCGGTCTCGACACAGTCGCCGTTCGAATCAGCCCGCATGAAATCTTTGCCGAAATCGTTCGTGCGTTCGGAAAGCCGCTGGCCGCGCCGAGCGCAAATCGATTTGGCCGAATCAGTCCGACCACCGCGCAACATGTTCAGGATGAACTTGGTGGCAGAATTCCGTTGATTGTCGATGCTGGACCAACCGCACACGGAATTGAATCGACCATCATCGCGGTTCACGGTGGCGGGATCGACGTCTTGCGCCGCGGACCAATCACTGCAGAACAGTTATCGATCTTCGGCAAGATCAGCATCGTCACCGCTGAAAAAGTTTCAGCACCAGGACAATTACCCTCGCACTACGCGCCGAAAACGCCGCTGCGTCTCGTGGAAGATTTCGATTCATTTTCGCCGAAACCAAATCAGCATTGCGCGTTGCTTGCGTGGAACGCAATTGAAAATGACGAACGTTTCATCGCAATTCGAAATTTGAGCGAACGCAAAGATCTCCGCCAAGCGGCTGCGAATTTATTTCGCTATTTGCGCGACCTCGACGCGCTCGATGTCGATCTTATCGTTGCAGAACCAGTTCCTGATCAGGGACTGGGGGCGGCGATAATGGACCGGTTGCGGCGCGCATCTCAGGGTTCGCTTGACGCACCAGACAGGCCTGGATGAAAGCTTTGAAAAGCGGGTGTGGCTTGTTCGGCTTACTCTGAAATTCGGGATGATATTGGCAGCCGATAAAATAGGGATGATCCCGAAGCTCAATCAGCTCAGCCAAAGCGCCATCGGGTGAAGTCCCGGAAATGACAAAACCTTTCTCGTTCATTCGGTCGCGATATTTCATGTTGAATTCGTAACGGTGCCGGTGCCGTTCGAGCACTTCGCCGTTGCCATAAATTTTTTCCGCAAGCGTGCCCTTCGCGATTTTCGTGGGCCACGTGCCGAGCCGCATGCTTGCGCCTTTGTTGCGAATCTCTCGTTGTTCTTCCAGCAACGAGATCACCGGCTCCTTTGCCGCCTTATCGAACTCCGTGCTGTTGGCGCCCTCGAGTCCGCAGACATTGCGCGCGAATTCGATCGTCGCGACTTGCATGCCCAGACAAAGGCCGAGGTAGGGAACCTTGTGCTCTCGCGCAAAACGCGCCGCTTTTATTTTTCCCTCGACACCGCGCTGGCCAAACCCGCCGGGAATCAAAACGCCGGCCACGTCTTTCAATTTTCCATCGACGCCCTCTTGGAGCGTTTCGGCGTCCACCAGCTTTAAGTTAATTCCGCAGTCCTCGCTCGCTGCCGCATGCGTGAGCGATTCGTAAATGCTCTTGTAGGCGTCCTGCAAATCGATGTATTTGCCGACGACGGCAATTGTCACCTGTTTTTTCGGACTGATGACGCGCTCGACAAATTTTCGCCAGTTCGCCAGATCAGGTTCGGGAGTTTGGAGATGCAGAAGATCGCAGACCAGTTGGTCGAGCCCTTCGGCGTGCAACATTAACGGATATTCGTAAACGGTGTGTTCGACGTCGCGCGCTTCGATCACCGCTTTCTCCGAAACGCTGCAAAACATAGAAAGTTTCTGCCGCACTTCGCGGTCGAGCGGTTTTTCTGTCCGGCAAATCAGCACCTGCGGTTGCAATCCTATTTCGCGCAACTTCGCGACGCTTTGCTGCGTCGGTTTCGTCTTTAATTCGGCCGCCGCCTTGATGTATGGCACGAGCGTGACGTGAATGTTCACGACGTTTTGCGGGCCGGCTTCGAGAATGAATTGCCGGATCGCTTCGAGAAACGGCAGGCCTTCGATGTCTCCGGCCGTTCCACCAATCTCGGTGATGACGACGTCGTATTTGCTTTCATCGGAAAGTTCGCGAATGCGGTCTTTGATTACGTCGGTGACGTGCGGAATCACCTGGACGGTTTTGCCGAGATAATCGCCCCGCCGTTCTTTCAAAATCACCCTCTCGTAGACCTGACCGCTGGTGAGATTGTTGTGGCGCGAGAGGACGCAATTGGTGAAGCGCTCGTAATGACCGAGGTCGAGATCGGTCTCGGCTCCGTCGTTGAGCACGTAAACTTCGCCGTGCTGGAATGGATTCATCGTTCCAGGATCGACATTGAGATACGGATCGAACTTTTGGAACACGACGCGCAAACCGCGCAGCTCGAGCAGCGTACCAAGGGAAGCCGCGGCTAGCCCTTTGCCTAACGAACTCACCACGCCGCCAGTGACGAAAATGTATTTCATGGAGAGACTCCACTTCCTCTGGCGCGAGCGAGCTTTTGCTCAAGCGCTTTTGCGTCCGCCAGCGTGTCCACGCCGGGCGATCCATGTTTCGTGACGAGCACATGAACCTTTACACCATTTTCCAGAGCGCGCAATTGCTCGAGCCATTCGGTCCGCTCCAGCAGCGCCGGTTTCCATTTCACAAATTGCAGGAGTGTCTTGCGCCGAAAGCCATAAATGCCTTGGTGCCGCAGATATTTCACCCGCACGGAACGGTTGCGAGGGAAGGGGATGGCGAAACGCGAAAAGTAGAGCGCGTTGCCGCAAAGGTCGACTACTACCTTCACCTGATGCGGTGAAGAGGCTTCCGCCGCAGTCTCGAATGGATGGGCCGCAGTGACGATGTCGATCTTGTGATCGCGTTGGAGTTTCTCGACCAGCTTGTCGATCAAACGCGGATCGACCAACGGCTCATCGCCCTGAATGTTAATTATGAACTCGAACGCCTTTGAACGGCGGACAACTTCAGCAATGCGGTCGGTGCCACTTGCATGTTTCGGTGAAGTCAGCGCGACTTCCGCGCCCCACTCAAAAGCAGCGTTGGCGATCCGCATGTCGTCCGTCGCGATAATTACGGAGTCCAATTTCCTTGCGCGCCGGCAACGGTCCCAGACATGGCGAAGAAGCGGCTTGTCCGCA
>Ga0209378_1003815_pt1 | contig 10067 bp, 8 predicted proteins | sample GraSoiAngelo_156_FD_186170 | JGI IMG/M metagenome (GOLD analysis project Ga0209378, IMG submission 186170) | Grasslands soil microbial communities from the Angelo Coastal Reserve, California, USA - 14_1009_13_40cm (SPAdes) (version 2) | ecosystem: Environmental > Terrestrial > Soil > Grasslands ... | reverse complement strand
TGGAGCAGCAGGGCGTCGACGTCGAAGTGCATCACCACGAGGTGGGCGCGATGGGCCAGAACGAGATCGGCACGCGTTTTGCGCCGCTGGTGCAGCGCGCCGACTGGATGCAGATCTACAAGTACACAGTGTGGAACGTGGCGCAGTCGTACGGCAAGACGGCGACCTTCATGCCCAAGCCGATCGTTGGCGATAACGGCTCGGGCATGCACGTTCACCAGTCGGTGTGGAAAGGCGGCAAGAACCTGTTTGCCGGCAACGGCTACGCCGGGCTGTCGGACTTCGCCGTGTACTACATCGGCGGCATCATCAAGCACGCAAACGCGCTCAACGCCATCACCAACCCGGGCACCAACTCGTACAAGCGGCTGGTGCCGGGCTTCGAGGCGCCGATCAACCTCGCCTACTCGGCGCGTAACCGCTCCGCGGCATGCCGCATTCCTTACGTGTCGAGCCCGAACGGCCGGCGCGTCGAAGTGCGCTTTCCCGACCCCACGACGAATTCCTATCTGGCGTTCGCCGCGATGCTGCTGGCGGGCCTGGACGGCGTGCAGAACAAGATCCACCCGGGCGACCCGATCGACAAGAACATGTACGACCTGCCGCCCGAGGAGGCCGCCAAGGTGCCGCACGTCTGCGCTTCGCTCGAGCAGGCGCTCGATCGCCTGCGCGACGACCACGCGTTCCTGACCAAGGGCGGCGTGTTCTCGGACGACTTCCTGGAGTCCTACATCACGCTCAAGGAAGAGGAGCTGACCCGCTTCCGCATGACCACTCACCCGGTCGAATTCGACATGTATTACTCTTCTTGACGGTTTCCGGTGCAGGAAAGGGGCGGTTTGTCCGCCCCTTTTCTTTTTGTTTGATAGACTTAGCTCATGCACCACCCGTGGGCGCTGGGATGGATGGTAATCGGCGTGTTGGCCGCGCCCGCCTACGCCCAGGTCACGGAAATCTACAAGTGCGTCGATGGGACCGGCCGGCCGCTGTACACCAGCGACAAGCGCGACACGGCGGGCAAGAAGTGCGACCTTGTCTCGCGCGAGATCAATGTAGTCCCGGCACAGCAGATCCCGGTGCAGAGGCCGTCGGCCTCCAGCTCCAGATCCGGCTTCCCGAGGGAGTCGGCCTCGGATCGCGCCAGCGCGAAGGAGCGCCAGCGCGAAATCCTGGAAAAGGAGCTCGCCACCGAGCAGCAGCTCCTGGCGAAGGCGCAGCAGGACCTGGCGGAGCAGGAATCGGTGCGCTCGGGCGACGAGCGCAATTACGCGCGCGTGCTGGAGCGGCTGCAGCCGTACAAAGACAGCCTCGAAGTCCATCAGAAAAACGTGGAAGCGCTGCGCCGAGAGCTCGGCAACCTCAACCGCTAGGTGGCCTCGTTCCCCGGCCTGGATCTGCTCGCCACGGCGGTGGTGGCGCTCGACGACAGCTTTGTCGTGCGCTACGCCAATCCCGCGGCTGAAAATCTGCTGGCCACGGGCGCGCGCAGCCTGATCGGCCAGCCTTTTCTCGGCCTTTTCTCGGAGCGCGCCGAGCTCGAGCGCACGCTCGACGAGGCGCGCGTCACGCATTGGGATTACTCGGCGCAGGACGCGACCTACGCCCGGACCGGATTGCCGCTTTCGTGCATCGTCACCCGCATCGAAGCGCAGGGCCTGGCGTTGCTCGCCGAGCTGCGCCCGCTCGACCGGCAGCTGCGCCAGGCGCGCGAAGAGCGCATGCTGTTCGAGCAGCAGACCAACCGCGAGCTGATCCGCAATCTCGCGCACGAGATCAAGAATCCGCTCGGCGGCCTGCGCGGCTCGGCGCAGCTGCTAGAGCGCGAGCTCGGGCGGCCCGAGCTGCGCGAATACACGCAGGTGATCATCAAGGAGGCCGACCGGCTGCAGGCGCTGATGGACCGCATGCTCACGCCGCATCGCGCGCCGCGCGTCGAGCCGCTCGGCATCCACGAGGTACTCGAGCGGGTGCGCATCCTGGTCAAATCGGAATATGGAATTGAAATTTACCGGGACTACGACCCGAGCCTGCCGGAAATGCTCGGTGATCGCGAGCAGCTGATCCAGGCAGTCCTCAACATCGCGCGCAATGCGGCCCAGGCGGGCGGCAAGAACATCGTCTTTCGCACGCGCGCCGTGCGCCAGCTCACCATCCTGCGCCAGCGCTTCAAGCTGGCACTAGAATTGCAGGTAGTTGACGACGGCCCCGGCGTGCCGGAAGAGATCCAGGACCGGATCTTCAGTCCGCTGGTGTCCGGGAGGGAAGGCGGTAGCGGCTTGGGACTCTCGCTCGCGCAGACGTTCATCCAGTATCACCAGGGCGTGATCGAGTTCGAGTCCCGTCCGGGCCGCACCACATTCAGGATCCTGCTGCCGATAACATGAAACCGGTCTGGATCGTCGACGACGATCGCTCCATCCGCTGGGTGATCGAAAAGGCGCTCAGCCGCGAAGGCATCGCCTTCAACTCGTTTTCCTCCGCGCAGGAGGCGCTCGATGCGCTCTCCGGCGGTGCACCGGAGGTCCTGGTCTCGGATATCCGCATGCCCGGGCTTTCGGGGCTGGAGCTGCTGCAGGCAGTCAAGCAGCGGCATCCCGCGGTGCCGGTCATCGTGATGACCGCCTATTCGGATCTCGATTCCGCGGTGGCCGCGTTCCAGGGCGGCGCCTACGAATATCTGCCCAAGCCCTTCGACGTCGACCAGGCGGTGGAGCTCATCCGCCGCGCGCTCGACGAAAGCAGAAGGGAATCCGAAGCGATAGAGCCCATGGGCGAGGCGCCCGAGATCCTGGGGCATGCCCCCGCCATGCAGGACGTGTTCCGCGCCATCGGGCGGCTTTCGCAATCGAGCGCGACGGTGCTGATCACCGGCGAATCAGGAACCGGAAAGGAGCTTGTGGCGCGCGCCTTGCACCGGCATAGTGCGCGCGCGTCGCGGCCGTTCGTGGCGATCAACACCGCGGCGAGCCCGAAAGACCTGCTCGAGTCGGAGCTGTTCGGCCACGAGCGCGGCTCGTTCACCGGCGCGCAGCAGCAGCGGCGCGGGCGCTTCGAGCAGGCCGAAGCCGGCACGCTGTTCCTGGACGAGATCGGCGACATGCCGGCCGAGCTGCAGACGCGGCTGCTGCGCGTGCTCTCCGACGGCACCTTTTACCGCGTCGGCGGCCACCAGCAGATAAAGGTGAACGTGCGCGTCATCGCTGCCACGCACCAGAACCTGGAGCAGCGCGTGCGCGACGGCTCCTTCCGCGAGGACCTGTTTCACCGGCTGAACGTGATTCGGCTGCGGCTGCCGAGTTTGCGCGAACGCGCGGAAGACATACCTTTATTATCAAAACATTTTCTTGCCGCTAGCGCGCAGCAGCTCGGCGTCGAGCCGAAGCGGCTCGCCGACGAGGCGCTGCAGCACCTGTCGCGGCTCGAGCTGCCCGGCAACGTCCGCCAGCTGGAAAACCTGTGCCATTGGCTGACGGTGATGGCGCCGGGGCAGGTGATCGAGGTGGGCGATCTCCCGGCGGAGTTCCGCGATCAGTCCACCGCCGTCGCCTCGGACTGGCTCTCGGCGCTCGAGCAGGAAGCCGAGCGCCGGCTCGCGCGCGGGCAGACGGGAATCCTTGACGATCTGGGCCGGCAGTTCGAGCGCACGCTGATCTCGAAGGCGCTGCAGCGGACCGGCGGCCGGCGCATCGAAGCGGCCAACCTGCTGGGCATGGGCCGCAATACCATCACACGGAAAATCCAGGAGCTGGGGATCGAAGACGACCCAGAACCGGAAAGCTAACCCACAGCGGTTTTGCCGGTGGGTCGCGCGGCTGCGCGCCGATTCGCCTCCAGGCGTGCATCGACCAAGGCAACTATTTCGTCGATGGCGTCGGACCGCATGCCCTTCTGCGCCGCTATGGTCTTCACGAGGCGGTCGACGCGCTCGATGTTGGGCGCACCGCCGAACAAGGCCCGCGCCGCGGAAGACGGAGTGGTGAGCCCCTGCGCCGCGGCAGCGTATTTCTCGAACGGCACAAGATCGTCTTCTCGGGCGCCTAGAGACTTGCAGAGCTGGACCACCCAGTCGTACACCGAGCGCGAGGCCCCGATGTCGGTGTGCACGGCTTCCTTGATGGAGCGGATTCCGTCCTTCGTGATGCAGCGGTAATTGCCCGCCATCAGCATCGCCCACTTCGCAAGCGGCACAAAGACCGACTCGTGCACCTTCAGCTTCACCGGCAGCTCGATGTTCTCGAAGCGGGCGGCTTCAATGTCGGCTTCCAGCCCGCGCAGAATCGCCGTGTGCGCATCCGAAGGAAAGCGCGCCGACTTGAAATTGGTAGGCAGCCTGACTTGCAGCACGTTCAGCTTTTCTTCAGGCGGGCGGAAAGCCTGCGGATCCGGGCTGCACAGGGTCGTCAGCGCGGGGTCAAAGCGGTCCCAGACCGTGGGGTCGGTATAGCAGCTTCTGCATGCGTCGGCGGAGACGCCCGGAATGCGCGCGAGATAGGGCAGCGGCGGCATGTTCATGATCGACATGCAGGGAACCCTGGCCTTGGCCACCGCATCGAGCAGCTCGCGCACGCCGGGCGAACGATACTGGGGCTCCTGCATGGCGAGGGCTACCAGGTCGTAGTCCGCCGGCTTGACGTCGACGGGCAGCAAAGCGGACAACTTGCCCGGCAGCTTGCGCGAGTCGACCTCGATCAGCCCTTCTCGACCCTTGACGGGCATGCGCACGCGGGCGCCTTCCTTGTTGATCAGCTCGGCCTCCGCGGGAAGGCAAACGAGCCTTACCGTGTGCCCGGCAAGCAGCAATTTGATCGCCAGCAGCGAACCGTAGGAGGCGCCGAAAATGAGAATTTGGCGTGGCATGAAAAGCTCCGAAGAGAGAGCGCGAGGCTACTCCCAAACAGGCGACGATTTCATGTTGCAGCGCCGCATTTCATCACGTAAAATGCTGCGATGCAAGGAGCTGTTCCTCGCTCGCGGGACATCAGCGTACTTGGCCGCGTCAGCGCCGAGTTCGCCGAGATCCTCACTGAGGAGGCGCTCGATTTCATAGCGAATCTGCATCGGCATTTCGAGCCGCGCCGCCAGGACTTGCTCGCGCGCCGCGCTGCGCGGCAAAAAGAATTCGACCGCGGCGCGCTGCCTGATTTTCTTCCCGACACCCGGGAAATAAGAGAGCGGGAGTGGCAGGTAGCGCCGCAGCCGAAGGACCTGCTCGACCGCCGCGTCGAGCTCACCGGCCCCACCGACCGCAAGATGGTGATCAACGCGCTGAATTCGGGCGCCTCCACCTTCATGGCGGACTTCGAGGATGCGAACTGCCCGACCTGGCACAACATGGTGGAGGGGCAGATCAACCTGCGCGACGCGGTGCGGCGCACCATCAGCTTCGAGCAGAGCGGCAAGCGGTACCGCCTGCAGGACAGGACCGCGGTGCTGATTCCGCGCCCGCGCGGCTGGCACCTCGACGAGAAGCACCTGCACGTCGACGGCAAGGCCGTTTCGGGCGCGCTGTTCGATTTCGGGCTGTTCTTCTTCCACAACGCGAAACAGCTGGTCGCCCGCGGCTCGGGCCCGTACTTCTACCTGCCGAAGATGGAGTCGCACCTGGAAGCGCGGCTGTGGAACGATATTTTTGTGTTTTCGCAAGAGGAATTAAAGATTCCGCGCGGCAGCATCAAAGCCACCGCGCTGATCGAAACCGTCGTGGCGGCGTTCGAGATGGACGAGATCCTTCACGAGCTGCGCGAGCACTGCGCAGGCCTGAACATCGGCCGCTGGGATTACATCTTTTCGTGCATCAAGAAATTCCGCTCCAACCAGGAGTTCTGCCTCGCCGACCGCGCGCAAGTCACGATGACCGCGCCGTTCATGCGCGCGTACGCGCTGCTGCTGATCAAGACCTGCCACCGGCGCGGCGCGCCGGCGATGGGCGGCATGGCGGCGCAGATCCCGATCAAGAACGACGCGAAGGCCAACGAGGCGGCGCTGGAGAAAGTGCGGCAGGACAAGCTGCGTGAAGTGACCGACGGCTGCGACGGCACCTGGGTCGCTCATCCCGGGCTGGTGCAGGTCGCGAGGGAGATCTTCGACCAGCACATGCCGCAGCCGAACCAGTACGGCCGCCAGCGCCCGGACGTGCGCGTCACCGCCAGGGAGCTGCTCGCTTTCCAGCCCGAGAAGCCGATCACCGAAGCCGGGCTGCGCAACAACATCTCGGTCGGCATCCAGTACCTCGGCGCCTGGCTCGCCGGCAACGGCTGCGTCCCGGTGTTCAACCTGATGGAAGACGCCGCCACCGCCGAGATCTCGCGCTCGCAGATCTGGCAATGGATCCGCTCGCCGAAGGGCGTGCTCGACGACGGCCGCAAGGTCACGGCAGAGCTGTTCAAGCGGCTGCTTGCCGAAGAGCTGCCGAAGGTGCACGCCTACCTTGGCGAAACCGCGTACCGCGCCGGGAAGTACGAGGAAGGCGCCAGGCTGTTCGAGAAGCTCACCGCCGGCGAGTACGTCGAGTTCCTAACGCTTCCCGCGTACGCGCTGATCGATTAATTCAGGTCGGCGATGACCGGCGCGTGATCCGAGGGCCGCTCGCGCTTGCGCGGCTCCCTGTCGATGCTGCTGGCGGTGCAGCGCGCCGCGAGCTCGCGGGAGAGCAGGATGTGGTCGATGCGCAGCCCCCAGTTGCGCTGGAAGCCGAGCAGGCGGTAGTCCCACCAGGAAAACAGCTTCTCGGGCTGCGGGAACAGGCGGAACGCATCGGCAAGGCCCGTGTCGAGCAAGCCTCGCCATGCCGCCCTCTCGGGAGGCGAGACGTGGATCTCGCCTTCCCAGCGCTTCGGGTCATGCACGTCCCGGTCTTCCGGCGCGACATTGAAGTCGCCGAGCAGCGCCAGGCGCGGATGCTGCCCGAGCTCCTCTTTCGCCCAGCGGGCGAGCGCTTCGTACCAGCGCAGCTTGTAGACGTACTTGTCGGATCCAAGCGACTGGCCGTTCGGCGCGTACACGCAGACCGCCCGCAGGTCTTTCACCGTGGCCGCGATGACGCGTTTCGGATCGTCGGGAAAGCGCGAAATGCCGTGGGTGACTTCGCGAATCGCCGAGCGCGCGAGGATCGCCACGCCGTTATAGGCCTTCTGCCCGCAATACACCGCCTGGTATCCGACCGCCTCGATTTCGGCGCGCGGAAAGTTCGCGTCCTCGAGCTTCGTCTCCTGCAGGCACATCAGGTCGGGCTGCGCCGAAGCGAGCCAGTCGAGCAGGTGGGGAAGCCTGACCTTGAGCGAGTTGACGTTCCAGGTGGCGAGCCTGAATCTCCCCCTATCCTGTGTCACTTCCTTTGCAAGCGCTGAGGCGGCGCGCCGGGCGCGTACGGCCCGCGCGGAGCTTCTTCGGCGCTCGCCGGCTGCTGCGCGCCGGGCTTGGGCTCCTGCTGGCTGCGCGGCGTGAGCAGGCCCGTCTTCGGATATCCGGCGTCGTCGAGGAGGCGGTGATAAGCCGATCCCTCGAAACCCTTCTGCGTCGCATTGCCGACGACGATGACCGGCACCGAGGCGCTGCCGGCGAGCTTGACGAGGTCGCTGACCTCCTTCTCGGTGACGCTCACTTCCTTGAACGGGATGCCGCGCGCGTTAAGCAGCTTGCGCGCATCGTTGCAGGGCTCGCAGTCGGCAGCGGTGTAGAGCGTTACCGGCGATTCCTTGCGCGCCTGTCGCAGCGCGTACGGTTCGGAGCTGCCCTCGGCAGCGCTCGACGCGGTGACGCGCCACTGGTGCACATCTTTCGCACCGGGCGGCGGCGGCGTGTCGGCGACGTGCAGCCGGCCCCTTTCGTCGGTCCAGCGATAGAGCTGCTGCGCCGCCACCGCGCCCGCGGCCAGCGCGAGAACCAGGACAACGCCGATGCGCATCATGCGGAAATCATACCATTGTGCTTCAGCAGCGCTTCGACGCGCGGCTCGCGGCCGCGGAACGCGCGGAACGACTCCGCGGCCGGCCGGCTGCCGCCGACGGCGAGGATCTCGTCGCGGAATCTCTGGCCGGATCGAGCATCGAGCACGCCGTTTTCCTCGAAGAAGCTGTACGCGTCGGCCGAAAGCACCTCCGCCCACTTGTAGCTGTAGTAACCGGCAGCGTAGCCGCCGGCGAAGATGTGCGAGAAGTTGTTCGGAAAGCGGTTGTACCCGGGCGGGTGCAGCACCGCGACGCGCGCGCGCACTTCCTGCAGCAGGGCGAGCGGGGTTTGCCCCGACGCCGGATCGAAATCCGAATGCAGCCGCATGTCGAACACCGCGAACTCGATCTGGCGCAGCATCGCGAGCCCGCTGTGGAAGTTCTTCGCCGCGAGCATCTTGTCGAACAGCTCGCGCGGCAGCGGCGCTCCGCTGCCGGCGTGGCGCGCCATGTGGCTGAGCACGTCCCATTCCCAGCAGAAGTTCTCCATGAACTGGCTCGGCAGCTCCACCGCGTCCCATTCGACGCCGTTGAGACCCGAGACGCCGAGGTCATCGATGCGGGTCAGCAGGTGATGCAGGCCGTGGCCGAACTCGTGGAACAGCGTGAGCACGTCGTCGTGCGTGAATAGCGCGGGTTTGCCGCCGACCGGTCTGGAAAAATTGCAGTTCAGGTAGGCGACCGGGGTCTGCAACTGAGCGCCCCTGCGCCGGCGCGTGATGGCGTCGTCCATCCAGGCGCCGCCGCGCTTGGTGTCGCGCGCATAGAGGTCGGTATAGAACTGGCCGATAACGGGATTAGAGGCGGCGCCTGCGCTGTCGCGGATCTCGAAGAAGCGCACGTCCTTGTGCCAGGCCGGCGCCCTCGAGGGGAGGATCCTGATTCCGTAGAGCGTCTCGGCCACCCTGAACAGCCCGGCGACTGCGGCATCCTCCGGGAAGTACTGCTTCACCTCCTGGTCGGAGAAAGCGTAGCGCTTGGCGCGCAGCTTCTCGGACGCGTACGCGACGTCCCAAGCCTGAAGGTCCTGGATGTGCAATTCGTTGCGGGCAAACTCGCCCAGCTCCTCGACGTCGCGCTCGGCGAACGGCCGCGCGCGGCGCGCCAGATCGTCCAGGAACCGCAGCACCTGCTCGGGCGACTCGGCCATCTTCGGCACGAGCGACACCTCGGCGTAGCTGCGGTAGCCGAGCAACTGCGCCAGCTCGCGACGCAGGGCGACGATGCGCGCCACGAGCGGCGTGTTGTCCCATGCCGGCCGGCCGTATTCCGATGCGCGGGTGACGCTTTCGCGATACATCGTCTCGCGCAGCTCGCGGTCCTCGGCGTATTGCATCACCGGCAGATACGACGGCGCATGCAGCGTGAATTTCCAGCCTGGCTTGCCCTCGGCTTGCGCCGCTTCGCGCGCCGCATGCAGCAAGTCCTCGGGAAGCCCTGCGATTCTTTTCTCGTCGACCACGATCGAGAACGCGTTGGTCGCGTCGAGCAGGTTCTCGGAGAACTTCGCGCCCAGCCGCGCCAGCTCTTCCTGGATCGCGGCGAAGCGCGCCTTCCTGTCCGGCGGCAGCTCGGCGCCGCCCAGGCGGAAGTCGCGCAGCGCGTTGTCGACGATTTTTCGCCTGGCTTTCGACAACTGGGCGAATTCGGGGGAATCGCGCAGCGCCTTGTATTTCTCGAACAGCGCCTGGTTCTGCCCGAGCTCGGTCCAGTATTGGGAAATCTTCGGCAGGTTGGCGTTGTAAACCGCGCGCAGCGCCGGGCTGTCCAGCACCGCATGCAGATGCGAAACCTGGCCCCAGGCCCGCGCGACGCGCTCGTTCGCGTCTTCCAGCGGGGCGACAAACGCATCCCAGCTGGGGCTTGCGTGGATCACCGCCGCGGTCGTGGCGCGGCCTTCGGCGAGCAGCTGATCCACCGCGGGTGCGACATGCTCGGGCTTCAAATCCTGGAAACGAGGGAGAGCGGAAAAATCCAGCAGTGGATTCATTTGGCAGCAGCGCGCACGCAATTCTCGAGCAGGAGCGCAATCGTCATCGGGCCGACGCCCCCCGGCACCGGCGTAATCCAGCCCGCCACGTTCTTGACGGCGTCGAAATCGACGTCGCCGGCCAGCGTCGC
>Ga0209378_1003813_pt1 | contig 10074 bp, 7 predicted proteins | sample GraSoiAngelo_156_FD_186170 | JGI IMG/M metagenome (GOLD analysis project Ga0209378, IMG submission 186170) | Grasslands soil microbial communities from the Angelo Coastal Reserve, California, USA - 14_1009_13_40cm (SPAdes) (version 2) | ecosystem: Environmental > Terrestrial > Soil > Grasslands ... | reverse complement strand
GAAACATTTGGAGTTCTTTTAACTCAAGCTGCCCTGCTGGTTCCACAGTATGTTGCGGCAGAGGCCACGCTGTCGTTCTTCGGACTCGGCGTCAGTGAACCGGTGCCGAGCTGGGGCAACATGTTGAGCACGCTGCAGCAATATAACGTGCTGGTCTCATACGGCTGGCTGCTGGCTCCTGCGGGCGCGCTTGTCGTTACCTCCGTAATCTACTGGTGGTTGGCTGATGCGCTCCATTCGCGGTTAAAATCTCATTCAATCTGAACAGAGTTCTGTGGGGAAGGGGTGTTATGAAACTCATAGCTCGCCTTGCCCTTTACGTGTGTCTGCTCGCTGCCCCGTGCGTCGTCGCAGCACCTAACCCTGCGGCGCTGAATCCGGCCGAGGAATTGCAGCGCGTGGAAGGCGAGGTAGGACGCTACGGCGGACACTTAGTAATCGGACAACGTTCCGAACCCAAAACTCTGAATCCAGTCACTGCAACCGATGCAGTCTCACGCGAGGTCATTGGCCGCCTCATGGCGGACTTGATCACCATCAATCGGGCATCGCAGCAAAGCGAGCCCGGATTGGCAAAGTCTTGGACAACATCGGCAGATGGGCGCACGTTCACTCTCAAGCTTCGCAAAGGCATCCGGTTTTCGGATGGGCATCCATTCGACGCAGACGATGTGATTTTTTCTTTTACGGTTTACCTGGATGAAGCGGTGAATTCACCACAGCGCGACCTGCTGATCATTGATGGCAAGCCGCTCACCGTAACCAAGGTGGATCAGTACACCGTGCTATTTACGCTGTCTCGGCCCTATGCCGCCGCAGAAAGAATCTTTGATGGCCTGGCCATGCTGCCGAAGCACATCCTTGAAAAGCCCTATCGCGAGGGGCGGTTCGTCCAGAGTTGGTCATTAAACACCCCGCCCGCCGAAATCGTGGGTTTAGGTCCGTTCCGGGTCAAGGAATATCTCGCCGGACAGCGAATCGTGTTAGAACGCAATCCCTATTACTGGAAAGCCGATCATGACAACCATCGCCTGCCATATCTGGACGAGTTAGTATTTCTCTTCGTCGGCAGCGAAGACGCGCAGGTAATGCGCTTTGAAGCCGGTGAAACCGATATGGTAAGCCGGTTGAGCTCAGAGAATTTTGCGTTGCTGACAAAGGAGCGCACTCGTACTGGCTCGCAACTGGTCGACCTCGGTCCCAGCCTGGAATACAACTTCCTGGTCTTCAATCTCAACGATCTTGCAACTAAAAAATTGAACATCATTTCCGGCAAACAAACCTGGTTTCGCGATCTCAAGTTTCGCCAGGCGGTATCGGCCGCGATTGACCGCGACTCGATAGTGCGCTTAGTGTACGGCGCAAGAGGCACGGCGCTTTGGGGCAATGTCGGTCCTGGCAACAAGCTTTGGGTCAACCAGGCAATCCCTCATCCGCAACGTTCATTGGACGCCTCGCGACAACTGCTAAAGTCTGCCGGATTCTCCTGGAATAACGCCAGCCAACTGCTCGATCCATCGGGCAAAGCGGTCGAGTTCTCCATCATTACCAGTTCGTCCAACACGCAACGCATGAAGATGGCGACGCTGGTGCAGGATGATCTAGCGCATTTGGGCATGCAGGTTCATGTTGTGCCTCTCGATTTTCGCGCGATGCTCGATCGCGTATTCCAGAGTTTTGCTTACGAAGCAGCCATCATGGGCCTGGGCGGCGGTGATCCTGATCCCAATCCTGAGATGAATGTATGGCTTTCGAGCGGGAGCACTCATCTGTGGCATCTCGGAGAAACGCAGCCCGCCAGCGATTGGGAGCGAGAAATTGATCAGTTGATGCAGCAGCAGATGATCACGCTGAACTACGAGAAGCGGAAGCGGCTTTATAATCGAGTTCAGCAACTCATCGCCGAAAACCTGCCCTTCGTTTTTCTTGCCACGCCGAATGTTCTGGCCGGCGCGAAGGCTCAGGTCGGCAATTTTCATCCCGCAGTGCTGGATCATTACACACTGTGGAATGCCGACCAGCTTTACCTACGCACCGAAACCAGAGGCATGGAAAGAGCCGGAATCCGGTGACGGTTGCGGCAAAAATGCAGCGCGAAAGTCGGGCCTCCTGGCCTGACGATCGCCTGGTAGCTGAATGCCTGCAGGGTGACGAGAAGGCTTGGTCAGCCCTCGTAGATAAATACAAGAATCTGATCTTTTCGATTCCCATCAAGCTGGGCCTGTACGACGATGCAGCCGACATTTTCCAGGCGGTATGCCTCGACCTGCTTACCGACCTGCCACGACTGCGCGAACCGAGTGCCTTGCCGAAATGGCTCATGCAGACTTGTTATCACAAGTGCCTTCAATGCCGGCGCAGAGCGGAAAGGCACGTAGCACTCGCTGAGGAGGATGCCGAGCTACCGCCAGTGAACGGTAGTCCGTCGGCGCTCCCTGGCGACCTGCTTGTCCAACTTGAAAAAGAACAGATGGTCCGCGACGCGATTGCACAGTTGTCTCCACGATGTGAGCGGATGATTCGTATGCTGTTTTTCGAGACTCCGCCTCGTCCCTACCAGGAGATTGCAAAGGAACTCGGCATTGCCACAGGCTCGATCGGCTTCATCCGCGGACGCTGTTTGGGAAAACTTAAACAACAGTTGGAAAACATGGGGTTCTAAGTGAGCGTGAAGGCCGTTCAGCGGACCGAATGTGACGCCATGATCGAGCGTTTGCTGGCGCTTGACGACGACGCTGGCCGCAGGGAATTAATCGCGCAGAATCCGTCGCTCGACTGGGATCAGCTTGTCTCCACGCTCACCGATCGCGTGCGGCAAGAGGTCCGTGTAAGTGCCGCCAATGCCGAGCGCCTAGCAGATCTCGCAATTGCGGTTGCGGAAACCGCAGGCAGTACGATGGCTTTAGCAAAGAGCCTGCGCGCCAAAGCCAACGCGCTCTACTCTCTGGACCAACATTCCAGCGCCATCGAAATGCACGAGCGTGCCGCGGCCCTATTTGAAGTCGCAGGCGAACAGCTCGAATTGGCGCGCAGTCTAAGCGGATCAATTCAGCCGCTGCTTCTGCTGGGGCGCTACGACCAGGCGCTGGCGGCGGGCGAACGCGCCCGGAACATCTTCGCGGATCAAGGAAATGCTTGGCGCTTAGCGCGGCTGGAAATCAACATCGGGAACATCTACCATCGCCAGGATCGGTTCACCGAAGCACTGGCGTGTTACGAACGCGCTTATCAAGAACTACTTTTGCACGATGATCCCGAAGGCCTCGCTGCGGTGCTGAGCAATCTTTCGCTTTGCTACATCAGCGTAAACGAGTTTACGAAATCACTGGAACTCCATCAACAAGCCCGCCAGCACTGCGAACAGAAAGGCATGCCGGTTCTCGTTGCTTATGCAGATTACAACATCGCGTATCTCCATTTTCTTCGCGGCGAGTATGGACGCGCGATCCAGATGCTTCGCGATGCCGCCGCCAACGCACAAAAAGCAGGCGATGCGTACCAAATGGCGCTGTGCAATCTCGATCTTGCTGAGATCTATCTCGAACTCAACCTGAGCGCAGAAGCGGCCGAACTTGCGCCTGCCGCTCACGAAGCCTTTCAGCAGCTCGGGTTTGGCTACGAAGCTGCCAAGGCGCTGGCCTTCGCCGCCATTGCCGCCAGCCAACAGGGGCAGGTTTTTGAGGGGCTGAAGCTGTTTACCAAGGCAAGAGAACAGTTTGTCGGCGACAAAAATCAGGTTTGGCCCTCGCTCATCGACTTGTATCAGGCGCTGGTGCTCTTTAATGGAGGCCGACTCTTCGAGGCGCGCCGGCTCTCGACTATGGCACGCGATTTCTTTACTGCTTCCACAATGCGCAGCAAAGCGGTTTTGGCGGAATTGCTTCTCGCGCGCATCGCGCTGCGCCTGAATGACAGCTCTACAGCACGTCAGCACTGCGATTCCGCCCTTCAGCAGTTGAAGGAATTAGAGAGGCCAGTGCTCGCCTGCCAGGCAGAGTTTCTATCGGGCAAGGTCGCACAAGCACTCGGCAACGACGATCATGCTTACGAGTCATACTGCCGTGCGCGGAGCTTGCTGGAGACGCTCCGAGGAAACCTGCGAGGCGAAGAGCTAAAGATCGCCTTCTTCCACGACAAACTTGAGGTGTATGAGAACCTCATCGACCTCTGCCTCCACCGGCCAGGCGGGTTTGAAGAAGCGTTCAGCTATATTGAGCAGGCGAAATCCCGCAGCTTGATGGATCTTCTGCTCCAGCCCGTACACGTGCCCTCAGAAGCCGATGCCGGGCAAAGTGGACTGGTGCGTTCGATTCGCGCCCTGCGCGAGGAACTGAACTGGTATTACAACCTGATTGAACGAGAGCAACTTCGCCCTGAAGAACGGTCGCCGGAGCGAATTCAAAAATTAGAGCAGCAGGCGCGGGAGCGGGAACACGATCTCATGCGCGCAGCCCAAGAGGCGACTGCGGTTGAGATGAGCGATGCAGGATTGCAGGCGCCGAGCAACATTTCGCTCGACGAGATTCGCGCCACCGTTTTTCCGACCACCGCCTTGGTGGAGTATTTCTCCGTGCAAGATCGCATCCTCGCATGCGTTCTCAGCAACAATGATTTGCAGATCTGCCCTGTAACCTTGCAATCGCGCGTGCAAAAGCTGCTGCAGTTGTTGCAATTCCAGCTCTCAAAGTTTCGGCTCGATCCACAATACGTCAGCACATTCCAAGAATCGATGCTGCAATCCACGCAGGCACACCTGAAGAATCTCTATCAGGAGCTGATTGCGCCGGTGCGTAATTTGTTCAATGCCAAGCACCTGGTTTTTGTTCCGCATGGCCTGCTTCACTACGTTCCGTTCCATGCCCTGCATGACGGCGAGTCGTATCTAGTCGATCAATTTTCTGTTTCCTACGCTCCGAGTGCGAGCATTTATGCGCTCTGCCAGCAAAAACAGGCAAACACTTGGGGAGAGTCGCTGATCCTGGGTATCCCGGATGCCCAAGCGCCCTCGATCGCTGATGAGGTGCAAGCCCTGCAATCAATTCTGCCGGACTCAATACTCTTTATGGGCTCTGCAGCAACTGAAGAAATTCTGCGGACTCAGGGACCAGACAGCCGGATCGTCCACATTGCCACGCACGGATATTTTCGTCAGGACAATCCCATGTTTTCCTCTATTCGTCTGGGAGGATCGTATTTGAGTTTGTACGATCTGTATCACCTAAAGCTGCCGGCTGAACTGGTCGTCTTGAGCGGCTGCGCAACCGGTCTAAATGTGGTTAGGCCGGGGGACGAAGTGGTCGGATTGGTTCGCGGTCTGCTCCAGGCCGGAGCGCAATCGCTCGTCCTCAGTTTGTGGGACGTTCACGACCGTAGCACCAAAGAGCTCATGATTGCGTTCTACACTCGCCTGCAGCAGGGCCTCTCCAAGCCGCTGGCCCTGCAAGCTGCCATGATCGAATTGAGGGAACGTTGCCCACATCCTTATTATTGGGCCCCTTTTACATTGATAGGAAAGGTTTAAGTCCGCCTAAATATTGTTTTCTGCCCCTATATTTTTTCCTGAGCTGCTCTCCCTTATGTATCAGATGGGCAGAAGCCTTCGTCGCTGAAAGCGGCGAGCACTGACCGCCAAATCCGAACCGAGGTTGAAGAATGGAGCATTTCTCGGAGCAAGCCTGGGCTGATTTCGTTCGTGGAATCGGTGAGTCCGAAATGAAAGCCAATGTCAAATCGCATCTTGCGCGTGGCTGTTCGGATTGCAGAGCGGCATTCGATGTCTGGAACCGAGTGCAGGCAACTTTGGGCAATGAAAGAACCTACACGCCCCCGGACAGCGCAGTTCGAATGGTGAAACAGGAATTCGCTGCCACGCACTCGCCGGAGCAGCGTTCGTCGGTCTTAGCAAGCCTCTTATTTGACACATTCGCGCAGCCCTTGCCGGCGGGAATACGTTCCACCGTAGCGGTCGCGAGGCAACTGATATACGAGGCCGAAGGACTCACGGTAGACCTACGTCTGGATCGTCAGCCGCAGTCCAACAAGATCTGTGTGGTTGGCCAGGTGCTCGATAAGGGCATCCCGCGCGTCTCGCCCAGCGGCGCTTCCATCATGATCTGGACGGAAAAAGGACTGCCTATCGTCCAGGCCAGGGCAAACGTGTCTGGGGAGTTTCAACTCGAATTCGAGCCACAAGATGGCCTACGGCTTTCGGTTAATGTGGATGGCCGGAGAACAATTCGGATTCCATTAGCAAATTTGAAAGCTGTCAGCGCCGCTGAGTGAGATTACGTTGGGAACCGAAGCAGGTTACCAGGAAAGATTACAGGTGTAATTAGCGCGATACAGAGGAGTCACTTTAGAATCTCGGAACCACGCACATAGCAACTCCCCCACTGGAGAATTGACGATGAAGACGATGACTGACAGTGGGAGATTTAATTTCGCACGGCGAGGCGTGGCGATCTGCCTGCTGTTGTTGATCCCACTGCTTGCACAACCGGCACACGCCCAAGCTCGTCTTGTGGTACGCGACTCCTTGGGACTTTCAGGCATCAATCTGACATGTGCGCTGCTGGGTTGCAATGTCGTCCGTGGGCTGGGCGATCCACAAGGACAATTGTTTCTGGTCACCTTCCCGTCCATTCTGAATCCGGTGACGGCGCTATTGAAAATCAACCTGCAACTCGGCATTGTTGATGTCGAGATAGACCAGGTCGTTAATACTCAGGCGGCCTATGCAGGGCCGGCACCCTCGTACCTGACAGACGAGAAGCCGACCTCGTACTATGGCGAGACGGTTTGGCACGGCTATGTGGCACAGCCAGCCAACCAGGTGATACGCACCAGTTCAACCCAATCCACATTTCACGTCACCGGGTCTGGAGTAACGGTTGCGGTGATCGATACCGGCGTGGACCCCACGAATCCTGTATTGCAGAATCTGCTTGTGTCCGGGTATGACTTCACTCGAAATGTTAACGGTGGCTCGGAGAAATCGGACGTTAGCACTTCGCCGGATCTGAGCCAGGCCCAGACCGCCCAAGTCAACCAGAGAACGGTTGCGGTGCTCGATCAACGAACGGTTGCTGTGCTTGACGGATCGCAGTATTCGGCTTTTGGCCATGGAACCATGACCGCCGGCATCGTGCATTTGGTTGCACCACAAGCGAAGATCATGCCGCTGAAGTCGTTCAACGCCAACGGGGCAGGCTACGACTCCGATATTCTACGGGCGATTTACTACGCAGTGAAGAATGGCGCAAAGGTCCTGAACATGAGCTTCGACTATCCGACCTACTCGGCGGAGCTCGCCAATGCCGTGAAATATGCGAACAGCAACGGAGTGATCTCAGTCGCATCGGCCGGAAATGACGGTCAGCAAGTAGCGGTGTATCCCGGCGCGTTGCCGTCGGTGATCGACGTCGCCTCTACTTCGAACTCGGATATTCAATCGGTATTCACCAATTACGGCGCGCCGCCGGTCTGGATGGCTGCTCCCGGCGAAGGTGTAATGACGACTTATCCCTGGGGCACTTATGCCGCTGGATGGGGAACCTCGTTCAGTGCGCCCTTCGTCAGTGGAACCGCTGCCCTGATGCTGGGCACCAACGGGAACTGCACAAGTTCTAAAGTTGCCTCTGGGCTGGCACATGCCCACTCCATCTCTGATCCGCAACTGGGGTACGGTCGACTGGACACCTACCAGGCCGTGCAGTCATGCCACTGATGGCGAGTCGAGGCGCAAGCGCGACGATGACGATTGCCGGAGTTGGCGATCCACTCTCTCCACAAACCGGTCCTCTAGTGCTACGCATTAAAGAGCTGGAAGAACAGCACCTTGCATTTCGCAATTCGCTTATCTGTGCGTTTAACCAGCTACTCGATCTCAAGGACATCAGTACCGGGGTACATAGCACGCGATTGGCGGAGTGGGCGATCCGAGTCGCTCGAAAACTGAATATTCCCGAAGAACATATGTATCAGGTCGAAGTCGCGGCCCTGCTTCATGACATCGGCAAAATAGGTGTTCCGGACGCTATCCTGAAAAAGCAAGGTCCGCTCACCTCTGAAGAACGCGCTTTGATTAACCGCCATCCTGAATATAGCTGGTCCATCCTGCGCTTATTCCCTGGGCTCGAAGACGCAAGTTTGTACGTTTTACATCATCACGAGAATTTCGACGGGACTGGCTATCCTGCACGACTGAAACGGGAGGACATCCCGATCGTCTCGCGTATCGTCTCCGTTATCGACGCCTACGACGCAATGGTCTCAAACCGCTGCTACCGAAAAGGACTCCCTCACACCGAAGCGGTCCGTCGGCTTCTGGAAAGTGCAGGAACTCAGTTCGACACGGAGGTTGTACACACCTTCATCCCCATTGCGGAGCAAGAAGCTACCGAAGTATTCGCGGCAGCCGGAACCAGTACAAGCGCCGCGCTTTAGATAGAGGCGAAGCGGGTCTCGCGCTCGGTCGCTACAGGCTTTAGAGAACACCATCAGGAGCGTGTTCGCACCTGTCCGGGCTGTCGCAGGATCGTGGTGATCTCTGATAACACGCGGGTTGCTAAAAAGTCCGATTTGGCTGGCCTTTGGGAACCAGGCGGGAGGAGGAGTTATTTCAGGGCCAATACTACAAGGAGCGCCCCTAAGCGCTTTAGTACATCCGCTCCGTATCAGTCTTGCGCTTTCAGTTGTCTGTCTGGTTCTGCATGACCTCCTTAGTCCTGTGCGGGACGTGGGAGCCCGACACCTAACGAGAGATGCAACTATCTTGCTTGGATATCTGTTCGTTGTCGTTGTTGTGAATCAACTGGGAGCTCAGCGACGACGACTGGCAGAATTGGCCGAAAGACAGCGCGACGAGCTTGCCAATGAAATTCAATTAGCTGCAGAAGTCCAGCAAAGCATCTTGCCTCGTTCGATTCCTACAGTCCCCGGGTTTGAATTCGCCGCCCGAATGTACCCAGCCAAGACAGTGTCGGGAGACTACTTGGATTCATCCAGCTTCCCGCGGGGGAGATCGCCCTGGTGATTGCTGATGTCTCCGGAAAAGGAGTCGCTGCCGCCCTGTTGATGCCTTCCATTGAGGTTGCCCTGCGCATGGACGCGCCGCGATTCCCGAGTACAAATGATCTGTTACGAGCTTTCAACAATGTCGTTTGTCAGATCACTGGCGGACACCGGTTCATTTCCATGTTCTATGGTAAGCTCTGCCCCCAATCATGCTCCTTGGAATATACAAACGCAGGCCACAATCCGCCGCTACTGATTCGCGCCGGCCTGGATCCAAGCCCCTTAGATAAAGGGGGACCCGTGCTGGGTTTGCTTCCTGATTCGGAGTACGAGAGTGCAAGGATCGACCTCCGCCAGGGAGATGTCCTCATTTTGTACACCGACGGGGCGGTCGAAGCCGAGAATCCCGCAGGAGAACAGTACTCTGCAGAACGATTGTCAAAGACTGTCAAGTTGCATTTGCACCAGAGTGCGAGCCAGCTAGTCGAGACGATTTATACGTCCGTCATCCAGTTTCGTGAAACGACCTCTCTAGCTGACGACCTCACGTTGGTGTTGTTGAAGAAGTTGTAGCAGCCAGCCGCAGTGGGCCATACTGTGCGGGACAAGCCGCGAGATGGCACAATTGTTCCCAACTGCATAGAGCCTTGGGGACGAGGCACCCCGATCTTGTCAAGCTTTTCGAAGTAGCCATTCCCCCTGCGATCCACGGTGAGCAAAACAAACCAACCTGGCCTGGCTCTTCACACGTCCCTGAAATCTTTCGGCGGCGGGTAACGACGCACGAGCGTAATCGAAAACACCAAGACGAAAACCAAAAGACCGAGCAGGCCTAGCTCAAGCATGGATGACCGGAAAATGCTCTCGCCCTGATTCGACCAACTTGCTTCTTTGGTAAGGGTGGCCATTTCCAAGCTAATCACGAGCATTCGCCGGATGGACGCTATCAGGCCAACGACCAGGAATGGTTCAGTGACGAGAACATGCGAACGAATCGAGATGCGAACCGTGTGCAAGATCTCCACCAGCATCAACACAACCAACAATTCGTTCAAAACC
>Ga0209378_1003806_pt1 | contig 10086 bp, 8 predicted proteins | sample GraSoiAngelo_156_FD_186170 | JGI IMG/M metagenome (GOLD analysis project Ga0209378, IMG submission 186170) | Grasslands soil microbial communities from the Angelo Coastal Reserve, California, USA - 14_1009_13_40cm (SPAdes) (version 2) | ecosystem: Environmental > Terrestrial > Soil > Grasslands ... | reverse complement strand
GCGGACGTCGCGCGAAGTCGTCACGGCTGGAAGGTGCACGGTACCGTGTCGGTGCGCTCGGGGAGGCGGACATCACGATACTGAATCCGCGTCGGTGTCCGGATGGCGTTCTCGATGCCCGATCCTCCGGCACCGCCGCTGACCTTGTCTCTTCCACGACGGACCTGGACTGCGCCGCTGTCGAAAGTGAACGCGTGCGTCGCGTCGCGAAGCAGGTAACGCACCGCGACCACGGCACCAGGCGCGGTTGTGTCTCCCGGTGGGACGACCGGATAGGACGACGACACGAGACTGTCGCGAAAGCGCAAACGCACCAGCACGCCGCTTCCCTCGGGACTCACGGCCTCGAGCAGTATCGATCGTCCATCGGTACAGCGATGGATCGTTGCTGGAAGCGAAAGGCGGATTGTGTCTTTGGGTGGAAATGCGACCGTCGCATCGAAGAGCAGGGGCCGGTCCCCAGTCCCCTCACCTCCATCGCAGGAGGCCAGGAGCACGAGCAGGGCAGGGACCGTTTTTAGCGCGGAGATGGTGCGACTCCGAGGGACTTACGCGCGGCCTCGGGACTCAGCGTGTGCGGCTTGAGGGACGCGATCAGTCCCGCGGGCAGCGGCGTGGGCTTCAGTTTTTCTCGATCGACGCACACCAGCACCATCCATCCCGCCGCTCCGAGCGCGGCCGCATCCGGTCGCAACACGTCAAAGTGAAGCGTCAGAGATTTAGTGCCGATTTTGCCCACGTAGGCGGCGATGCGTAAGCGATCATCGAGGCGGGCCGGCCAGTAGAACTCACTGTGTACGGCTTTGCGCGGGAGAAAGATGTCGTACTCGTCGAACATCCGAGCGTACGCGAGGCCGCAATGCCGAAACATTTCGGTCTCGGCGATCTCGAACAGCCGCACGTAGGAACCGTAGAAAATGATGCCGGCGAAGTCTACGTCCGACCAGCGGACGTATTCTTCAATGACGAACGGCTGCGGCGCAGGGTCGGGGGTGGCCATCCCCCGGAGAAGCTAGGAGCCTAGGAAGAGGCGCGGAAGCCGTCCATCCCGTAGGACTTGAGGCGTCTCCACAGAGTCGTGCGGCTGATGCCGAGGCGCCGCGCGGTTTCCGCGAGTTTGCCGCTCGTGTCTTGCAGTGTGTCGGTGATGGCCTGGCGTTCGCGTTCGGCGAGAGTGAGGGCACCGGTCGGGGGAAGGATCGCCGCCTCGCCAAGACTTTGCGTGCCGTTTTTCAGCGGAGCGAACCGGGCGCCGAGACTCTGCAGTCGATTGCGGACGTCGCCGTTCTGCCCGTCGATCACGCGTCGCGCCGACGTATTGGCGTACAACAAACGGCCTTGCTGGTCGAAGATGACGACGCCTTCGGTGACGGAATCGATGACGGCGCGCACCAGGGGAGAAAACGTGGCGGGCATGTTACCCGTAGGGCTCACAGGCTTGTCGATCATTGGTTGGTTATCCTCATACAAAACGTGCATCTCCAAGGTTTCATCCGGACGCAGCGGGGTGTTAGATTCGTGTCAAGATGAGACTCGTTCATAGGGCAAAAGGTTGCTGATCGGGGTGTTTCTTTGTGAATTCTTAATGACCCGCACCATTGACCGCCGGGACAGTCAAGTTGCCTAAGGATGCCGCTTCCACCCGCTCCAACATCCTCGCGGCCGCCGTGCAGACGCTGCAGCGCGGAGGCATCGAAGGCTTTACCCTCGACGCAGTCGCCCGGCGCGCGGGGGTCGTCAAAGGCCTGGTCCTCTATCACTACGCATCACGCGGCCGGTTGCTGCGCGCTGCTGCATCCGAGATCGCGGCGACCCGGACCGCCGCCATCCAGCGCGCCCTGGCCAGTGGCGCCGGAGCGGGGGCCTTAGACGCCTGCTGGGACGAGCTGCGCCGGCAGGCCGAGGACGGGACGGCGCGTGCCTGGATCAGCCTCTGCGCCGCGGGGCTTATTGACCGATCGGCCAGGAAAGCAGAATTCGAGGACGCCGCCCGGGACGCCGTGATCGATGGCTCGGCCATCGCGCTAGCCGCAGGCGTACCCCTCGCCGATGCGAAAGACGCTTACGACGCTCTTTGGTTAAGCCTGCTGGATATTACCGAGAAGGCTTAGCGACGCCTCGGCCGGCGGCCGCCACGCATCACACGCGCGCGATGCACGCTTCCTAAGGTCCGCAATCCCTGCCGCAACTCGTCGAGCGAGCTGGCCCGTACCGCGTCGTGCTTGCCCCGGCTCACGGTGAAGCGGACGGGCCGGTCGAATGGTGGCAGGTCCTTGGGATGCAGCCGACGGGCCTGCCCTTCCTTGAGACGCAGCCGAATCACGCCGACGCCCTGCTCGACGTCGTAGTCGATCGGCACTCGGTCGCCATAGAGAAAGACTGATGAGGGCAGGGCATCGAGCCGGTGCCGTTCGCCCTCGGGAATAGCCGCGTCGGGATCGAGAGCAATCCGAGTCCCGATGAACGAATCCCAGGAGATCACGCTCGCCAGCTGTGCCGCGATCTGTTCGGCGACCTGCTCGCTGTGGGCCTGGCTCAACCGGCCTCCCGAGCGACGCCAGTAGTGTCCGAACCGCTCCAGCGCCCGTCGGACTCGCCCCTGATCTGGATGAGGCATGTCGCCCGCTAGCAGTGCCTCCACCAATGCGCGGCGGGCCGCGTCGGCGAGCTCATCGGGGAATGGACTTGGGAGGGGCTCGTCTTCCCGGTCAAGCGTGAAGCCGAAGTATTCTACCGTCCGCACGACCATCAGTCCTGCCCGCCGGCGCTGACGCTCGAACACTACGTCAGGTCTACCTCTGCGCGCGTACCGCCGGATGGCACGCTCAGGGATTTGCGTTCCCTCGATGCTCGCTCGCGGGACACCGAAGCGGTCGGCGAAGTAGCGAAGCGATCCGGCAATCGCACCCCAGCTGCCGCAGACCGAGCTGCGGCTCACGCGTGCCTCGCGTCCGTCGGCGGTCTGCTCGTCAATCACGAGATCGAAAGGCATGATCTTGGCCAAAAGGTCAGCAAAAAGCTCGAGCGTTTTTCGGTCGCCGTACGGCAGTTTGGGGGGCAAGGGGAGCTCCAGCTGGCGATACACAGACGCCGTACCCAGAGCGATGTCTTCGATCGCCTTCACGAGCACGCCCCGCTCCTCAGCCCAGCGATCGATTTCGTCTTCGCGAAACAGGTGACGCGGCAGGCCATAGACTTCGCCAAGGTACCCGTACTTGTTTACGGCCTCGGCGTACACGTTGTACGCCGTGATATGATCGGAGCCGGGTACGATGAGACCGCCGAGCTGCCGCTCCTCTCGGGTCATGCGATGCAGCGACTCGATGTTCGAGGCAACGGCGACCAGCGGAACGAGTGGCGGCTCGGCGTGATAGAGCAGCTCTCCCCAGGGCCGTTCGACCGGCATTGCCTCCACGTCGCGGCCGTAACTCGTTAGCCTGCCATGCTCTATGAGCCCCCGTTCGGTCAGGAGCTGCACGCTGTCGCGATAGGCGCGGCGATCGAGCGGCACCGGCAAGTCGAGCTCCGTAGCGTCCACGCCGATGGCAGCACAGGTGATCGCCACGCGCTCTGCATCGCCAGCGAGTTGGAATTCGGGAGCAGTCGGCCGGAGACTTTCAAACGCCAGGTCGCGGTCGCTCAGGATGTAGACCTCTCCATGCTGGACCCGCCCATGCACCCGGCCAGCCATCTGAAGAATCTCGTTCGCCCCCAGGTATGCCCGTGTCAACACGTTCTTGCCGCGCTCCACCACATTCGAGTAGCGGGCATCGTAGATCACGACCGTATCGAGCCCGCGGATATTGAGCGCTGACTGTCCCGCAGCGGTCATGGCGAGCAGGAACGGCCGTTTGACCAAACCGTCAAGAAACGGTCGAATGACACGAATCGGCTCACCGCCGTGATAAAAGGCCGTCGCCAAATTGGGCCAACGGTCACCAAGCTCTTTGGCGATCTGCTCGACTTCCGCACGAGTTGGTACGAAGACCGCCACGCCGCGCCGCTCGCGCATGACACGCTTTATGAAACGATCGTTCAAGAACTCGAGGGGTTGCTCCGCCAGGATATTGACCTGAGCGGCCTTGGCGGGATCGAACGCCCGGGTCTCCAGAGTTTCAGCGGAAGCCAGATAGTCCGAATAGAAACTCGGATCCACCGTCGCGGAGAGCCAGATGAAGCGGCAACGCGCCCGCTTGCCGAGGGCCAGGCACAGCTCCATCTCGGCGGAGGTCTGGTGGATCTCGTCGACGACGAGCGTGTCCTGAGCCGTGATGAGGCCATCCTGGAACCAGCGGCGCGCGATACCGGTGGTGACGATGACGACGTTCCAGGTCGGCGTCTCGGGTGTCGCTTCGCGCTCGCGATTGACAACGCCCACCTTCAGCGGCGCTGTGAGAATCGTTTCCGCCATGCTCCGGATCGCGAGCGTCTTGCCTGTGCCGGTGCCTGCCACGATCCCAAACCCCTGGCCCGATCTGGCAAGGCGTCGAATGTCGTCCCCGTGCTCGCGCTCGAGCAGCGTCTCGAGTTTGAGTCCCAGCGCCAATTCGATCGTCTCGCAGGCTGCCCGTGTCGGGGCAATGACGATGACGCGCCCGGTGGTGGGTTCGGCGGCGAGAAATGCCTCGGGATCGGGGGGAAGAAAGTGGTCGCGAGAGATGCGCACGACCGGGAATATAGAAGGGGGCGCCCTCTTCAGTCGCCGAAACTGATACCGAGGTCTCGCGCCGTCGCGATGCTGTCAGAGTCGAGCGGCACGCGGCGTGGAGCTGCGAGCGCTTCTTCCAGCGGTACCGCGACGATGCGCGGCGGCTGTAACGCGACCATCATCCCGAATTGACGCTCGGCGACCAGGCGGACGGCCGCCGCCCCGAAGCGCAGCGCGAGCATTCGATCGAATGTTGTCGGGCCGCCACCTCGCTGCAGATGTCCCAGGACTAACGAGCGAGTCTCTTTCCCCGTCATTTGCTCGATCGAGTGGGCCACTTTGTCGGCGATGCCGCCGAGCCGCTCGTGCGCGGGGTCGACGAGCGAGACCGTGCCGCCCTTCGGTACGGCGCCTTCCGCCGTTACCACAATGCTGAAATGACGGCCTTCGGCTTCGCGCCGCCGGATCTTGTCGCAGACCTTGTCGATATCGAACGGGATCTCGGGAATCAAAATGACGTCTGCCGAGCCGGCGATCCCCGAGTTGAGAGCAATGAACCCCGCATAGCGGCCCATGACTTCGACCACCATCACGCGCTCGTGGCTCTCCGCCGTCGTGTGCACCTTGTCGATCGCGTCGGTCGCGGTAGCAACGGCGGTATCGAATCCGAACGTCGCCACGGTTCCGCCCACGTCGTTGTCGATCGTCTTGGGCACGCCGACAACGGGGAGGCCCCGTTTGAACAGGGTCAGGACGATACCGAGCGTGCCCTCGCCGCCGATCGCAATCAGGGCGTCGAGACGATTCGCGCGGAACGAGTCGAGCAGCTCGTGCGAGCGGTCGCGCTCCTCCCAGGAGCCGTCCGGCCGCGGCACGCGCCATCTGAGGGGATTGCCGCGATTCGACGTCCCGAGGATCGTGCCGCCCAGGTGGGTGATGCCGCGCACTTCCTGCGGGCCGAGCGGCATGAACTCGGACTCGCCGAGCAAGCTGCCGAACCCCCGTTTGACCCCCACGCATTCCCAGCCGCGATGCACGGCGCTGAGGACAACGGCGCGGATGACGGCATTCAGGCCTGGCGCGTCGCCGCCCCCCGTGGAGATCGCAATTCTCACCGCTTTCCGGCGGCCGCCTCGCGAATCAGCCGCACCACTTCGCCCGCTTCGGCGTGGCGCTTCGTGCTTTTTTTGGAGTACACGCTACGCCCGTCGACGTCCACTTCGAAGACGCCGCCGGAGGATTGAATCAGCCGCACCTCAGCATGCGGATAGGCATCGCGGATTTCGGCCGCCAGACCGGTGGCCCGAGGTTCGTAGTTTCAAATGACGCAGTATTCGATTGTGACGGTCATGGCGTGAACGATAGTCGCGCTTGACACACCGCGCCACGGCGCCGACCTTGCGCCACAGCGTTATGCGGCTCCTCTCGCGATTCTCGACCGCGCCGGCGCTTCTCGTCCGCGTCGCGGTTTCGCTCGCCGCAATCGTCAGTTTCGGCGCCGGGCTCACTGCCTACGTCAACGGCCGGGTGCCAGCGGGCGAAACTCTGCCGCTGGCCGGCGCATTGCTCATCCTCGTCGCTGCCGTCACCCGCCGCTACGGCATCGCGCTCCCCGGCAACGGCTTTTCCTCATACGTCCTCGGGGTCATGCTGTTCGCGATCCTCGACCGTGGCTGGGCGTTCGCCGCCATCGTCGCGCCGTTCGCGATGCTCGTGGGCGACGTGCTGCTGCGTCGCCTCCCGCTCCGCGCGGCGCTGGGGAACGCGGCGCATCTGACCGCGGGGTCGACATTCGTCGGCTTGATGTACGCCCGCTTGAGCGGCGCGGCCGGAGCCGCGGCATTGTCCGCGGATAACGCCTGGGTGATCGCACTCACGACCGTGTTGTTGCCGATCATCGTGAACGGCACGTTCTACCTGGAGCTCGCTCTCGGACAAACGATCGCGTGGGTCGATGCACGGCTCACGCTGAGCTGGGAGTCGATCGTCTACCTCGTCTCGGCCGCCCTCGGGTTGGGCTGGCTGGCCGTCGTACACGCCATTATCCCCGGGGAGACGCGGGCCTTGCTCACGGGCGCGTTAGCCCTCGCGACCTGGGGAAGTCTCAAGGTGCTGCGTCTGGGCGTGCGCGCCGATGAGCTGCATCTGATTCAGCGGCTCGCCCAGGTGATCGCCGCCGAGCTCACGTTGAGCCACAGCTTCCAGCGCGTCCAGGAGCTGACGCGGCAGCTGGTACCCTGGGAACAGATGGGATTTGCCCGCTACGATCCGCGCACGCGGCAAATGGAGCTCGTCGCCGACACGGCCGCGCAGCCCGGAGCCGCGTTCCGATTCGATTCCGACGCCGGTCTCACCGGTGAAGCGCTGCGCCTGCGCCGCTCCGTGGTGGCGCACGGCCTCGCGAGAGATCAGGTCGTGGTGCCGGGTGGCGAAACGCCCGGTTCCGAGCTGCTCGTCCCGCTCTACCATGCGGGCCAGCTCGTCGGCCTGTGGAGCGTCCGGCACTCCGACCCCGCGATGTACCGCCAGTCGGACGGCGAGCTGCTGGAGCTGCTGGCGCCGCAGCTCGCGCTCATGGTTGCCATCGATGGTTCCCTCCGCCCCGTGACCGGTGCGTCCGATCAAACGACGCAGTACGTGCAGACGCTCACGGCCACGACGCAGCAGATCCACGCGTCCAGCGAGGAAGTCGCGGCGTCCGCCCAGCGCGCCAGTCACGGCGCCGGTCAGGCGGCGACGCTGGTGAGCACCGCCGCGCGCGAAGCCGGACAGCTGAAGGACAGCGCCGCCGAGCTCGCTGCAGCCGGCGATCGGACGCGAGAGGCGGGCTCACAAATGGAAAAGACAACCGAGCGCGTGCGCACGGCGACCCAGAACGCGGTGCGCCAGCTGACCGACCTCGGCGCCACGACCGAAGAAAGCGCCGCCGAAGTCGGGCGGCTGCGTGAGGTGGCCGCGCAAGTCGAAAGGTTCTCCGAAACGATCGGCTTCGTCGCGAATCAGACGAACCTGCTCGCGCTCAACGCCACGATCGAGGCGGCGCGCGCGGGGATTCACGGCCGGGGCTTCGCCGTCGTCGCCGATGAGGTGCACAAGCTCGCCGAAGCGAGCGGGCGCGAGGCCCGCAACGTCAACAAAGCGGTCCAGGACACGCGACGCGCGCTGGACCGCGCCGCACAGCTCATCGAGCGTATCCGCGGCGACCTCGGCCAGGTGGTGGAGAGCTCGGCGGCATGGGTTCAGGACCTCGATCGGATCGCGGAAGCCGCCGCCGAGACGGCGCGCGCCGGAAACCAGGTGGCGGAAGTCGGGCGCCACAGCGCCGAGCTCGCGACGCGCATCACCGAATCGCTCGGGCAGGCGCGTGCCGGCGCCCAGACCTCGAGTCAGGAAGCCGAGGCGGTCGCGGCCGCGGCGTCCGAACAGCTACGGGCCATCCAGGACCTCGCGAAAGGCGCCACCGAGCTGTCAGCGCTGGCCGAGCAGCTTTCCCAGGCGCTCCGCTTCATCCGAGGGGGCAACGGACACCCCTAAACAGCGGCCCCACGGCCTGTGATCGAGGTTACAGGGGTTTCTGAACGAGCGCCCGATTATTAGAGTGAAGTGCCGCCAACCCCGGGAGAGACATGCGCGCGCGGACGCCACTGCTTCTGCTCTGTCTCAACACCCTTCCTGCCCTTTGTATCGGCCAGCGCACGCACCAGTTCGAAATCGGCGCATTCGGGTCCTTCACGCGCTACGACCGCGCGTTCAGACTCGACAATCAAATCGGTGGGGGCGGGCGGCTGGGCTACTTCTTCAGCCGAGCGATCGGCGTCGAGTTCGAGCTTGGCTACCAGCAGCCCACGCCGACGACCGGCGGCACGAATGCGGCGCTGGCGTTGGGGAGCGGCAGCCTGGTCCTCAACATCGGCAACGAGAACAACCTCCTCTATATCCTTGGCGGCTACACTCGACTCCAGTTCCGCGACAATCCCGGCTACAGCTTTACCGACAACGGATTCCATGGCGCGATTGGAGACCGGTTGTTTTTCGGCGACCGGGTCGCCGCCCGGATCGAAGGCCGAGCGATCTACTCTTCCAGCACCGGATTCGCGAGCGGCAACTGGGCCGGACACATCGTCGGGTCTCTCGGACTCTCGATCTTTACAGGACCGGGTGCGTTCCGTGACACCGATAAGGACGGCGTGGCCGATCGGAAGGATGCGTGTCCGGGAACGCCCGCCGGCGCGGTCGTCGATGCGCGTGGATGCCCGACTGATTCCGACCGCGACGGCGTCTATAACGGTCTCGACGCCTGTCCCAACACGGTCGAACATGCAGAAGTCGATGCACGCGGTTGCCCGAAAGACTCCGACGGTGATGGCGTCCACGACGGAATCGACAAATGCCCGGGAACGCCTACGGGCGCTCGCGTGGACGCCCAGGGTTGTCCCACCGATGCCGACCGCGACGGCGTCCCGGACGGTCCCGACCAGTGCCCCAACACGCCGGCCGGCGCGACTGTCGACGCGACCGGCTGTCCCGTCGATAGCGATCACGACGGCGTGCCGGACGGCATCGACAAGTGCCCCAACACGCCATCGGGCACAGAAGTGGATACGGCAGGCTGCCAGCGTGCATCGGATACCGATCGTGACGGCGTCGATGACACCAAGGACAAGTGTCCCGGGACGGCGGCCGGCACGCGTGTCGACGCGGCGGGCTGCCCCATTCTCTTCACCGAAGCGAAGACGCCGGTCGTCCTTCGCGGCGTGACGTTCGAGTCGGGCCGTTCGGCGCTCAAGCCGGACTCCTACACGATTCTCGACATCGTGGCGGCGTCGCTTGTCGCGAACCCGGCCATCAAAATCGAAATCGCAGGACATACCGACAACACGGGATCGGCGGCGACGAACACGCGCCTGTCGCAGGCACGCGCCGACGCCGTCCGCGCGTATCTGGCGAGCAAGGGCGTCGCTCCTGAGCGAATGGTCGCCAAGGGGTACGGTCCATCGCAGCCGGTCGCGCTGAACACGACGCCAGCGGGACGCGCGCAGAACCGGCGCGTCGAGCTGCGGCAGACTAACTGAGGCGGAGGCCAAACGTGAGAAAGCTCGCTCCGATACTTGTGGTGATGGCGCTGACGGCAACGCGGCTGGAGGCGCAGTACGATCGCCGCTACGAAGTCGGCCTGTTTGGCGCGTTCACCAAATACGACAAGACGTTCGGTCTTTCGAACAAGATCGGTGGCGGCGTGCGGTTCTCGTACGCGGTCACGCCGATGATCGGCCTGGAGGTGGAGGCGCTGTTCCAATCGCCGCAGACCGTCAGCTCGACGACACAAATCGAGCCGATGATCGGCGCCGGCAGCCTCGTCATCAACACGCTGAACGCGAGCCGTATGACGGTCTATGTACTGGGCGGATACTCGCGCCTCGATTTCGGCGGCACGAGTC
>Ga0209378_1003805_pt1 | contig 10087 bp, 10 predicted proteins | sample GraSoiAngelo_156_FD_186170 | JGI IMG/M metagenome (GOLD analysis project Ga0209378, IMG submission 186170) | Grasslands soil microbial communities from the Angelo Coastal Reserve, California, USA - 14_1009_13_40cm (SPAdes) (version 2) | ecosystem: Environmental > Terrestrial > Soil > Grasslands ... | reverse complement strand
ACCTGATCAACGTCACTCAGAACATGCATCTCAACCTGCCTTCCAGAAGCGACTATTTCGACACTGTCGCCTGGACCCTCTCGAATGCTGTCTGGTTCGCACACTATAGCGGATCTACGCTACCCCCAGCCTCAGACTTCACAACAACAGTCCAAGACCTGAACACGAACTACAACCAGATAGGGGCCACATCAGCAGCCGCAGATCCGCTAATCGATTTTGCCAAGCTTCTCCGCTTTCTCAAGCCAATCACTTACACTGACAGCTACTTCAGGCTCCAAGGCAATTCTCTCAGCCAATCCTATCAGACACTAGAGACAGGGGTTGCGAACCAGCTTGTCAAGAGACAACAGTCAGACGGTAACATCGTCACGGTCAACCCCTACAAATCCTACCTTGTAGAAGATTTCGCGAGAGATCTGGACGCAACCGTCTACCTCCACAACAATCTTACCTACGCATATTCGGCGTACCGGGCCGAGTCCTACCTCACTAGCCTGTACCTCCAGTCTAACGGGAACTTTTCCCTTCCGGACAACGGAGAAGGACTGTACCCGACGGGCGCCTATCACATGCTCTCGATCGCGAACGATCTCAGATCATGCTCCAGCAACGCTTGGTACGGCATCCTCACATCCTCATCAAGACTACTCAACTACACACTAACAGCACAGTATCCCGATGGGACTTTCAGTTTCTTCCTCAACATAACCAACCCCGGCAACGCATTAACAACAGTCAATACCGTAAGCGGCATCGTCGACTCGTACCTAGTAATTCGTAACACGAACGTACTTTTCCCCGAGACCCCGGTCAACCTTGCCAACTGCCAGACCATATCGTCTCCCTCCCTATTCCAGAATCTCTCCTGGCTCTACATCGTCATCCCCCTCGCCCTAATTGTCGCGGTCGCCATCGCATACGAGAGAAAACACAGGACGAAGTATCATGGACTGGTGGAAAAGTGAATTGCCGAAGCTCTCGCTCCGGAGACTCGGCGAGACCGCGTTTCTCATTACGTTCCTTCTAATCTGGCTACCCCGAACGATCCCAATCCAACCAATAATCGCATTTCTCTGGCCCATCTACCACTGGTTCGGAGTAGACTACTACATTCCACTAGTCAAGGCTCCCGGCGTACTCATTGGCTCCATCCTAGCCTGCTTCGTCGCGGGTTTCGTAAGGGAATATGTGGCAGACTCCAAGGCCATCGCCAAGATCCCAACGAGAATACACGTGACCGGAATAAGAGGAAAGACAACCACTACGAGACTAATCGGAGCCGCCCTTAGACACCACGGCTGGCGGGTAGTAACCAAGACCACTGGAAAGGCCGCGAGACTAATCGACCCTGAAGGAACAGAGCGTGGAATCCGCGGCCATCATGAACAGCCTAACCTCAGAGAACAGCCTAGAATAATCGAGAGTGTAGCCGACGCCGGCGGCGCAGACGCGATAGTTTTCGAATGCATGTCCATCCGGCCAAAGAACATAATCGCAGAGAGCAGGTTCGTTAGATCAACAATCTCAGTGATAACAAACGTCCGTGCAGATCATCTGGACGTCATGGGACCATCATTGGAAGATGTTGCTTGGAACCTTTCCGGAATAGTCCCAACCAACGGGGTCGTTGTGACTGCGGAGAAGAAGTACATTCCGATCATCAGAAAGAGAGCGGAAGAGAAGAAAGCGAAGGTCATAGAGGTCGACCCTGACACAGTCCCGGACGAGAACCTCTCCAAATTCCCCTACATGATCTTCAAGGAAAACATCGCTCTAGCACTCAGAGTCTGCGAACTACTCAGCGTCCCACCGGATGAAGCACTGAAGGGAATGCTCGAGGCCAGACCTGACCCGGGTCTAACACGGATCCTCAACGGTGTGATCGCCAATGACAACGTGAGGCTCATCGCAGCCTTCGGAGTCAACGACGTCGACTCGACGAGACTCGTATTCCAAGAACTCAGCCGCCGACGAGTCATAGAAGAACAGAGAATGCTAGTCGGAATGTTCCACGCTCGAGAGGACAGGGTTACGAGAACTTTAGAATTTGCCGCACTCATGGCGCGAATGCCGTTTGAGAAAATATTCGTCGTGGGAGAAATGACGAACCTGTTCATAGGCCAGGCTACCAGAGAAGGCTACGCGAAGGAGAAGATTGTGAATTTAGGGGCTGTCGACCCTCCAGCAATCATGGATTTCCTCTCGAAGATGTCTCTCGAATCAGGTCTACGCGTAACCCTGTTCGGCTGTGGGAATATGATCGGAATTGAGGATTTCATCGACGCGTTCGAGAAACTGTCTGAGAAGGAAGACTCACATCCGATGGAGTCTCGGAACTAGATGGTGGTCTACGGGGTTACCCTCGACACCGCCGAGGTCGCTATCGCGCTGGGAATCGGCGTCAGCATGCTGTTCTATGAGAAACAGAACCTCGTCCCTGGAGGAGTCATCGTCCCGGGCTACGTAGCCCTAACTCTCGATAGACCCTACTTGCTACTCTCGACGTTTGCGGTCGCAATTATCACATTGTTCGCGCTCAAGAAAGTTGCCGGATACGTTGTCCTGTTTGGCAGAAGAAAATTCTCGTTCATGATGCTGATGAGTTTCATAATCGCCTGGGGAATCCAGTCCCTCGTAGCACTCGCACTCACCTACGGTCAAGTAGCAAACGTTGGACCAACCGGACTCTTCCAGGTCATCGGATTCATCATACCCGGGCTAGTCGCGAACAGCATGGAGAGACAGGGAATCAGCAAGACGATCTATGCTCTGACAATCGTCTCCGTCATCACGTACGTAATACTCTACGCCGTCACCGGAAAGTGATCATGCTCCTTTGTCCTTTCCAGCGAAAAATAGACCCAGAAGGATCATGCCGATAATTCCCGCAATAATTCTGCTGGTAATAGTCTCGACTTTTTCCTTGCCGGTTCATCATCCGTCAGTCAGTACCAGTCAGCTCCCGCCGACAGGTATCACATGGGTTACAGAGCCACTGCAGCAGGTCTACAATCTGATACAGAACAGGTTCATCGGGCTCATACCTGGAAACTACACTGAGCCCTCCTCTTCAGACTATTCAACGATGAGCACAGTTCTCGGATTGATTGACACGGGGGTATCCCAAAGCGACGCGGGTTCGATCCTTAGCGCATCCAACGTAGCAACACAGCTGAACTACAAGCTGATCCCGGTGAACGATTCGGCAACTGGCAACAAGTACTATGTCTTAATGGAAAACACAAACGTAAACAGAGGATGGGGATCATACCTGTTCACAGCAGAGACGAGTCCTTCGAGAACCCCTGTCATAATAGAAGCCCCACATCCAGTCACAGACTTCAACAGCCAACAGATAGCCTACACAATCTTCACCAGCGCCTATCCACACGTTACCGCTCTCTTAGTATCAGGTGTAGAGAGAACGTTCGGTCCAAACGGTCAGACCGACATGGCTCACAGAACACAGAGCATCTTCGAAACCGCCCATGAAGCCTTCACCAAGTTTGGTTCAGTGATAATACAGATCCACGGCTTTGACGCGTCTCACCACCCCACAGAACCTCTGGTGGTTCTCAGCGATGGAGACGGGGGTATCAACGGGGCCCTACAAGCGATCGCATCCCACCTCGAAGCCGCTAACCTCTCCGTGGGAATCTTTGACGGTTTCACCCATGAAAAACTAGGCGCCCAAAAGAACGTCCAAGGCCGCTATGCAAGAGCATTCGGGGCAGGCTTCGTACACTCCGAGATCTCATCTATCGTAGTCTACAATGACACCATGATCACGCAATACGAGCAATCTCTCACCCAATCAATCCTGAACAATTTTGGTTTTCCAGCCTATCAGATCGATATCAAGATTCCAATAATAGCGCTCGGAATCATGAGCTTCTTCTTCGTCGCAAACTACAGATTTTCAAAAACCAGACCTGACTAGCCAAACGGACTTATCGCCGGTACCAGAAAAAGGTCTGACTCGACGAGCTTGTTCCCGGACGGCGAAGGCTGGAGGCAAAAGATCCTCCAAAGTGAGCTAAAGGGCATTGCCTTCCGGATCCTGCCACGCCACAGAACGCTTTCGTATAACGTATACTCTCTCAGCCATTTCTCGACCGAGACCGCCTTAGGGCATAACTGAGAACCGTTCGGTCCAGGAGAACCGGCCTCGATTAACGCGAATTAGAAGGTCTAACTTGATCGATAAAGTCCCCGACACGTCCCAATGAAACAGCGGGAACTTGGATGTTTTCAAAAGTCGAGAACTTGCTGGCTGGCAAATTTCCTCGATAGTATGGTGGGCAACCCGGAAGATAAGCCCGGTGGCTTCTCTGTCCAGACCAGATTTGCAAAAGGAAGCAGGCAAAGGAGTTATCAGGGAAAAGGCTTCTTCGTAATTGAGCGTGAGCCTTTGACACAGGTCTCTAATGAGAACATAACTCAAGCCATAAACGAACTCAAACACGAAGTCCTGTCTCATCAAGTGTTTCTGAGCTGTTTTTCCAGTGCGGTTAGTAGAGGAGAAATCAGAGGTTTGACAAAATCTTCTCTCTTCCGGACAACTCTGGCTTACTTTCTGTTAGTTCCAAATGCAAAAGAGAAGTTCCTGAGAGAATTAGAGAAGCAATCGAAGAGGAAGAGGACTTAACCGTCTTGTCTCGGGGGGATAGGTTGTCAGGTGAGGTCAGACCGTTGTATACTCGACTTTGGCGTTCATCAAGACTGACAGGTCCGTCTGGCCGGTGTCAATGATGACAATGCAGTAATCGCCAGCCGGGACAGGAAACCTGGCAGTCGTTGGGGTGGGTGTTGAGGTGTTGCCGCTCTCGTAGAGGACGTTGCTGGATGCGTGGTACTGGACGTTGTAGAATTCTCGTATAGTGGGCTTTCCAGTGTTCGGTAAACAGTAGCCGGTGTTGATTACGTACATGTTCATCGCTGCTGGTGTTGTGCATGTTGGTGGAGGTCTTGGTCCTGAGATGTTTTGCGAGGGCCAGCGGGCGCATGGGGCATAGAGTATCGTGAGGTAGCTGTTCATCTGTCTCGCCTGGATGCTGAATGGAATGGTCATGTTCGATGTTGGATATGCATTCGTGGAATGTGCCATGGTGGATGTGGCGTTGTTGGAAGATGTTCCTACAATCCACTGGGTCTGATACCCATTCGGATCATATTGTGGATCGCCAGTATACTGCAAGCCGTTCTGGACGTGGTAATAGTACCAGCCAAACGTGGCCGCTGGAACGATTATCGCGATGCTCAGAGCGATGATTAAGACGGTTTGTGGCTTGATCCGAAACATATCAGTCGACTGGCGGAAGCGTCAATTTATCCGTTTACTCGAGGGAGGGGCAGGTGGCGGGTTTTCAAGCAGCGCATTCCTAGGCCTTGGTCAGCCGCACGAACTTTCTAAGCAGCACTAGTTGAGTGTCTATTGGAACTTGGGCCGGATGATTCATGTCGTAGAATACGTGATCTATGCCCAGCTCCTTGAGTCTTGGCAAGTCTTCTGCCGCTTGTTCAGGCGTACCTCCCAATAACGCTCGAGGCTCCGTGGCTTTGTCTTCGCCGAGCGGATTGTGGACTCTCAGGATCCACTTCAATTCTTCGGGGTTACGACCTGCTCTTCGCACCATATCGCGAAAGTTATTGATTGTCTTACTCAACTTCTCGAGCGTGGTGCTTCTTCCCGCAGCCGGCATGATCCCGTCGGCAATTCTCGCCGCCCGCTCAAGTGAGGCGGGAGCGAAGGCACCCAGTAACATTGGAATGCCGCCAGACTGTACGGGTTTCGGCCCGATTCTTGATTCCGGGATATTGTAGAAGTCTCCAGCGAAGCTGACAGGGTCTGGACCCCAAACAGCGCGCACTGCTCTGACAAATTCCTCAAATCCTCTTCCACGCCTCTTTATCGGGACGTTGGCAGCTTCAAACTCGTCTCTAAAGTCGCCCTGGCCGAGGCCGGCAATTGCTCTCCCGTTACTCAGTCTGTCTAGTGTTGCGAAACGCCGGGCGAGGGTCACTGGATTCTGAAAGAGAGCGCTCAAGACGCTTGTGCCGAGCTTAACCGTCCTCGTCCTCGTCGCAGCGAACGTTAGCATCTCAATCGGATCATAGACGGTCGCAAAAATCTCGGGCCAGGGATCGCCGTCAAACGTCTCCTTCGGTCTAGTTGGGAGAAGTAACCGGTCGCTAGTCCACAAAGAAGCCAACTCCATCTTCTCGCCTTCCTCCGCGACGCGCAGGATTGCCTCAGGGGAAGCAACCGTTCCATACTGCGGGAGAGCGATCCCTACAGCGACATTCGTTTCATCTGATCGACTGATCGTGCTAGGCACTAGGCTCAACGGTTCCCAAACTTCAATTTAAAGGCCGGTTCTCGAATGTTTCAACAACGGCCAAGGATATTCGCGAGATTCAGCTCTCTCGAACGTAATCTTTAGTACACAGTACTGTATACATATCTATGTATGGCATCCAAGAATCTTGCTATTCGAGAGGATGTTTACAGGAAGCTTTCAGAAGCCAAGAAGGATGGTGACAGCTTTAGTGACGTGATCGAAAAGCTTCTCGAGAGACGGGGAGATCTGTTGTCCTTGTGGGGTGCATGGGGTGATGGTGAAGACGTCGCGTTTATCGAGACCAGTGTTAAGGACATGAGGAAGAGAAGCGTGGTGCGAACACGCTAGTACTGGACACCTCTGCAATAATCGACTTTCTTCGCAAGGGTGAGAAGACCAAGAGAATTATTGAAAGAGGGAGGAATCGAGGAGACACGGTCGGGGTTACGAGCATATCACTATTCGAGCTTCTCAGTCCGATCTTCCATCGCAGACTCTTGAAGAGGGAAAAGGCTGTGAGAGCCTTTGCGAGAGAGAGCCAGTTCCTCGTCTTGGACTCTGCCGCGACCGAAGAAGCCTCGAAGATAATGGGTGCGTTATCGCGGATTGGCAAGCCCATCAATGCACTAGACGTTCTCATATCCGGGATCGCCGTTGCAAACGGTGCTGATGAAATAATCACCTCGGACAAGGACTTTCAGACCATAGAGAAAGTCGCAAACATCAGCGTCACGATGATCTGAAAATACGATCCCCATAATCACGTTGCCGGCGAGGAGTCCACAATGAACCCTCGCGTCCCCCTCAGCCGAACAACTGCCGCATCGCCTTACCCGTCACGAATGAAACACGAACAGCGACCAAACTAGAAGACGACGAGCTCTTTGTCAGGCATCATATACACAAGCGAACGCGGGAACGCAACTACATGGCTCTCTTTTGAGAAATCTTCTACCAGGGTGGTTTCCCTGGCTGTTGTTGTGTCATCGGTGGCGGTATTTCATGACGAACGATTCTCTCTCGTGCCAGGTAGAATGCTGTCCCGTAGAGTGCGGCTGGTATAGCAGCGAGGAAGCCTGTGAAGAGGAGTACTCCGGTGCCGAAGTAGAAGGGCCAGAATCCACCGCTGCCGAATGGGAGGAGGAACAGGTTGACCAGCCCGATGAATATCGATATTCCGTAGGCTGTCCAGAGTAGCGTATGGCCATGGCTGTTCTGGAGGGAGTACGTGAGGAGGACTTCTGAGAGCCCGAAGATTCCGCCGCCGATTACGAATACGATGCCGAACAGTGAGACGGTAGAGACACCAAGACCCGACGCGACACTGTAGGCAACGGCGTAGAAGGATCCGAATATTGTGACTGCGATCCCGACTACGAAGAATATCAGGGCTAGTGTCGTATTGCGGACGTGGTCTGCGCCGAACGGTTCGCGTCCGGTGAGGACCAGGATCGCCCCGATGAAGCCCACTATTCCACCGATGAACCCCGCGAAGGGAACCCAGACGATCAAGACACCAATGACGAGGAGGAGTAGCCCTGTCAGGCTGTTGTTTATCTTGTTTGTTCGCACGACCTCCCAGTAGTTCGCGGGATACTGGTACGGATAGTATTGCTGGGCGGGAGGCGGAGCATAACCCATCGGGGGGATCGGGGGGATCGGGGGGATCGGGGGGGTTGGGACAGTTAATAGTGGGTTGCCGCAGGTACTGCAGAAACGCGCAGGTGGGGTATTGCTTGCACCACATCTGGGACATGTTACGACGGACATTGTCTGCGAGACCAGTTCTTTCTAGACCATTGTCGGAATTAACGTTTGAGTTGGTTTGTGTCCGTTCGTGAGTTCCAGGCCGGACTTGGGTCTAATCCCTTGCTATGGGTCCATGCGGACGACTTCTATAGGTCAGGTAGCGTTGTTTCCCATGGTCACGTTCAAGTTTTCGAAATAGTGGTGAATTAGTGTGGTTACTGTGGTAACGAGTACTTGTTTGAATGCTGACAGGGACCCTGAGGGACCAGTCGATGGATCAGCTATCAGAGTAACCTGGTAGTTTCCGTTCGCCTGGTAGGTGTGTGAGACAACTGACCCCGCACCAGTCGAAGAGTCTCCAAAGTCCCAAGAGTAGTTTGTGAAGCCGTCTGCCGCATAGAACGTAAACGTGTTGTCGCTCACAGTATACGTGAAACTCAGCACGTTGCCGTTGTCCGAGGTTTGGGGAGGAACATTCGAGAATAAGACTGCTCCAACGACGAAAGCAACCACAACTATCAATCCGAGCGCTATACCGAGCCGCTTCAAAGCTTCAACGTGGAGCGAAGGAGCAGGTCAAGCTTCTACTGTAACTTCGACCCCATAGCAGAGGTAAAAGCCATTCTACACGGACACGGCTCAGACGTTCGTTTCGAGTCGTTTTCTTACTACGAGGTACCAGTCATCGTCGCGGTATTGTGTGAAATCATTCTTGAATTACATTGGATTGTTGACCCGTGTTGATGTTGAGGTCGGGTATTCATTTTCTTGTTGATAGACAGATTCTAGCCTGAATTCGATAATCCTACGAACTGGTTCCGCGCCTTTTCTTTCTAAGCGCGATACTGTTCGTCGCTGACCCTTTCCATCCAATCGGCCGTTTTGCCATCCAGCTGTTCCTGAATAGCAATATGTGTCAAAGCCGTGGTCGGCGTGGCGCCATGCCAATGCTTCTCACCCGGCTGGACCCAAACCACGTCGCCTGGCCGAGTCTGCTCGACGGGGCGACCCCAGCTTTGTGCCAAACCGGAACCGGATATCACGATCAGAGCCTGGCCTAGCGGATGAGTGTGCCACGTGGTACGCGCGCCGGGCTCGAACGTTACACTGGCACCTATTGCACGGGCCGGAGCGTTCCCCTGAAACAGGGGATCAATGCGTACATTACCAGTGAAATACTCGACCGACCCTTTGGTGGAAGCCTGCGACCCGCTTCGTCTGATCTCCAAGTCTTGCTAGCCTTCCAAGCTCGATGCGTCGATCACAAAGCGATAACGCACGTCCCCTCGCTGCATTCTCTTGTAAGCCTCATTGATCTGTTCCGGTCTGATAACTTCGACATCCGCGATAACTCCCTTCTTGCCGCAGTAGTCAAGCATCTCCTGCGTTTCTTGAATCCCGCCGATGTTGGAGCCCGCGAGGCGTTTGTTCCCAAAGATGAGCGAGCTCGCGTTAATGGGAGTCGCACCAGTCGCGGTCGGGGGCAGACCAAGCAACACCAGTATGCCATAGCTGCGCAGGAGAGCCATCAGCTGGTTGAGATCGTGCTGTGCGCTGATGGTGTCGACGATGAGGTTGAACCTGCCTTGAAGCGCGTCCAAGGCTCCGGGCTCCTTCGTGGCGACGAAGTGCTTCGCACCTAGCCGAGACGCGTCTCTTTCCTTGTCACGGGAGGTGCTGAGCACGGTGATCTCTGCACCCATCGATGCGGCGAGCTTCACCGTCATATGTCCGAGTCCGCCCAAGCCCATGACAGCGACTTCGTCTCCTGGCTTGCACCCGAAACGGCGCAGAGGCGAGTAAGTTGTGATCCCGGCGCACATCAATGGAGCGGCTCCCGTTGGATCAAGACCCTTCGGGATCCGGAGCACGTAACGCTCGTCAACAACAATCTTCGTCGAATAGCCTCCGTAGGTCCAGGTCTTGGTGGTCTGGTCGAGGCTGTCGAAAGTGAACGTCACACCTTTCTCGCAGAACATCTCATGACCTGCCCT
>Ga0209378_1003804_pt1 | contig 10087 bp, 4 predicted proteins | sample GraSoiAngelo_156_FD_186170 | JGI IMG/M metagenome (GOLD analysis project Ga0209378, IMG submission 186170) | Grasslands soil microbial communities from the Angelo Coastal Reserve, California, USA - 14_1009_13_40cm (SPAdes) (version 2) | ecosystem: Environmental > Terrestrial > Soil > Grasslands ... | reverse complement strand
GCCAGAGAAATGATTGTGAAAAACGCTAATGTCTTCTCCGCTGAAGGAAAGTCCATTTCCGACATTCGCGGTTATGTTGTTGTAAGAGACCGTGACGTGGTATCCAAAGAAGGCTATACCGTCTTCCTTGTTTGAGGAAACGGTGTTGTTTGTGATCGTTACGTTTGACGAGAGGTCCATATCGATTCCCTTTGCGGTCGAGCCGGAGATCGTGTTCCCAGAAATTGTGACGTTCTGTGAATGATCAATGTGTAACCTATTGATTACGCTGTTTGCAATTGTAATGTTTGTTGCTCCCGGGTAGGGGCAGTATCCGCGACAGTACGACCCTGCGACTGAGAGGGGTCCAGTGATTCTCTCTATCGCCCCGTTTCTCACGTTCCCGAAGGAGAGCCCCCCTGGAGAGTCGAAACCGTCCATGACAAAGTGCGTCACGTTTTGAAATTGGCTGCCAAACTCGTGGGCTGTGATGTTGCGTATCACGAAATAAGCGGATGTATCGGAAACACTAATCGCGGTATTGAAAAAAGGAGCGGGAAAGATCTCCCAACCCCCGATGACGTATGGATCGGACGCGGTTCCTGATCCTGATATGACGCCGTTTGCTGCTGTGAAGCCTGCGTTGCCATTGATTGCGATCGGCGAGTGGGACTGTGCCGCCGATGCCTGATGAATAAAATGCAGGGGGAGCAATCCTAAGACTGAAACTAGAATGACGAATAGAACTGTAGCTGTTTGAGTTCGAAGCGGTATGATTGTCGCCGAACAATTTGGTTCGTGAGTGAAATATTAGCATTGAATCGATAGGCGAAGTATCAGCTGAGTTGGCGTCTGAGCAGAAACGCCCAAAGAAAGTGGGTTCGGTACAACTCATTAGGCTAATCCTCGCTTGTTCCAGTCCTTAGTAAGTGGGTTATCCCCCCGAACTGAGGTAGTAAGGTCGAGGTCTCGCGCGAAGAAACAGCACTCTTCCCCCTCGTGACGGCGTATTCGCGATCGAGAAGTACTAAACTACGTTTTCTACTCTATTTGGTAGATATGACTATTCAATTATCGTCACGTTGCCCTTTTTCCGAATCCAGAAAAACGGTAACTTCCCTCTACTGCCTGCAGGACAAAGAAACGTAATAGACATAAACGCTAATCGTCCTCTTGTGTTACGGAATGGTCAGCAAATACACAAAGAACCATCCCACTGATGTTTTTCCATGGGACAACGCTCGGGGACAAGTGTCGAAATGCTGCTTCTGCAAAGCTGACTGCACCTGGGTCATGTGTTCCAAGTGTGCTGACCTGATCTCGAAGGGTCTCCCTCCCCAGAAGCCTGTCTATCGCCCGCGCAAGAAGGGATTGTACCGTCGCCACACCTTCGGCGGAGAAGTACGTTAGGTACGCTTGCAATCGCAAGTGCAGGCGAAAGAAGGATGACTCCGGCTCGCACTCTAGATAATTCGGCAAGAGCATTTTCGTAACCGATTTATCAGCGAGGAACCAGAATAGGACTCACAAGAACGTGTCGTCCCAGAAGCGGCGGAGGCTGGCCGCGATCATGTTCACCGATATAGTCGAGTACACGCTGCTGGGACAAATACGAAGCGTTCGCTTGGCTTGAGCGAGCCTATCCTGAACGGTCGAGCTGGCTCGTCTGGGCAAACGTCGAACCAAGATTCGACCCCTTACGATCAGATCCTAGATTCACATCAATACTTACGCGCATGCGATTGCTAAACGAAATGGGAACCCGCCCAGGGAAGGAGTGAGCCTATAGATTGGTCAGAGTCCACGAGTGGACAACTGCTCAAAGGCAAAGCAACCATCGGAGACAAGAACGCAACGCCACATTCTGAAATATTTCAATCCTTTCGTCCAATTGACCTCTGATCGAATAGCTAGAGAACTCATCCGGTGAAGCCTCTAACCTCCCTGAATCGGATGAATGCTGCATGCACCCAGATCGCTGACGACTTCGTGCGATCGACTCGGACCCGAACCGAGAGAGTAGCGTTACTGTTGGGAACATAACCTGTGGCTAGACAGGTCCTCTTGGATGTCCGTAGCCTTGAGGTTGTGAGACGGAGAGGCATTCACCACTGGATTTGAGCCGAGCCAAGAAGAGAAGTCTATGCAAGAGAGACTTGTGGTCCGTTCGATGGAAATGTTCCCGCTTTCGGCGTTCGCTATGCCATAGTGTACTTGCGGACAGCTTGAAGGCTGGTATCGCCTCGCCCACTTGGATCCCCAACGATTCTAGCGTAGGCCCTGAAAGAGTCCGACATGCTTGTGGAGGCTTCTGCGCCTGTATAGGATGGCTGGGTCCAGGCAGCAACATTCACCGTATCGGTATAGCTGCGCGGATAGCTTGAAGAGGACTGACCGGTTCTAACCAGATCATAGGAGAGTCTCACCGAGACCAGTATGCTCTCGCCCGGCATCAACGGGTGACCGATGATCGTCGCGGTCAGGTTCGAAATCGTCAGATGAACAAGGCTAGGGCTGTCCTGGGAGACTGTTATGGTTGAAGGCTGGGTGATCTCCGGATTCGATGCTAGACTTGTGCCGTTGGCATAGTAGACATGCACCCTTGCCTTTGCGGGTAGCCAGGGCGGGCTTATACTCCAGTCGGCCGGCATCGTCTCGTCCAGTACGAGTGACTGTAGCGGCATGGAGCCGGCGTTGGTAACGTTCACCCAGGCCAGGACCTGACGGGGACTAGTGCTCTCAACAATACCCCTGGCAAGTAACACGTTAACGATCGAATTGCCACTACCATCCAAGCGCAGCGGGCTGAGACTAGAATCCGTGTAGAATATGGAGGTTCTGAGTGATGGTGTTGGAAAGGTGACTGTGACGAACCTAGTCAGGAGGGCTGAACACAAGGAGCCGCAAGGAGCCTTGCCCAACGAGGCTACAATGTACGCCTTGTCGCTGCCTGGAGTATAGGAGCTTGCGACCCACATGAAGTCATTACCCGTACCGAGGCAAAAGTTGGTTGATTGGGTGCACATGTAGTAGGGCCCGTCCGGGGTTGCGCGAATATTGGTCGCCCACGAGATAGCGTCGTATGAGTAGCTGTAGTAGATATCAGCCAGAGTATAGTTTCTTCCCTGGTTTCGATCATCGAACCATGCCACGTCCAGACGCCCTGTCTGCTGTGACAGGCTCAAGTCCCACATTAATGGCCCCGCCCCAGCCGATCCTACATGACCGCGATCGGGAGAGGTAAAGTCGTCGACCCTGGCGATTGACGACCAGCTACTGCCGCCGTCGTGAGAGGCGACACTGTAGAGATGGATGTTGGGAGCAATATTCTGAGTCACGTTGTCCCCCAAGAACAGGACGTAAATATTGCTCGCGCTGGCAGCAGCAATTTCCATGCTATCGAGGCCTATGTGGGGGTCGTCTACCGCGCATCTCGGTTGAGAGAAGCTTGCGCCTCCATCGGTAGACTTCAACACTACGCCCACTGCCCCACTTTCCGTGGGGGGACAAGTATATGATAGACAGTTGGTTAAGTAGAGACAGTTCCCTCCCAGCCCGGCAAGGAAAACCGTTCCATCAGGGGCAACCGCCATTCCCCTATTATCAGAGAGGAGTGAAATCTGAGTCTCGGCAAACCATGTTCCAGACCCCCATGTCTCTCCCCCATCCGTAGATCTTTCAAGGGCCACCCCCCACGCACAGGTGGCTGGGTCGATCTGAGCCGCAGTACGGACCAACACATAGACATTATTCCTGTAGGGGCTGGTAGAGTATGGGTCAGCGATTACTGCAGGATAGTCTCTGAAAGGGCCACGGTCCTGGTTGCAAGGATGCACCATTCTGTTGTTGTTGTAGAATAGGAGACTGTCGTTCATCTTGAGGAAAGGACCGGTCAGGAGGAAACTATTACCGCCGTCCGTGGATTTGAAGAGAGAATTCACCGGTGAACCCGCTATTCCATACTGGAGGGTGCCAACGTAAGCGTCGCCGCTAGCTGAGAAGGTTCCGACTGGGTCGAAGAGTACCCAGCCCCCACGTATTACAGAGCTGATGTAGCTGAGCGAGGTGTTCCCGAACCTCCATGTCCGTCCACCATCGAATGAAACGTATACGAATCCTCCATGATCTCCATCAAAGATCCCAGTTCCAGTCACGATTACGTTGGAAGGATTCGTAGGGTTGACAGCCACACTCGTCTCCAATCCGCGCCCAATAGTCGTCATGTTCACAGACGGAGACGATAGACCGGTCCGCAAGGGAGCTTGCACCATCGCACCCTTGGCTGGAACAGCGAAAAAAGGCATGACCGAGGCGACCAGTAGGGCCGTCAGCAGAAAGCTCTTAACACCCCATCGTAAAAGATCGTATGATGGACCAACGCGTCGGTCACGTGCGGGTTTTCGGCAGATCCCCGCGCCTGTTACTTCTCGGACAAACGTTCGCTGCTGGCCAGTCGAGAGGAGAGGACTGAGTTTCAACACCTGGATGTCTGGAGACATCCTTCAGATAAACATGGCGTGCGCAAGTAACCACAAGTCACTCAACAAGCTGCGAAGAAGCCCGCTTCTTGTAGTGTCCAGACGCCCGACATAGGGCTGCTCCGGACCCAGTAGTGGTCCAAAGCCGCGCTGACAGAAAATACCGAACGACAGTCCCATGGCAATAGAGTGTTTCTCTGGGAATCTCCTATCTCTGGGCTGGGCTCTGCCCTCGGTGTCAAGGCGGTAGAACGCAGTGAGCGCACCAAGTATAGGTTACGGTCAATGTGGTGTTAAACGAGAACGGCTGAACCCCCTGAACACTCCCTTTGACGGTCCAGATGAACGTGCCAGATGTGGTTCCGCTTCCAGTTGCGTTGATAACCACGATTACAGATCCCCCAAGCGGCACCGTCCCTGACGATGGGGGACCCCTCACATAGACGCCGGGAATCGAGTTTGACGGCGCGATATAGGAAAGAGTTACAGGACCCTGGAACTGATTGACACCGGTGATCGTCAGGCTTGAGTTGACGGTCCTCGCCGGATCGCACCCGAAGACGTTAGAGAATATCGAGATAGACGACGGACTCGTCGACATAGCGAAGCTCGGAATGAAGAACTCGGTCATTGGAACAACTGTATTGCTACAATCGTTGCCGGTCACGAGGCAGCCTAATCCCCAGTTCGACTCCCAGGTCTTCAAGAGGTTGAGATGTGTGTAGTGCGTTCTCGATGAATGGGCAAGCGGAGCTCCGGGCCCTGCCACTACAAAGTAGACAGGCTTTATGCCATAAGTTCCACTGCTCGGTTCATCAAAGGTAACTATCACGGTCGCAGTCCCGTCGCCCGTAAACGTCGCAGTCTGTAAGATGCTCGGAATAAGCACGCTGAGCCAATTGTCCCCCTGAATCATTTGGCTGCTACTGCTGCACTCATGCATGTTATCGTAATTGTTAGGCGTTACCCACATGAAGCTAGGCGCCGTTGAAGGGTTGCCGAGATCTGAAATCAACGTACTCGCTACGTTCGACGGCGTTCCACCATTGCAGGCGGAAGTCCCGCCTGTGTAAGTGCCCGCTGGGACGACTTGCTGACACTTGACCGTATCGTTGGCGATATTGCTGAAATATGCAAACGGGTCGTGATGAACGATGTATCCATTGCCCCCATCGCTGGATCCGCTTCCATTGCAGATGTTGTTCGGTGACAGCCCTTCCATGTAGGCTTTCCAGGAGATGCTATTTGCAGTCAGCAAGTCCACGAGGTTACACGGGCTTGCACAATTCCAAGCTGCGTTGGTTGCAGGGTTTGAGTGGGGACCGCCGTCGTAGCCGTTGCAAGACGAAGTGCTACCTGTCCCCCAGTCTTGGCCCGAAAATATATTCAGATAATTTGGCAGACTCGGACAGGAGGCAGTGGAGGGCGGGCCAACATAGTTGGTAGATCTGGTGTAAGTCGGAGCGAGCGTTTCATTCATGTAAGGTGTTGATGACGAAGTGATTGAGCTGAGCGGGATGATTCTCCATTATGATGAAGACCATATGTCTTGAAAACGGGGTTGTTGTTGCACTTACCGTGGGATTCTTGCCACCGATAACACGCCCAAAAGTATTACAGTGATTGCGCAGATGGCGAATAGCTTTCTCGGATTTCGGTCGTTGAGACGGGTTCGACGACCCAGATAGAGAAGATTGGTCGTTTGGTCGTTGCTCATTGGCGACGGCACGTTACATCAATCAATAGCTATAAGATGAACGTGCCTGCGCACAACTGAAACGTTGTGAATACAAACAAACCTGCCAGAGGATGTTTTTAGCGCCACTCCCTCTGGATAGAGCAAATTATTAGGTTTCAATGCGGCCGCTTGACGTTTCCTACACTCGGACATCGGAGCGCTTGTGGAGCCGATATCTTTCACCGCTGGGGGTCCGAATCTTTTCCGTGGTGACCCGAAGAGGAGTTCAATCCAGACCCTCCGGTCTAGAGACCGACGAAATCTTGGCTTCCTGATTCATTCCCGCCGAGACTAACCTGCCCTAGCGTCCTTCTGTAATGGTCAGAAAGATCGTCCCTGCAGATACCTCCCCTTGAGTAGTCAGTGTCACTTGATCCAGTAGATACTCAATATACATACAATAGAATCAAGATCTATGCGCTCTTCGAGTGGTCTAAGCTGACACTTACTGACCCGCCGGAGATCCAAAAATAAGAAATCAGTGCGAATACAATTTGAGCGTTTCAATTTCAAACATAAAGCGACAAAACACTCATTTGCCCACATCTACACATCATAACTCGCTGCACCATAATCGCCGTTCTATTCGAATTATGCTTACGGTACTGGAACCTTCTTTAAGTTAGCCTTCAAGCTGACAATTGGCTAAGTCGTATGATGGGAAGCACTAGGTGCCCTGCTTGTGGTCAAGCGATTGGAACCGGGTCACCATTCTGCCCCGCGTGCGGTGCACAGTTATCTTCGGCGCAATCGTACGGTTCGCCGGGTACTGTGTCAAGAATGGTCCCACTGTTCAGTGGAAATGGATACACGATTGAACAAAAGATTCTGGCGCTAAGAGATACGTTTGGAATCAAGGACCGTGGTGGCAACCAGCTTGCCTATGTGAAGAAACAGTTGGTTAGCTTTGGTCCAAAATTCTGGTACGAATCTACGAATGGAGAAAAGCTGGGAGAGATACACGGCAAGGTGTTGGCAATCCGGCCAACATTCGAAATATACAATTCGCAAGGTCAACTGGTAGCTCAGGTAAAGAAGAAAATCCTGAAGTTGATTGGCGAGGCGTGGTGGATGGAGAACTCGTCCGGCCAGGAGATTGCGAAGATAAAGGGCAATGTCTGGGAGCATGACTATTACATTCAAGACACGTCCGGCCAGCCGATCGCACAGATACACAAGAAGTGGGTCTCCGTCCGAGACTCGTACAACGTCGAGATTCTCAACCCCGCAATGGACCCCTACCTAGTCTTGTCTTACGCTATCAGTCTGGACAACACTGAGAAGAGAGAGAAGCACTAGGCCTCTCAATATCCGACAGAAAGGCGTCTACTGACTCAGACAGGGTCCCAAACCCCAGGGGTCACCACAAACCCGTTAAACAGGCACCAATCGGGCGGTGGTCCGGGCGATAACTCATTCCAAGAGCTAGAGTGCTCGTCGAATACAGCGCACTCATACTTTGGACCCTAACAGCGATCGCGGTCGTCTTCCTTGCTCCCGGCTCGATCTACGTAGTAGCCTTCTCCACGTTTGGAGCTATCATCGCGGCCTCGTTGCTGATTGCTTGGGCTGCTGAGGCTTCCGAGTCCTCGATCAGCAGAGGGCTAGCGCTGGCGATCGTGGCGATAGTCCAGACAATACCGGAGTATTTCGTTGAGGGCACGATTGCCTGGAAGGCAGGAAAGGCCCCTGGCATCTGGTTGCACAACGTAATTGCCAACTTCACGGGCGCTAATCGACTGCTCACTGGCTTCGGCTGGCCCCTAATCCTTCTCACCCTCATTATTCAGAGACGAAGAAACGGTCAGCAAGGAGCCTCGACGATAGCTCTCCGGAGCGAGCAGAGCATCGAAGTGGTTTTCATGCTTGGAGCCTCTCTCTACTATGTCTGGGTCCTTGTCGAAGAAGAGCTAACGATTTTCGATGCAATAGTCTGGGTCGGGATTTTCGTTGCTTACATGTGGATGCTCGCGAGACTCCCCAGAGGAAAAGAAGGTCCGGAAGAACCTCTTCTAGGTCCCAGCCTCGCGATAGTCGAGATCAAGTCGACGAGAAAGAAAACTGGGGCGATTTTAGGGCTGTTTCTCTTCGCCGGCTTGACGTTCGTCCTGATAACCGACAGTTTCGTAACAGCCATTCAGAACCTTGCGCAAATGTTCCTAGTCGGCCTGTTGGGTTCAGGAGCGGTCTTCTTCACCATTCAATGGATTGCCCCTGTACTATCTGAGTTTCCTGAGAAAGTGACTGCTTTCAACTGGGCCAGACAGATCACGTTAGCCCCTCTGGCTCTTTTGAACTTCATTTCTTCCTCAGTAAACGAACTGACCGCATTGGTTGCACTGATCCCTGCGGTGTATTTTGTCAGTAGTGGAGGCTTGGGATCGATTCCTCTGGGGCAACTTCAGTGGGTAGAAATTTTCTTGACCATGAGTCAGTCACTGTATGCTTGTGCAAGTCTCCTGGATCTGACATACGATATTGAGAATGCTCTTGTTCTGCTAGTTCTCTGGGTCATCTCCACAGCCGTCATCGAGGCTCGTCTGTTGGTCGCAATACTCTTTCTAGTCTTTGCTGCGTACGAGACCATTCGAAGCCGTGGACGTATCGTTGTGTTCAGCGCGTTCCGAGATACGGTAAGGAAGGGCATTCTCCGCAGATGCTGAGCTCAGTCATGCGAGCCTGCTTAGCGTCTTCTCTACTTCAGCTTCTGCGTTGTCTGCTTTGATGAAGATCGGCACGTTCTCCATTCCCGTCGCGATGAAACTGGACAGGAGCCACTCACCAGGAGCAAATTCAAGCGTCTTCTCAAGGATCTGTTTGTCGATTGTGAAAGTGTCGCTCACAACCGTCCTGTCGTAGGGTCGTGGCAGGGTCCCGACAAAGTATGTGTGTAGCTGTTGGAGCGCGTTGGTGTTCAGATAGGCTATTCTCTGGGTCGCAAGGCATCCGCCCAAACCGTATTTTCGACCTTGCCTGAGGAGGGTCTCAACAACCTTCGAGCAGTCTTTGTCTATGCCCGATGAGCCGCCGAGGTCTGGGACGAATTCCTGGGCTTCATCGAATACGAACAGGACGTAGGGTTTGACTTTGAATGAACGTTTGCGTCGATGGAGAAACTCTCGGGCGAGGTCGACTACTAGTTCCTTGATGACGTACGGTTCTGATATGGAGATGCAGGTGAGGCGTGTTTCTTTCTCAACGAGCTCCCGTATTCCTTCAATGTCTAATCCTCCCGTGGTCCGCTTCTCTTTCTCGGCGCGTTTGAGATTATCGATGAGCGTAAGTCGACTGGTCGCCCAGGCGTATACCCCGCTCCGATCGGAGATCTTGAACTCGTCAACCGCACCGCGTCCGCATTCGTCCAGTTGTTTGATGAAGTCCTCGTCTATAGGCTTGGAGTCAGTCATCGCGTGTTCGGCTTTGTAATCGACCACGTCTTGGCGGATTCGGTCTAGCGCGTTGACATAGTGGGGCTTGTCGAGGCTCTCGTTTCGCTGCCGGTTGAGCTCTTCGACAATGTCTCCATACGTCGGGACTTTGGATTCAGGTTTGAGATAGTAGGTGATCTTCTTCTGGCCGAAGATTCGGGCGAAGACTTTGCGGGCCCGATCATCATCCTCGTATTCGCGAGGTTTGACTACACTGGCGTAGAACTGTTCCGCGTTTGTGACGGGATTTTCGAGAATTATCTTGGACGGGATCTTGTCGTCTGCGAAGAGGTCCATTAGGAGGAATGGATATTCACTAGAAATATCGAATACGATAACTTTCACTTCGGGCTGATGGATGAGTAGTCGGCGGAGTATGTTCGAAAGGAGATTGGACTTTCCGGCGCCGGTAAAGGCGAAGATTCCGAAGTGGTATCGGACCATTGCTTCGAAGTCGAGGTAGA
>Ga0209378_1003801_pt1 | contig 10089 bp, 9 predicted proteins | sample GraSoiAngelo_156_FD_186170 | JGI IMG/M metagenome (GOLD analysis project Ga0209378, IMG submission 186170) | Grasslands soil microbial communities from the Angelo Coastal Reserve, California, USA - 14_1009_13_40cm (SPAdes) (version 2) | ecosystem: Environmental > Terrestrial > Soil > Grasslands ... | reverse complement strand
CCGATCTCGCCGCCAAGGGTCACGGCGCGCGCGTCGTCCTCTTCGGCCACGCCGCCGGGCTCAAGGAGACGTCCACGAAGGGCGGTAATCGCATGGCGTTCTTCACCCTCGAGGACATGGACGGCACCGTCGAGGTCACGGTGTTCCCGGAGCCGTTCAGGGCGGCGGCCGCCTGCCTGCGCTCGGGCGAGGCAGTGCTCGTTCGCGGCCGCGTGGACGATGGCGACAAGGGCCGGGTGGTGCTCGCGGAGGACGTCCGGCCGCTCGAGCAGGCCCTGGCGGAGTCGGGCGCGCGCCCGCGCAACGGCGCTGCCTCCGGCGACCCGAGCGCCTGCCGGATCCGCGTGGCCCCGGGCGAAGACCCGAGCGTCGCGCTCGCCGCCGTACGGCAGCTCTGCGGCGGACATCCCGGGCGCGTCCCGGTCTTTCTCCACCTCGTGCTCGGCGCCCAGGAGGTGGTCGTCCGCACCCGGAGCCTCTCCGTGGACGGCAGCCAGGAGCTCGTGGCCGAGGGTGAGACGATCCTCGGCCGCGGCGCGGTCAGCGTGGACTATGCCGGACGCGCTTGACTTCGAGCAGCCGCTGCTCGAGATGGAGACGCGCATCGCCGCCCTCCAGTCCGAGGAGAGTCTGCCGAAGACGCGCGACGAGATCGCGAAGCTCGCGGAGCGGCTCGCCCGCATGCGTCAGAAGACCTACGCCAGCCTGACGGCCTGGCAGCGCACGCAGCTGGCGCGTCATCCGAAGCGTCCCCACTCCCGCGACCTCTTCAAGCTCCTCTTCGAGGATTTCGTCGAGCTGCACGGCGACCGCCTCTACGGCGACGACGCCGCGATCGTCGGCGGCCTGGCCCGCTTCGAAGGGCGGGCGATCGTCGTGATCGGCCACCAGAAGGGCCGCGACACGCGCGAGAAGATCGCCCGCAACTTCGGGATGCCGCACCCCGAGGGCTATCGCAAGGCGCTGCGGCTCATGCACCTCGCCCAGAAGTTCGCCAAGCCCGTCATCACGTTCATCGACACGCCCGGCGCCTACCCCGGGCTCGGCGCCGAGGAGCGCGGGCAGGCCGAAGCGATCGCGCGCAATCTCCGCGAGATGGCCGCCCTGCGAACACCGATCCTGGCGGTCGTGACCGGCGAGGGCGGGAGTGGCGGCGCGCTCGCGATCGGCATGGGTAACCGGGTGCTGATGCTCGAGCACGCGATCTACTCCGTGATCTCGCCGGAAGGGTGCGCCGCGATCCTGTGGGGTGACGCCGCCAAGGCTCCCGAAGCGGCCGAGTCGATGCGGATCACCGCGCCCGACCTCCTGCGGCTGGGCGTGATCGACGCGATCGTACCGGAGCCGGCGGGCGGCGCCCACCGCGACTGGGACGGCGCGGCGGCTCACCTCCGCGAGGCGCTGCGCGAGCACTTGCGCCCGCTCGCGTCGATGCCACCCGACGATCTCGTCGCCGAGCGTTACGAGAAATTCAGACGGATCGGAGCGTTCGAGGAAGCCTCGGTGCCGGGCGGCGGGGCGTAGCCGCGCCGGTCAGCCGGCGCGCCGCAGGAGGGCGGCCGCCACATCCTCGTCGGTCACGAGGACGTTCATGAACTTTCCCGCCACCGCCCCCCGCACCGCCTCGAGCTTGGCTCGGCCCCCGGCGATCGCCACCACGTAGCGGTCGTCACGGCGCGAGAGGGCCTGGAGCCGGTCGCCCTTCACGGAGAGCACGCGTCCCATGAGCGCGCGCAGCTCCGGGCGGTTGACGATCCGGCCCTCGCGGTCGAACGGCTGGTAGTTGATCTCGCCGACCACTCCGAGCTGGCGCAGCCGCTTGACGCTCACGCCATAGGACTCGGCCAGGGAGCAGAAGCCCGGCGTCTGCTCGCCGATGAGACCGATACCCACCAGGGCGATGTCCACGTCCTGCGCGGCCTCGTAGATCCTCCGAATCTCGGGATCGCGCAGGAGTCGACGGCGCTCCCGTTCGATCTCCCGAAAGGACACCAGATGCTGCACGGGGAGGGCATAGGCGTTCACGTGGGGCCGATACTTGGCCGCCATCATTCCCACCAGGGTGTTGGGGAACAGATCGACGAGCTTGAGGGTGCTCTCGCCGGAGAGCGGGTAGAGCGCCAGGTCGCGAAAGCGACGCTCGTGGAGCTGGCGGATCGTCTGGTAGAGCGTGAAGCCACACGACAAGCCGACGCGGAGGCCGTTGGCGGCGATCTTCTCGAAGTAGGCCGCCGCGGCGGTCCCCAACTCTTCCTTGACGTCGCCGCGGCCGCCGGCCGCGACGACGACCGCGTCGCGCAGACCGAACCGCTCAACCAGCCCCGCCTCCAGCTGTTCGCGGCGCGGGAGGTCCAGCTCGACGCGGACGAGGCCGTCGTCGAACGCGCGCTTGAGCAAACGCGAGACCGTCGGCGCCGAGATGCCGAGCGCCCGCGCGATGTCCTTCTGGCTCTGGCCCCGGCGGTAGTACAGCTCGAGACAGTGCACCGTCTGCCGGAGCTCCCGGGAGGTGAGGGAGGTCGACGACGACTTCACGAGCGCGTCGCGCTTCCAGAAATAAATTTCATTTCTGTAAATTTCTTGCTTGACGACGACGAGTGTACCTCGTTATCCTCGGTGGCAAGCCCCCAATTTCTACCCCTTCACGCAAGGAGGTGTGCATGCCTGCGCGTCGCTACGGTCCTCAGGACGGCCAGCCCCCGGTCAAGCCGACCGAGTATCACCAGTCGAAGGACGAGCTCGCCGGGCTGCCGGTGACCGTCACCGAGAAGATCCCGGTCACCAACACGCCGAACATCTTTTCGTACAAGTCGTACATCTTCGCGAAGAACCCGGCCCTGGTGCAGCGGTACATCAAGGCCACCAAGGCCGACGTCGGCGGCGTCGGCGGCCACGTCGTCGCGGCCGACGAGGTGAAGTCGATCATCGCCAAGTACGTCCTCGACAACAACAGCTACCGCGGCGAGCCCATCTTCACCTCGCTCATCGTGACCCACACCGGCGACGACTGCGCCGTCACCGGCATCATGGCCGAGACCGTGGACATGTCGGTGGTCGACGAGCTCATGTGGGACGCGCTCCAGGAAGGGGCGACCAAGGCGGCCGAGCTCGGCCTGTACGGCCCCGGCCAGGACCTGGTGGCCGACGCGTTCACCGGCAACCTCCGGGGCGCGGGCCCGGCCACGGTGGCGCTGCCGTTCCCGGTGCGCAAGGACAATGCCTCGCAGACGGTCCTCGTCTCCTTCGCCGACAAGACGGAGCCGATGGCGTTCAACCACTACGCCACCGGCGCCTACATGCTGCCTCGCTTCAACACCGGCCTGGTCATCGCCGCCTCCAAGATGAAGCGCGGCTACCTCTTCGAAATCGTGGACCTCGACACCAAGGCGCAGGCGGTCGAGGCGGGCGCCCACCCCCGGGACCAGCGGGCGCTCGACGGAAAAATGGAGGAGGTCGCCAAGGGGTTGCAGGAGAAGGTGATCACGCTGCGGGCGCCCGAAGACCTGTACGACATCGAAGGGCTGACGCGCTCCTCGCGTTTCGTGATCGCTCGCATCTGGACCCGAGGCGACAAGGGCGAAAAGGACCAGCTCGGCTACATCTGCTCGGCCGAGCGGCTGCACAACATCAAGACCAAGAAGGGCTTCACGTACGGCGGCAAGGACGACCCGGTGCTCCTCGCCTTCGCCCAGGGCGACTGGCCCGCGCCCGGCGAGATCACCTCGCCGTGGGCCACCGCGCCCATGGTGGCCGGCGACTGCCGCGGCAGCCACAACCTGCACATCCTGCCGATGCCGATCAACTCGCAGACGTCCTACTGGTCGGGTCCGATCCTGTCGGCCATCACGCTCTCCTGCAATATCCACACGGGTCGGATCGGTGCCATCTCGGACCAGTTCTCGCTGGGCACGCCGTGGGACGAGGTGCGTCGCACCGCGTCGAAGCTGGCCATCCAGTTCCGCCACGCGCACGGCATCAAACAGCCCGCGACGCTGCACGAGGACGAGCTCGAGTATCAGGAAGGCTGGAAGGAGCGGCGCAATCGCCTCGAGAAGCAGTTCGAGGTCAAGCCGCCGCTCACGTTTGGAAACGGCAACGGGCATGGCGGCGACAGCGGCAAGAAGCCCGTCTCCGCGCGGCCCGGCGGCCGGCCGGACGAGATCGACTGACCGAGAACCGACAATGGAGGGGGCGCGACGCCCCCTCCATATCCTCCCTCGAATATATCCTCGCTCGAACGTAGCGTGGCGGGGGATCGGCAATCGGCTAGCGCGTCTCGAAGAACGGCACCGGGGGCGCGTCCCTCCCCCCTCGATCGGGCGCCCTGACGATCCCCACACCGAGGTAGAAAGGGCCACCGGCACAGGCCGATGTTCGAACGATGCCAGCCGGCGCGCTTGCGAGTTTTCGCCTTCCGCTACAGTGGTTTGACTTGCCCGACGGTGGGTGCTACGGTCGGGACCAACCGCAAGCGCGGGATTTTTCGGACACGAATGGCCAAACTCCACCTGATCACGTACGGCTGTCAGATGAACGAGTACGACTCCGAGCGCGTCGCGGGCCTCTTGCGCGAGCGCCAATGGGAGCTGACCGCCGACGAGAGCGAGGCCGACCTGATCCTCGTCAACACCTGCGCGATCCGCGAGAAAGCCGAGGAGAAGGTCTTCTCGAAGCTCGGCGAGTTGCGCGAGCTCAAGACGCGGCGTCCCGAGCTCGTCATCGGCGTGATGGGCTGCATGGCACAGCTCCACCAAGGCGCAATCCAGCGTCGGGCGCCGACCGTCGACCTCGTCTTCGGCTCGCCGGCCATCGCCCGCGTCGGGGAGCTGGTCGACCGCGTCAGGCGTGAGCGGCGGCCGGTGCTCGAGACCGCCGAGGGCCCGCTCGTCAAGATCACGGCCCGGCCGCCGTCCGCGGGGCGCCTCAAGGCCTTCGTCACCGTGATGGAGGGATGCGAGAAGCACTGCACCTTCTGTGTCGTGCCGCAGACGCGCGGCCGCGAGCGGAGCCACCCCCCCGACGTCATCGTCGACGAGGTCAGCCACCTCGCCGCCGAGGGCTGCCGGGAGGTGACGCTCCTCGGTCAGACGGTGAACGCCTACGGTCGTGACCTGACGCCGCCGACCGACCTCGGTGAGCTGTTCGCGCGGGTGGACGACATCGAGGGGATCGTGCGGATCCGCTTCACCACCTCGAACCCCTACAATCTCACGCCTACGCTGATCCGGGCGATGCGAGACGTCCCCAAGGTGTGCGAGTATTTCCACCTGCCGCTTCAGTCCGGCTCGAACCGCGTGCTCGAGCGCATGAACCGTGGCTATACCCGGGAGCGCTACCTCGAACTGGTCGCGGAAGTGCGCGACGCGGTGCCCGCGATGGCGCTCTCGACGGACCTCATCGTGGGCTTCCCCGGCGAAACGGAAGCGGATTTCGCGGAGACGCTCGAGATGGTCGAGCGCGTGGGCTACGACAACGTGTTCGTGTTCCGTTTTTCGCGGCGTCCCGGGACGCCAGCCGCGACGATGCCGGACCAGGTCGCCGACGACGTCAAGGCCAGCCGCAACACGCGGCTCCTCGAGGCGGCGGCCGGCGTGAGCGGGGAGCGGAGCCGCCGGCTCGTGGGCCAGACGATGGAAGTGCTGGTGGACGGGACGTCCAGGAAAAATGCGGGCGAGCTGTCGGGGCGGACCCGCTGCAATCGGGTCGTGAACTTCGACGGGCAGGGGAGCGTGTCCGTCGGTCAGCTCGCATCGGTGCATATCGATCAGGCGCTGCCGCACAGCCTGCGTGGGACACTCGCTTCCCGACCGGAGGAGGCCGCATGTTTGTCGAAATGAAGGTGCGCGGACTGGCCCTGGACGCCGTGTCGAACATGCCGATCATCATTCTGCGCGACGAGGAGGACAAGCGGTCGCTGCAGATCTGGGTGGGCATCTTCGAGGCGAACGCCATCGCGCTCGAGCTCGAGAAGGTCGCGCCGGCCCGCCCGATGACCCACGACCTCATCAAGAACATCCTCGAGACGCTGGAGGCGCGCGTGCTCAAGGTGGTCGTGACCGATCTCAAGGAGAATACCTTCTTCGCGGTGCTCCACCTGCAGCTCGGCGAGACCGAATACACGGTGGACTCGCGGCCCTCGGACGCCATCGCGCTCGCCCTGCGGGTGGCGGCGCCGATCTACGTCGACGAGGAAGTCGTGCGCAAGGCCAAGAGCCTCGAGGTGACGAAGGAGGCGGAGCCCGTCAAGGCAGACGACCCGGAACAGCTCCGCGAGTGGCTGCAGAACATCAAGCCGGAGGATTTCGAGAAGTTCAACAAGGCCTGACGGGCGTCTGCCGGTGCGGATCGCGCTCTTCACCAACAACTACCTGCCGTTCTGCGGGGGCGTCACGATCTCGGTCGAGACGCTCCGGCTGGGCCTCGAGGCCGCCGGGCACGAGGCGTGGGTCTTCGGACCGCGCCTGGCGGGCGCGCAGGACGTCTCGGGCCGGATCGTGCGCTACCCCTCGATTCCCGCCACGACCTACCCGGAATTCGCCCTGGCGGTTCCGTACTCGCGGCGGATCGGGCGGCTCGTGGCCGAGCTGGACTTCGACGTCGTGCACGCGCACCACCCTTTCCTCCTCGGACCGGCCGCACGCCGCCTCGCTCGCCGGGCCCGGCGGCCCCTGGTCTTCACCTATCACACGCGCTACGAGAAGTACGCGCACTACGTCCCGCTGCCGCTCGGCCTCGTGGAGTCGGCTGCGCTGCGGCTGAGCGCCGGCTTCGCGGCGCGGGCCGATGCGGTGCTGGCGCCCTCGACGGTGATCCGCGACGAGCTGCACGCGCGCGGCGTTCGGACGCCGATCGCGGTGGTGCCGACGGGGGTGGACCTCGACCGTTTCTGCCCGGGCGACCGGGCGGCGGCCCGACGGAGCCTCGGCGTCGCCGAGGGCGAGGCGCTGGTGCTCTACGTCGGGCGGCTCGATCGGGAAAAGAGCGTCGATCGCGTCCTCGTCGCGTTCGACCGCATCGCGTCGACCGTGGCGGCCGCGCGCCTCGCCCTCGTCGGCCACGGCACCGAGGCCGAGCGCCTGCGGCGCCAGGCGCGTGCCCTGCCGGTCGCCCGGCGGATCCGCTTTCTCGGCGTGCGGCCGCACCACGAGCTCGTCGAATGCTACCGCGCGGCCGACGTGTTCCTCTTCGCCTCCGAGACGGAGACGCAGGGGCTGGTCCTCGCCGAAGCGGCGGCCTGCGGCCTGCCCGCGGTGGCCGTCGACGCCCCCGGCTGCGACGAGGTCGTGCGCGACGGTGAGACGGGGGTGCTGACGAAGAGCGACCCGGCGGCGCTCGCGGAGGCGGCGATCGGGCTCCTGCTCGATCTCGAGCGCCGCCGCGGGATGGCCCGGCGCGCCCGCGAAGTGGCCGAGCGCGAGTTCGACGTCCGTCTGCAGATCGACCGGACGATGGCCGTCTATCTCGACGCGATCGCGCGCGTCCGATGACCCGTCTTCAAGAAGCGCACCGGCGGATCAACGCCGAGATCACGCACGAGAAGGCGGCGGCACTCGGGCGGGCCGGCGAGTGGCTCGAGGCCGCGCTCGCCGACGTCGCGGCCGCCGGCGCGCGGCTCGACGACGCCGCCGATCCCGAGGAGGAGGCGCGGCTCCTCGGCGAGTACGAGACCGCGCGGGCCCGCGCGCTCCACGCCCGCCTGGCACTCCTGATCCAGCGCGAAGCGGTGGGGCTCCGCCAGCACCGGATCGTGGACCAGCAGTTTCCCGAGCCGCCCCGCCGCGCCGCGGGCCGGCGGCCGCCGCGAACGTGAGCGCGGCCGAGCCGAGCGTGCTCATCGCGGATGGGACACCGGCGAGTCGCGCCCGGCTCGAGCCGCCCCTGCGCCGAGCCGGCTGGAACGTCGTCATGGTCGCCTCGAGCCTCGAGGTGCTGCGAGCCGTTCGGGACCACGATGTCGGCATCGTCCTTATCGATCCTGAGCTGCCGGGCGCGGGCGTCTCCGGGGTCGACGTCGTCCGCACCCTCAAGAGCGCCCCCAGCTTCAGCCAGCTCCCGGTGTTCTTCCTCCTGAGAAGCGGGCAGGGGCCGCCCGCCGGCGTCACGGCCGACGGCGTGTTCGATCTCGACCAGATCGGCGCCGACGCGTTGCTCGAGACGATCCGAGGCGCGCTCCGACCAGCGTCGCGGTCAGCTGACGCGCTCGACCGGGCGGCGCGCCCCGTCGCCGTGCCGGCGGCCGAGGCGGCCGCGGCCCGCACCGGCGCCGACGAGGTCCGCGCGGCGGTCGAGCGGATCGTGCGCGAGGTCGCGCGCGAGGTGGTGCCCGGGGTTGCCGAGCGGCTGATCCGCGAGGAGATCCGGCGCCTGCGTCAGGAGCACGGCCTCGAGGAACCGCCGGGGTGATCTGGAGCCCCGAGGCCGAGACGATGGCGCGCGAGGCGCGTGAGCGCCTGCAGCTCGAGCGGCTCCAGGAGCTCATCCGCTGGGTCGTCGCGCGCGTGCCCTTTCACCGGGACCGGCTGGGCACCGCCACATTGCGGACGCTGTCGGACCTCGTCACCCTGCCGTTCGTCCGGAAGGCGGATCTGCGCGAGCAGTACCCATTCGGCCTCCTGGCGGTTCCACGGGCCGAGCTCGCGCGGATTCACGCCTCTTCCGGGACCAAGGGCAAGCCCACGGTCGTCGCCTACACGGCCGGCGACCTCGACGTCTGGCGTGAGGTGATGGCGCGCGCGATGACGGCCGCAGGCGCGCGCCGCGGCGACCTGCTCCACATCGCCTTCGGCTACGGGCTCTTCACCGGCGGGCTCGGCTTCCACGACGGCGCCGAGCGCATCGGCATGACGGTGGTGCCGGTCTCCTCCGGGAACACCGCCCGCCACCATCTCCTGTTGCAGGACTTCCGGCCGGACGCGCTCGCCGCGACGCCCTCCTTCGCGCTGCACCTGGCCGAGACGCTGGCCGAGCAGGGAGGTGAGCCCCGCGCGCTCGGCCTGCGCCTCGGGCTGTTCGGCGCCGAGCCCTGGACCGAAGGCGTCCGGGTCGCGCTCGAGCGGGCCTTTGGCCTGCGCGCGTTCGACACCTATGGCCTGTCCGAGATCGTCGGGCCCGGCGTCGCCGGCGAGTGCGAGGCGCGCGCGGGGCTCCACATCGCGGACGATCACTTTCTCCCGGAGATCGTCGATCCCGTCTCGGGCGCGCCATTGCCGCCGGGCCGCGAAGGCGAGCTCGTGCTGACCACGCTGACCAAGCGCGCGATGCCGCTCATCCGCTACCGGACCGGCGACATCACCACCTTGGCCCTGGAGCCGTGCGCCTGCGGCCGCACCTCGGCGCGGATGGCGCGGATCAAGGGCCGATCCGACGACATGCTGGTCGTCCGCGGCGTGAACCTCTATCCCTCGGAGGTGGAGAGCACGCTGCTGGCCATCGAGGAGCTGGTGCCCCACTACCAGCTGGTGGTCGACCGCGGGACGACGCTCGCCCGGCTCGAGGTCCAGGTGGAGCCGGCGCCCGCGCTGGTCGCGCGGTGCGGCGGCTTCAGCGCCGATCACCCTGAAATCGTGACGCTGCGGCGGCGCGCCGCCGAGTGGCTGCAGCGCGCGATCGGCCTCAGCGTCGAGCTGACGATCGTGGCCCCGCGCACGATCCCGCGCTCGGAGGGCAAGGCCGTGCGTGTGATCGAGCGCGAGTAGGATATCCTGAAGCAGGAGGGCCCGATGAGCAACCTGGCGCAGGCGATGATGGCGAAGATCGACCGGGGCGTCCGGCTGGAATCCGCCGACGAGATGACGGGAGAGTACCGCGAGAACCTCGTGCATCTCCTGACCATGCAGGCGGACTCGGAGCTGGCGGGCGGCTACGGCTACGTGCCCTGGATCACCAAGGCCCCGACCGTGGAGGAAAAGCACGTCGTCGCCCAGATCGTGAAGGACGAGCTCCGCCACGCCGCCGTGATGTATGGTCTGCTGGCCGACCTCGGCTTCGACGTGGAGAGCCACGTGCGCCAGCACGACGAGATCTTCACGATGCGCATCGACAACAGTGCCGATATCGGGACGGCGCGCATCACGAGCGACAAGCGGGTCA
>Ga0209378_1003796_pt1 | contig 10097 bp, 9 predicted proteins | sample GraSoiAngelo_156_FD_186170 | JGI IMG/M metagenome (GOLD analysis project Ga0209378, IMG submission 186170) | Grasslands soil microbial communities from the Angelo Coastal Reserve, California, USA - 14_1009_13_40cm (SPAdes) (version 2) | ecosystem: Environmental > Terrestrial > Soil > Grasslands ... | reverse complement strand
CGGATCGCTCGATGCGCTGGCGCCCAGCACCGCCGGCGATGAACAGCTCCGGGGGCGGGTGCTGGATATCCCTCCCAATGCGACCACGATCCGGGAGTACGTGCCGACCGACAGCGTGAAGCGGATCCACTGGGCGTCGTCGGCCCGGCTGGGCCGGCTGATGAGCCGCAGCTTCGAAACCCGCGAGGGTGGTGATGCCTGGATCGTGCTCGACTTGCAAGCCGCCGTCCACGCCGGCGAGGCGCCGGAATCGACCCTCGAATACGCCATGAGCATGGCGGCATCCATCGCCGATGCCGCACTGCGGCGCGGCGGCGCCATCGGCCTGGTGAGCAACGACAGCCGGCTGAGCGTGATCGAGGCGGCTCGCGGCGAGCAGCAGCAGAAGAAGCTCTTCGAACATTTCACCCTGGCCCAGGCCGACGGCACGGTGTCGCTGGCCACCCTGCTCAACTCACAGCGGCAGCAGTGGCGTCATCGCGGCGGGCTGATCGTGATCACCCCATCCGCCGATGAACACTGGCTCGAGGCGTTGCTCGACCTCGGGGTGCGCGGCCAGCGCAGCCTCGTGGTCTATCTGGATCCACGCGGCTTTGGTGGAAGCCAGCCGTCGCTGGCGCCCGCCGGTCGCTGGCGTCAGGCGGTCAACTGGTGGATCATCCGTGGCGCTGACGATCTGGAGTTCGCGCCGGAGAGACGGATTGCCGCAAGTTAATCCCGGGACGATTGTCCTGCTGCTGGCGGCCGCGATTGGCGCCGCGTGGGCCGCCGGGCTGATCCGTCCCCACTATGAGGATGGGCGCCTCACGCTTCGTGCCTTTCGCGCCGGCCGGGTGTTCGCGGCCTTCGATTTCCGGGACACGGGCCTGCTCCTGCTGCTCGCGCTGACGATGGGCTGGGCGGTAGCGGCGGCGGTGGAGCGCTCCCAGTGGGTGCCCGGCACGGAAGGTCGCCTGGTGCCGGCCGTGGCCATCACCACCCTGCTTGGATGGCTTCTCGTTGCGGCCGGCCTTTCACGGCTCGCCTACCTGCTGGCTTCGATTCCGGTGACGCTCGGCGCCCTGTTGCTGCTGACGCCCTCGCCACTGCTCACCGCGAACGCCAGCGTTGCAGCCCTCCTCAAGTGGGTGCAGGCACTTCCCGATCAAACCAACCTGTTGCTCCTGATCGCCTTGCTGCTGATGTTCGCCCTGACCGGGTCGTGGGCCAGCTGGTGGATCTTTCGCCGGCGCAACGGTCTCGTCGCCCTCTTGCCCACGGGCACGATCCTGGCCGTGGAGATCATCAATGACGTCATTCCAGGCCCGGTCTTCTTCACCGTTGTCTGGCTGGCCGCGGCGGCGTCGGTCCTTCTCCGGCTCAACTTCGTCGCCCTCAAGGAGGGGTGGCGGACGCGACACGTACCACACGCGGCGGACACGGGCTGGACCTTTGGCGAGGTTGGCATCGAGGCGACGGTTGCCATACTCGCGATTGCCTTCCTCATCCTGCCCCCCTTGAGCAGCGCCGACATCAGCGGGGTGCTCATCCCCGGGGTGGTGCACGCGGACTTCGTGCACCCGTTCGGGCTGGGAGGCTCGTCGCAATCGGCTGCGAGCGGATCGGTCGGCTACAGCGAGACCGTCCGTCCGGGGGCCCAGCTGACGGCGAAATCGAAGACCGTGATGCGGGTGGACGGTGACAGCCCCAGCTTCTATCCCTACTGGCGGGGCATTGCGCTGGCGGGCTGGGACGGCATCCAGTGGTACGAGCTTCCCTCGACGCGGAACATCCCCGTCCGCCTTCAACCCCTGCTGGCCCCGCACGCCACGCTTCCGCGCGATGACCTGCCACCGAGCCTGCGGATCCAGGTCCTCCACACCACCTTCCACGTGCTCGTGCCACCCGAGCAAACGACGTACACCGTCTTCAGCGCCGGTGAGATCATCTCCGTCGACAATCAGCCGAGCAAGGTACGGGGGATCATGACCTCGGTCGGCACACCGCTCAACACGCAGGGGCCCGCCCTCGTCAACGTCACCGGCGACAACCTCCCCATGGCGAGCTTCGACACCGTCGACAAGATCCAGTTTGCGAAACGGCTGCAGGCGCCCTATACGTATACCGTCACGGAGGCGGTCCCCAATGTGGACATCCAGGACCTGCAAGCCGCCGGCACCGACTACCCGGCCTGGCTCGACCCCTACAGAGCCCTGTACCACAACGGCCGCGTGGCTCAGGGTACCGGGGAGGATTCACAGATCGGCGAGCTCGCCCAGTCGATCGTGGGCGCCGCCCGGGCCACAACCCCCTACGACCAGGCGAAGGCGATCGAATCCTGGTTCATCGAGAAGGGGCGATTCACCTACACGCTGAAACCCCCGACGGCACCGGCGGGGGTGCGCCAGCTGGACTACTTCCTCTTCGACTCCAAGAAGGGCCTCTGCCAGGACTTTTCAACGGCCATGAATGTCATGCTCCGGATGCTCGGCATTCCGAGCCGGCAGATGAGCGGCTTCAGCGCCGGGATCCTGGACGATAAGACGCACCAGCACCTGGTCAACGCCGTCGAAGCCCACAGCTGGGTGGAGGTCTTCTTCCCTGGCTACGGCTGGATCCCATTCGAGCCGACCCCCGATGGCGTGAATTCACCGATCAATCGCCCGCAAACCCTCGAGCAGTTGAATGCGGCGGTACCTTCCAGCACGGATGCGGCATCGCGCATTCCGCCAAACCTGAGGGAGCCCGCGGGTGTGGCGCCGAGCGGCAGCAGTGAAGGCGCCTTTCCCGACATCCTGCGGCCGGCGCTGATCGCGGGCGGTGCTCTGCTCCTGCTCCTCGTGATCGCAATCCTCCTCGCGCTCCGCTGGTTGCTCGCTGCCCGCGACGTGCCGCGGATCTGGCGCCGCTTGCTCTTCCTCGGCGATCGGCTGAAAGTCCCGCGGCGTCCTGGCGATACGGCGGAGGAGTTCGGTGGGCGGCTGGCTACCTCACTGCCACCCCTCGATGATGAAGTCCGGCAGCTGGCCAGGCTCTACACCCGTGCCAGCTTCCGTGAGGGCGGACTGCGCGCGGACGAGCTCGTGGCGGCTCGCGAGGCCTGGCGCCGCATTCGCGGAAGCTATCCGCGGCTGGTGGCGAAGGCCTGGCGGGATGCCCTCCGTCGTGGGCGCGTGCTCAGAGAGGAAGGCGCAGCGTCAGAAAGTCACGAGCCATCACCGCGCCGTTGAGCGACCCATTACCGCTGCGGTGGGTGATGATGAATCGGGTCGATGGATGCCGCTGCATCAGACCCTCCACGTCCCTGCGCCCCATGTGTATCGCCCCGCCCTCGTCGTCATGAGTCATTTCGGTGATCACATGGTCCGAGGCGGCGACCAGCGCCTCGAGCTCGGCTGACATCTTGGCGTCGCCGCTGTAACCGAGGCGGACCCCGTCGCGCTCCATCGTGAAACCGAGGCAATTCATCCGGCTGGCGTGCTCCATTCGGAACGCCCGGGCGGGGCTCCCATCGACCTCGAAGGCATCCCCACCGGAGAGCTCGTGCACGGTCAACTGCAGCCGCTCCCAGCTGTAGTGCCGCATCTCCTCGCCCCAGGCCAGGTCGAGCAGCCGCTCGAGATAGGACGTGGTTCCGACGGGACCGAAGACCGTCAGCGGCGGCGAGTCCTCGTGATCCAGCACCCGCCCCAGGATCAGCCAGGCGATGCCAAACGTGTGGTCGGCGTGAAAGTGGCTGAGTACCACGGCGCGAGGTTCCTCGAGCGATACACCAGCCTTCGGCAGATGGACGGTTAGTGGTGCGCCGGCATCCATCAGGATGGTTCGGTCGATGAGGATCGCCGCGTTGTAGGCGTGCGGGGAAAAGGCCGCGCCCGTCCCGAGAAACGTCACCTCCACTGAGGTGACGGTAACAGGTGTCACGCGGGAAATCCCGCGACCCTGACAGCCTTAGTAGAGTGCAGATCATGAGTACGGTGGAAAAAGTGCGGCTCACGCAGTGGTCGCACGGCGCGGGTTGAGCCTGCAAGATCGGTCCTGAGGACCTGGCTCAGGTCTTGAGCCACTTGCCCGCCCGCCTCGAGAACCCCGACGTCCTGGTCGGGCTGGAGACCGGCGATGACGCCGCCGTCTACCGGCTCCGGCCGGACCTCGCCCTGGTGGTCACCACCGACTTCTTCACACCCATCGTCGACGACCCCTACACCTTCGGGGCGATCGCGGCGGCCAATGCCTTGAGCGACATCTATGCCATGGGGGCGCAGCCCTTGATGGCGGTCAACCTGGTCGCCTTTCCCATCAAGGAGTTGGGCCCATCGGTGCTGGCGGAGATTCTGCGGGGGGGCCTGGATAAAGTCCGGGAAGCGGGCATCGACGTCCTGGGCGGCCACAGTATCGATGACCGGGAGCCCAAATACGGTCTCGCCGTGACCGGCACCGTCCACCCTGACCGGGTACGGCGCAATCGCGGAGGCCGGCCCGGCGACCGCCTGGTGCTGACCAAACCGCTGGGCACGGGTGTCATCTCGACGGCGATCAAGCATCAGGTTGCGCCCCCAGCCTCCGCCGCGGCTGCCATCGAAGGGATGCTACGGCTGAATCGCGACGCCGCCGACGCGATGGCGACGGTGGAGGTCCATGCCGCCACCGACGTCTCCGGGTTCGGCCTGCTCGGACACCTTCATTACCTGGCCCGGGCATCGGGCCTCGCCGCCCGCGTGGAGGTCGCCTCGGTTCCGTTGCTTCCCGGAGCCGAGATGCTCGCCGACGCCGGCGAGGTGCCGGGCGGCACCCGATCGAACGAGCGCTTCCTGGCGTCGCGGGTCCGCTGGCCGGTCGATCTGCCGGCCGCCCGCCAGATTCTGCTCTGCGACGCTCAGACCTCCGGCGGGCTCTTGCTCGCCGTCCCCGCGACCGCTGCGGCGCCGCTGATGGCCGCGCTGCAAGCGAGGCGCGTAGCCGCGAGCGTCATCGGCGAATTGACCGAGGGGGAGGCCGGCTCGATCGTCGTCACCTGACCGCGAGAACCACGCGACAACCTTGTCGCGAGTGCGCTCGGCCAATATGGCGGCAACCCGGATGCGCGTATTAGAGGGTGACCATGCGTGAATTCGTGGGCGTTTCGTGGCGGCCGGCCCAAGTCGGCACCGCCCATAATGGCACCCAATGCGGCCACTGGGAAAGGCGGCGTCCGACGACGATCGCCCCCTCATCGAGCGGGTGCGCAAAGGGGATCAGGACGCCGTCCGCACCCTCTATGAGCGCTACTTCGACCGCATCTACAACTATGTCTATGCCCGCCTGGGGCGCGCCGAGGATGCGGAGGACCTGGCCATCGACACCATGACCCGCGGCCTTACTCGCCTCGACCTCTTCCAGGACCAGGGCGTCGCTTTTTCCTCATGGATCTACCGCATCGCGCATAACCACCATCGACCACTACCGCCGCCACGGCAAAGTCTCGCTCGTTTCGCTCGAGCACGCGCCGGCGCTGGAATCGGCCGACCCCTCAGAACTGGCCGTCGAGCAACTGTCGAACGAGGATCTCCATACCGCCATCCGCGACTTGACCGACGAGCAGCAACAGGTTCTGATCCTCCGCTTCTTCCAGGACCTGACCGCCGCGCAGGTGGCCTTGATCATGGGGAAGAGTGTCGGCGCCGTGCAGGCGCTGCAACACCGCGCGCTGGGCTCTCTCGAACGCGCCTTGCACGGGAGGGCAGTCAATTGACGCCTGAAGTCGAGCGACTGGAGCGGCTGGCGGAACGTCTCCGCGCTGTCGATCCCTACGTTCCTCCGCCTGGCGCGAAGATCCGGGGATGGAACCTGGTGCTGGCCGCCGTCGAGCAGTCGACCACGGCCCGATCGCGCGTCCATCCGACCCGGCGCCTGGTGCTGGCGACCGTGGCCGCCGCGGTGTTGCTCGTGGCCGGGGCCGTCGCCGCCTCCGCCGACAGCCTCCCGGACTCGGTCTTCTATCCACTCAAGGGAGTCCTCGAGAACACCCGGGGTGCGCTCACCTTCGGCGCCTCGGATCAACTGGCCTACCGCCTCGACCTCGCCAGGACCCGGCTGACCGAGGCCCAGGCGATGTTCGCTCGCCATCGGGTCGATCTCGCCGACCAGGCGCTCAGCGCCCTGGACGACCAGCTCAACGACGCCGCGCTCGTGATCCAGGCGGAGAAGCAGAGCGATCCGGCGGTCGGAGCGGCGATGGAGAACCGCCTGCGGCAGGCGGTCGCCACGCACGACGCGCAGCTTGCCGGGCTTCAGGGCCAGGTGACGAACCCGACGGCTTTGAATGCCATCATGCAGGCGCGCGACCGAGCGGCCCAGGCGCTCCAGACCGCCAGCAAGCCGGCAGCGTCGACCGGCAAGGGCAACGGCACCCCGGGCGCCTCGCCGAACGGCAGCGGCGCACCGAACTCGCCGAACCCAACTCCGAAGCACTAGGACTGGGTATCCGGGGCGGGCCCGCTAGCATGGCCCCCATGGCCCGGCGTCGCGATGTCCTGACACCGGGCGCGATTGCCGTGCTGGTGATCGCTGCCGATCAGGCCAGCAAGGTTTGGGCGCAGGGCTCGCTCCGGCCCGACCACGAGATCACGGTCATCACCGGCTGGCTGTGGTTCCGACTGACCAGCAACTCGGGCGCCAGCCTCGGGATGCTTCGCGGCTACAACCTGGTCTTTCTGGTGGCGTCCATCCTGGTCGTCCTTGCGGTGGCGGTCATCGTGATCCGTGGCGCGCCCGGCAGGGTCGGCGCGATCGCGCTCGGCGCCGTCGCCGGCGGGACCGCGAGCAACCTGATCGACCGCGTGCGCCTGGGGAGCGTCATCGACTTCATCGAGGTCCACCTCTGGCCGACCGACTTCAACCTGGCGGATGCCGCGATCCGCCTTGGCGTGCTCGTCTTCGTGCTGACGTTGTTATTCGGCCGGAGCCGCCGCTCGCGACGGAACGCCGCCTCCCGGCCTACGGGTTAGTTGCCGGCCGCGATCTTCATGTCCCGGTTATAGGCATCGATCAGCGGCTGGAAGAGCGCTTTGGTCGCGGTCTCGCCGGCGGTCCAATCGGTCTTGCTGAGAGCGGCCGCGTCAGCCTCGAGGGCGGCCTCAGCCTTCTGCACGGCGGCGGCATCGCTCGCGTCGACCGCCGCCACCAGCGCCTGGATGTCACTCAGCGCATGCTGAATCGTCTTCAGGGCCGGAACCAGTTCGGCCGGTACGGCGGGTGGCTGGGCCAGGTCGATCGCTTTCTGCATGTTGGCGCCGGTGCCGGGTAACTGTGCCTTGACGCCGGCGATGTCGTTCGCGGTCCCCGCCTTTCCGATCGCCTCGAAGCCGGCCATCGCGTCGAGGAAGGGATCGACGAACGCGAACTCCTTCGTATACAGGTCGATGCCCGTCTGGGCTGTCTTGAGCGCGGACAAGGCGGCGTCGACGCGCTGCCGATGACGGTCGAGCGTTCCCCCTTCTGGCAGCGTCAGAAACGAGCTCCTCAGGTCGGGACGCACCCGGTCGAGTGCGGCCCGATCACTCGACACCATGGCCTGCCACTTCACGACTTTCTGTTTGTCGGTAGCCACGGCGGCCTTGGCCGCCGGAATGTCGGGGTTGTCGGATGTGAGATCGATGCCTTTAAACGGATCATTGCTGAAGCTGTCGACCATGTCGTTGTTGTGGCTGACCGCCGTGTGGAGGGCGCTGTCGGCCCGTGCGACCGGGCCGCCCGCCGCCGCCGCGCCACCGAGAACGTAGCCGATGATCACCACGAAGACCAGCGCGATGCCGCCGATGATCAGCCACCGGCGCCCGGATCGCCTCCGGCCGCCATCCGCCACCGGAGCCTGCGCCGGTTCCGGGGCGATCGCGGTTTCGGACGATGGCGTCGACGCCGCGAGTGGACCTTCAACCTCTGTCATCGATACCCTCCCTGGCCTCAATGGGCCTTTCCCGCTGCCAGACTCACGCAAAATCCCAAGCGTGTCAATAGCGACTGCGTCTTCTGAGCCTTGTCAGCCTGATCACTGCCGGTTAGGCTGGATGTCGGAGGAGGCAGCCAGAGTGGAACGCCCGCTTGCGCCGGCGCGGGAGCCGGATCCGATCATCCAGACAAGCCATGTCCGCGAGATGGCGGCCAACCTTCTGCTGGGACGCGCGCTGCAGATGCTGGAGGCGGCCGGCGGCATGGTCGTCTTCTGGGACGCGGAGGGTCGCTGGAACAAGGACAGCTTCGCCCTCCCCGGTCGGCCGGACCGGCTCGAGGAGCTGGCACCGGTGCTCGAGGCGCTCCTCGAGTGGACCCTGTACACGGAGAAACCGGTCGTCATCCATGACCTGCGGCAGAGTCGCTGGTCTCGACACCTGCTCCACGGCGCCGAGCCGCCGGCCGGCGCGGTGGCGGCGACGCCGATGGCGCAGCGGGGCGCCATCTGGGGCGCGGTTGCCGTCTACCGAGCGGAGCCGGTCGACGCGGCGATGGACCTGCTGGGGCAGCTTGCTGAACTGGCCACCGAGCCGCTCAGCTCGCTCGGCTCGGCCCGGCCCGAGGGCGTCAGCTGAGGCAGTCTCGACGCCTCCCCTCCGTATCATGAGCGCCGATGCGAGGTGATCAATCGGCGGGGCGGCTGGCCGCCTTGCGCGGGCGCCTGGTGGACCTCGAGCTTGAGGGCGTGGTCATCACGACGCCCGAGAACATCCGCTACCTCTCGGGCTTCAGCGGCACCCTCGGCTATTTGGTCATCGGTCGAGCCGCCGCGGAAATCCTCGGCGACAGCCGCTACTGGCTTCAGATGGAAGCCGAAGCTCCAGGCTTCACGCTCATCCGATCCGGGCCGTCGCACGGCCTCTGGGCGCTGGTCGCGCAGCGTCTCAAGGCCCTCGAGCTTCGGCGGGTCGGCTTCGAGTCGCAGCATCTCACGTTCGATCAGCACCAGCGGCTTTCAGCCGCGCTGCCTGGCGAACACACGCTGGTGGCTGTCACGGGCCTGGTGGAGGAGCTGCGGATCGTCAAGGCGCCCGAGGAAGTCGAACTGCTGCGGTCGGTCAGCGCGATCGCCGGGCGTGCCTTCGATCGAGTCCGCGGGGCGATCCGGCCGGGGCTGCGCGAGCGCGACGTCGCGTTCTTGCTGGAGCAGACCTTCCGCGAGCTGGGAGCCGATGGTCCAGCCTTCGAGACGATCGTTGCCGCCGGGGAACGCGGCGCCCTGCCGCACGGCCGCGCCTCCGACCGGGTGCTGGAGCGCGGCGACATGGTGGTGGTGGATTTCGGCGCGACCGCCGCCGGCTACCACAGCGATACCACGCGGACGATCGTCGTCGGCGAGCCGAGCCCCGAGCAAGCCCGCGTCATCGAGGCGGTCCGTCAGGCGCAGCTCGAATCGATCGCCCTGATGAAGCCGGGTGCGGCCGCGGATGCCGTCGACCGGCGTGCCCGCGAGGTGCTCGCCGGCGAGACCCACGCCTTCGGGCACGGCCTGGGGCACGGCATCGGATTGCAGGTACACGAGCGTCCCTTCCTGTCGCCCACCGACCACACGCCGCTGCGGGCCGGGATGGTGATCACCAACGAGCCAGGGATCTACATTCCGGGCTGGGGTGGCGTCCGGCTCGAGGAAATGGTGCTCATCACCGAGACCGGCCCGGAGGTGCTGACTGCAGCCTCCTGGGAAATCGGCGTCGGATGACGCCGGCGGAGGCGCTGCGCGAAAAGCTCGCCGTTGCGGTCTTTCCCGACGATCTCTTCGGGGAGAACTGCTATCTGATCCGGCGGCGCGACACGACGTCTGCCCTCGTTGTCGATCCGGGATTGCAGGTCGAGCGCGTGCTGGGACGCGTTCGCCAGGACGGACTGACCGTGGAGCGCATCCTCGTGACCCATGGGCACATTGACCACGTCGGCGGTGTACCCCAAGTGCATCGCGAAACCGGCGCGCCGATCGCGATGCATCCCGATGATCTCGCCATCCTCGACTGGGAGCGATTCGGCCAGATGCCCTTTGTGCCCAGCGGTTTTACGCCCTTTTCCATTGATACAAGGCTGGCCCACGGTACGGCCCTGTCGTTCCAGGACATGAGCCTCCGGGTGCTGCACACGCCAGGCCACACCCAGGGATC
>Ga0209378_1003793_pt1 | contig 10103 bp, 6 predicted proteins | sample GraSoiAngelo_156_FD_186170 | JGI IMG/M metagenome (GOLD analysis project Ga0209378, IMG submission 186170) | Grasslands soil microbial communities from the Angelo Coastal Reserve, California, USA - 14_1009_13_40cm (SPAdes) (version 2) | ecosystem: Environmental > Terrestrial > Soil > Grasslands ... | reverse complement strand
GAGATCCAGCAGATGCGCGAGCGGATGGCGGTGCTGCACGACACGCTGCACCGCTTCAGCCAGCGCGAGCAGGAGCTGCGGTTGCTGGCGGGGCTCACGCCGACCGACACGACGGTGCAGCAGGCGGGGATCGGCGGTCCCGCCGGCAGCTGGTCGGAGGGTGACAGCCTCAAGGCACTCGGTCCCGACGGTCGGGAGGCGCTCGCGGCGCGGCTCGACGTGGACGTCCTCTCGCGGCGGGCCAACATCCTGGTGCGGTCGCTCAATCAGGCGTTCGATTCGCTGTCGCACCAGCGTGACCGCCTGGCGGCCACGCCGTCGATCATGCCGACCAAGGGCTGGCTCACGAGCGCGTTCATGCGGGAGCGGGTGCATCCGATTCTCCATCTGGCGCGGCCGCACGAGGGAATCGACGTCTCGGCGCCCATGGGCGCCGAAATCGACGCGCCCGCCGCGGGCATCGTGACGGACGTCAAGTGGGAAGAGGGGTACGGCAACATGATCACGCTGGACCACGGCTTCGGGTTGGTGACGCGGTTCGCGCACTGCTCGAGGATTATCGCCGCGCGTGGCCAGCGCGTGAAGCGCGGGGAGAAGATTGCCTACGTCGGCTCGACGGGACTCTCGACCGGGCCGCACTTGCACTACGAGGTGTGGGTGAACCACAAACCGGTGGACCCGCTGAAGTACGTGATGCCGGATGCGATCGTGGACTGAGGGTCGGCCTTGGACGAGCGGCGCGAGGGGACGCAAGGTGTTGCGTCCCCTCTCGTGTTTGTGGCTGGGTCTGCTCGGGGTCGGGGGTTGTGGGGGTGCGCGTGCCGGGATCGAGCCGTCGAGTGCGCCGACCGGCGGTAGGGTCATCATGGCCGATGCGATCGCCAAGTCCGGCGCCAAGACGGCGTGGGACGCCGTGCGGTTCACCGTTCCCAATGTGCAGCTGCGAGAGGTCCGCGGGGAGCCCGCCCGGATCCAGCGCCGCGGGCGGGCCAGCCTCTACCAGGACGACCAGGTGCGCGTGATCCTCGATCACGTACCCATCGACGATCTCCGGGTCCTCAGGCAAGTCGCCGCCACCGACATCCTCACGATCGAGATCCTCACGGGTCTCGACGCCACCACCCTGTACGGCGCCGCTTCGACCTCCGGCGTCATCGTGATCACGACGACCACGGGCGGACATCCCTGACACATCGCGGGGGCGCCCCGCAGGCCGCCCCCGTGTCGTCGCTCGTGGCGCGGCGCCCCCTCACGGATTGCGGTCGGTGCAGCCGTGGAAGTTCGGGTTGTTCAGCTCCTCCACCGGAAGCACCATCTGGATTGCGTCGCCGTAGTTCCCGCCCTTGAACCACGCGCCGTTCGGATAAACCGAATTGATCGCGCGGCCGTACCCGCCCACGCGGCCGACCGCTGGGGCCGAGGTCGCTCGCACCAGTCGGCGCATGTCGCCCAGCCGGTGACCAGTCGAAAACATCCAGAATCCCCGTTCCCGAAACAGCAAGTCCACCCGCAACAGTGTCGTGTCAGCCCGCAGGGCGTTCAGCTCGCCGAGCCATGTGGCCGCGTCGCCCTCGCCGAGCGCCACCTCGGCCACGATCAACCGCGCCTCGACGCCGCTTGCGATCGTGACGGAGCTCGTCCGCCCCCAAGCCCCCTGTCGGATGACTTTGGTAGGGAACGCGGTGTCGAAGATACCGTCCGGGCCCGTCTTGGTCGGGATCCGCGGATCGCCGATCTTCGGGGACGACCCGAATGCGGCTGGGAGAATGATCGGATCCTTGACCGAATCCCCTCTTACATAAGGCAGCCCGGTCCCACCCTCCACGTCGCCCATGGTGTAGCGGCGAGAGTTTGCGTTCAACGCCCACAGCTGGTTGTCGTTGACGTTCAAGGAGTGCGTGACGTCGTAGCGAAACGAGCGTGCGATACCCGTTACCGCGGCCCGTGCGCCCGCAGTGTCGCCGCGGTCCAGCATGGCGCGGCCCCGGATCACCTTCGCGAAGTTCGCGACGCGAGCGGAGTCCGCCCCCCGTACGATGCCGAGCGCGGAGTCGGCGTTGGCGATCGCGAGCTTGAACAGAGAGTCGTTCGAAAGCGGGTCACCAAGCACGACCGTCGTGCCCGAGATGCTGCTCAGCGGGACGCCGTTGCAGTAATGCTCGCCCATCAGGACCTGGGTGTATGCGATGAAATCGAACATCCGGGCGATGTCGGCGAGAGCAGTCGGCAGGTACGTGCGCAGCCCATCGATGGCGAGCGCGGCCTGCGTCCGAACCCGGTTCAGGTTGCGGAAGGGCCCGGCGTTGAACGTGTTGTTCGGATCCCAAATTCGCTGATCCATCGTGTTGCGTTGGATGAACGTGTCGCCGGAGCGCCATTCGTCGGTGAGCAGCCCACCGAACATGAACAGGGCATCCGGCCCTTGGGTGCCGCTCACCGCCTGCGCCAGCCGCAACACCGCGCCGTTCGCCAGGCCCTGCGCCGCGGATGCCGAATTCGCCGCCACGATAATGTCGGGATCGGTCACGTTGAGCAGTGTGTCGGTACATGCGAGTCCGGGCAGCGCGAGGAAGCATGCTAGGACGAGGTATTTCGTCATGTCAAAAGTCCCCTTTCGCGGTCGTATATCGGTCACCTGTCCTCCCGACCTCAGAAGCCCACGTTCAAGCGGAACGTCCAATAGGTCGGCGGCGGCGATGTCTGGAAGTTGCTCACAATCCCGGTGGCGCCTTCGAAATAGTTCGCCTCGGGATCGATGCCACTGAATCCGGTGGCCTTCCAGAGGTTACGGACCGCGATCGTGAAGCTCGCGCGGGTGGCCCGGAATGACTGAGCCCATGCCGCGGGCAGCTCGTATGTCGCCGAGGCCTCCCGCAGCCGGACAAACGACGCCTTCTCGATGAAGCCCCACTGGGTGCGCGACGGCGTCTCGCGCAGCGCGACGACGCGCGCCTGCTCCCACAGCGGTGCCTTCGGGCCCACCAAGCCCTCACAGTTCAGCCGCGACTCGCAGCGGATGCGCTCGGTGCCGTTGAGCTGGTAGTAGCCGCTCTTGTGGTCGAACAGCCCCTGGATGCGCAGCCGTTTGTTGAACAGGTCGAAGCCGGGCAGGTAAACGACCTCCCACCGCGGGTTCGCGTAGCCGACAAACACCGCACTGTCGGCCACGGTGATTTCGTTGGCGGTGATGATGCCATTACCGTCCAGGTCCTGGAAGGTGTAGGGCCGCTGCCACCAGCCGTTGATCGGGTAGCCTTGGGTCTGCCGCGTCGTGGTGCCGATGATCGGCGGCAGCCCGCCCATGTCGGCGATGAAGTTGGTGTTGTAGGCGGCGTTGACGGTCAGATCGAAGCCGAAGTTCGGCATGTCGAGCAAGTGCAGATTGGCGAGCGCCTCGACGCCACGATTCACGACCGCGCCAAGGTTCTCGAATCGGTTGATAGGCCCACCCGCGGAGGGAGGCAGCTGGCGGGCGATGAGCGCGTTCGACGTCCGCTTGTTGTAGTACGTGACGTCGAGGTAGGCTCGGCTGTCGAACAACATCACTTCCCCGCCGATCTCGTATTCCCGGGCCCGCTCCGGCTTCAAGGCAGTGTTCCCGACGGCGCTGTAAACCAGCGAAGGGGTGTCGAGCGCGTTCACGCCCGTCGGGACGCTCGCCGTCTGCGGCAGGAAGAAGCGCGCGGCATCGGTCGTGCCAGGCTGGACGCCCGAGGCACCGATCGCGCCGCGCAGTCGCACACTGTTGATCCAGCGCCACTTGGGAAAGAAGGGCTCTTCCGAGATCACGTACGACACGCTCAGCTTCGGATAGAAGACCGTCTTGAAGTCCTTGCCGAAGGCGCTGTTGTCGTCCGCGCGGAGGCCGCCGTTCACGAACAGCCGGTCTTTGTACCCGAATTCCTGCTCCACGAACGCGCCCACGGTCGCGGACACGGTGGTACTCTCCGCTACCGTCGGAATCGCTCCACCGGTGACCGTCGTCGCGCCGCCCGCCAGGTTTTCGGCAAAGGCCACGTTGAGATCGCTCTTGGTCTTGAAGTATTGCGCGCCCACCGTCGTGCGCGACGTCACCGTCGGGCTGAGGGTGAACGATGCCGTCCCGTTCACGTCGAGTGTGTACTGGAAGAAGCTCGTGCGATCGTCCTGCTTGAAGCCGGTCTTTCGGGTGGCAAAATTCACGCACTCGCCACGTACACAGAGATCGGTGTCTAACCGGCTGGCGTAGTCGACGCCGCCGATCGCGCGGAACGCGAGCCAGCCCGTCGGACGCCACCGGCCCGTGCCGCTCCCGATGAATCGGTTGATGTCCTGCCCGATCGCCTCGGAGAACATCTCATCGGGGGTGAAGGCCCTGTAGCCGTACAGCCCGTTGGTCTTGTTCCCCGGGCCGCCCAAGGCGTTGGACAGCAGGCCAGTGGTGTTGTTGTCCGTCGGGAGTACGCGGAGCTTGCTGGTGATGAACGTGGTGGAGCCCTCGAGGTCGATGCGGGGAGTCGGGTTCGCCGCGACGTTGGCTCGGATACTCGTCCGCAACAGGCCGTTGGGCCGCAGTTCGTCGCCCGGCACCCCCGGGATCTGCCGGATCGCGGCGAGCGTGTCCGCTGCGAACTGCGGCATCTTCGTCTGGCCGAGCTCGTCCTCCCAATCCCCCGACACGTAGTACCGCACCGCATCCGACCCGCCCGACACCTGCAGCCCGTATTGCTGCCGATGACCAGTTCCGAGTGGTGTGGTTTGAGGGTCTCGGAACAGATTGAATCGGGTCACGCTGTCCTGCGCGCATGCCCCGGAAGCGACCTGCGTGATGATGCACTGCACTCCGTTGGTGGGCGTCGACGTCGTCGCCGCGGTCGTCCCGGTGCGCCAGCCCCGCACGGCATCGGGATAGTCGTTGTTATCCCTGATGACGCCCTGCTCGGCGTACACGTTCCAGCGTGCTTTGCCTGGTTGGCCGTGCTTGGTCCTGATTACCACGACGCCGTTCGCCGCGTCCGTCCCGTACAATGCGGATGCAGCCGGTCCCTTCACCACCTCGATCGACTCGAAATCCTCGGGGTTCAAATCGTTGATGCGGCTCGGCGGAGCGCAGCCGACGTCGCACACCCCTGATGACCGGTTCTGGCTCGTCACGCGGATGCCGTCAAGGAAATACACCGGCTCATTCGTCAGGGAGAGGCTGTTCGTCCCGCGGATCCGCACACGCGCCGGGGCACCGGTCACGGCGCCCGGCAGCACGTCGACGCCGGCCGCCTTCGCCACTAGGAGGTCGGTCACGTTCGTGATCGGGGCGGTTTCGACAAGCTTGGCGGCATCGATCTGGGCGATCGAGTTGCCGAGTTCTCGTTTCGCCTGAACGCCGGTGGAGGTCACCACGACCTCATCGAGCGAGTACGGCGCCAGCGCGAGCGCCAAGTCGACCACCGCCGCTCCTCCGGCGCTGACGGTGACGGCGCGCGACGCGGCGCCGAACCCGACTGCGCTGGCGCGCAGTGTCACCTGACCTCCGGGCACGCTGGAGAGGGCGTACCGTCCCTCGGCATTCGTCTGTGTGACAAGCGACGTCCCCACGATGGTCACGCGCGCGCCGACGAGTGGTTGACCGTTGGCTTGATCGGTGACACGGCCCGTGATCGTGCCCTGCTGGGCCCGCCCGGCGCGTGTCACAGCACCGACCAGCCCGGCGAGCACCAGCAGCGCGCGCAGCGGAGAACGAACGGCAATGCGCATGTGGATTCCTCCATCGGGGTGGCAAAGCCCTCCGCCCGCAGTGGCAGCGGGTATGGAGGGCTCGGGTTCGCAAGTCAGCGGTTGAAACTAGTGTGTAGCTACCCTGGACCCCTCGCAAGAGGCGTAATGCAAGCGTCTTGTAGGCCGGTGTTGCGTAGACGCAACATACAGGTCGCCCCTTCGCGCACTGCTTACGTTGCTCCCGAGTCCTTCCTTGACAACCAGACCGTGGGGCGGGCACTATGGATTCGTGGTCGCCTTCCGGTGAGACGGACCGCTGCGTACTGGCCGCTGCTCCTCCCGCTTCAGATCGCGGCGCAGGGATGGGGTACACTGACCGGCACCGTAGTGGGCACCGACAGCGGTCCGCTGGCGGACGCGCGAATCCGGGTCGCCGGCGCCGGGCCGGCGGTGGTGTCCGACCAGCGGGGGCGCTTTGTCCTCACTCGTGTCTCCCCCGGCACTCACGTGGTCGAGGTCCGGTTGCTGGGCTACCTCGCGGTCCTGCAACAGGTCAAGGTTGGGCAGGGCGAAACGGTGGCCCTGCACATCGTTCTTACCCTGGCACCCGTACCGCTCGAGGGAGTGGCGGTGGAAGCGGAGGCAGGGCGCCTGCCGGCGATGCGGGGGTTTGAAGGGCGACGGGCCACGGGGAACGGCCACTACTTCAATCGCGCGGAGATCGCGCGGATGCAGCCGCGCGTTTTCACCGATGTGCTGCGTCGCGTCCCCGGCGTTCAGGTCCAGTCTCTCCCCGGACCGTTCGGGCCCAGCGATGTGATCCGCATGGCGCGCACGACGGGCGTCTCGGGGGCGCGTGCTTGTCCGGTGCTGTTCTACGTCAATGGGACGCCCTTCCCGGTGACCGGCGAGATTTCGATCAACCAGTACATCGTCCCCGAGGACGTCGTCGCGGTCGAGGTCTACAGCGGCGCCTCGCAAATCCCGTCCGAGTTCCAATCCAACCTGTTGAACGCGCGCTGCGGCGTCATCGTGATTTGGACCCGCGTCGGCAACGAGACCGACACGTCTCCCTCGCGGCCCTGATCGCGTCGCGGGCGCGCCTCGACTGTCAGTTGGGCGGCGGAGGCGGTGGGTTGGGGGTCTCACCACCGCCAATCGCACCGAACAACCGGGCGGCGAGGAGCGCGGTCGCCGTGACGGCCCCCGCAACGAGCCAGCTCTTCCCGCGGTCCAGCCGCTTCTGGGTCGGGTGGGCGAGCGTCGCTCGCGGGAAGCTGACCCGTTCGCGGTTCCACAAGACCGAGGCGCCGCCACGATACTCGACCCGCACCAACTGCAAATCCCACGACCTGTCGTCGGCGGCCGCGACCACGCCCTCCACCTCCACCGGGCCGGACCCGAGCGCGTTGCTCAGGGCCACGACGCCGGAGTCGGTCACCTGGGCCACGATCCGCGTCCCCGGGGCCGGCACCGGCGTGGTGAGGGGACCCCGCGTGTAGCACGCCGCGAGCAAGAGCAGGAGCCCCACGGCCAGGGCACACGAGACAACCGGCCCGGCCGAAGTCGGACCGGTTGTCGGGTGCCGCCGCACCGTTAGCAATGGTTCGGGTCGTTCCAGTTGCGCACCGGCGAGGACCCCGTCGTACCCGTCGGATACGCCGACGGCAGCGGAATATGCGGGTTCGATGTCCGCTCGCCGGAGCCGTAGGGCATGCGGCCCAACACTTCCGGGGCGGGGGGCTTGCCGAACGGCGTCACCGCTGGAATGCAGGAGCGCTTGTAATCAGACCAGACGTCGATGTTCTGGAACATCGCAATGTACTTCTCCGTCATCACGTCGGTGAACGACACGTTGCCGAGTGCCGGCATGCCCACGGCCGTGCGCACCGCGTCCACGCTCGCGACCGCGCCTACCGAATCACCCGTCATGTACTTCGCTTCGGCCAGGATGAGCTGATTTTCCGCCCAGGTCACGATCGGCTGGCGAAAGGTGAATTGCCGGCGGACCGTCGTGTTGATGACCGACGCGGGACAAGCCGCCGGGAGTGCCGGGCACCCCGGCGCGCGGATGGTCGAGTCGTTCTGATCTGCCCCCACGAATTGTCCCTGGGCGTTGGCATCGAAGTACGCCGCCAGGCGTGGGTCGTTACGCGTCTTGAGGATCTGGACCAGCACGTTCCCCGCAACCAAATCCTGACGCGTCGATAGGAACTCACCCCATATGTTGGCGTCGAAGTCCTGCACGGAGCCGTGGAACATGCGGAAGTCCCCCACGGCCTGGCCATGAATCGCCTGCGTCGCGTTCGTCGGCGCTTCCGAAATGCCGTTCAGTGCCGCCGCGAGGGCTAGGCCATACTCGCTATTGCCGTGTCGCTCCACGAGGTGGAGGTGGAAGCGGGCCTTGAGCGTGTTGGCCGCCCTGATCCACCGCCGGATCTCGGTGGCACGGGGGACCGCCGCGGCGCAGTAGATCAAATCGCCTTGCGCGGGCACGCAGTTCCCGGTCGTGTCACCGGCCAGCGCCGCCTGCAACGCCGTGATCCCCTCATCGAGACGCGTTTCGACCCCGGCATAAATGCTTTCCTGTGAGTCCAGAACGGGCTCGGCGATGTTTGGGTTCACGGCCTCGCTATAGGGTAGATCGCCCCACACGGATGTCGCCGTGCCGATCGCAAGGCCTTCCCAGACTTTGGTCATGCCCAGCAAGAACTGGTCACCGGAGGCCTGCGCCGCGGCTTGAATGGCCCGCATGCTGAGCAAGCCGCCACCAACGTAGAACCCGTTCATCTGGCCGGAGATGTCGCTCTCGGTCACCCGGTACTGCGTGCAGAACGAGAGCTGCTGGTTGTTGCTGCCGATCAATTGCTGTGTATAGACGCCCGCACACCGTGCGAGCTGGCCTTCCAGGCGCGTGGCCATGTTGGCCTGCACGGCGATCAGTTGCTGCAGCGGCGTGCCCGTGGTCGGATTGTTCGGGTTCTCAGTCAACCCCGGGCCCTGCAGAAAGTCACTGCATCCCGCACCGACGAGGGTCAGCGCGAGGACGGCTGCTGCTCTTGTGCACGTGTTCATCGCAGTTCCCTCGCGTTGATCAGTGATAGAATGTGAGCTGGAGCACCCACGCCCGCGCGAGCGGGGCGTTGAACCAGTCGATGCCGCGGTTGGCGTTTTGCGCCCCGCCGAGGTTGATCTCCGGATCGTAGCCGCTGTAATCGGTCCAGAGCTTCAGGTTGCGGCCGGACAGCTTCAGGTCCATTTGCCGCATCCCCGCGATCTTGCTCACCCACGGGTCTCGGAACGAATAGCTGATCGAAACCTCGCGCAGGCGGGTGAAGGTCCCGTCCTCGAGCCGGGTGGTGATGGGGCCGCCCGTGGCACCTAGGCCCGTGAACCAGCTCTCGCCAATCACGACGGCCGTGCCCGCACCCGGCCCGACCACTGGACCATTCAGCACATCACATGTCTTGTTGTAACACACCATGTCCTTGCCGAACGTGCGCGTCTGGCCGCGAATCTCCGTGTCCTTGTGCGTGCCGTACTGATCCATCGACGAGCGCGTCATATTGAGCACATCTCCGCCGTGGCGGTGATCGAGAAACGCGCTCAACTGGAGCCCCTTGTAGTTTGCGGTGAGGGAGATGCCGGCGGTCCAGTCGGGCCACGGGTTCCCGATCGCACGCGTGGTCGGATCAACAATCGGGAATCCATTCGCCCCGACATACAAGGCACCGTCCGGCTTGCCCTGGCAGTAGAAGCCAACGGAGTCATTCCCGATCATGCCGAGCCCCCGACCGCACCGCGCAAAGTCCACGGAGCGCCAGACGCCGACCGGGTAGCCGACCTGCGCGTGCGTCGTCTGTCCAGCGAACGAGGATCCGATCCCAATTTGACAGCGGGGCACCTTCGCCTCGGGACCGCAGTTCTCGGGCGTGGCCATCGGGACATCCCCGGCGAGCTGGCTCGCGGTCGCCCCGAGGCTCGTGACCAGGTTGCGGTTGCGTGCCCAGTTGGCTCCGAGGTCGATCGAGAGGTCCGGGCGCTGGAGCAGGCGGATGTCGCTGCTCAACTCCCAACCTTTGTTGGTCAGCTCGCCCGCGTTGATGTTCATGTTGGTGTAGCCGGTGGTCGGCACGAGATTCACGCTGAACACGACGTCCTTGGACTTGGAGTCGTAGCGCGTCACGGACAAATCGGCGCGGCCCCGGAACAGCCCCAAGTCGACGCCCGCTTCTACCTCGCGCACCCGCTCCGGCTTGATGTCGGGGTTCCCGCGGGTGGGCGAAGGGTACAGCCCGCCAATGCCGTTCAAGTTCGGCGCCTGGAGCGAGCCAGGGTTGAAGTCCGCAAACGACGTGGTCGAGAACACATCCTGGGTGGCGTACAGGGGCGGCTGCTGACCGCTCTCGCCA
>Ga0209378_1003783_pt1 | contig 10123 bp, 8 predicted proteins | sample GraSoiAngelo_156_FD_186170 | JGI IMG/M metagenome (GOLD analysis project Ga0209378, IMG submission 186170) | Grasslands soil microbial communities from the Angelo Coastal Reserve, California, USA - 14_1009_13_40cm (SPAdes) (version 2) | ecosystem: Environmental > Terrestrial > Soil > Grasslands ... | reverse complement strand
CGCGATGCCGCGTCGGCTGCCTGCGCGAGATTATTCAGAAGGGTGAAGAACGCTGGTGATTGGCCGATGAAAAGTCCCATGTCGGTCAGAAAATTGACCACACCCATTGCGATTCCATTGGTCTCGGTAGGACGAATTATCGAGCACACCGGAAGACTCGGGCTGATGAATGGGCACGGTTCCGGCATGATCAGGTTGGTCTGAAAATCCTCTCCGCCAAACGGAGGAGCATTCAGATTTGGAAACGTCGTTGTGTTGTTGTTCACCGGATCAAACGCAGTAACCTGCGGCGCGTTTCCGGCCTTATCCTGCCAGGTTTGGAAATGCATTGTCTCGGTCGGCCCGATGCTGATCAGGATTCGCAACACCTCGACGCTGGTCGCTCGTTGCGCCATCGATGGGTAGAGGCTGTTGCCGCCTTGTTCGATGGTTGCAAAATGGAATCCTGCCGTGTTAGCGATCACCTGAAGGAGGTTCGGGTCGCTTGTGTCAGCGTTGGTTCTCGGAATGGCCGTGTGTTGTCCGTGCGATAAATCTGGGATCGCTTGTGGAAACACGAAGCCGGGATTCAGATCCGGATTCTCCGTGCGGCTGCGGTAGCGAGTCCACCAACTGGTGTCGAGAGTGAGCTTGGTTAAATTTGTAAGCCGTAACTTTCCGCTGGAACCGGTCGCGGTGCTGCCCGGCAAGGTACGAAACTGTTCCAGATCCACCGGCTGCGCGCCCTTCGAAACGAGATAGGCGTTTAGGAAAGTGAAATGGGTCCGCTCATCCTCGGTGTTGTCGTGGATGTACTGATCCATGTCCTCATCGAGTTGCGCCACAGCGTCGTGGTAAGGCTGATTTCCACTGCCGTCTGGTTCTTCACTGTCCTGAATTCCTGCGAGTTCGTTGTACTGAACCCAGAAATCGGTTTCGAGAATTTCCGCTGCGGCGGCGAATCTGAGAAGGGCAGCGTCGCCCTTGTCGAGGTTTGGTTTGCCTTTGGCCTTTCCAGCGGCCATTAGCGCGGCACCGGGAGCGAGTAAGGCTGCGCCTGCCGCCATACGACCAAGAAATGCTCTCCGTCCAAGCACGCGCGAAGGCGACGAGCGGTTACTAATTTGCTTATTGTTGAGATCCATTGTTTTCATGCCCAAGGATCGTCAACGACCGCCGCCAACGCCGTATCGCAAAAGTAACGCGATTGTTACCTTGGCAGTTGGCGGGATTAAGTGTTCGCGTCGCTAATCGTGTAACCGACGTGGCGAACCGTCTGAATCAGGGGAGGTTCGCCGATTTTCTTGCGCAAGCGCCCGATGAAGACTTCCACGAGCTTGGTGTCGTACTCGTGTTCGTGTTCCCAGACGCGCTCGCACAATTCGGTTCGGGTGAAGACGCGCCCGGGCTCCCGCATGAGCACCTTCAATAGAGTCAGCTCGCGCGCAGAGAGTTCGATTTTTCGCTCGCCGCGACGTGCTTCATGATTCACGAGGTCCAGACTGAGATCGCCGACTTGCAGGTTTATTGCTGGCTCTTCTGGATAGCGACGTCCGAGTGCGCGCACGCGTGCCAGTAATTCCTGCATCGCAAATGGTTTCGCTAGGTAATCGTCTGCCCCGAGCTGTAATCCGCTGACGCGATCAGTCACTTGGCCGCGGGCGGTGAGAATCAGGACCCGGCTCGATACATGGCGCGCACGCAAGCGGCGCAGCACTTCAAAGCCGTCGATTCGCGGCAAGCCGATATCGAGCACAATTAAATCGAAAGGTGCGTCTACTGCTTGGCGCAGTGCTTCTTCGCCATCGTGAATCACAACGGGATCGTCCCCGGCCTCGGTTAGGGCCGACGCGATGTGTCGCGCCAAACGGATTTCATCTTCGACAACGAGGACACGCATGGATTATCAGACCTCAATAGCGACAAATCGCACTACCCGGACAGTTTGCCAAAAAGCTTGATTCAGCTTGGGAATTCTGTCCTGAAGATTTGGCGTCTCACTCGCGGACAAAGTAAATGGGGCCAGAGCTGACCGTGGTCCCACGTCGAACTGCGGTTGTCGATCTTAGCTAAGCCCAGTGTCGACAACCGTTGCCTAGCCAAGGAGAAACCGCATGATGTTTCCACCATACGGCTCTTCGAGTTATGCGATGACACGGAGCTCATCCGCGGCACGTTTTAATCCACGGCAACGAACACTACGTTTCTAGGATGCACGCAGTTCTCGCCGATAATAAACGCCGGCCAAAAAATGCCGTCGTCCAAGAAAAACGAGCAACCGTTTATAAACACGACTTCTGAGAAGTTGTTTACAAAGAAGGCGCGGTCGTGGAATCCCAAGTGGAAACGGCGATCGTCTCGATCCCGAAACACGGCCCGATCGAAAGTCCGCCCGTTGGATGTGATCCGAGTGACATTCGTGAACCGGGTCCTATCGTTCACATTGACGCGAACGTTAGTTTTGTTACGAACATTGACGTTTTCTTGGTTTCTCACCCGCTCAGTCATTGCGATGTTTCGTCCGCGCGAGCGGTTAGTCATTGTGGCGTTGCGCGCGCGAATGCGAGCGGTTGCGGACGTATTTCGCATGTGGTTGCGGTCCACCATCGCAGACGAACTTGTCCTGGCGCTTACGTTAGCGCGCTGATGAAAGCGCGTCCCAGCCATGCCGCCGGACATTCTCGCCCCTGTTTTCGCCGACGTAGTCGTCTGAGCGCTAACTGCGCCTTGCTTCGCAGCTTTCGCTTTGGCCGTTGTCGTGTTGTTAGCTTGCTGGCCCCACGCTGTGAGCGCCAGTGCAAGGCTCGCAATGCATATTGAATGTACAACTTTCTTCATATTTCCCTCCTATTTCTGCGTTATAAGATTAGACAATCCTGCGCGAACGGCTATTCGACGGTAATGATCAAAAGGGCGCGGCAAAAGTAACACGATAGTTACTTTCCGCGGACAGCTTGATGATCAGAATCGCACCGTAAATTGTGCGGCGAGCGTGTGATTGTCGTCGTGCGGACCGGTGGTTTCCTGCTGGAAACTGTATTGCAGCTTCAACTGACTGTGCGGCGTGAAACGATAAGTGGCCGCGATATCGATCTTACCGAGATCGTTCCCCCAACGTTTATCATTCTCGATCTTGTCGAAGAGCTGCTGATTCCAGCGCACTGCGCCGAAAATCTGCGGCGTGAATTTATATTTCGCCTCTAAATAATATGCAAAGGTGTCGGCGTCGCCCACCCGCGGCACTTCAAAGCGCGCTTCGCAGAATTCCGCCCACAGTTGCAAATGATGCAATGCGAAGCTGACATCCTGGCCGAGAACGAGCTCGCGATAATCGTCGATGTCGCGGCTGCGCGGCAATGTCCTTTCCGCTTCAGGTCGAAAATACGCGCCGTCGCTCGCTGAGAAACCAAAATTCCACGCCTGATCTGGTCGAAAACCAAGCCGTGCACTGAAGGTCGGATTGCTGAAACCAGTTTCGGTAACAGTCCAAGACTCCGGACGCGAAGAGAGCGAGGAATTTTTCATTTCGGCGGCGTAGTCGAATTGACCTACCCGGCCGGAAACCGAAACGCCGCTCGCGTAACTGGGCCCCCAAATCACCGGATTGAATTCGTATTTCTCGCTCGGGTCAAATCCACGGATGAAATCCCGCGCAGAAGCGGGCGCAGCTTTATCGCTAATAGCGGTGATGTTTTCATAAACCAGCGGCGCGTCTACAAACGGATTTTCCCAAGACAGATGGCGCTGGACGTAATTTCCGACAACGGTGGCGAACTTGCCGATTTGGAAGGAGAACCGGCCATCCTCCCACGGCGTCAGTCGCAGCGCATATTCGTCCAGCCGAACTGCGGCCCCGTGATTGCTCGGGTCGAATCTGCGATCAAGTCGCGATTGTGCGAAGAAATAAACTTGTTTGCCGAGTTGCGTGTCGAGAAAAAGCGTGAGACGCGGATTGAAGAGTTTCTCGATCTTGCTGTCGATCAGTTCCGGCGCTGGTTGCTCGAAATGGTAAACTTCAAGATCGATTGTCCCGCTCAGGCGCGCTCGGATATTGTCTTGGAACGCAGAAAACGTCAGTGCGTTATCGAGCCGGTCGAGAAAATCATCGATTTCGAGCGCTCCGGCATTGCCGACGAAAAGCCAAAGGCTGAGCGCGCGCAGCAGTGGCTTCATGCAGGTTTAACTGCCGCCGTCTGCTGCGGGTTGCGCCGCTGGAAAACGAATTTCAAATTCCGTCCAATCATCGCCCGAATGGACTAGCCTCAGATCGCCGTCGTGGAGCCGCGCGAGTTGGCGCGCCAGGCTCAAACCAAGCCCGTGTCCTGACGCACTTTTTTCCGAACCGCGATGGAACCGTTCGAAAATGTGTTCCTGCTCTGAAGGCGCAATCGGCTCGCCGGTATTACCGACGGTCACGACCACCTCGCCGTTTTTCTCCTGCGCTTCAATTTTAATCCGGCCACCTGTCCGGTTGTATTTTCCTGCGTTTTCCAGGAGATTTTGGACAATGAGTGAGGTGTATCGCCTCTCCCCAACAACGTAGATTTTGGCTGGCAATTTCTTCTCAATTCTCATGTCAACTTGATCGAGAAGCGTAGCGAGATCATCGAGCCATTCCCCGATAAGCTCACTGAGATCCACCGCTTCCGACTTGATCTGTAAATGGCCTGAGTCCATCCGCGAGAGAAGAAGCAAGTCTTCAATGACTCCGGTCAATCGGTGGGTCTGATGAAGGAGGGCCGAGAGTTCCTCGTAAACCGCTGCGTCAAAATCCTCGCGCGAAAGTAAGCTCTCGATGCCCGCCCGAAGAACTGTAACCGGCGTTTTTAACTGATGCGACGCATCCGCCGAATACCTGGTCGATCTTTTCAACTTCTCACTTGTGGAAATGAGAGCGGCCTCTGCCAGTCTGCGCTGGGCGCGATTTTGTTCCGAATCCAACGCCAGTTTTTCCACCGGCTTCGAGAAACGGACAGCGACAAAGTGGCTGGCCACAAAACCGCCCAATAACAGCAATCCACCCGCGCCTCCGATTTGCCAGCGCAGCCGATGTAACTGCGCCACCGCACTGGCCAGCGGATACAGGCAAATTTCGTAGGCGGGCGGAAAAAGCGAACCTGGATTAAGTCGCTTGTAAAACAACAGGTGCGGTGCGCCATTCACACGGACAGTGAAATTATTTTGCACGGAATCCGATCTTGTGAGTGCCCGGGTTATTTCATTACCCAAGGCTCCGAGTTCCGATTGCGAAAGCGACGCCAGGTGCAATCGTCCGTTCACCCAAATCCCGCTCTTAATTCCGGCGTCGTCGCTCTTGGGAACAATCTCTAACGGTTTGAAGCCAACGACGAGGGCGGAAATAATTTCGCCGGTCTCGGTCGAAAAAATCGGAAAGGCAATTATTTCATCTACCCGGTCGCTGCCACCATCGCGATGTGAGAGATAGCCGCTTTGCTGTTTCTCGGGCAGTTGAGCTAATGCCAACTGCGCTTCTACGGCTGTGTTTATCACGCCGACATCTTTCAAATTCGGCGGTGGCAGAACGGCGCCCGTGGCATCCAGGAAACGGTAAAATCGTGCATGAAGCGCGCTGGCTGCTTGCTCTGAAGACGGCTCTTCGCCTTCCATCAGGTCGCGCAATTCATCTTCGGCGCTGGGGTATAGGAGATCGAGAGCGTTATCTTCAAGCGCCGCGTGAATTCGCGGCTTCTCCGACAGCACGCGACAACGTTCGGCCAGGGCAGCGTGACGCAATTCTTCCAGTCCGTGCAGAGAAGAGAGTTGGGCCTGAAAATTCTGCTGCAAATCGCGCTCTGCAGTTGACCCGACAGTGCGCTGGGCCAGATAAAGCCCGAGAGCTGTCATCCCGGAAACGACCAGCATCATCGTCACTGAAAGTTTTGCCCGGAAACTGGTTATAGCTTGCTTGCTAGGCTCGGCCGTGGCGATCATGGGAAATCAACGCGCGCTGTTTCCCCGCTCTTTAGCGTCACCGTTTTCTCCCGCGTTGTCTTACTGTCGATCCACGCCCTGAGCGTGTAGTGCCCAGAAGGCAGTCCGCCCAATCGAAATCGCCCTTCAGGATCCGTCATAACAAAATACGGCGTGTTGAGAACAAGAATGAGCCCGCGCATGTGCTCGTGAATATCACACCGAAGCGTGACCAAGCCCGCTCGGTCAAAAATTTCGGACGGGATCGGACGCTCTTCCGGACGATAACGACCGAGATCGAACCGTTTCGCGGGAGAGTAGGAAAATATACTGTGATAGGTGTCATCGAGGTTTGGGAATTCGACCCTCGTGTTCACTTGCACCGGCAGGAGCGGTGGCACAAATTCCAAATTTTTCTGGGCAACCTGCTTTACAGGTTGTGACTTAGGTTTTGAAAACGAGCCCTCCAGATAAACCACTGCCAGCGGTGGCTGGGTGGAAAGAACGCCGCCGCGTGTAACGATCTCATATCGTTTCACAACAACAGGCGCCGCAGTATGCAATTCCGGCAGCCCGACTCTTCCCTCTACTGCGCCTTGCCCGAGGATCGACATCGGCAGTAGGGCGAAACTCGCGCTGAACGAAACAAGTCCGCGCGAACGCATTGTACGTCACTCTAACAGTCGTTCCGTGCGACCGAAAGTTCGACGCTGCATTGGCCTCTCGGAGATCGACATCCTCGGCGCCTTCATGATAATTGAATTCGTTTTGTGCATTCCAGTTGCGCAGAATTTGTCTACAGTCGTCTGATCTCATGGCACTGGAAATGAAAAAAGAATGTGAAAAGTGCGGCAGCACCCTGACCGCAGATGACGAAGCCTACATTTGTAGCTACGAATGCACCTTCTGTCGTGAGTGCACGGCTTCGATGAATTCGATTTGTCCGAATTGCGGCAATGAGCTGGTACAACGCCCGCGCCGAAAAATCTGAGCTCTGGGATGCGCCTGCGCTCCCCAGACGTTCGTCTCAGCGCTTTTTCTTAATTCGATAAGTCAGAAAACACTCGTCACCTACCACGCGCATGTCGGTCATTATGCAATGGACGCTGGCCGGTAGAAATTCTTTGCTCAACCCCGTCAGCGTTGGTGCGTCCGCGCCGCCGAACAAATAAGGGGCAATCGTGAGATTCAGTTCGTCGACCAAACCAAGCTTGAGCAACGAGCGAAAAAGAATCGGGCCGCCTTCGCATGCGACCCTGCGAACTTTATAATCGCGACGCAAACTCCTCAGCATTTCGGCGAGATCGACATCCTCCGATTCGCTCAGATGCAACTTCGCGACCCCGCGCAGTTGGCTCCGGAATTTTCTCGGCATCCGTTTGGTCGAGAAAATCAGGATCGGTCCCGTTTTCGCGGGATTGGACCGAAAAATCTTCAGCTGACTGTCGATCTTGCCTTCGTTGGAAACGATCACGCGCAACGGCGCTTGAATCTGTCCGCGTTTGAGTCGCGCTGCTTTCAAATCGTCCGGCAGACCGAGTCGAACGTTGTCGCGTTTGAGTGTGCTATGGCCGATCAGGACGGCATCCGCGAGGGCGCGTTGCCGAAACAAGTGCAGCTTATCTTCGCGCGAAGTGAAATCGACCGGCCCGAAATCCCGGGTGGTTATTTTGCCGTCCACGGTCATGGCAAACGTGGCGCTGACGAACGGGCGGGAAATACGAGACCGAATGTTGCGCTTCCGCTGTAGGGGAAGCCGTCGGCTTCCCGATTTTTTGGTTGGGACACTACGAGCGTCCCCTACAACTTTACTGCGGCTCTTGGATTTCATGCTCCATCGTGGCCACTTCGCGTTCCATTTCGCGAATGCCAACACGTTTCGCGATCCCGCTCGGTTTGTAGAAGAAGTAAACGATGCCGCCCGGCGCGCAGCAGACCAGAATCACGAGAAAGCCGAGTGATCCGATCAGTTTGGCTTTCTCGATAGTGACGCCGCAGATGTTGTTAAGCATGACCTGAAGCAACTTTTCGCGCAGGCCGATTCCGGCAAGGCTGATCGGAACCGCGGTGAGTGTGCGCTCAATGGGCATGACCGCGAAAAAGTCGATCGCGGGAACCGGCGCGGGCGGACTCTTGCGCACGTCTTCCGCATGAAGCGCGTAGGCGACGAAAAGAAAAGTGGCGAAAGTCGCAACATGCGCGACCAACGAGGCGCCGAATGCAAAGAACGTCGCGATCCAATGCCGCGCGTAAAGATGATAGGCGGCCGCGATCTCGATCAGTTTATCTTTGCCGGGGAATTTATGGGGCAGGAGATGGAAGAGATTAAATCCGCTGATGATAAAACTCGCGACCAGACCCGAAATCGAAACTCCAAGCAGAATGCCCAGAGCGACGAGCAGCTGATGCGGAGTAAAACCGGATTCAACTGTAACCGGAGTTCGCCAGAGCAAATCGAAACGAAGTGTTACAAGCGTGACCGTGATCGTGACCAGCGCGACGAGTCCGATCAAACGATCGAAAACGACGGCGAGCAAGGCGCCCGCTTTGTGGTCCGGCGTTTCTTTGAGCAGGAGATAGCTCTTAATAATATCGCCGCCGGTGCCGCCGGGGAGAAATTGATTGTAAAACATCCCGATCAAAAACAAGCCGATGAGACGTGGGACATTGAGTCGAATCTTTTGCACGCGAAGGAGAATTTGCCAACGGATAGCCGCAGCGATCTCGACAATGACATAGGCGGCGATGGCAGCTGCAACCCAGCGATAGTCGGCTTCTTGCAAAGCCTTGCCCATTTTATGGCGCTGCTCTGGATCATGAAAAACCCAGATCAGGAGCGCGATCGTGACCGCAAGCTGCAATGCCGTGACAAAAACTTTCTTCATCCGCCGAAGCGCTCTTTCCAAATTTTAACCGAGCGCTGAATTTCGTCGGTGGTTTTTCGCGGACTCATTTCCCAAACCCAGGCGCAGTCTTTCGGCAAAAGCGGCACCAGTTTCGCAAGATCGACATCCCCACTGAACGGCGGCTCATGGTCCTGCGCCGGCCAAATGCAATCCTGGACGTGACAGCCAAAGGTGCGCGAACCGATTTGACGAAGCCACTCCGCATGATCGAGAAGGGCGAGGTTCTCTTTGATCTGAATGTGACCGAAATCGTGCCAATAACCGACCTGCGGCGAGTTGAGTTCGTCGAGTAACGCGGGCAGTTCGCGTTCGCTCGGAATTTCTTCGTAGCCGCGGCGGCCTTCGATCCCCAGTTTTACTTTTTTCGATACGGCGTACTCAACGATCCGACGCAAACAATCCTTCACTCGATCGAGATGTGCCGCCGAAGCCGCTTCGCGTTTTTCTACGGCGCGGATTTTTTCCCGAACGTATTTGCGAGAAAGGAGTTCGCCTTTTCGAGCAAGTTTGATCAACGAGCCCGTCACCGGTTTCATTCTTATTTCCCCGAGATGCATGACGATAAAGGGTGCGCCCAGTCGCTCGGCGAAATCGATAGTCTGAAAGGTTTGTTTCACCGCGCGGTCGCGTTCTTTTCCGTAGGCGGACGAAAACTGGTAGCAATCGGGTGAAGCGCCTAATACTTCTACCGGTAACGGACAAAAATTGTGCAAACTGCTGAACTTCACTTTGCCGTCTTCATACATTTTTTGAATTCCGGGCATGAGCGAGATGCGAATGCCGTGACCGAGCTCGACGCGATCGAAGCCAAGATCGACAATTTCGCGCAACATTTCGGCGCCGTCGGTGTGCCGGCCTGAATTCCAACAGGTCGAAAACGCGATCACGTCAAATAGTCGCGGCGATCGGAGGCGGCGTTTCGCCAGCTTGCGATTCACTTAGTGCCGGTTCGCAACATTGTTTCCGAACCCGGGCCAACACCAACAACGTGATCGCGCCGTAACAGATCGCAGCAATCACGAGCGCGGTTGGCATTCCGATTAAGTCAGACAAACTCGTTACGCCCAATCCGGCGAGGGGCATCAGCCCGACGAAACTCAACATGAACACAGCCGACACGCGTCCGCGCAGATAATCGGGCGCACGTTCCTGCACGATCGTGCTGCAAAGTCCGAAGTTCGTCGCCAGACCCAGCGAATTAACAATGAGGAGCGCCATCGCCACATAAAAACTCGGGGCGCGCGAAAGACCAGTGACCGCAAGTGTGACCGCAGTCGCGCAGATCATCATCAAAGGAATGCGTTTTT
>Ga0209378_1003782_pt1 | contig 10124 bp, 8 predicted proteins | sample GraSoiAngelo_156_FD_186170 | JGI IMG/M metagenome (GOLD analysis project Ga0209378, IMG submission 186170) | Grasslands soil microbial communities from the Angelo Coastal Reserve, California, USA - 14_1009_13_40cm (SPAdes) (version 2) | ecosystem: Environmental > Terrestrial > Soil > Grasslands ... | reverse complement strand
AAGACCATGTTCGTTTCCACCCTCGACAGATCGATGTCGACGCCAGGCAGCCCGCTCAAACCTTCGGCGAGGCGGCGCGCGTTGTCATGGTCCTCGGCGAGGCGCGCGACCATTTCATCCAGCGCGACCAGGCCGGCCGCGGCCACCACTCCGGCCTGGCGCATCCCGCCGCCCACCATCTTGCGCATGCGCCGCGCGCGCTCGATGAACTCCCTCGACCCCGCCAGCATGGAACCGACCGGCGCGCTGAGCCCCTTCGACAGACAGAACATCACGGAATCGACGGGATCGGTGAGCTGGCGGACGTCGATCCGCTGCGCCACAGCGGCATTGAAGACACGGGCGCCGTCCAGATGTACCGGAAAGCCGGCTTCGTGGGCGACCTCGCTCAGGGCGGCGGTCTGCACGGGGCTGAGGCAGGTTCCGCCTTTGCGATTGTGGGTGTTCTCGAGGCAGAGAAGCCCGGTTACCGGCTCGTGGATATCGGGCTGGCGGACCGCGCGGCGTACCTGCTCGGGCTGAAGGCGCCCGTCCCGGGTGTCCAGCGGTCGGAGTTGCAGGCCGCCGACGCGGGACGCGCCCGCCACCTCATTCTGAAAGATATGGCTGTCGATCTCGAGGATGACCTCCTGTCCGGGCTGGGTGTGGCTGAGCAGGGCGCAGAGGTTACCCATGGTGCCGCTCGGAACAAAGAGCGAGGCATCCTTGCCGACCATCTCCGCGGCCCGCCGCTGCAGGCGATGGATCGTCGGGTCTTCATCCCAGACGTCGTCGCCCACTTTCGCCGCGGCCATCGCCGCGCGCATCGATTCCGTCGGAAGCGTGAAGGTGTCGCTGCGCAACTCTACGGTCCGTGCCATCCTGCCCCTATTTTCCCAGCTGGGCATAGATCAGCGGCCGCGGGGTAACCACCTCGGTGATGGCGAGGTCGGTCTGGCGTTGGATCTCGACCTGGACGCGGGTCTGCAGGCTGCTGGCTGACAGGTCGGCGGCCGGCCCGAGCTGCTCCGGGTCGCCGATGACCAGCAGGCTCAGCGGGGAGCTCACCGCATGCCCATTGATGAGCAGGCTGTTGCCACGGCTCTGGACCGGGGTACTGCTGATGATCCGCTGCCCGTTCAGCGCGATCGCCTCGGCCCCCGCGTTGCGCAGGTTGTTGAGCGCATCCTGCAACTCGAAGTCCATGATCGTGCCCTGGATCCGGATGTGCAACCCGGGTCCGTGGACGGGCACCTCGCCGTTGACCTCGCGCAAGGTGGTGAGCTCCTTCTGGATCGCCTTCGCGTCTGTGCCGCCGGCCGTCAGCGCGTCGCGGATCTGTGCCTCTTGCTGAGAGAGGGCAACGCCCTGTTGGAGCAACTGGTTGTTGGCGCGGTTCAGGTCGTTGATCAGCAGCGCCACACTCGTATCGTCTTGTGCTGCCAGGGTGCGGGCCACCGCCGCCTGAGAGCGCAGCTGCACGACGATGAGGAAGCCCAGCGCGATGGCGATTACGCTGACGACGATCAGCCGCTGGGTCCGGGCGGTTGCTTCAGCCGAGCGGCTGCGCATACTTCACCAGGAAGGTGGTATCGAAGGCCGGCAGGCTAAGTTGAGGGCTCCGCAACCAACTGAAGCCCAGCCGGTAGATCCGGCTGCGGCTCTTGAGCTCGGCGAGCTGGTCGGGATTTCCGATGCCACCGGACAGACTGGACGGGTCGCCCAAGGCGGTGACGGTATACGGGCCACTGAGGCGGCTGGCGTTGTTGACCAGGATGTTGACCCCGGCGTAATGGAAGGCGGTATTCGGCACGATGCGCTGGCCGTTGACCGCGATCGCCTCCGCTCCGCTCGCCCACAGGACGTTGACGATGTCCTGCAGGTCCTGGTAGTGAATCGTCCAGCCCAGGGAACGGTCGCCCGGGTCGTTGGGGTCGCTGCCGTCGTGCAGCAGGATGGTCAGGCCGGCGCCGTGTAGCGCGGTCAGCCCGGCGATCAGCTTCTCATCATCGAGCTGGGCCTTCACCTGCTGAAAGGCACTCGAGCGGCGAGCGCTCTCATCCTCGCCGGCTTTGACCCCGGCCTGGAGTCCCTGGATCCGGGCCTTGAGCGCCCGGTTCTGGTCCTCGAGCTGCGTGACACTCTGGCGCAACGCCTCGTCTCGGGCCAGCCGGTTGGAGGGGGGCAGCGGCTGGCTTCGGAACTGGGTTGCCGCGAGGCTGGTGACGAGGAATGTCGCAAGCGAAACGCTTGCCAGGACAGTCATCCGCGGCGTCACGGTGCCGTGTAGTGTAATGGGTGCCCGAGCGCCCAGTTGGCCGGCGGCCGGCATCAAACAGGCAGGAGGAACAATGGCTCAGAAGATCCAGGCGGTGCCGCGCACCGGTTTCGCGCAGGTCGCGCCGGAGCAGGCGAATCCGTGGCTGATGGCCCAGCGTCAATTCGATATCGCGGCCGAGGTGCTCGGCCTGGATCCGAACATGCAGCGGGTGCTCCGCGAGTGTAAGCGCGAGCTGACGGTGACCTTCCCCGTTCTGATGGACGACCGTACCGTGCAGATGTTCACCGGTTATCGCGTCCATCACAACATCGATCGCGGCCCCGCCAAGGGCGGGATCCGGTACCACCCGGGTGTGACTCGCGAGGAAGTCAAAGCGCTGGCCATGTGGATGACGTGGAAGTGCGCCGTCGTCGGTATTCCCTACGGTGGCGCCAAGGGTGGCGTCGTCGTCGACCCCAAGAATCTCAGCCGCAACGAGCTCGAGAATCTCACCCGCCGCTACACGAGCGAGATCAGCATCGTGATCGGACCGGATCGTGACATCCCGGCTCCGGACGTCAACACCAACGCCCAGATCATGGCCTGGATGATGGACACGATCAGCATGCAGGCCGGCCATTCCGTGCCGGCGGTCGTGACCGGCAAGCCGCTGGGTATCGGCGGCTCCGAGGGTCGCCCGGAGGCGACCGGTCGAGGTTGCATGCTCACCACGCTGGCGGCGCTGAGGCACCTGGGGATCCGCCCCGAAGATGCGACGGTCGCCGTCCAGGGCGTCGGCAACGTGGGTTACACCACCGCCAAGTTGCTGGCCCAAGCCGGCTGCAAGGTGATCGCAGTCAGCGACTCGAACGGGGCCTGCTTTAACGAGGACGGTATCGAGCTCGACGAGGTCGTGCGCGAGAAAGAGCTCACCGGCCGGCTCCGCCAGAAGATCTGCAAGTTCATCAGCAACGAGGAATTGCTCGAGCTGCCCGTCACCGTGCTGGTTCCCGCAGCGCTCGAGAACCAGATCCACGCCGGTAACGCGCACCGGATCAAGGCGACGGTGATTTGCGAAGGGGCCAACGGGCCGACCACGCCGGAAGCCGACGAGATCCTCCACAAGAAAGGTGTCTTCGTGATCCCCGACATCCTCGCCAATGCCGGCGGCGTCACGGTGTCCTACTTTGAGTGGGTGCAGGACCTGCAGGAGTTCTTCTGGGATGAGCACGACATCAACGAGCGGCTGGAGCGGATCATGCTGCGGGCGTTCGACAACGTGCTGAAAGTCAGCCTGGAGAAGAAGGTGATGATGCGGACGGCGGCCTACGTGCTGGCCGTCGACAAGGTCGCCCAGGCAACCACGATCCGCGGCATCTATCCCTGATCGGTCGCCAGCTGGACGACACGGCCGCCCGTGATGCGCACCAGGTCCTGGGGCGCGATCGGAAACACGTGCCGCGGTGTGCCGGCGGCGGCCCAGACAACGTCGTACTGCAGTAAGTCGCGGTCGACGAAGGTCGGGATGGGCGCGGGGAACCCGGTGGGTGGCACACCGCCGATCGAGTAGCCGGTGGCGCGGCGCACGGCATCGGCGTCGGCCTTGCCGATCTCAAGACCGGTAAGAGCCCCGAGCCGGGAGGGATCGAGCCGGTTCGCACCCGAGACCAGTGCCAGGATGGGCACGCCGCCGCCAAGGAAGACGAGCGATTTCACGATCTGGCCGACGCTGGTGCCGACCGCATCCGCGGCCTCTTGCGCTGTCCGTGTCGAGGACGGGAACTCTTCGATGCGCGTCGCGACGCCGGCGGCAGAGAGAGCCGCTTGAACGCGCTGCGGCGCCGAAGGCCGATGATCCGTGCTCAAAGCCATCCGCTATAATCCCCCAAAACCACCCCGTATCGAGGTACACGCACACCCTTTGAGCTCGACACGGTTTCGCAGGCGACGTCGATGAGTGTGCGTGCGCCCGCAAAGCCCTCGGCCTTCGAGGCCGGCGAAACTGTTGAGCTGGGCCGCTTCAAGCGGGCCCGCCGCGCCTACGGCTTCGACGAAGTCGCCCTCGTTCCAGGCCGGGTCACGATCAACCCCCAGGAAGTCGACAGCAGCTTTCAGCTGGGCGCGCTTCGGCTCGCTGTTCCCATCCTGGCGGCGGCGATGGATGGTGTCGTGGACGTCCGCTTCGCGGTCGAGATGGGCCGGCTCGGTGGCATGGCGGTGCTCAACCTCGATGGCCTCCAGACCCGCTACGCAGACCCAACGAGCGTGCTGCAGGAGATCGCCGAGGCGCCGCGCGAGCACATCAACGCCCTGCTGCAGAAGGTCTACCAGGCGCCGGTCCGCGAACAGCTCATCGGTGAGCGGATCACCGCGGTCAAACGGGCCCAGGTTCCGGTGGGCGTCTCGAGCGTACCGGCGCACGCCAGCCGCCGGGCGGCGCTGGTCCAGGAGGCGGGAGCCGATTGCCTCGTCGTCCAGGGTACGGTGCTGACGGCACGGCACATTTCACGCTCCTACGAGCAGCTCTCCTTCGAGAAGCTCTGCGCTGGGTTGTCGATTCCGGTCGTCGCCGGCAACTGCGTCGACTACGAAACGGCATTGGAGCTGATGCAAACCGGCATCGCCGGCATCCTGGTCGGGGTCGGTCCGGGTGCCGCATGCACGACTCGGGGTGTGCTCGGTGTCGGCGTCCCGCAGGTGACCGCGACCAGTGATGTCGCCGCCGCGCGCGAAACCTGGCTGCACGAGAGTGGCCGCCGCGTCCAGGTCATCACCGACGGCGGCATGCGAGTAGGGGGTGACATCGCCAAGGCGTTCGCCTCGGGCGCCGATGCGGTCATGGTCGGCTCCATCTTCGCCGGCACCACGGACGCGGCGGGTGGCGGCTACCACTGGGGGATGGCGACGCCTGACCCCAACCTTCCGCGCGGAACGCGCATCAAGGTCGGCCGCCGCGGAACTTTGCGCGAAGTCCTGCTGGGACCGGCACGCGTCGACGACGGGACTCAGAACCTGGTCGGGGCCCTGCGCTCGGCGATGGGCGTATGCGGCGCCCGCGACCTGCGCGAGTTCCAGCAGACGGAGCTGGTGATCGCCCCGGCGATCCAGAACGAGGGCAAGCTCTTTCAGCAAGCCCAGCAAGTGGGCATGGGGACATAGCGGTCGCCCGAACCTCGAAAGCCCTCACCCTACCCTCCGGCGGGGGAGGGAAGCAGTTGACCGCGGAGGGCACGATCGCCGCGCAGGACCTGGTGCTGGTCCTCGATTTCGGATCGCAGTACAGCCAGTTGATCGCGCGCCGGGTTCGCGAGGCCGGCGTCTACTGCGAGTTGATCGCGGGGACCACGCCGTGGGCGACGATCCGCGACCGGGCGCCGAAGGCGCTCATCCTCTCGGGAGGACCGTCCAGCGTCTACGAGGAGGCCGCCCCACGCTGCGACCCGGCGGCGCTCGATGCCGGCGTCCCGGTGTTGGGCATCTGCTATGGCATGCAGCTGCTCGCCTACCAGCTCGGCGGCAAGGTCGCCCCTGCCGGTAAACGCGAATACGGACCTGCCAGTGTGCGGATCGAGGAGCGGGCCCGGCTCTTCGATGATCTACCGACGGAGCTGCCGGTCTGGATGAGTCACGGCGACACCATCCTGGAAGCGCCCCCGGGGTTTCGCCGCCTGGCGGAATCCGAGAACTCGACCATCGCGGCGATGGCGGACGAGTCCGGGCGGTTTGGCATCGCCTTCCATCCCGAGGTCATCCACACGCCCCAGGGGCGCGAGATCCTGCGCAACTTCCTTTACCAGGTGGCCGGCTGCCGCGGCAGCTGGAAGCCGGCGGCCTTCATCGAGCAGGCGACGCGCGCGATTCGCGATCAGGTTGGCAGCCGGCGAGTGCTGTGCGCCCTTTCCGGGGGCGTCGACTCTGCCGTCTGCGCCACCCTCGTGCATCGCGCGATCCCCGGCCAGTTGACCTGCCTGATCGTCGACAACGGACTGCTGCGTCGCGACGAGCGGCGGCGCGTCGAAGACGTCATGCAGCGTCACCTCGGCATCGACCTCAGGGCGGTCGACGCCGGCGACGCGTTCCTCGAGGCGCTCCGGGGGATCGTGGATCCGGAGGAGAAGCGCCGGCGAATCGGCGCCACCTTTATCGATGTCTTCGAACGCGAGGCGGCCTCACTGTCCGGTGTCGACTTCCTGGCACAGGGAACGCTCTATCCCGACGTGATCGAGAGCACCAGTCACGACACCCACAATGCCCACCGGATCAAGACCCACCACAACGTGGGTGGCCTGCCTGCGGATCTGCGTTTCAAACTGGTCGAGCCGCTGCGCTACCTGTTCAAGGATGAGGTTCGCGCCATCGGCTCGGAGCTCGGACTGCCGGACGACATGGTGCATCGCCAACCGTTTCCGGGTCCGGGACTGGCCGTGCGCATCATCGGCGACGTGACCCGCGAGCGCCTGGAGACGCTCCGCGCTGCGGATTGGATCGTGGTCGATGAGATCAAGGCCGCCGGCCTCTACCGCTCACTCTGGCAGTCGTTCGCCATCCTGACACCGCTGCAGAGCGTGGGGGTAATGGGCGACTACCGCACCTACGGCAACGTCGTCGCGGTCCGGGCGGTGCAGAGCGAAGACGGGATGACGGCCGACTGGGCGCGCCTGCCCTACGAGGTCCTGGCGAAGATCTCCCGCCGGATCGTCAATGAAGTGGCCGGTGTCAACCGCGTCGTCTACGACATCTCATCGAAGCCGCCCTCGACCATCGAGTGGGAATGAACGTCCTGATCGTCGGCGGTGGTGCGCGCGAGCACGCCCTCACCTGGAAAGCCCTGCAAAGCCCGTTGACCGACGCGGTCTATTGCGCTCCCGGCAACGCGGCCACGGCGGCGATCGCCGTGAACACCGGCTTCGAGGCCACCGACGTCGATGCGATCGTGCGTTTCGTCTCGGAGCGCGACGTGGGCCTGACGGTGATCGGTCAGGAGGCCGCGGTCGCCGCCGGACTCGCCGATCGCCTCACGGCAATTGACCGCCTGGTCTTCGGGCCGTCGGCCGCGGCCGGCCGGATCGAAAGCAGCAAGGCGTTTGCCAAGTCGGTGATGGCGCGCGCCGGGGTCGCCACCCCCGCGTACCAGGTTTTCGACGACCCGGGCCGCGCCAAGGATTTCGTCCGTGGGGAGCGCCGCGCGTTCGTCGTCAAGGCGGATGGGCTCGCCCAGGGAAAGGGGACGCTGGTGCCGCGCGATGCGCAGGACACGCTGGAATGCATCGATACCCTGATGCTGCGCAAGACGGTGGGCGCGGCGGCCGACCGGATTGTTCTTGAGGAGAAGATCGACGGGCGGGAGGTTTCGCTGATGGCGCTGGTCGATGGGGATCGCATCGTACCGCTTCCCCCGGCCTGCGATTACAAGCGAGCGCTCGACGGCGACAAGGGCCCGAACACCGGCGGCATGGGCGGATACTCGCCGGTCCGCTCCTTTGGCCCGGGCGAGGTCGATCGCGCCGTTGCTGATGTTCTGCTCCCCGTCGTGCAAACCCTGCGCCAGGACGGGACGCCCTATCGGGGCTGCCTCTACGCCGGCCTGATGGTCTCACCGTCTGGCATCCAGGCGCTCGAGTTCAATGCCCGCTTCGGCGATCCGGAGGCCCAGGTCGTTCTGCCCCGACTGGAGGACGACCTGATTCCGCTGCTCGAGGCGGCCGCCCGCGGCGCGCTTGGCGAGGCCAGACCATCGTGGTCAACCCGATCGAGCGTCGGGGTCGTGCTCGCTTCGCGCGGATATCCGGGGACGTATCAGACCGGCTTTCTCATCGAGGGCCTCGGCACGATCGAGCGCGACGTCTTTGCTTTCCATGCCGGCACCAGCGCCGGACCGAGTGGGTATGAGACGGCCGGGGGGCGCGTGCTGACACTCGTCGCGCTCGGCGACTCGATGGGCGAGGCACGCGACCGCGCCTACCGCAACATCAATCGCATCCGGTTCGAGGGCATGGCCTTTCGGCACGACCTGGCGCTGCGGGAAATCGAGTCGGCGGTTCTCCAATGAACGACGCTCCGGTGGTCGGGATCGTCATGGGCAGCGAGTCAGATCGTCCGACGATGCAGCGCTGCTGCGAAGTACTCGACAGCTACGGCATCAGCTACGAAGTCGTGGTCCGCTCGGCGCACCGTGACCCCGAGGGTTGCCGTCAGTGGGCGACGCAGGCCGAAGGCCGCGGACTCAAGGTCCTGATCGCCGCCGCCGGTGGCGCGGCGCATCTTCCCGGCGTGGTGGCGGCCTGGAGCCTGCTGCCGGTGATCGGCGTGCCGATTTCGGCTGGCGCCCTGGGCGGGCTCGACGCGCTCCTCTCGATGGCGCAAATGCCGGCTGGTATCCCGGTGGCGACGGTCGCCATCGGTGAGGCCGGCGCGAGAAACGCGGCGCACCTGGCGACCGGCATCCTGGCGCTCAACGACGCGGTCGCGCGCGAGAAGCTGATCAAGCGCCGAGAGGAGAACCGGGCGAAAAAACCGGTCTGAAAACCGGGCATACAATAGCGGCGATGCCCAAGGTGTTGATCACCGAGACTGTGCTGCGCGACGCGCAGCAGAGTTTGGTGCAGGGACGGCTCAAGCTGCAGCACGTGCTGCCGATCGCCAAAACTCTCGACGATATCGGCTACCACGCCCTCGATGCCTGGGGTGGTTGGACGTTCGCGGCCCAGGTGCGGGCCCTGAAGGAAGATCCGTGGCAGCGCTTGCGCGCGATGCGAGCCGCCATCGTGAAGACGCCGTTGCAGATGTTGATCCGCGGACAGACGCTGCTCGGGCAGTCCCATCAGCCGGATGACGTGGTGCGCGCCTTCATCGAGCAGGCGGTCGAAGACGGCATTCGCGTGATCAAGATGTTCGACCCGCTGAACGACCTGCGAAACCTCGAGGTACCGGTCGAGGTTGCCCGCAAGGCCGGAGCCCGGGTGATCGGCGCCCTCGTCTACAGCCCGAGTCCGGTCGCGGATGAGTCGCGCGTGGTCAAGTCCGCCAGCCGCCTGAAGGCCATGGGGGTGGACTGGATCGGGATCGAGGACGTCGCCGGCATCCTGGCTCCGGTCGACGCTCGCGGCCTGGTGACCGCGATCACGAGCGCGACCAGGTTGCCGGTCACCATTCACTCCCACTCCACGACGGCGCTGGCGCCGATCTCGTACTTTGCCGCCATCGAAGCCGGGGCGACCGGCATCGATACCGCGCTCTCCGCGCTGGCCTGGGGCGCCTCGCAACCCGCCACCGAGACGATGGTCGCCAGCCTTCGCGACGGACCGTACGACACCGGTCTCGACCTCAATGTGATCGGCCAGGCGAGCCGGTACTTCGATGAGATTCACGATGAGTATCTCGAGTTCCAGGACCCGATCGCCTTCCGCAACGATGTCCTCGTCTTGCAACACCAGCTACCGGCGCCGGTGCTGGCGGTCCTCATCCGCAACCTCCGAGAACGCAATGCCATCGACCGCTACGACCGATTGCTGCAAGAACTCCTCCTGGTCCGCCAGGAGATGGGTTATCCGCCGATGGCGGCGCCGATCAATCGGATCGCGGCCAACCAGGCGCTGGCCAATACGCTGAGCGACAAGCGGTACCAGCACATCGAGCAGCCCTTCCGCGACTATGTCAAGGGGCTGTTCGGCGAGCCGCCCGGCCCCATCGACCCGGAGGTCCGCAAACGCGCGCTGGGCTCATCGAATGCGATCACGCTTCGACCGGCCGACCTGCTGCAGCCGGGGATCGACCGCGCGCGGCGGGAGATGCGCAAGCAAGGGCTGAACCCGTCCGGCGTGGACCAGGTGCTCACCTACATCCTGTTCCCGGAAGACGCGCCCAACATTCTTCGCCCCGCCGGGCA
>Ga0209378_1003781_pt1 | contig 10125 bp, 10 predicted proteins | sample GraSoiAngelo_156_FD_186170 | JGI IMG/M metagenome (GOLD analysis project Ga0209378, IMG submission 186170) | Grasslands soil microbial communities from the Angelo Coastal Reserve, California, USA - 14_1009_13_40cm (SPAdes) (version 2) | ecosystem: Environmental > Terrestrial > Soil > Grasslands ... | reverse complement strand
TCACGGCATCGACAAAGCCGATAACGGGTCGGTTGAAGCGGCCAGTTGAGGCGGACGCAGAGTCCTTGCAAGAATTGCTTTGAACTGGCAGTAAAATCGTTTCGCGCCCGGGGCGGCGCCGGTGGCCAATTTCTGCCGGAAGGAGTCAGAATCTCATGATTGACAATACTGCCGCTGGGCCGGTTCAAACGTACAGAGAAGCGACCCGGAATGTTGAAGGATCGAAGTTGTCGTCGTGGGGCAGGGTCTGTGGCCGGTCTGGGAACCCCGTCAAAAAGATGCGATCACCGAGGAAATTCACATAGCCCTTGAATATGTACTCCAGCCAATATCGGTCTTCCGGACCATACTTCAGATGGCGGTGGAGCCGTTCCTCCAGTCCTGCTGTGGAGGGCGCGACTTGCTGTCGGCGGAAGTAGTCCGTCCAGTCCTGTTCGGTCGTCCCGAGCAGCATATAGGGCGTGGTTATGGAAACATGGTAGCCGTCAACACCATTCAGCGGCGGTGCCACGCGGGTCAGCATGAGCGCGGCATGCGAATTGTTGTAGCCGCTTGGAATGACCGCCACAACTTCTCTGCCTGTTATCAACTCCCGAAGACCATAACGGCCCTTGTCCCTGGAGCGCGCTTCAAAGATGCCGATCCTGGAGTTGCAAAGATTCCGGAGAGCTTCTACTTGCACGTAATGAAACTTCATTAGATCTGACACGCCGAGAAGCCATTCGCCAATTGTTTCCCGATCCGCTCCAAACCGGACGTCGTAGAGGAGCCAGTGCATGTAAAAACTTACCGTAATCGGACTCATTGGAGGGTATCCAGCCTGGTAATCGTCCTGGACCTGTTCTATAAAGGCGCACACGCGGCGGTCCAGGAACGGGAGGTCCACCAAATCCTCCATGAAGAGACCAGCGAGATTCGTTGTGTTCGCATAGAGGGCGTGCAGCGGATCTATTCCCTCACGAATAAGTTGGCCCAGAGACTTGATGGTTTCCGCGCGTTCTTTGCCGCGGCGGAACGCTTCGAAACTGGCCGTTTTCTGACGAAGAGCCCGTTCCAATTCCCGCCTTATTTTTCGTGCGATTCGTCCCATCGTTTTCCTTGTCCTGCTGCTGAACGGCGTCTGGCGCCTCCGTGCGCGTTGCTCCCGGGGGGCCGCGGCGGATCACTCATGCGCGATGGTGGCCATAGGTGCCGATTCTTCCATGGCGTTATCGCGATTATGGACAAAGCCCGGCAGACCGTATTCCCCGAAGGGAGCCGCTATAATGAAATGAAAGCCATAGGGACCCAGCTTGCGCGTTAGCTGATTCATGACTCGATTGACGTCATCGTACGGGCCCGCAACGTAAAATGGCTTCCCGTCCTCGCCGCCGTATTCGATCACGTCCGGACAGCTTGCCGGGTCAATGGCGCCGAAGATTCGTCGAGCGGCGTGGTAGGCCGGATCTGGATTGAAACCGAATTGCGCGGCATAGGCCCGAGCCCCTTCGATCAACTTAACGGCGAACGCGGCGTCGCAGCAAATCTGACGGGTTCTTTGGCCGTATACAATCCTGTCCTCATACTCCGCTAAAGAGATATCGGGATGGGCGAAGGCGGACTTGATTCCCAGGCAACCCAGGTCCACGCAAAACGCGGCGAAGGCCACGCGGCCATCCGGATGATTCCGCGCGATGGAAATGGAGGCCATGCGCTGCTCCCGCCAGTTGTCGTTGATAAGACATTCGCGGAATGGAAGCTGGGCGGCGTGCCGGATCACATGAGCAGCAAAACCGCGCAATGATCCGCCGGAATGTTTCCGGTTTGTCTTCTTGCGATGCCGGCTCTTCGGCATAACAGTCCCTCCTGAGTTGCTGATGATATGAGCCAGCGGGCCGAATCTGGTCCACCTTGTCCACCTTGACAGTTACTCCCATAAGCAGGATGCTACGCCCATGCCGGAACCTCGCTACGTCTGGGTTCGCACGTCATTTTCGCGCAAAAACACGCTCAAACCTTGGGAGAGGACAGAAGCGAAGGCCGCACTGGATGCTTTTGTGGCCGAGCATTACCGGCCGCAACTCAAGGAGCCGCCGAAGAATTCAGAATTCAACTATGCCGTGGATTTGACGACACGTTGGCATGGACCTTACCTCTACATTCGCGCCAAGTATGCCTGTCCGTCGCCGCTGGCGGTGACGCCGTTCTTTGAACGCGACTTCGTCCGCCTTGGAGTTGTCTTCGCCAATAAGTGGAACCTCTGGGCCCGGCGTTATAACGATGAGTGGCTGTGTCTGGAGGAAGACCTGACCCTTCAACAATGCTTCCAGCGGATGCGTACCGACGCTTGGTTTGAATTCTGATTCGCGCCGCTTCTGAGCGCAATAGGTATGACCTTTCCTTTTGCCGAGTCCTTGGATCCATCGAATTCAGACTGCGCTACGTCTCTACGCAAATCCGCAAGCAGACCCGAAAACTGAAATTTGAGGTCGAACTCCGGAGCATAAGGGCTTCAAGCCGGATTAGGTAAGAGTTGGAAATGAGGCGGCTTTGAATTGCGTTCCACACCAGGGGCACCGTTCTAACGCGTGTAATTAAACGTGGGAGTTGCCGCATCGCGGAGCGGCGCCAGGATTGTAGCCGAGGGTGAGCGACCGCAGCGAGCGTTTACCCCGGTCTATGCAGCAGCGACGCGCCTGTGGCCACTTATGATGGTTCTAATGACGGCCAGAAGACATCCTTTTTAAACGATGCGCCAGGGCTATATCGTTTTTGGTATATTGAGACATGGGATGGACGGTCGAGACCCTGAATGAAACCGTTGACGCAGAGGTCGAGGCCTTGCCGGAGGACATGCGGGCAAGGCTTGCCCGCATCGCAAAGCTCATCGAGGAAAAGGATCTGGAGCGTGTGGGCGAGCCGCACGTGAAGCACATTGAAGGTCGTCTATGGGAAATGCGACTGAAGGGCCGTAGCGGAATAGCGCGCGCACTCTATGTGACGGCCGTGGGCCGCCGGGTGGTGATTGTGCGGGTCTTCGTGAAGAAAACGGAGAAGACCCCACGGCGTGAGATAGAGCTGGCCCTAACGCGCGCGAAATCGGTTCAATGATGGGAGGTGTAGCAATGGCGCGCATCACGGATCTGCACAAGAAATGGATGAAAGAGCCAAAGTACCGGAAGGCGTATGAGGCCCTCGAAGAAGAATTCGCCCTCGCATCGGCCGTGATCGACGCGCGCAACCGCGCGGGTCTCACGCAACAAGCGCTGGCCCGGAAGATGGGGACCACTCAGCCTGTCGTCGCGCGGCTCGAAAGCGGGCGGACGCGTCCTTCAATGCGCACGCTGGAGCGTCTGGCCAAAGCTACCGGGTCACGTCTGCTCATCCGTTTTGAGCCTCGAGAGCGGAAGAGAGCAGCGGGATGAACGGAAACGGTCGCTGCATCAAGGTGTGCACTCATTGGCGGCTTGACTTCGAGAAGCATCGGGAACCGTCGTCCACATGCTCGCGAGAATACTTCTACAGGCCGTGGATCGTGGCCTCGGGCCTCGGCATGCTACCACGATAGCTTCTGCCTTCTACCCCTCTGATCTCGGCCGCGGGCAGATCGCTCACATTCCTGGAAGGCGAAGCGTATGCTCATCTGGAATCCGCGGCGCTCGTGAGTTGTTTCGATGCTGCAGCCTTTCCCGAGATTTGTTGAGACAAAATCGATGACACCAGCGCATGAAAGCGGTCCCGCCGCAGCTTGAGTCGAAATGGGCCGGCTCGACGGATGACGTCGCGCATGACGGGGTCCGCGCGGCGAAGATGTTCGAGGGCTTGCCCGATCTTTTCCTTATCCATAGACGCTTCGCGGACCGCCGCTACAGTATAATTCTGCGTTTTATGCCTGCTCAATTGGACAGATCCAAAGATCAATTCCGTCGTTTGCTGGTGCTGATCGCTGTTGCGACCGTCGATATGATCGGCGGGGCAATGGTTTTTCCTCTCATTCCGTTCTACGCTCTGAAACTGCACGCATCGGCGACGACGATTGGAATGATCATCGCGTCATTCTTCATAGCTCAACTGGTTGCCGCTCCGGTATGGGGCCGTGTTTCCGATCATTATGGACGCCGGCCCGCGCTGCTCATCGGACTTAGCGCATCCGCGGCGGCCTACTTTGTCTTCGGGTTCGCGAATGCGGTTTGGCTGTTATTCGTCTGCCGGCTCGTGCAAGGCCTTGGCGGCGGGACCACGGGCGTGCTTCAGGCGTACGTGGGCGACACGGTGCCCCCTGAAGATCGTGCGCGCTCCCTCGGCTGGCTTTCGGCTGGGACGAATGTGGGTACGATGCTGGGCCCAGTGATCGGGTCTTTCGCCACTTATTGGGGCCACCAGTGGCCGGGCATTCTGGCGGCATCACTGTGTGTTGCGAACGCCCTGTTTGCGTGGCAATGGCTTCCGGAATCGAAGCAACCGCAGGCGCATGCGCCCGGCCGCAAACCGGTATGGCATGGAGTCTGGATGGTGCTCCGCAATCCAGCGGGCAATGTACAGCGCCTGACTTTGATTTACGCCGTGGCAATGCTGGCTTTTTCTTGCTTGACCTCGGTGCTGGCGCTTTATCTGAGCGCCGAGTTTGGAATCACGGAGAAAACGATTGGCTACGTATTCCTCTACGTCGGAATTTTTTCCGTCTTGATGCGATCTGCGCTGATCGGCCCCATCGTCGACCGGATTGGTGAGCCCTGGTCGATACGCGCTGGAGCGGCAACGCTCATTTTGGGTTTACTCGCGTATCCGCTGGCGCCCAATCTCTGGTCCCTGGCCTTCATCGTGCCGCTCGTTCCGATTGGAACCTCACTGCTGTTCCCTGCAACCACGGCGCTCATGTCTCATCATTCGCCTCGATCGGAGTTGGGAACCACGATGGGAATTGCCCAGACCTTTGCGGGCATTTCTCGCGTCGTGGCGCCATTGGTTTCCACAACGCTTTTCCAGAGGATCAGCCATGGCATGCCTTTTTACTTTGCAGCAACGTTCGTCGGAGTGGTAAGCCTGCTGGCTTTTCAGGTGGAGCGCCAACCGGCTCCAGAGCCTGTTCGTGTGATAGACTGAGCAGCTGAGGTGAAACCGTGCCATTGCCAAATTTTGTCTTCCATAACGGCCGAATCGTTCCTTATTCCGAGGTGAAATTCGGCGTGCTCACACACGCTTTGAATTACGGAACCGCCGTATTTGGCGGCCTCCGCGCTTACTGGAACGAGGATGAGAAGCAGCTCTTCGTTTTCAGACCCCGTGATCACTTTCGCCGGTTCCTTCAGTCCGCGAAGCTGCTTTGTATGGAACCGCAGACAAACGGCGACAATTTGCTGAAGGGGCTGGTCGAGCTGATTCGCACCGAGGGACACGAGGAAGATCTCTACATTCGCCCGTTGGCATTCTATTCGGACGAAATCATCGGCGTTCGCCTTCACGACCTTACAGCGGAAGTTTCGATTGTGGTCATGCCATTCGGCGCCTACAACAAGAACGAAGAGAATATGCACGTGACGGTTTCCTCCTGGCGCCGCGTCGACGATAACAGTCTTCCGGCGCGCGGCAAGATCGCGGGCGCATATGTCAACTCGGCTTTCGTCAAGACCGACGCCGTACGGGCCGGCTTTGACGAAGCGATCGTTCTGAATGCCGACGGCCACATTTCGGAAGGATCGGCGGCGAATTTCTTCATGCTCCGCAACGGCGTTCTGGCGACGCCTCCCATCACGGCGAACGTACTGGAAGGAATTACGCGGCGTACGGTCATGCGGCTCGTCCGCGATGAGTTCAAGATAGAAGTGCAGGAGAGGGAAATCGACCGGACCGAATTGTATCTCGCCGATGAGGCCTTCTATTGCGGCACCGGCGCGCAGATCAGCGCGATCACAGCCGTCGATCATCGACCGATCGGGACGGGAAAGTTGGGCGACGTTACATCTCGTCTCCGCAAAATCTATTTTGACGTGGTTCGCGGGAAGGTTGCCAAATATCGCGACTGGTGCCATCCCGTATACGAAGTGAACCAAAAACGTACATCGAAAGAACGCACACACGTCACCGTCGAGTGAATTTCGAAATCCGAAAAGCAACTGAGGCCGACACTCCTCTCATTGCCTGGTTCATCCGGCAACTGGCCGAATACGAGCGGCTGCTCGAGGAAACCACCATGACCGAAGAGACTCTGCGCGAAAGTCTCTTCGGCCCGCGATCATCGACGGAAGTATTGCTCGGTTATTACGAGGAGAGGCCCGTCGCGTTCGCCGTATTTTTTCACAATTTCTCCACGTTTGTGGGCAAGCGTGGCCTGTATTTGGAAGATCTGTTCGTCATTCCCGAAATGCGAGGCAAAGGTTTTGGGCGTGCGTTGCTGGTGCATTTGTCCAAGATCGCGCGCGAGCGCAACTGCGGCCGCTTCGAATGGGCGGTTCTGGATTGGAACGAGCCGGCGATTGAGTTCTACAAGAGACTTGGTGCTGTCGCCATGAGCGACTGGACGATATTTCGGATGACAGGCGAGGCGCTCGACCGCTTGGCTAAAGAGCGGAGCGGCCCGTGAAACGAGCCACTTTCTTCCTGGCGCTGATCCTGGTACTGCCGGTGTTAACGAAGACGGCGGCTGTCAGTTCTGCGGCTTTGCCGCCAAACGCACCGAAGTTAATCCTCGTTTTGGCGCTGGATCAAATGCGATATGACTATATTCCCCGCTTCAACGCCCTCTATAAAGGCGGGTTGCGGCGGCTGATCGATAAAGGCGCCGTTTTTACTAACGCGAATTACAGGCACGCCGTGACGGAGACTGGCCCAGGACATTCCGTCATCCTGTCGGGACGCCATCCGAGTCATTCGGGAATCGTTGGCAATGACTGGTGGGATCCGCTGCTCCGGGCTCTGGTCAACGTGGTTGATGATCCTGTCCAGCCGCCCGTTGGCGGCACGGGCCGCAGCGCTTCGCCGGTGAATTTCATCGGAAGTACTGTGGGTGATCTGTTGAAGCTGAACAGCCCGACATCACACGTCGTTGCGACATCATTCAAGGATCGTGCCGCCATATTGCTGGCAGGTCACCGCGGTGATGCGGCGTATTGGTTTGAATCCGATGGCAGCTTCGTTACAAGCACCTACTACATGTCCAAGGCACCGGAGTGGCTGAGCAAATGGAACATGGAACGCGTTGGCGACGCATACGCCGGAAGGAAATGGAATCGCCTGCTTGCCGACGAGACGATTTACGAGAAATATGCGGGCCGTGATGATCAGGCCGGCGAAGCCGAAGACGACCTTGTGTTTCCGCATACGTTACAAGGCAGGCCGCCTTCGGCTGAGTATTACGCGGCTCTGCGCAATTTTCCATTTGCCGATGAAGTACTGCTGGCATTCTCGATTGAAGCGATAAAAGCGCATCATCTGGGACGCGGCGAGACAACGGATATCCTCGCCATCGGATTTTCGGCGACCGATATGATTGGTCATCGATACGGTCCCGACAGTCAGGAAGTCCTGGATCAGCTTCTACGGCTCGATCAGACTTTGGACCAACTGTTCCAGTACATCGATCGAAACATCGGTCTGGCAAACACGCTTGTTGTCGCGACCGCGGATCATGGAGTGACGCCGCTGGTCGAGGCATTAAAAGCGAAAGGTATCGATGCACGCCGTGGAACGCGGGCCGAAGTCGATGCCGCCTTGCGCCAGGCATTCGCAAAGAAATATCCAGGGGTGGATAGTCTCGCTGCCGACCTCACGATTGCCGGTGAATTCCGGCTCTATCTGGACGAGGACGTGATTCGCAAATACAAACTGCAGTCGACCGATGTCGAAGAGACGGCTGCAAAAGCCATGATGTCGACCGGCCTGTTTGAACTGGCGTATACCAAATCCGATTTACTCGGCCAGAAGACGGACAAAGACAACGATCCCTATCTTCAGTGGTTCCGCAACTCGTTCTTCGCTCCCCGAAGCCCGAATGTGACGCTTATGCCCAAGCGCAATGTCAGCTTTAGGATCACGGGCACCGGGCACGGCACCGCCTACGATTACGACCGTCACGTTCCAATCATCTTCATGGGCCCCGGAATCAAGCCCGGCTCGTATCCGAGCGAATGCGGCCCCGAGGACATCGCTCCTACCCTGGCTAAGATCCTCGGTTTTGATTACCCAAAGGAATTTGATTCCCGGTTATTGCTGGAGATGCTGAATTAAGCGCACGAGATCTTCTCGCTTCACGCGTGTATGGGTTTCCGGCGCTTGAGTGTCGGCAAATTGCGAATGCTCTTGCCCGACTTTTGCTCCGCAATGCGGAGGTCATACAGGCTCTGTAAGTTCAACCAGAACTCGGGAGTCGTACCGAAGAAGTGAGCCAGTCGCAAAGCGGTATCGCCTGTAATGGAGCGATGACCATTGAGTATTGCGGTAATGCGGTTCGTCGGCACTTTGAGTTGGCGAGCCAATTCCGCAGCACTCATGTTCAACGCCTCGAGTTCTTCGGCAAGATGCTCTCCCGGATGGATTGCTGTAAGCGCCATTGCGGTCCTCTGTTAGTGATAATCAACGATCTCGACGTTCTGTGGGCCCTGAGACTTGTCAGGCCGTTCGAAACAGATCCGCCACTGATCGTTGATGCGGATGCTGTATTGGCCTCTTCTGTCGCAACGGTCTGAAGTAGAATTTTCTGAAAACGGACTTGGAACGAGAACCCTCCGGACCCATCATTGCATCAGATGGATGATAGAACGCAAACAGATCAGCAAGAGAACCGATTCCTTCTGCGTCCGTATCAAAGCGAGGCGCTGAACGCAGTCCGCGACGCATACAAGGCGGATAAACGCCGGGTGATCGTGTCGTTGCCCACGGGCACCGGAAAAACGGTAGTGTTCGCTCATTTCCCACGAGTTCTGAAGATGAAGAAACGCCTGCTGGTGCTGGCGCATCGGGAAGAACTGCTCCTGCAAGCGCGGGACAAGTTTCGATCCATCGACCCAGAATTGAAAGCCGAGATTGAACAAGCCCGCGCGCGTGCCGCCGCCGATGCGAAGGTCGTCATTGCCTCTGTGCCGACATTGGCCCGCAATGGCGCTCGCCTCGCACGGCTTCATCCGGATGAGTTTTCCATCGTTGTCGTCGATGAAGCACACCACGCCGTAGCACCCAGCTACCGGCGCATCTTCGACCACTTCGGCCTGTTCGAACCGGGCGTTTCCCGTTACCTGATCGGCTTCACGGCCACACCCCGCCGTGGCGATAAACAGGGGCTCGGAGAAGTGTTTGAAGAGGTGTGCTACGCGCGTGATATGCGCGAGATGATCGCGTGCCGTTACCTTTGTCCAATTACAGGCTGGCGCATAGATACCGATTTATCGCTCGATAATGTGAAGGTTAGGCATGGTGATTTCGTCGAAAGCCAGCTCGCGCGCGTGGTGAACACGCCGTTGCGGAACACGCTGCTGGTGAAAGCTTACAGAGATTTTGCTGCAGGAAGGCGCGCCATCATCTTCTGCGTCGATGTGGCCCACGCCCAGGACGTGCATCGTGCGTTTGACGAAGCCGGCATTCGAGCGGCGCCGGTTTGGGGAGAACTCTCAAGAGACGAACGCCGCAACGTCCTGGCGGAATTTTCTGCCGGAAAAATCGACGTTGTTACCAACTGTAATTTGCTGACTGAGGGCTTCGATGAACCACGCGTCGATTGCGTGATCATGGCGCGGCCGACACGATCAAAGCTGCTCTATGCGCAAATGATCGGCCGAGGCACGCGGCTGCACCCAGACAAGAGAGATCTAATGGTGATCGATGTTGGCGACAACTCTAGGACTCACCAGTTACCGGGCTTGCATAGCTTGTTCAACCTGCCCATCAACATGAATCTGAGCGGCGGGAATGCGCTGGAAATTGAACGAGAGATCGAGCGCCTGAATCGGACTCAGCCGTGGATCGATACGTCACGCATCCACACATTGGAAGATCTGAAGCTCGCCGCCGAACGTATCGAGTTTTTCAATTTCGATGCGCCCGGGGAATTGCGGCCGTACACTCAGAATACGTGGCACGGCGTGCCCGGCGGATACTGCCTTAGCCTTCCCGATGGTGAATGGATTTCAATCGAACCCAATCTGCTGGATACGTGGG
>Ga0209378_1003771_pt1 | contig 10144 bp, 8 predicted proteins | sample GraSoiAngelo_156_FD_186170 | JGI IMG/M metagenome (GOLD analysis project Ga0209378, IMG submission 186170) | Grasslands soil microbial communities from the Angelo Coastal Reserve, California, USA - 14_1009_13_40cm (SPAdes) (version 2) | ecosystem: Environmental > Terrestrial > Soil > Grasslands ... | reverse complement strand
CACTGAGACCATGCCTGCGCCTTCTACCAGGCGGTTGAGCTTCGGTCGAGAAAAGGGTTGCGTGACCCAAATCAACAGCAGCGGGGCCACTATTAAAGCCCCCAGCATGTCCCCCAGCCACCAGGTTGACCAAATCGCCGGATACTGCTCCCACCGGGCCTCGCGCCACAGACACAAGGTGGTGGCGCCAAAGGTCGCGCTGACGGCCGTGCTCACCATGCCCGCCAGCAGGACGAATTTGAAAATGTCATATGCCCGATCGAAGGCCTTTACGCCATGGACGTAACGGTTCACCAGCCAGGCTCCCAAAAGGGCTTCCAACGTGTTGCCCGCGGCAATGCCAAGATCGGCCACCGGAGTTCCAGTCGTAGTGAAGTTGACCAGAAATGCACCCAGGAAAATTCCGGGCCACAGCCGGTAGCCCCACAAGAGCAGAGCGGCTAGCGCAATGCCGGCCGGGGGCCAGACGGGCGAAACGCTCGCGTTGAAGAAGGCCAGCAACAAACCCAATTTGCCCGCACAAAAATAAATAGCCGCGAGGGCCAAAACACCGGCCAGTCTCTTCAAATGTGGTTTCATCTCTGAGAACCCATTGGAGGAAGCGCCCCGCTCTCGCGCTTGGCCCGGAGAGTTCGGATGAAGCAGTATCCAAGGCGCGAACGCGGCCGCGAGCCACCGCCGCACCCAATGACGGGTGCGCACCATCATGTTAGTGATTGGTTCTGGAAATCAGCTGCCATTCATTCTTCTGGAGCGAGCTTCCTCGGAAAACTCGTAGAGATTAAGAAGACAATCCGGGCAGATTCCATGCTTGCAGGTTGCGTCTGTATGCTGCTGGATATAGACTTCGACTCGTTTCCAATACCCCTCATCGTCGCGTATCTTGTGACACCGCGAGCAGATCGGCAGCAGACCCCTGAGCGTCCTCACCCGGGCTATAGAAGCTTCGAGTTCTTCCAAGATTCTGGTTCGCTCCTGCAAGATTCTGGTTCGTTCCTGATCCAGTTCGTGCTTATGCAGCGCGATTTCGATGGTGACCCGTAGCGCGCTGTCTTCGAACGGCTTCAACACGTAGCCATAAGGGCCGGCGGCGTTGGCTTTTTGAAGGATGGCATCGTCGGAGTGTGCCGTCACAAATACGACCGGAATATCGAGGATTCGGTTGATTTGCTGGGCTGCCTCGATGCCGGAGATGCCACGCCCAAGGTTGATATCCATAAGCACCAGGTCCGGGAGATGCGCGGCAGTTTGCTCAAGGGCATCCGTTCCCGAGAAGGCCGTGCCCACCACACTATGGCCCAACATTTGCAGCCTTTGTTCGAGGTGAAGGGCCACCAGTGCTTCATCTTCGACTACAAGAATCTTCGCCTCTTTCATAAGTACCTTAACGCTCCACGAACGGCGAAAAACATGCCCCTTGCGCGGACACGGGAACACACCTCACACCGGGCAGGCTCTGTGCCCAAGTGGCAACTGTCCAATGGCTGTTGTTGGATGTGCGATGAACATGTTTCACTGACCTAATGACCAATTGACCCAATATTAAATAGCTCACAACAACCATCGGACAGATGACATTGGGGGCCAGGGACCGGCCGGTATTATGTGTGTCTAATCGTCAGCCCAAACGACGGAGACCCGTCCTCGCCCTGGTTTCACACGATCTGGTGATGCGTTCTTTTTGTCCTGGCTTTCGTTGATCGTCCGGCTGTCCGGGCCCTAGATCTAGTGGTGGTCTCGGCGCACGGCATTTTTCATTTTCTCCGACTACGGCTTGATCTCGACCGCAGGCCTTGGCCCGATACAGAGCGGCGTCCGCGTTTCGCAATAGCACCTCTGCAGTGGAACCGTGATTGGGGAACACCACCACTCCTAACGATAAGGTTGGCGGCCCCAGGACTTGGCGATCGTGCTCGATATTCATGTGTCTGATTTCAGCCCGCAGTCGCTCTGCGGCCTGTTGCACACTGTCTAGTGAAGCATCCGAGAGGATGATCAAGAACTCGTCACCGCCATAGCGGCAAACAACATCCTCACCACGAAACTGGTTTGCGAGTAGGGACCCCAATTTGCGAAGTATCCTATCGCCGGCGGCGTGACCGAACTGATCGTTGAAGCGCTTGAAATGATCCACGTCCAGCATGATCAGCCCAAGAGGCGTGCCGTGACGCCTGGCGCGGTGTAGTTGCTGACTCAAAGACACTTCCATGTAGCGCCGGTTGTACAAGCCGGTAAGCGAATCCCGTAGGGCACGGCTGTGCAAAGTCTGCATCAACGCCGCGTCGGCCCGCTTTCTCTCGGTGATTTTCTTGTGCTTGTAGAGCGCCATCTCGATGGCCACGCGCAACTCTGCCTCGTCGAACGGCTTTAAACAGTAGCCGTAAGGCTCGCTGATCTGGGCTTGTTGGAGAGTGCTGCTGTCGGAGTGAGCCGTGAGGTAGATAACGGGGATGTTAAAGCGCCTCTGAATTTCTTCGGCCGCCTCGATACCGCTCATCGTTCCGGCAAGTTTGATGTCCATGAGTACCAGGTCCGGTCGCTTTGAGGCGGCCTGGTCTATCGCTTCTTCTCCCGTCGAGGCCATGGCCGTCACGTCATAGTGCAGGGCTATGAGCGTTTTACAAATATCCAGAGCGACGACGCTTTCATCTTCCACCACCAGGATCTGTTTATTCACCATTCCATGGCTCCGTGTGTGCAAGGTGTAGCCGGACAACACGCCACCCAAGCGAGGAGCGTTCTTATTAAATGATGGAGGACATATACCACATCAATCGGGCCGAGCCTGAATGTCGGGTCAGGAAAATCCCGATAGGGCCTGGAGGGGTCCGGTTCGCTACCGGTCCGCCTGCTCAAGCCATAGGATGGCCCGGCGGGCCAGCTCGCGGGAATTCTTGATGTTGAGCTTCGTCTTGATGTGGGAGCAGTGTGTCTGAACAGTCTTCACACTCAACTGGAGGCGTTCGGCAATCTCTCGCAGGCTCGATCCCCGCCCGATCCATCGGAATACTTCGAGTTCACGATCGCTGAACTGCTCCACAGGAGACTTCAGCGGAGGCGGGGAACCATAGGCAAGGCTTGACAGAACCCGTGCCGACTCTTTTTCACTCAGGTAAACCTCTCCACCCAGGATTCGTCTCACGGCGATTAATAGGTTCTCAGGAGCCTCTGCTTTCATGATGTAGCCCCGGGCGCCGGCACGCAGAGCGCGTTGGGCGTAAAGGGATTCGTCATGCATGGACAGAATCAGCACAGGAAGACTTGGATGTTTTGGACGGATCTGCTTCAGAAGGTCCAGGCCATCGGTCCCCTTCAGAGAAAGGTCCGTGATTACCAAATCGGGCTCAGTCCGGTCCACACCGCTAACGGCTAGAACGGCGTCTTCGGCCCATCCACACACTTCCATGTCGGCTTGGCTTTCAATCAGCTGCGCCAGTCCCCCGCGGGTAATGGGGTGATCTTCGACTAAGAAGATCTTGGCCTTAGTCATGATTGAATGGAAAGAAGCAAGTCATAACGGTGCCTCCGCCGGGGTCTGCCGAAACTCTAAGCGAGCCACCAATCGCTGCGGCCCGATGCCGCATGATATCCAGCCCGCTGCCCCGCCCTGAAGCGCTGGAAATTCCTCGTCCATTGTCTTTGATGGTGAGACAGCCGGTGGCGTCGGCGGCTTGCAAGCAGATGTCGATTCGTTGCGGGCTGGCGTGCTTGACGGCGTTGTTTACCGCTTCCTGAGCGATTCGGAACAAATGGTTGGCCGTGCCGGGATCCGATATCCGCACCGACGAGGCATCTAGAAACTCGCATTCAATCTGAAATTGAGATGTGATTTGATCCGCCAGGGATTTCAGCGCCTGTACCAGTCCGTCCGCCTGAGCGGGCACCGGCAATAAGCCCCTGGCGAGCTCGCGCGCCGTTTCAAGCGCCTCTCCAAGCAGTTTGCTGATGGTCTTGGCCTCGTCGGACTCCTGCTGTGATTTGCCGGCCAGCTTCTGCTCGAGCGTCTTGCACAAGAAAGCCACACCGGTCAGCATCTGGCCCAGACCATCATGCAAATCCTGGCCAATGCGCCGGCGTTCGGCTTCGCTGACTTCGGCGATGATTTCTTCGACCCGCTGGCGCTCTCGAAGTTCGACCATGCGCCGATGTTCGGTGATGTCCCGCAAGACCATCACTTGACCGGCCGCCTCAGTTCTGTCGGTAGAAATGTTGGCGAGGCTGCCAACAATCGGAACCTCGCGGCCAGTCCCGTCAACCAAAACCGCCTCTCCGTTCCAAGCCTGGTCGACGGCGAGCGGTTGTCGCGATGCCGGGTCGACCAACTTCAAGAAACTGGCCACCGGCTTGCCAATCGCTTCGCCGGCCGCAACACCTGCCAGTGCCGCGGCCGCGCCATTCATAAAGTCGACGACACCCCTTGCGTCGGTTGAAATCACGGCTTCCCCGATGGCCTTAAGCGTTGTTGCAAAACGCTGCTCGCTCCGCCGGAGTTGGGCGTCGATGCGGTGCTTGTGAAGCGCGATTTCGATCGCGACGCGCAGATCATTTTGATCAAACGGCTTCAGGACGAAACCATAGGGCTGGGTGGCCTGGGCCTGGCGGAGCGTCGATTCGTCCGAATGTGCGGTCACGAAAACAACCGGAATGTCCAGCCGCTGGCGGATCTGGCCGGCCGCTTCAATCCCGCTCATCGGTCCCGCGAGCCAGATGTCCATCAATATGACATCCGGTTGCTCCGCTTCGGCCCACCTTATGGCCTCACCGCCCGTCGACGCCAGAGCAACCACGTCATGATCCAGGCGCCGCAACATGTCGTGCAGGAACAGCGAGGTCACCGCATCGTCTTCAACTACAAGAATCCGGTAACCCTTTCCAGAACGGTCTTCTGACTTCTCCACTTCTTTCCCTTCGAAGCCTCCGAACCGCCGCATGGTACCAGTACAGACTCGTCCTCGCAAACCTGGAAATCAATAGACGGTCACCCGTTCCCAGCATTCAGGTAAATGAGCGCGGCTGCGCCGGCGGCCGCAAGCGCGCGCCACGGACGGCGGCCGTAACCACACGTGAGCCAAAGCAGCGTGTATGGAGAGCAGTAGCGGCGGAGGAAGTACAGGCGGTCATGCGGGCCGCGGCGCTGTTTCCGGCGAACCTCCATTTCGCTGTAAAAGAGATCGCCGAGATCGCCGGTGGTTCCGGCCTGCCGCAAATTTGCGCGAATGTCGCGATACAGCTCGGCGAGCTTTTGCGGATCGGGCTTCTCCTTCTGGATTTCGTCGTACACCACCGCCCGTTGGCTCGATTTGAACAAACCACGCCGGGGCCATCGGGGATTTTCCAGCGACATGTCACCGAGCTTCGTTCCCATCAGCGTAATTTTCTCGAAGCTGATGTTTTGGAATCGCACGCTCTCCGGCCGCTCGAGAATCACCGATTCGAACCGGATTTCCGGCGCAAGTCCTTCCGAGCCCTTCGACGGTGAAAAAATGAACGAATCGGCCAGCCGCGCTTCTTTGAAATCGACAAACTGCAAAAAGATCACGCCTTCGAAATTAGCGGGGCCGGTGAAATGAGCCGCGCTGAAGTTGACCGGATGTGTGAAGCGGCAATCGCTGAAATCAGCAAGCTTTGCGAAGCGCGCTTCCTGAAACAGGGTTTTGCATTCGACACTGGCATTATTGAACAGCGCATTGCCCCGGAACCCGGCTCTTTGGAAATCGGCGAACGGAATGAAACGGACTCTGCGGAAATCCGCGTCTGTTTCGAAGTCAACATCTTCGAAATGCGCCGATCCCCGGAAGCATGCACTTTGGAAACTCACACCGGCTTTGAAGCGGCTCTTATTGAACAAACCCCAGGCATGAAAAGTGGCTTGCGAAAAATCGGTTTCGGCCGCGAATTCCGATTCGGAAAAATGCGCATCATGCTGGAAGTGGGCGCGGGCGAAATTGATTTTGGCGGCAAATCGAATCTTGTTGAACAACAAAGGTTCGGTGAAAGTCGCGCCCGAAAAATCCACGTCGCCCAAGAATTGCGCGCCCGTGAAATCGCTGGGAGCTTCGAATTTGACTCGGCTGAAGTTTGTTTTGCCATGGAACTGCGCATTTCGAAAGGTCAGCTTGTTTTGAAACAGGGCGCCCTCGAAATCAGCATCCTGAAAAACCTTGCCCTCGAAATTCGTGACAGACGGAGAAGGGGCGGCGCTGCTCATATTTTTAGCGTCGGGCCCACCGTTTATTGATGGCTGCGCCCTGTCGGGCTTGCGTTCGCAGCCGCTCACGCCGGATCGCTTCGGTACGCCGCTTCTATTTATGCTGCGCCCTATCGGGCTTGCGCTTCGCGGCGGCTTTATTACTACCGGCCGGTCCCCCCACGCTGATTTTTGTATGTTAGCATTCAGAGCTCGAAAATCCGTGCGGCGTGCGCTATCGCAGTATAGAGTATGCCGTACACGGTTCGTTGATTTCTAAAGAGAGGTGCATCGTGTCGAAGGCCCTCCGAATTGGATGGATCACGTCGTGCGCCATCGTGGCATTTCTTGCTGCATGCATAGTGCCGCTCGCCCAAGGACCCGCTGACAATCCGTACCGTCCCGTCAGGGGACTGGCCGATGGCGGCGGGCCGAGCGTCCCCGGAGGTGAATGGGCGAGGCTTCCGGGAGGAAGAGAGATGGGACCTCCGGCATCTGTGCACATCGATGCCGACGGTGAGAGCATCTGGGCGTTTATTCGATGCGATGAGACCAGCCCCGTGCCTGTCGCCCGAGGCGGCCGTTTCGGCGTCGACTGCATGTACCCGGACGGCAAACTCAAGTCTCACGACACGATTTACAAGTTCGACCCGAAGGGGAATGTCGTGAAGAGCTTCGGCGCTCAGATGTTCATCTGGCCTCATGGAATGCATGTCGACCGGGAAGGCAATGTGTGGGTGACCGATGCAGCGGCCGAAGAGTCCGTGACGGTTGCAGCCAAAGCCGGCGTGAAGGCGGGGCACATTGTCCGCAAATTCAGTCCCGATGGAAAGGTCCTGATGACTCTCGGCGAACCCGGAGTTCCTGGCAGTGATGAATACCACTTCAGATCCCCGGCGGGCGTCGTGACCGCTCCGAACGGAGACATCTTTGTCGCGGATGGCCACGGGTCGAACAACCGCGTCGTGAAGTACTCCAAGGACGGAAAGTTCATCAAGGCCTGGGGAAAGACCGGATACGCGCCCGGTGAATTCCGGACAGCGCACTGCATCAATATGGACAAAAGAGGCCGAGTGTTTGTATGCGACCGGTCCAACGCTCGAATTCAGATCTTCGATCAGGACGGGAAGTACATCGCCACCTGGCATCAGTTCGGGATGCCGAGCGGCATTGCTTTCTCCGTCAACGATGAAGACCTGATCTACGTCTTCGACTCGGAGTCCGACAACGTCGACAATCCAGGCTTCGAGCAGGGCATCCGGATCGGCGACGCCTTTCGAGGATGGGTGAGGTACTTCATCATCGATCAGGGCGGTAATCCCGGAACACAGACGGGAAGCGGACCCGAATTCGGTACCGTCGATAAATTCGGTAACATATTCGCCGGAGAACCCCGGCCCCGGGTCCTGCGAAAGTACGTTAAAGTGAGATAGGAGCAGCGGGATCGACAATATGAGAAACAGCCGACCTATTCAAATCCTGGTGCTGCTGGCAATCATGATGATCGTGCCGGCCGTCGCCGGAGCGCACAACGTGTCCAGGCGTGATGCCACCTTCGTACAGGCAAACAAGGGCTCTGCGGTCGCACCGTTCATGTACCTCGGCGCGAAGCACATGGTCACCGGTTACGATCATCTGCTCTTCCTGGTTGGGGTGATATTTTTTCTTTACCGGCTCAGAGATGTCGTGCAGTACGTCAGCCTGTTTACCATTGGACACAGCCTGACTCTGCTCGGCGGCGTGCTGGGCGGGATCCATGCGAATCCCTATGTGATCGATGCGATTATCGGGTTCTCGGTCGTTTACAAGGCTTTTGACAACATGGACGGATTCAAGCGGTTTCTTCACTTTCAGCCCAACACCCGGCTGGCCGTTTTGATTTTTGGTTTGTTCCACGGTTTTGGCCTCGCGACCAAGCTTCAGGAGTTTACACTCGCGCAAACTGGGCTCGTCACGAACATTGTGAGTTTCAATGTTGGCGTTGAAATCGGACAAGTGCTTGCACTGACAGGAGTGCTTATCGGATTGAGCTATTGGCGCACGCGTCCGGGATTCCTCCAGCACGCGTTTTTAACGAACACAGTATTAATGGTAGGCGGCTTCATCCTCGTCGGATACCAACTCACCGGATATTTTGTTGCATAATGACTATGACTACTGAAGAAACATACACAGTGACCGTCCAGCCGCCTTCGAAAAAAAGAATTGCGAAGGCCGCTGTCGCGGCGCTCATCATCGCCGCCGCCTTGCTGGTTACAGCGGTTCTTCCGGCGGAATATGGCATTGATCCTCTCGGAACCGGAAAGCTATTGCGCCTGACTGATCTGGCGAAGGTAGACGCCAAGATCCCCGACAGGCCCGCTGCATCTGGTTCCGAATCGAAGTCGGACGACCCGCCGGCCACCATTGTTCCCGTATTGGAACCCGCGCCTGACGGGGGTACGCCCACCGTGAAAGGCACGTTCATCGGGCAATCCAAGCGGTACAAAATCGATTCCAGGGAAATGAAACTCGCCCCGAATGAAGGGATGGAAATCAAATACAACATGAAGAAGGGCGCGGGCCTGATCTATTCCTGGATCGCCAGCGACAAGCTTCTCTTTGAATTCCATGGAGAACCCAACGTCAAGCCGGCCGGTAAAGAAGGAACGGATTATTACCAAACCTACGAAATCGACAACCAGATCGGCAAAGACCAGGGGCACGGTACTTTCATCGCACCGACATCCGGCATTCACGGCTGGTTTTGGGAAAACAAGACGGGAAAAGAAGTCACTCTGAAACTCGTGTCGGCGGGCTTCTACGATTGGATTTTCCAAAACGTCAAGAATAAGGAAACCGCTTTGAAAACCATGGATCCGGACGTGATACCCAGCCATCCCAAAATACCCGACGAGGTTCTCCGCTAACAAATCGCAAAATCGCGTCCGATTTGACGGGAGGAAATCTGTGCGTGAAATTTCAATAAGCGGACGACTGAAAAGAGATCTGTTGTCTCACTTCGAAGAGGCGCGATTCCAAACAGACGAACTGTTTCAAGTGGTCCGGTCCCATGCGCTTTACGAACGGCCCATCGTTGAGCGCCATCGCATTGTGTTTTACCTCGGGCATATTGAGGCGTTCGACTGGAATCTCATCTGTGCGGGCCGGTTTGGGATGAAATCGTTCCATTCGGAGTTCGACCGGCTCTTCGCGTTCGGAATCGATCCCATCAACGGAAACCTGCCCGATGACCAACCCGCGGATTGGCCGGGAGAAGCGGAAATCCATGCGTACAACCGCAGAGTCCGAAACGCAGTGGACCAGTGCCTGGATCGGGCTTCGGACGATCAGATCTTCTGGGCCGCCATCGAACACCGTCTCATGCATGCCGAAACGCTCGCCTTTATGTTGCACTGGCTCCCTTATGAACTGAAGCGTCCGAAGATGGTCTCATTCGAAGCCGGTTATCGAGAACCGAACTACCGGCAGGTGGAGATTCCGGCAGGAACCGCGACGCTCGGCATGACGGAAGCACAGACGGAACGCTTCGGATGGGACAACGAATTTCAGGCGCATCGAGTGGACGTGCCTTCATTTTCAATCGACCAATTCAAAGTCACGAACGCACAGTTTGCGCGTTTCGTCCATGCAGGGGGCTATGAGGATCGGCGCCTGTGGAGCGAGCCGGCTTGGGAATGGATCATGACATCTGGCCTCCGGCACCCGAAGTTCTGGAAACACCAGTCCGGCAATTGGATGTTGCAAACGATGTTCGGAGACATACCGTTTCAACCTTCCTGGCCCGTCTACGTCAGTCACGCCGAAGGGGAAGCGTATGCGCGCTGGACACGCAAGTCGCTGCCCACTGAAGCCCAATTTCACCGTGCAGCATTTGGAACGCCTGACGGTAATGAGCGCCTTTATCCATGGGGAAATGTGACCCCGCAGCCCCGTCACGGCAACTTCAACTTTGCC
>Ga0209378_1003758_pt1 | contig 10159 bp, 10 predicted proteins | sample GraSoiAngelo_156_FD_186170 | JGI IMG/M metagenome (GOLD analysis project Ga0209378, IMG submission 186170) | Grasslands soil microbial communities from the Angelo Coastal Reserve, California, USA - 14_1009_13_40cm (SPAdes) (version 2) | ecosystem: Environmental > Terrestrial > Soil > Grasslands ... | reverse complement strand
GCCGGCTTGTGTTTCGCATGTTTGCGCCGGGGCGAATTTCGTCTGTTTCCACCGCATCAATTGGAAGCAAGAATTTCACGCCGCGTTTCTTGGCCATCTCGAGAAGTTCGCGCGCAAGATCGAGTTTGTCCGACTCGACCTTGCTTGAGCCGACCGGAATCCCCTCGGCTTTCAGAAATGTGTTCGCCATTGCGCCGCCAATCAAAATCACGTCGGCCTTTTCCATTAGCGCTTTCAAAACTCCGATTTTATCGGAGACCTTCGCGCCGCCCAAAATGACAAGAAAGGGCTTGGCTGGTTTATCAAGACCGTCACGCAGGTGTTTCAGCTCTTTTTCCATGAGAAAACCCATTGCCGATTTGCTCACGAATTTCGTGATCCCCGCTGTGGACGCGTGTGCGCGATGGGCGGCGCCAAACGCATCGTTGACGTACAGATCACTGAGGCTGGCGAGCGCTTTGGCAAAATCGGGATCGTTCGCTTCTTCACCGGGTTGGAACCTGACGTTCTCCAGGAGCGCCACGTCGCCGTTCTGCATGTGCTCGATGATTTTTTCCGGTACTTGGCCAATCGTGTCGTGACTGAAAATGACCGGCTGATGAATCAGCGTGTGCAAATAATCGCCGATCGGACGAAGCGAATATTTTTCAACTGGTTTGCCTTTGGGCCGGCCAAAGTGCGACATCAAAATCGTTTTCGCGCCGTGTTCTCGCAGATAGTTGATCGTGGGCAAAGTTTCACGAATCCGCGTGTCATCAGTGATGCGAATCTTGCCGCCACGCGTTTCGGTCGGCACGTTGAAGTCCGCCCGCACCAACACGCGTTTTCCGCGCACATCAAGATCACGAAGTGAGAGCTTCGTCATAGCCACTAATTAGGAGCGATCACGAGCAAGAACACGATTACGAGGATTTAGTCCGCCAGCATTTCCATCAATTCCACGCAGCGATTGCTGTAACCCCATTCGTTGTCGTACCAGCCAACCACTTTCACGAACCGGTTGCCAAGCATAAGCGTCAATTGGCTGTCGAAAATGCAGGAGTGTGGATTGCCCACGATATCTTGTGAAACGAGCGCCTCATCGCTGTATTCGACCACGCCTTTGTAGCTTTTATCCGACGCAGCTTCTTTGAATGCGGAATTAATCGCATCCACAGTCGCGTCTTTCTCCAGCACGGCGGTGAAGTCTGTAACCGAACTGTCCGGAGTGGGCACCCGAAACGCGCCGCCGTTCAATTTTCCTTTCAATTCCGGAATGACTTCGCCGATCGCCTTGGCCGCGCCTGTTGTAGAAGGAATGATGTTGATCGCTGCTGCTCGCGCGCGTCTCAAATCCTTGTGCGGAAAATCGAGGATGCGCTGGTCATTCGTGTAACTGTGGATCGTGCTCATGAATCCGTGGGCGATGCCGAATTTGTCGTGCAAAACCTTTGCTATCGGCGCGAGGCAATTCGTGGTGCAGCTCGCATTGGAGACAATTTTATGCTTCGCGGGATCGTAGATGCCGTCATTGACACCGAGGCAAATCGTGACGTCAGGGTCTTTCGCGGGGGCGCTGATCAGCACTCGTTTCGCTCCCGCCTTCAAATGCAGCTCGGCCTTGTCACGGTCGGTAAAGAGACCCGTCGATTCGAGAACGACATCGATGTCCAGCTTTTTCCAAGGCAGATTGGCCGGATCGCGCTCTTTTAAGATCTTAATTTTGTGGCCGCGCACGATAATGTTCTCGTCATCGTAACCGATCTCGCCGTCGAATTTGCCATGCACCGAATCCCATTTGAGCAAATGCGCCAGAGTATGCGTGTCAGTGAGATCGTTGATGGCGAGGACTTGCTGGACTTGTTTTTGTGTCATGGCGCGAAGGACGTTGCGTCCGATGCGCCCGAAACCGTTGATTGCGTAATTGGCCATAAAAGAAAGTTGAAGATTGAAGGGTTAAACCGATACGCGGAAAACGCCCAACGTCCAACGCCCAACGCTCATGTTGAATTCTGAATCTGAATTGGAGATTGGACGTTCGGCATTGAGCGTTGGACGTTTTTTAATGCGCTCCGCCATCGCATTGCCCTTCACGATCTTGTCGATTCTGTTCGCACCGCCGGCTTCTGCTGCCGAAACGAAAACGATCCTAGTCCTGGGCGACAGTCTCTCCCAGGGTTTCGGACTCGCGCCAAGCGAAGCCTACCCGATCCTGCTTGCAAAGAAATTGCGCGCAACCGGCCTGAATTTTCGGGTAATCAATGCCAGCGCCGCCGGCGGCACCACGGAAGGCGGCTTGGAGCGGCTTCCGGCTCATCTGAAACGTAAGATCGATATCTTCATTCTGGAGCTCGGAATCAACGATGCCTTTCGAGGAGTGCCTGTTGATCAAATCCAAAACAATCTTCAACAGATCATCGATAAGGTGAAAACGCGAAATCCACGGATGCGCGTTGTGATTGCGGGGATGCAACTACCCAATTATACGACCGACGATTATGTTTCCGCGTTTGGCAAGATGTTTGCCGATCTCGCTGCCAAAGATGGCGCGGCGCTCGTACCGTATCTCCTGCGGAGCGTGGCAGGCGATCCATCACTGAATTTGTCCGATGGAATTCATCCAAACGCAGCCGGCCAGAAGATTCTTGCCGAAACCGTCTGGCAGGTGCTCGAGCCCGTAGCCCGCGAAGTGGCGTCGCGCCAGTAGCCGCCGCTCTGTATGCGGCACGACGTGCGCGCAGTTAACGTCAGCCGCGGCGTTTCGCAGAGCGAAACGACTACAGTGCTGGAGGCGACCGCCGCACGTGTGCGACGCGTTAGATTAAGAAAAATCAAAAGACGATGGACCCTGCACGACCAAACGACCCTGACCCGGCAGATCCGTTTTTCCCGGAACGCGCCGATCACGCCATCTTGGAAACCATCGAGATCGCGACCGAAGGCGAAGATTGTGATGAATGCGTGCGCAAACTCGGACCGGTGCTGAAAAAAATTGCCGGAGTAAAAGACGTAAAGGCCGATCTCGAGCATCAGCGCGTCATCATCACATTTGACGCACGCAAAACGCACCCGCCCGATCTTCACGATGCAATTTTAAGTAGCGGCTACAAACCGGGGTCAACGGCTGATTGACATCTGTAGCGGCGGTCTATGGCCGCCGCATTATTCGCCCAGCGCTCGCAGAGCGCCACTGCAGAAATCAAATGGCTGGTTGTTGCTGGGTAAGGCAGTGAAATGCGCCGAGCCCCCAAATTAGCTCGCGACAATCAATCCCGATAACTCGGCGATTTGGAAAACTTTCGCGCAGGATCGACAACGCAGCTTCGTCGGCGGGATCGGCAAAAGTTGGCACCAGCACGCAACTGTTTGCGATGTAGAAGTTCGCATACGTAGCGGGCATCCGTAGTCCTTCGCGCATGATCTTCTTCGGCATCGGAAGCGTGATTACCTCAATCGCGCGATCGTTAATTTTCATTGCCTGCAGCCGCGCGAGGTTCTCTTGGAGCGGCTCGTAATTTTCGTCGCCCCGATTTTCTTCGACGGCGGTTACGACTGTTTTTTCTGAGACAAATCGCGCGAGATCGTCGATGTGGCCGTCCGTGTCGTCGCCGGCGATGCCGTCGCCAAGCCAGAGAATGTCGCGAACTCCAAGATAATCCCGCAGGCGTTGTTCGATTTCATCGCGCGAGAGACTCGGATTTCGATTCTTGTTTAGCAAACATGACTCGGTGGTAAGCAGTGCGCCCGCGCCATTCACATCAATCGCGCCGCCTTCCAAAATCATGCCCGGATAAAACACCGGAACATCGAGAATTTCTGCGACGCGCGTTGGCGCTACTTCATCCAAATCGAATGGCGGATATTTATTGCCCCAGGCGTTATAATCCCAATCCACAACCGCAAGTTTGTCGCGGCGAATCCGTCCTGTGGCGGGTTGTGCATCAAGATCACGCGTGAGAAATATCGGTCCGTGATCGCGGCACCAGGGTTCGTTTGTAGGGACCAGATGAAACGAGATTTGTTCCATCGGTAATCCGCGCAACACCTCGCGCGCTTGGGCCTGGTGCGCGCCATTGCAGATATTGATGCAAACCTGTTCCGACTCGATCAGTGCTTCGACCATTGCTCGCAAGGCCGGCATGACGCAATCGAATGAATCCGGGAAACTGATTCCTTCGCGCCGTGGCCATGAAAGCCAGGTCGCGGTGTGCGGTTCCCATTCCGCCGGCATCCGGTAGCCCAGGGCAGCTGGAGTTTGCGAAGGTTTTTCCATGGACGTCAACGTTCAACGCCCAACGTCCAACTCCAAATCGGTATAGGTCGAACGCAATTCCGTCGCTAAGCTGTTCGCCCAGATGCGGGTTTGCAAATCGCCCCAACGATCGCGCCGACGATTATCATTTCGAAGAGGCCGCTTATACTGCCGTAAATGATCAACTTCGCGGGAAATGGCTGGACCGCATAGATGGCCAGACGCATGCCGATCGCTGCGATTTCCAGCAGAACACCAAGCCGAATTCCCGCAATCACCCCGCCGCCGGCGAAGCCGCTCGCATAAATCGCCACGAACGCGAAAACCAAAAGCGCTTGGCCAATAATGATCCAGTGAAACAAGCTCATCATTTCACTTTGCGATCGCCAGAGATTCGGCGTTTCTGCGAAAACGTCTTTGAGAAAAACGCCGTTAAGCAGCCAGCCCCAGGCAAAAATGAAAACGTACGCGGCAACGAATGCGAGAATGAATCGCTTCATGAACTGCTATACACCTAAAGCCTATCGAGTTACGACGAAGCGCGGCGAACCCGTTACGGGGAGCGTTCCTTTACAAACGTGACATGCGCAGGCGCTGGCTTGTAGATCGCGCCGATGATTGCGCCCGCAATTGCGAATTGAATCAAGTCGCCAACGATCCAACCGCAAAGGATCTTGGTCGTCAGCGGCTGTACCGCGAAAGTGATCAGGTCAGCTCCGGCATATATCAGCGCCACAAGAATCGCCAGCGTCGCGCAGGCGCCTGGGCCACCCCCCGGGACAAAACGTGCACAAACTAGCGTGAGGAAGAATGCTATCACGATATGACCCAAAATCAGCCACGGGAAGTCGGGTTTGGTTCGTAGAAGCGTTGGGACTTCCTGATGCGCGCCATGCATGAGCATCCCGTACCAGAGGAATCCAAAGAGGAAGAGAAAACCAAACGCTGCGACGAATGAGATAAAGAATTTTTTCCAATCCATAATTTCTTTCGGTTAAGGTTGTTGTTGAATCCCAGAAACCCGTAAATGTTCATCGCAAAATGGCGTGACGGTGTCGATCTCAAATTTTGTCCCCGCCACTACCTGTCATGTTGAGCGAAGCGAAACATCTCTGGCTGCCGTTGACACGCTGCGTGACCAGATGATCAGAGATTCTTCGCGTCGCTCAGAATGACAACAAAGGTGGTATGAGCCGCAGAGGCCGAACTGGCGCGATATTTGACAGCTAGGAACTGGTCATCCTTTGAAGCTGCAGCCCGAGTTGGCGCAAGAGAGCAACGTCCAAATCAGCAGCGGGATTCTTCGCGGTTAGAAGTTTGTCGCCGTAAAAAATTGAATTCGCGCCTGCGAAGAAACAGAGTGCCTGACCCTCGCGTGAAAGCCGGGTGCGCCCAGCTGCCAGGCGAACTCGCGCCTTCGGCAGTGCGATTCGTGTTACCGCAATCAAACGAACCAGCTCGAAAATGTCGACTGCCGGTTGATCGCCCAGTGGTGTGCCCGGCATCGGCATTAAACAATTGATCGGCACACTTTCCGGAGGCCGATCGAGGTTACTCAATACCTCCAGCATTCGCAGCCGATCGGCTTCGGTTTCCCCCATGCCGATGATCCCGCCGCAACAAACCGACATGCCGCTTTCCTGCACTGCGGCGATGGTGTCCAGACGGTCCTGAAATGTATGCGTACTCACAATTTCCGGATAAAACTCGGGAGAAGTGTCGAGGTTATGGTTGTAAGCCGTAACGCCGGCGGCTTTAAGTTTGCGCGCCTCCACCGAGCCGATTTCACCGAGAGTAACGCATACCTCCATCCCGAGCTGGCTTACTTCCCGGACGATCTCAAGCACGCGCTCAAACTTTTCAGAGCCATCGCGTACGCCGCGCCAGGCCGCACCCATGCAAAACCTCGTCGCGCCTTGTGAACGCGCCCGGTGCGCAGCAGTCATGACCTCTTCCAGAGACAACAATTCTTCGCGCTCAAGGCCGGTGGAATAATGAGCGGACTGCGCACAATAAGCGCAGTCTTCACTGCAGCCGCCGGTCTTAATGCTAAGCAAGCTGCACCGCTGCACTTCTTCGCCACGCCAGTGCTGAAGATGAACAGCCCGGCTTTTCGAAATGAGATCGAACAGCGGCTGATGATAGAGCGCCTGGAGCTGACCAAACTTCATTTCGCGGTCATGCTAACCGAGAGAATGACGAATGCCTAATGACGAAAGAATGACTAATCCGAATGACGAGACAAAGTCGTGCTCTCATTTTCGCGGCTTTCCCAGCCGCTTAATTCACCCACTTGCCGCCGTCGGAAATGAGGATTGGCAGTTCTTCCATCATGAACTGAGTCTTTCCGACTGCGCCAATCATGTGCACACCCGTGGCGGCGTACCATTTCTTAGACATTTCCTCACCGGTATGGCAGCCCCAGCTCTTCGCGTAGGCGTGGCGAGCAAAAACGCGCCGATTGATTTTCGTAAGCTCGCTATCATGCAGCCACGATTTACAAGCGCTATCAATGTTGTTGCTGTAATCGAACATGAAACATGCCCGGTTGGAGTGGCCGAAATATTCAAAGCCGATGACCTTCACCTGGTCTCGCGGCTCGCCGTTGTTTAGATAGTTAATCACCGCGGAACCCGGGCCAAACCAAACGAGATTGAGATTAAGCTTATCGCGCACGGAACCGATCAGGCTAATCAGGTCCTGATGTTCTTGTTTGGCGCGATCTTCATAACCTTGGCGGTAAACGAGCCATGTGATCTTTGCGTCCGGCCCGAGCTCGGCACGTAATTGATCGGTACGCAAGCGCGCCGCGCGAACAAAGTTCGCCCACCAATGGTCATGCGGATAGGTCTTGTACTTTTCCCACTGATACATGGACGGTCCCCCGACGAGAATAATGTATTCACCAGACGCCGGGGCCGCCGCTCGTGAGCTAAGCGCGAACATCGACAAAAACGAAACGAGTAAAAGGCGTTTTATCATCAGAAGCAGGGAACTATTTATGCTGAACGCGAAGTTGTGCAAGTAGTAGGGTGCGATGGTGCAATTGTAGCGCGTCTGTGTCAGACGCCGCTTTGATGGTCTCGGGCGTTTCACAGAATGAAGCCGCCGGGAGCCGGACGACATGGGCGGGCGGGTCGTAAGACCGAACGAGCGGGAGCGAGTGAGTCAAACGCCCTACAATGAGGGATCGATCTCTCCCGCCACCAGATCCTCCCAAGTTTGCCGTTTTCGAATCGGCGCAAGCTGGTTGCCACGAACCAGCGCTTCCGCGGGCAACGGACGCGAATTGTAATTGGAAGCCATCACAAGGCCGTACGCGCCGGCGCTCATGATGGCGAGCAGATCGCCTTCATGGAGCTCAGGCATCTCCCGATCCAGAGCAAAAAAATCGCCCGACTCGCATACCGGCCCAACAATGTCGATCTTCTCAGCCCTCTTGCTCGTAATCGTGTTCCGCTCTTCTACCGGCACGATCTCGTGATAACTATGATAGAGCGCAGGACGAATGAGGTCGTTCATCCCAGCGTCGACAATCGCAAACGTCTTCGCGCCCGATTTTTTAATGAAACGCACACGTGTCAGCAACACACCGGCGTTGCCAACAAGAAAACGACCGGGCTCCACCAGAACGCGAAGATGTAACTTGCACAATTCTGGCACAATCGCATCCGCATAATCGCGGACGCTGAACGCAAACGATTCGCCACCGTGATCGCGCCACCATTTGCCTGATCCGCTCTCGAGTGCGCGCCGGTAAACAATTCCCATGCCGCCACCAATGCTAAGGAACTTGATTCCGTATTTTGATTTCAGCTCTCGCACGATGGGCGCCACTTTTCCGATCGCGCTCGCGAAGGGCTTCGCCTCTGCAATTTGCGAGCCGATATGCATTTGGATGCCAACCATCTCGACGTTGCGCATTTTGGCGGCTTGCTCGTAAACCGCAGCGACGCGATCCAGCGCGATGCCGAACTTATTTTCGCGCGAACCGGTCGAGATATACTCGTGCGTATGCGGATCGACATCGGGATTCACGCGCAATGCAATCGGCGCGCGCGTTTCTTTTACGCCCGCGATGCGATCGATCTGTTCCAGTTCCGCTTCACTCTCGACATTGAAGCTGTAAACCCCCTGCTCTAGCGCGTACTCGATCTCCTCTCGCGATTTGCCCACGCCTGCGAACGTGCATTTGGCGGGATCGCCACCAGCAGCGAGCACACGATAAAGTTCGCCGCCCGAAACGATGTCGAAACCTGCGCCCGCATCGGCGAGCAACTTCAGGATCGCGCGATTTGAATTTGCTTTGACTGCGTAACAGATCAGGTGATCGAGAGACTGAAGCGCAGTATCCAGTCGCGCGTAGTGATCGAGAATTGTCCCCGCGCTGTAAACATAAGTCGGCGTGCCGAGCTCCTCCGCGACACGGGCAAGATCGACGTCTTCGCAGTAGAGATGCCCGTCGCGGTAACGAAACGAATGCACTAATCAAAGCTAGCCACGAATGAAGAGCGTGGCTACACCACGTGCGCGGACTCCTGCGCACATAAGCTATCGGGGCCGCCACATTCCAGTTGAATGGTCATATGCCCGATGCCGAAGCGATCGTGCAGTTGATCTTGGATCCGAGCCAAAAGCGGATCGTCGATCTTTCCATCTGGCTTTACGAGATGCGCTGTAAGCGCGATCTCCGTCGTGCTCATGGCCCAAATGTGGAGATCGTGGACTTTGGCAACCCCGGGCAGTTTGGAGAGATAATTTTCCACGGCGGCGGAATCAATACCCGTGGGTACGGCAGCCAGCGAGAGATTAAGTGACTCGCGGAGCAATCCCCAAGTGCCGACCGCGATGACGACACCGATCAGCAAACTAATGAGCGGATCAAGCCAGAGCCATTGCGTGAAGTAAATCGCGATGCCCGCGACCACGACGCCGAACGTGACCGCGGCGTCGGCCGCCATGTGCATGAAGGCGCCCTGCAAATTCAGGTCCCGTTTGCGGCCTGACATAAACATCAGAGCGGTTACGCTATTGATAACGACACCAACCGCAGCGACCCAGATCATGGTCGTTCCCATGACGGGCTCGGGATGGATCAGCCGCCGAATTGCCTCCCACGAAAGCGCCCCCGTAACAACCAGCAGGATAATCGCGTTGCCGAGCGCAGCGAGAATTGAAGACGCACGGAATCCGTAAGTGTGGCGGCGAGTCGGCGCACGCCTAACGAGATAGCTGGCCGTCCAGGCCATCACCAGCCCCAACACGTCGCCGAAGTTGTGACCCGCGTCGGCGAGCAATGCGAGCGAGTGGGCGAAGAAACCAAAGACCGCTTCGATCGCGACGAACCCGGAGTTCAGTAGAATTCCGATGATGAATGCGCGATCGAAATTCGCGAGCGAATGTGAATGTCCGCGAGACATGATGTGGCATTAAGTTTTCATGGATTCAGTCACAACAATACTTAATCAGGCTCCAAAGCTTTTGTCGCAATAATGGAATGAGTGCATGACGCAAAATGCAATCGCTAGGGCGCGAGCATCCTCAAGCAAATGTTAAGAATCCCAATCAAGGCCAACCCAGCAGAAAAGCTCGTCAGCACAAGTGCCTTTCCATGCTTGATCAGTTCTCCCAATACCGCGTGTACGGCCAGATAGAAAAATCCACCGCCGACATGCGCCATGATTAATCCGAGCCAAAACGTGGAAACCTTCGCCAGGAAGAAATAGCCAATCACGCCACCGAGGAGAGTCGTTGCTTCGACTGCGGCAACCCAGCCGAGCGCACCGCTGCGTTGCAAACCAGCGCCAATCAAAAGACTCCCCAGTGCGAGGCCTTCCGGAACTTTGTGAATGCAAAGCGCAGCGAACAGCGACCACTTCGTCGCGTCCGTTGCAGGAGCCTCCTGTTGAATTCCCAACGCCAAACCGT
>Ga0209378_1003757_pt1 | contig 10161 bp, 10 predicted proteins | sample GraSoiAngelo_156_FD_186170 | JGI IMG/M metagenome (GOLD analysis project Ga0209378, IMG submission 186170) | Grasslands soil microbial communities from the Angelo Coastal Reserve, California, USA - 14_1009_13_40cm (SPAdes) (version 2) | ecosystem: Environmental > Terrestrial > Soil > Grasslands ... | reverse complement strand
CGCGGCTGCCTGCTTCTTCGGCAGGGTCAGCTCGAGCACGCCGTCGTGGTACTTGGCCTCGGCCTTCGCCTCGTCCAGCTCCTGCGGCAGCGCGAAGCTGCGCGTGACCTTGCCGAATGTGCGCTCAGTGTGGAGCACGCGCTCGTCCCGCGAGACTTCCTTCTCCCGCTTGACATCAGCGGATAGCGTTACCTGCGCGCCGTCTATGGTGACCTGGATGTCTTCCTTGCTGACGCCCGGGATCTCGGCCGTGACAACGTACGCGCCGTTCTTCTCGGCCACGTCGACCTTCATGCGGGGCAGCTCGGCGCGCCCTTCCACCGCGAGGGGACGCACCAGAAAGCCCTTGAACAGGTCATCGACCAGCTCGTTGAACGGATCGAATCGGGTAATGTTAGCCATTTGCTTTCTCCTTTCCTGAAACTGCATACGCTCCATGTAGGGGCTGCCCAGCAGGTTTCAAGACCCCTAGAATCTTTGGCAATGAGCGACTTCCGGACCCGGGTGGAGGGAGAACGGCCCTACCTCCTGCGCTACGCCGCGCTGCAGCTTCGCGACCGGCCTACCGCCGAGGACGTCGTCCAGGAGACGCTGCTCGCGGCGCTGGCGGGGGAAGCGAGCTTTGGCGGACGCTCCAACCTGCGCACCTGGCTGACCGGAATCCTCAAGCACAAGATCGTCGATGCGATCCGCCGTGCCAGCCGGGAAGCGCCAACGGCCGACGAAGACCAGATGGAGGAATTATTCGACGAGACCGGCCATTGGCGCGAGATGCCGTCCGCCTGGGCCGATCCGGACGCGGCGCTCGAGCAGAAGGAGTTCTTCGTCAAGCTCGAGGAATGCCTGTCGCGCCTGCCCGCCAGGACCGCGCAGGCCTTCATGCTGCGCGAGCACCTCGGCTTCGAGACTGACGAGATCTGTAAGGAACTCGGCGTGACCGCGACCCACTGCTGGGTGCTGCTCTACCGCGCGCGGATGGCGCTGCGCCTGTGTCTCGAACAAAACTGGTTCGGCAGATGATGCTCACGTGCAAGGAGGTTTCGCGCCTGGTTTCCCAGGGTCTCGACCGGCGGCTCGGCTTCATCGAGCGGCTGCGGCTGCGTGTGCACCTCGCGATCTGCGACGGTTGCGCCAATTTCAAAAAGCAAGTGGAGTTCCTGCGCAAGGCGGTAAAGCAGCTTGGGTGAAATCCGCTGCCCGGTCTGCGGCGCGCAGTTCGAGTGCGGCGCCGATGACGCCGAATGCTGGTGTGCCGCACTGCCCAGCCTCACGCCGATCCCGGGACGCGGCTGCCTTTGCAGGAGATGCCTTGAAGAAGAGCTGAAAAAAAGCGCCCCTCAAAGAACGTAGCGCGCCAGGTCTTCATTCTTGGCAAGCTCGCTGAGCCGGGCGTCGACGTAGGCGGCGTCGATGGTCACCGCTCCCGGGCCGCGCTTGCTGGCGTCGAAGGAAACCTCCTCGAGCAGCTTTTCCAGCACGGTGTAAAGGCGCCGGGCGCCGATGTTCTCGGTCTTCTCGTTCACCTGGAAGGCGATCTCCGCGATGCGGCGGATGGCTTCAGGCCGGAACTCCACCTTCAGGCCCTCGGTCTCGAGCAGCGCCTGGTACTGCTTCACCTGGCTGGCATCGGTGGACACGAGGATGCGCTCGAAGTCCTCTACCGACAGCGAGTCGAGCTCGACGCGGATCGGGAAGCGCCCCTGCAGCTCGGGAATCAGGTCCGAGGGCCGAGCGAGGTGGAACGCGCCCGAGGCGATGAACAGGATGTGGTCGGTCTTCACCATGCCGTAGCGGGTCGAGACCGTGGTGCCCTCGACCAGCGGCAGCAGGTCGCGCTGCACGCCCTGGCGCGAGACGTCGGGGCCGCCGACGTCGCCGCGGCTCGTGATCTTGTCGATCTCGTCGAGGAACACGATGCCGTTCTGCTCGGCGTTGGCGAGCGCGCGCGACTTCAGCTCCTCGTCGTTCACCAGCCGGGCCGCTTCCTCCTCGGTCAGCAGCTGGGCCGCCTCGCGGATCTTCATGCGCCGCAGCCGCCGCCGAGCGCCGCCGAGGTTGGACAGCATGCCCTGGATCTGCGAGGTGAGCTCCTCCATGCCCGGCGGGGCGAGGATCTCCATCTGCGGCTGGCTCGCCGCCACCTCGATGTCGATCTCCTTGTCGTCGAGCTCGCCCTCGCGCAGCTTCTTCCTGAACTTTTGCCGGGTCGGGTTTTCGTCCGATTCAGCAGTTCTGGGGGAAGGCAGAAGGGCATCGAGAATCCGCTCCTCGGCAGCTTCCTGCGCCCGCGTGCGCACGCGGCGCGTCGCCTGCTCGCGGGTCTGCTTGACGCTGATCTCGACCAGGTCGCGCACGATGCTGTCGACGTCGCGGCCGACGTAGCCCACTTCGGTGAACTTGGTCGCCTCGACCTTGATGAACGGCGCGTCGGCGAGCCGCGCTAGGCGACGGGCAATCTCGGTCTTGCCCACGCCGGTCGGGCCGATCAGCAGGATGTTCTTCGGCGTGATCTCCTGACGCAGCGGCTCGGCCACCTGCAGGCGCCGCCAGCGGTTGCGCAGCGCGATCGCGACCGCGCGCTTCGCTCTGCCCTGCCCGACGATGTACTTGTCGAGCTCGTGCACGATCTCCGGCGGCGTCATGCCGCTCATGCCGTCTTTCAGGTTCATTCGAGCACCTCGATGCTGCGCTGGTGATTCGTATAGATGCAAAGATCGGCGGCGATGGCGAGCGACTTCTCCACGATGTCCTTGGCGGAGAGGGAGCTGTTTTCCAGCAAGGCCTTCGCGGCGGCCTGCGCGTAAGGGCCGCCCGAGCCGATAGCGACGATGCCGTGCTCGGGCTCGAGCACGTCGCCCATGCCGGTGATGATCAGCGAGTGCTCGCGGTCGGCGACGGCCAGCATCGCCTCGAGCCGCCGCAGGATACGGTCGGTGCGCCAGTCCTTGGCCAGCTCGACCGCCGAGCGCATCAGGTTGCCCTGGTGCTTGTCGAGCTTGCCTTCGAAGCGCTCGAACAAGGTGAACGCGTCCGCCGTGCCGCCGGCGAAGCCGGCGAGGATGCGGTCCTGGTACAGGCGCCTGACTTTCTTCGCGCCGCCTTTGACGACGACGTTGCCGAGGGTCACCTGGCCGTCGCCGCCGAGCGCCACGCTCGCGCCGCGGCGCACGGAAAGAATGGTGGTGCCGTGGAAGGATTCCATGAGGGAAAGAACCTATCTGGGGAATGAAACCGGGATATTCAAGACTACTTGCAAAGCGCGCGCCATACAATCCGGGACGCTTTCGGCCGAGCGGTCACCTGCGCGAAAGGGCAGCGCTGAAATCGATCTTCACCTCGGCGCCGAGCCAGCGGGTGTCGGACCACTCGCCGGTGCCGATGCCGTAGTCCAGCCGGTCGAGCGTGAATGAACCGGACACGAGAGGCTTGCCGCCGCTCTCGGCAAGCCGGAACGGGACCTCCGCGTTGCGGCGCTTTCCCTTGATGTCGAGCGTGCCGCGCGCGAGCTGCCGATCGTCCCGCACCTGCACGGATTCGCTGGCGAACGCGATGCGCGGATGGCTGGCGACGTCGAAGAATTCCTTTGCCTTGAGCGCTGCGTCGATCTCGGGTAGCGCGGTCTCGACGGACGCGGGCTCGAGCCACACGTCGATACGCGCGACCCGACTCTGCGCGATACAGAGCTCGCCGCCGAAGCGGCGGAAGGCGCCGCGGAATGGCGAGCCCGCCTGCCTCAACTCGAAAGACACGCTGCTGCCGGCGGGATCGACCGAGTAGCACTCGTCGGCGGCCGCCGGCAGTGCGGCGCTTACGAGCAGGACGACGAGGAATCGCGGCATCAGTCGTTGCTTCGCGGCTTCCAGGGCATGATGCGGCGCATCACGCCGTCGTGCAGCAGGAGCCCGTGCCGCAGGGCCGCGCCGACGTGCAGCGCGACGAGCGCGGCGAGCAACGCGACGAGGCCGATGTGCAGCGCCTTGAACAGTGCGGCGAGCTCGCGATCCTTCGAGACGAGGTCCGGCACCTGGAACAGCCCGTACCAGTTGACCGACAAGCCCGCGGCCGAGGCGTAAAGCCAGCCGGCGAGCGGCGCGAGGATGAGGAGCAGGTAGAACAGCCGGTGCGTCGCGAGCGCCGCCCGGCGCTCCCAGCGAGGCATCGAGCCCGGCAGCCCGGGCGGCGGATTCAATGCGCGCCAGCCGAGCCGCAACAGCACAAGCGCCAGAATGGCGAGGCCGAGCGACTTGTGGTGCGACAGCCACCGCAGCCGCGCCAGGCTCACCGGCAGGTTCGCTGCATACAGACCGAGGCCGAGCTGCGCAAGCACCAGCAAGGCGACGAGCCAGTGAAACGCCTGCGCTATGATCCCGTAAGACTCGGTCGAATTCCGCAAGTACATCATGCACCCAGTTTGCACCCGAACAGTGCCCCTTGTAGTTCACAAGACACGCGCGCTGCTCCTATTATTCCCGGTGCTGCTCGCCGCGGCATGCCAGACGCTGCCGCCGCCCGGGGAGACGGCGGTGCTCGCCGAGCCGGTGAGGGCGGACGTGAATGTTCCCTCCGCTGCGCCGCGCTACAGCGTCGATCCGCAGGTGTCCGAAATCCGCCTCCTCGTCTACCGCGACGGCCCGCTCGCGCGCTTCGGCCACAACCACGTCGTCGTCGGCCGCGTGCACGGCGAGATCCGGGCCGGTGACGCCGCGGCGGCGAGCGGCTTCCGCCTCGAAATTCCAGTCGATTCCCTCGCGGTGGATCCGCCCGCAGCGCGCGCCGAGGAAGGCGACGAATTTGCGGCACAGGTCTCGGAGCCCGCGCGCCGCGACACTCGCGAGAACATGCTCGGAAGGGACGTACTCGACGCGGCGAAGCATCCGCTCGTCCGGATCGAGTCGATCGCCCTCGTCGGTCCGCAGTGGGGCCCGACGGTCACGGCACGCGTCATGCTCCGTGGTGTGACGCGCGATCTGCGCTTCGCCGCGGCCGTGCTGCGGCAGGACGACACGCTCGTAGTGGTCGCGGCTTTCCGCATCAACCAGTCGGAGTTCGGCATCGAGCCCTTCACTGCCCTCAACGGCGGTTTGCGGGTTCGCGATCCGCTCGATATCCGCGTCCGGCTCGTCGCGCGGCGCGAAAAGTGATGGCGATCGATCCGGTTTGCGGCATGGCTGTCGACCCTGCGAAAGCCGCAGGCAGCGCTGATTACCGCGGCAAGAAGTATTTCTTCTGCAGCAAGCATTGCGTGTCCAGGTTCCGGGCGGACCCGGAGAAGTACGCGGCTGAGCCCAACCCCGAGCCTGCACACGCGGCGGAGTACACCTGCCCGATGCATCCCGAAATCGTGCGCAGCGCGCCGGGATCCTGCCCCAAGTGCGGCATGGCCCTGGTGCCGGTGGCCGGAGCCGAGGAAGATAACGCGGAGCTGCGCGACCTGACGCGCCGCCTTTGGGTGAGCGCGGTACTGAGCGCACCGTTGCTGCTCATTGCGATGGCACCGATGCTGGGGTTCGCGGCGCAATTCAAGTACTCCAGGTATGTGGAGCTGCTTCTTGCCACGCCCGTGGTGTGGTGGGGCGGCTGGCCCTTCTTCCGCAAGTTCTGGCTGTCGCTGAAGAACCGCAGCCCGAACATGTACACGCTGATCGGGCTTGGCGTAGGGCTCGCCTACGTCTACAGCGTGGTGGCGATCGCAGCGCCCGGACTCTTCCCGCTGGAACTGCGAATGCAAGGCGGCGAGGTCGGCACCTATTTCGAGGCGGCCGCCATCATAGTGACCCTGGTATCGGTTGGCGAAGTGCTGCAGCTGCGCGCGATGGGACAGACCAGCCAGGCGATCCGTCAGTTGCTCTCGCTCGCGCCGGCCATGGCTTTGCGGATTGAAAATGGGGTTGAAAAGGAAATTCCTCTTTCAGAGGTGCGGGTGGGCGACCGGTTACGTGTGCGGCCCGGCGAGAAGATTCCCGTCGACGGCAGCGTGGTCGAAGGCTCCTCGAACGTGGACGAGTCGATGGTCACCGGCGAGCCGGTGCCAGTGCCGAAGAAGCCCGGCGACCGCGTAGTCGGGGGCACGGTCAACGCCAAGGGCGGCTTCGTCATGCGCGCTGAGCGCATCGGCTCCGACACGCTGCTCGCGCGCATCGTGCAAATGGTGGGCGAGGCGCAGCGCACCAAGGCACCGGTGCAGCGGCTCGCCGACAAGGTCGCGGAATACTTCGTCGAAGTCGTGGTCGCCATCGCGATCCTGACCGCGCTGGCCTGGTTCTTCTTCGGCCCCGAGCCGAGATTGAACCATGCGCTCGTGAACGCGGTGGCGGTGCTGATCATCGCCTGTCCCTGCGCGGTCGGCCTTGCAACGCCGATCTCGATCACGGTGGCGATGGGGCAAGGCGCGCTGAACGGCGTCCTCTTCCGCAGCGCCGAGGCAGTCGAGAAGCTGCGCGATGTAGACACGCTGGTCGTGGACAAGACCGGCACGCTGACGGTGGGCAGGCCGGAACTCGTCGATTTCGCGCTCCACGACGCTCCGCTCGACGAAAGCGAAGCGCTGCGGCTTATCGCGAGTCTCGAGCGCGCGAGCGAGCATCCGCTCGCGCAGGCGATCGTCCAGGCAGCCGAGAAGCGCGGGGTGCCCCTTTCACCGGTCGAGGGGTTCAATTCAGTCACCGGCCAGGGCGTCGAGGGGACGGTCGCCGGACACCGCGTGGCAGTCGGAAGCCGGCGCTACATGGAGGGGCTCGGCGGCGTGCCGGCGGCGCTCGCCGACAAAAGCATCTTCGCGGCAATCGACGGCAGGGTGGCCGCCGGACTCACGGTGGCCGATCCCATCAAGCAAACCACGCCCGAGGCGGTGCACGCGCTGCATGCCGAAGGCATCCGGATCGTCATGCTCTCGGGAGACTCGCGCAAGACCGCCGAAGCAGTCGCAAAGCTGCTTGGCATCGATGAGGTCATCGCCGAGGTTCTGCCGGAGCAGAAGGTCGAGAAGGTCAAGGAGCTGCAGGCGCAGGGCCGCGTCGTCGCCATGGCAGGCGACGGCATCAACGACGCGCCCGCGCTCGCGCAGGCCGATGTGGGAATTGCGATGGGCACCGGCACCGATGTCGCAATCGAAAGCGCGCCGGTCACACTCGTTAAGGGCGACCTGCGCGCGATCGTAAAGGCGATCCGCTTGTCGCGCGCCACGATGCGCAACGTGAAGCAGAACCTGTTCTTCGCCTTCGTCTACAACGCGCTCGGCGTGCCGATCGCGGCAGGCGTGCTCTATCCGGTGTTCGGCCTGCTGCTCTCGCCGATCTTCGCCGGTGCGGCCATGGCGATGAGCTCGGTTTCGGTGGTCTCCAACGCACTGCGCCTGCGGCGGGCCAAAATATAGCCCGCCGCGCCGGCCTGCCGCATTACTGAAGGTACAATGCAGGTCATGCGGCGAATGCTCCAGATCCTAGCTGCGCTTGTAGTGCTGAGTGCGGCATGGCCTGCGTCTCACGCGCTCGCGACGTCCGGCAAGCATGCGGTACCATCTGCCGGCTGCGGCGAAGCGCTCTCGGCGTACGGAGCGCCCGGCACCCCGTGCGAGGCCGTCTGCCAACCCGCCTCGGCCCTCGGCGTTCACCACGCACAGGCGCCGGCTTTCGCGGCCGACGAGCCGCACGCCGATCAGCACCAGCGTCTGCTGCTCCCATCGGCCGTGGTGGTCGTCCGCGGCATCGCGCTCACTCAGTCCGATCCGCCCGCGTATCTCCGCTTTCACCGCTTCCTGCTCTAGCCGCTCAGCCTTGCGCTAAGCGCGGCGCGCTGCTTGCGCGCCGATGAAGCCGTGCCATGGCACGGCACAAACGGGAGAGCACGGAGATCTTGAATAGAAATGAGGTAAGCCGCCGGGAATTCCTGCAGATCGCCGGCGCCGCGGCGGGGCTCACCCTGCTGCCTCGGCTTGCCGCGGCGAACGCCCGCGTCATTCGCGCAGAACCTGCGCTCGCAACGCTGGCCGGCGAGGCATATCCGCAAACGGCAGTGTGGACGTATGGAGGAACCGTCCCGGGAACCGAGCTGCGGTTCAAGCAGGGTGAGCGGCTGCGCGTCGAGCTGCAGAATCTTCTGCCCGAAGACACCACGGTGCACTGGCACGGCGTGCGGCTGCCGAACGCGATGGACGGCGTGCCGCACGTGACGCAAGCGCCGATAGCGGCGAAAGGCGGCCGCTTCCTGTACGAGTTCGATCTGCGCGATGCCGGCACTTACTGGTATCACCCTCATCTCGGCAGCCCCGGCCAGGTCGGCCGCGGCCTGTACGCACCGCTCATCGTCGAGGAGCCCGAGCCGCCAACGGTCGATCGCGATGTGCTGTGGATGCTCGGCGACTGGAGGCTCGACCGCCAGGCCCGCATCGTGGAGGATTTCGGCAACTTCATGGATGCGAGCCACGATGGCCGGATCGGCAACACGGTGACGGTGAACGGCGCGATTCGCGAGGCGTTCGAGCTGCACGCCGGCGAGCGAATCCGGCTGCGCCTCGTGAACGCGGCGAACGCGCGCATCTTCGCTCTGGAGTTCCGCGGTCATGAGCCGCTGGTGATCGCGCTCGACGGCCATCCGGTGGAGCCGCACCGCGCGGAGCAAGGACGCATCGTGCTCGGCCCCGCGATGCGCGCCGACGTGCTGCTCGATGCCAAGGGGGAGCCTGGCCGCTCATATGCCGTCGTCGACGACTTCTATCCGCGGCGCGCTTACCGGCTGCTCGACTTGGGCTACGCCAAGCAGCCGCTGCGGCACGGGCACGCTGGGACGCCCCTGCCAAAACTGGCAAGCAATCCCCTGTCCGAGCCCGATGTCGCTGGCGCCGAGCGCCACCGCATCGAGTTCGGCGGCGGAATGATGGGCGGCATGATGGGCATGGGAATGATGCGCGGCATGGTCTGGACGGTAAACGGCAAGTCAATGCCGGATGACGGCCACGAGCACGCCGCGCCGATCCTCAAGCTCGGCCTCGGGCGCTCTTACGTGCTCGAGCTGGCGAATCAAACGCAGTGGCATCATCCAATCCACTTGCACGGTCATGTGTTCCGCGTCCTCACGCGCGAAGGACGGTCGACGCGCCATCGCGAATGGCTCGATACCGTGCTGCTGCCGCCGCGCACGCGCGCCGAGATCGCGTTCGTGGCCGACAACCCGGGCAACTGGATGCTCCATTGCCACGTGCTCGAGCACCAGCACGCGGGAATGATGGCAGTGGTTCGAGTCGCATGACTCTGCGGATCGTCCGCTACGCAGCGGCAGCCCTCGCCTTGGCGTTTGCCGCGCCGGCGGCCGCGCAGAACGCGAGCGATACGGCGCGCGGCGCGCGAGCATTCCAGGCGTGCGCCGCGTGCCATTCCCTCGAGCCGGGCCGCAACATGACTGGGCCGAGCCTCGCGGGCGTGTTGGGCCGCAAGGCGGGCTCCCTCGAGTCCTTTGGGAGATATTCGGCGGCGCTCAGGAAATCCGGCATCGTGTGGAACGAGCGCGCGCTCGATGCGTGGATCGCGAATCCCGAGAAGGCGGTGCCGGGGAACTTCATGAGCTTCGCCGGCCTGCCGGACGCGCGCGCCCGCGCCGACCTGGTTGCATTCCTGCGGGCGGCCTCGGAAGGCAAGGCGCCCGCGCCGCGATCGGCGGCGCTGCCGGACCTGAAGAAGGCGCCGGCCGAAGCGACGGTCACTGCCATGCGCCACTGCGGCGACAGCTACTTCGTCACCACCGGCAGCGGCGCGACGCTGCCCTTCTGGGAATTCAATTTGCGCTTCAAGACCGATTCGAGCCCGAGCGGCCCGGCGCCCGGCAAACCGGTCCTGGTCGGCCAGGGAATGCAGGGCGACCGGGCGCAGGTGGTGTTCTCCGCCCCGGAAGAAATCTCTAGCTTCATCCGCAAGGGATGCTGAGGAATCTTGCCCTCGCAGCGATGCTTGCCGTTGCGGCGGGCCCTGCGCCGGCGCAGCTCTTCGCGCCGCAAGGCATACTCGAACCGGAGAAGGCGTTCCGGATTTCCGCCCGCGCGCTCGACGAGCACCACGTCGAGGTCGAATTCAGGATCGCCGAAGGCTACTACCTGTACCGCGACCGTTTCAGGATTGCCACGGAGTCGGGCAAAGCGCTCGCCGAGGTCGAGATCCCGCGCGGCAAGCTGAA
>Ga0209378_1003755_pt1 | contig 10165 bp, 12 predicted proteins | sample GraSoiAngelo_156_FD_186170 | JGI IMG/M metagenome (GOLD analysis project Ga0209378, IMG submission 186170) | Grasslands soil microbial communities from the Angelo Coastal Reserve, California, USA - 14_1009_13_40cm (SPAdes) (version 2) | ecosystem: Environmental > Terrestrial > Soil > Grasslands ... | reverse complement strand
TGCCGCCCTTTTTTTTATGGGGCAAAATGCCGGGGTGAGCGTTGAACCGACCGCCAGGAGCGACGCATGACAAGGGATAAGGCACTTATTGCAGCAATGTTGGGTGCCGCCGTGATGACGGCTCCGGCCGTGAGCATGGCGCAGGCACGCGGCGACACAGGGTGGTACGTGGGCGGTTCGGTCGGACAATCCAAAGCTCGCCATGTGGATTGCGCCGGTTTTGATAGTTGCGACACCAAAGCTGCCGCGTTCGGGATTCTTGGCGGCTACCAGATCAACCGCAACTTCGCCGCGGAGCTCGGCTACCACGATTTTGGGAGGGTGACGTTTAGTGCACCGGGCGTGAGCGGCAATATCAAAGCGAGCGCTGCGGAGCTCGTCGGCCTTGGCGCTTACCCCTTTGCCAATCGGTTTTCAGTCTACGCAAAAGTTGGCGCCTACCATGCAGAGGTCAAACGAAACCCGCCCTTGGCGGGATTGGAAATCAAGGACAGAAACACCGATCTGACGTTTGGCTTCGGTGTGCGGTGCGATGTGACACGCGAAGCGGGCGTTCGGGCCGAATGGCAGCGCTATAAGAGTGTCGGAGGCGACGATACCGGCGGCAAATCCGATATAGACGTCATCACGATCGGCCTCATTTGGCGCTTCCATTGAGAAGCTCGTGAGCGTTGAAACCGACCGGCTGATCTCGGGCAAGCCGACCTCCGCGCAGGAGGAGCAGTTTGAGCGCTCGCTGCGTCCCGCCACCCTCGCCGAGTATGTCGGCCAGGAGAAGATCCGCGGCCAGCTGGAGATCTACATCCAGGCGGCGCGCACGCGCGGCGAGGCGCTGGACCACGTGCTGCTGTTCGGCCCGCCGGGGCTGGGCAAGACCACGCTCGCGCACATCATCGCGCGCGAAATGGGGGTCAATTTGCGCCAGACCTCGGGGCCGGTTCTCGAGCGCCCGGGAGATCTCGCCGCCATCCTGACGAATCTGGAACCCAGGGACGTGCTGTTCATCGACGAGATCCACCGCCTGTCGCCGGTAGTCGAGGAGATCCTCTACCCCGCGCTCGAGGATTTCCAGATCGACATCATGATCGGCGAGGGCCCGGCGGCGCGCTCGATCAAGCTCGATCTGCCGCCGTTCACGCTCGCCGGCGCCACCACGCGCGCCGGCATGCTGACCAACCCCCTGCGCGACCGCTTCGGCATCGTCGCGCGCCTGGAGTTCTACAGCCAGGACGAGCTGGCGACGATCGTGCGCCGCTCGGCGCGCCTGCTGCAGGTCTCTCTCAACGACGACGGCGCGGTCGAGATCGCCTGCCGCTCGCGCGGCACGCCGCGCGTCGCCAACCGGATCCTGCGCCGCGTGCGCGACTACGCGCAGGTGAAGGCGGACGGCACCGTGTCCAAGCCGGTCGCCGAGGCCGCGCTCAAGATGCTCGACGTCGACGTGCTCGGGCTCGACCTCATGGACCGCAAGCTGCTGCTCGCGGTGATCGAGAAGTTCTCCGGCGGGCCGGTCGGCCTCGACAACCTCGCGCATGCCATCGGCGAGGACGCCGAAACCATCGAGGACGTGCTCGAGCCCTTCCTGATCCAGCAAGGCTACCTGCAGAGGACGCTGCGCGGGCGCATCGCCACGCTCTCCGCCTACCGCCACTTCGGCATCGTCGCGCCGGCGGCGGCGCGCGATCTGCTGTCCGACCATTGAAGAGCCCATTCCGGATTCCGGTCCGGGTGTACTTCCAGGACACCGACGCCGGCGGTGTCGTGTTCCACGCCCAGTACCTCGCGTTCATGGAGCGCGCGCGCAGCGAGCTTCTCAATGCGGCCGGCATCGACCTCGCGCGCCTGCTCGGCAAGCATGGCGTGCTGTTCCTCGTCTACCAGATCGTCGTGAAGTACCACCAGCCCGCGCACCTCAACGAGCTGCTAGCGGTGAGCGCCGAAGTGGTTAAAATGGGCCGCGCGAGCCTGGTCTTCCGCCAGCGCGTGGAACGCGGCGGCGAGCTCCTTGTCGAAGCCGACATTACGCTCGCGCTGGTGAACCGCGACCGGATGAAGCCGGCGCGCTTGCCCCAAGAACTCGAACAGGCGCTCAAATGACCGTGACCCAGGACATCGATATCTGGACCCTGGTCGTCAACGCCAGCGTCGTCGTCAAGGTGGTGCTGGTGCTGCTGATCGCGGTGTCCTTCCTGTCGTGGATGTTCATCTTCCAGAAGTGGTTCGCGATCCGGCGTGCGCGCCGCCAGACCGAGCATTTCGAGCGCGAGTTCTGGAGCGGCAACGAGCTCACCGCGCTCTACCAGGGCGCGGTCACCAACCGCCACACCATCGGCAGCCTGGAGCGCGTCTTCGAGGCCGGCTTCCGCGAGTTCGCCAAGCTGCGCGGGCAGCGCGGCAGCAGCGACCCGAGCGACATGGTGGACGGGGCGCGGCGCGCGATGCGCGCCACCTTTCAGCGCGAGATGGATTTCCTCGAGCGCCATCTGGCCTTTCTCGCCTCGACGGGGTCGGTGAGTCCCTACGTCGGCCTGTTCGGCACGGTGTGGGGCATCATGCACGCCTTTCGCAGCCTCGCGAACGTTCAGCAGGCGACGCTCGCGCAGGTGGCGCCCGGCATCGCCGAGGCGCTCGTCGCCACGGCGATCGGCCTGTTCGCCGCCATCCCGGCGGTGGTGGCGTACAACCGCTACTCGTACGACATCGAGCGCCTGGGCAACCGCTTCGAGAGCTTCATGGAGGAGTTCTCCAACATCCTCCATCGCCAGGCGGTGAAGTAGCGCCATGCCGGCCCTGCATCGCAGGCGCGGGCCGATGCACGACATCAACATCGTGCCGTACGTCGACGTCATGCTGGTGCTGCTGGTGATCTTCATGGTCACCGCGCCGCTGGTCACGCCGGCCATCATCGACCTGCCGACGGTCGACAAGGCGAGCCAGCCGCGCGTGGTGCCGATCGAGATCTTCGTCCGGGCCGACCAGGGGCTCAGGGTCCGGCAGCGCGACGCCAGCGGCCAGATCGTCGAGGAACGCGACGTCACCAAATCCGAGCTCGCAAATGTCATAAAAAAGGCAAGATCCAAAGGCGGCGACCCGCCGGTGCTGATCGGCGGCGACAAGAGCGCGCGCTATGAATCGGTGCTGGCGGTGATGGACGAGCTGCGCCGGCAGGGGGTGCAAAAGGTCGGCCTGCAGGTGAAGACCACGCAGTGAGCGCAGAGGCTCTTGCCTTCGGGGAGCGCCGCGAGCCGGCGCTCCTGCCTGCGTTTGTTCTCGCGGCGCTGGTGCACCTGTTTCTCGCCGCGGTGATGTTTCTCGGCGTGCGCTGGCAAAGCCACCCCCCCGAGACGGTGGTAGTCGAGCTGTGGGAAGCACCGCCGCCGCCGGCTCCGGTGGAGGAGGCTCCCAAGCCGCCGGCGCCGAAGCTGGAGCCGGAGCCACTTCCGGTGCAAAAGCCGGACATCGCCGTCAAGGCGCCGCCGAAGCCGAAACCCAAGCCCGAGCTGAAGCCGGCGCCGAAAAAGGACGTCGACTTCAAGAAGCGGCTGAACGAGCAGCTGGCGCAGGAGGAGCGCGCCATCGACGAGCAGCGCCGCGAGGCCGAGCGGCGCGAGGCTGCGGCGCGCCAGCAGGCGATCGCCGCCGCGGCGCGCGACCGGGCGCTCGCCACCTGGGTGGACAAGATCCGCGCGAAGATCCGCGGCAACATCCGGCTGCCGGGCGACATGAGCGGCAACCCGGAGGCGATCTTCGATGTGACCCAGCTGCCGACCGGCGAGGTGATCAGCATCCGCCTGCGCAAGTCCAGCGGGCACAAGGGCTACGACGATGCCGTGGAGCGCGCCATTCTGAAGTCGTCGCCGCTGCCCAAGCCCGACCAGCCCAACCTCTTCGAGCGGCAGCTGGAACTTCGCTTCCGGCCGCAGGACAAATAAAAGCGGCGGATGCCTATAATCGCCGTTTTGCAAAGAACGTCCGGAGGATGCAGGCCTTGCTGACGCGTTTGCGCGCTTTCCTAGGCGCCGTGCTTCTGCTGACCACGCCGCTCGCCGGGGCGCAGCTTTCGATCGAGATCACCGGCGCCGGCGCCCCGCGCATGCCGATCGCCATCGCTCCCTTCCCCGGCGAGGCGGCCCTTGGGTCCGGCATCACCTCGATCGTGCGCGCCGATCTCGAAAGGAGCGGGCTGTTCCGCGGCCTCGAAGTCCCGCCGCTGTCGCCTGCGCCGACCGAGGCGTCGACGGTCAACTATGCGGAATGGCGCTCGCGCCTGGCCGATGCGCTGGTGCTCGGCTCGGTGGCGGCGCGGCCCGACGGCCGCTACGAAGTGCGGTTTCGCCTCTACGACGTGGTGAAGCAGGCCTCGCTCGGCGGTATCGCCTACACCTTGAGCAAGGAGCAGGTGCGCGCCAGCGCCCACCGCATCGCCGACTTCGTCTACGAGAAGCTCACCGGCGAGAAAGGCGTGTTCTCCACCCGCATCGCCTACGTGGTGAAGCGGGGCAACCGCTTCGAGCTGCAGATCGCCGACGCCGACGGCGCAGGCGAGGAAGCCGCGCTCGTCTCGTTCGAGCCGATCATCTCGCCGGCCTGGTCGCCCGACGGCCGCAAGCTCGCCTACGTCTCGTTCGAGAACAAGAAGCCGGTGGTCTATGTCCACTCGCTGGTCGACGGCAAGCGCAACGTCATCGCCAACTTCAGGGGATCGAACTCGGCGCCCGCCTGGTCGCCCGACGGCCGCAGGCTCGCCGTCACGCTGTCGCGCGAGGGCGGCTCGCAGATCTTCCTGCTCAACGCCGACGGCAGCAGCCTGCGCCGCCTCACCAGCTCGGCGGCGATCGATACCGAGCCGCGCTTCTCGGGCGACGGCCAGTGGATCTACTTCACCTCCGATCGCGGCGGCAGCCCGCAGATCTACCGCATGCCGGCCGCCGGCGGCGAGCCGCAGCGCGTCACCTTCGAGGGAAGCTATAATGTGACCCCGCGCCTGAGTCCAGACGGCAAGACCCTCGCCTATATCACGCTCAACGAAGGCAAGTTCCAGGTGGCGCTGCTCGATCTCTCCAACCGCCAGGTGCAGATCATCACCGACAGCGATCGCGACGAGTCGCCGAGCTTTGCTCCCAACGGGCGGATGATCCTGCTCGCCACCGTGATCGGCGGACGCGGCGTGCTGTCGGCGGTGTCTTCGGACGGCCGCGTCAAGCAGCGCCTGAGCGTGACGGCGGGCGACGTGCGTGAGCCGGCCTGGGGACCATTCACAGAATGAAAGGAAGGAGAACGATGCCATGCGCCTAGCCATCATCGCCACTCTTGCCGCAGCCGCGCTGGCCGCGGGTTGCGCCACCACGCCCGAGCAGCAGGCGCCCGCAAGCGTGGAGGAGCGGGCCGCCAAGCCGCCCGCCCCGGTCGAGACCAAGCCGATCGCGCGCGTCGACCTGACCAGCAAGCCCGCGCCGGGGAGTCCGCTCAAGGACCCGAACAACATCCTGTCCAGGCGCTCGATCTACTACGACTTCGACAAGTTCGACATCAAGGACGAGTTCCGCCCCCTGGTCGAGGCGCATGCGAAGTACCTGCGCGAGAACCCGGGCGCGAAGATGCTGATCCAGGGCAATGCCGACGAGCGCGGCAGCCGCGAGTACAACGTCGGTCTCGGGCAGCGCCGCTCCGACAGCGTCAAGCGGGCGCTGACGATCCTCGGCGCCAAGGAGAACCAGATCGAGTCGGTAAGCCTGGGCGAGGAGAAACCGGTCTGCAGCGAGCATGCGGAAGACTGCTGGGCGAAGAACCGCCGCGGCGACATGCTCTATAGCGGCGAATATTGATGCGCTGCGCCGGGGTACGCCAGGCTGCCGCCTTCGCGCTCGGCTGCGCGCTCGCCTGGCCTGCGCTCTCGCAGGGGCTTTTCGACGACAACGAAGCGCGTCGCCGCGTCGAGCTGCTGCGCCAGCAGGTCGAGGCGAGCCAGAAGGCGCTCGAAGATCGCCTTGGCAAGCTCGAGTCCTCGACCGGCGAGCGCAGCGCGCTGCTCGATCTCGCCGGGCAGCTGGAGGGGTTGCGTGCCGAGATCGCCCGCATCCGCGGGCAGATCGAGGTCCTTGCCAACCAGATCGAGACCGCCGACCGGCGGCAAAAAGACCTGTACGTCGACATCGACACGCGCTTGAGGAAGCTCGAGCAGGCGCGCGAGCAGCAGGCTGCGAGCGCCGACAAGCCGCCAGCGGCCTCCAGCGAGGTCGAAGGGGCTACCCCAGGCGAGGCGAAGGCCTACCAGGCGGCGCTCGACCAGTTCAAGCTCGGCAACTACCCCATGGCGGTCTCGGCGATGCAGGGCTTCCTGGTGACCTACCCCGGCAGCTCGCTCGCGCCTAATGCGCAGTACTGGATCGGCATGGCTTACTCCGGGCAGCGCGACTACAAAAGCGCGATCGCCGCGCAGCGCAAGCTCCTCGCGGCGTGGCCCGACAGCCCGAAAGCGCCTGACGCGATGCTGAGCATCGCAAGCGCGCAGGAAACGATGGGCGACCGCCGCGCCGCGCAAAAGACTCTCGAAGAGCTGATCGCGCGCTATCCCTCGAGCAGTGCCGCGACGAGCGCGAAGCAGCGCTTGGCCGCTTACCCGAAGCGTTGAACGATCCCGACCCTGCGCAACTCGCCCGCTTAGTCACCGCCGGGGCGTTTCTCCTCGCTTTCATCTTCGGCGCGGTGGGGAACAAGACGCGCTTCTGCACCATGGGCGCGGTCTCCGACTGGGTGAACATGGGCGACCTCGGCCGCATGCGGATGTGGCTGCTCGCGATCGCCGTGGCGCTGCTCGGCTCGAGCGCGCTGCAGGTCGCCGGCGCCGTCGACCTATCCAAGTCCATCTACCCCGGTCCCAACTTCACCTGGCTGTCGTACGTCGTGGGCGGATTTCTCTTCGGCGTCGGCATGACGCTCGGCTCGGGCTGCGGCTCGAAGACGCTGATCCGCATCGGCGCCGGGAGCCTGAAGTCGGTCGTCGTGTACGTGTTTCTCGGCATCGCGGCCTACATGACCCTGCGCGGCCTGCTCGGCGCGTTCCGCGTCGGCGTGCTCGAGAAGGCATCGCTTACCCTCGCGCCGGGCCAGGACCTGCCGTCGCTGTTGTCAGCAGGGCTAGGCTTGTCGAAGGGCGCGTGGACGGCGGCTCTAGCTGCCGTCGTCGGCGGGGCGATCCTCGCTTTCGTCTACGCGAGCCGTGAATTCCGCTCCAGCTTCGACTACACGCTCGGCGGCGTGGTCACCGGGCTGGTCGTGGTCGGCGGCTGGTACGTGAGCGGGCACATCGGCCACCTCGCCGAAGACCCGAACACGCTGCAGGAGGCCTTCGTCGCCACCAATTCCGGGCGCATGGAATCGTTCTCGTTCGTCTCGCCGATGGCGTACACGCTCGACTACCTGATGCTGTGGACCGACAAGTCGAAGATCATCACCTACGGCATCGCCTCCGCGGCCGGCGTGATCGCCGGCTCCGCCGCGTATGCGCTCGCCACGCGCACCTTCCGCTGGGAGGGCTTCCGCGACGCCGAGGACACCGCGAGCCACATCATCGGCGGAATGCTGATGGGGTTCGGCGGCATCTGCGCGCTCGGCTGCACCATCGGCCAGGCGATCTCCGGCGTCTCGACCCTCGCGCTCGGCTCGATCATCACTTTCGCGTTCATCGTTCTCGGCTCCGCCGCGACGATGAAGCTCCAATACTGGCGAATGGCCCGCGAGGGCTGATAAAATTTCGCCCTTTCCCGCGGGTCGTTAGCTCAGCTGGTAGAGCAGCGGACTTTTAATCCGTTGGTCGGCGGTTCGAATCCGCCACGACCTACCAATCTCTCAAGAGCTTAGAAGTGTCCTAGGCTCTCTTTGCGATGGCGACGCCGCCTTACTTCGGGCGGCCAATTAGAGTTTCGCCGGTACCTCGTCAAGGAACGTCAGCATCAGAGAGATGTGACCATTTCGCACCAGAACCACATCTACGCCCTTGATAGGCTCCTGGCCCGGTCGTCCATAGCTCCAAGCCAAGCGCCCACTTTCGTGGAGTAGATCGACAGGCCGAAGCTCACTGAAAACGTAGCCCGGCAAGCGCTGATGCAATGCCGCAACCGCACGATCGAGTTCATAGCGCCCGTGGCTCTTGCCACTATGATCGATGAATACGCAATCTTCGGTCCAAAGCTGGGCGATCGCCTTGCGTCTTTTTTTGGCGTCTCGCTCTCCGAACACCTCGTGGAGATTGCGTTTGATGAGGGTCTCTATAGTATCAGGCACAGTTCTCTCGCATCTCCTGTGTTAGCGACCACGAGGAAGCGCGCGGAATGCGGCGCGCAGTTCCTCGACGAATACGGCGGGCTGCTCAAAGGCCGCGAAATGTCCGCCGTGGGCGGCTTCGTTCCAATAGAAGAGTCGCGAATAGACCCGCTCGCCCCATAATCGCGGCGGTTGAAACACTTCGCCGGGGAAAATGCTCACGGCAACGGGCAGATCGACCCGCTGCGTCGAGAAATCGGTCGCGAAACTCTCATAGTAGAGGCGCGCGGAGGACGCGGCCGTGTTGGTGAGCCAATAGAGCGAGATGTTGTCGAGCATCTCGTCTCGCGAGATTTCCCGCTCCGGTTCGTAGTTGCTGTCGGTCCACTCGGCGAGCTTTTCGTAGATCCACGCCGCCTGGCCGGCGGGCGAGTCCGCCAGCGCGTAACCGATGGTCTGAGGCCGGGTGGCTTGTATCTTGGCGTAGCCCGATTTTTGGTCATTAAACGCAACCAATTGAGCGATGGTCGCTTTCTCCGCCTGGTTCGGTTCGCCTTGGACCGGAGGTGGAAACAGTATCGGCAGATTGAGATGGATCGCCGCGAGCCCTTCTACGTGCTGTTTGGCCATCCAGGTCGTGACGCCCGCGCCCCAGTCGCCGCCCTGCGCGAGATAGTCGGTGTAGCCCAAGCGCCGCATCAGCACCGACCATGCCCGCGCGATTCGCGGCAAGCCCCAGCCGCTCTCGGTCGGTTTGTCGGAAAAGCCAAAGCCCGGAAGCGAGGGAAGAACGACATGGAAGGCATCTTCGGGCTGACCGCCGTGCTTGGTCGGGTCAGTCAGCGGACCGATGACATTGAGAAATTCGACAACGCTGCCCGGCCAGCCGTGGGTCACGATGATCGGGCGCGCATGTTCGTGGGCTGAACGAGCGTGCAGGAAGTGAATGCCCAGACCGTCGATCTCGGTTCGGAATTGCGGATACGCGTTCAAGCGTCGCTCGAGACGGCGCCAATCATAGGCGCTACGCCAGTAAGCGACCAACGCCTGTATCGTGGCGAGGGGAGCGCCCTGCCGCCAATCATCGGCGGTCTGGCGTTCAGGCCAGCGCGTGGCCTGCAAGCGACGGCGCGCGTCGCTGATCGCCGCACTCGACGTCACCACTCGGAACGGTGTTACAGCTTCGGTGACGCGCGGCAATGGCGCTGCGCTCGGCTGTGCCGCTACGTCGGTTCCAATGGCCACGGCCGCGCCGGCCAAAGCGCCGCGCGCGATCGCCACAAGAATATCGCGCCGCGATGCATCGGCGGGGACCGTATTGGCGCTGGCGCGTGGGGTCATGCTCATGTGCATTCTCTCTGTCAGGGGGTCATGGAGTGCGGGGTGTTACCGCTTGGAAGTTCCCAGAAGTTGCGTTTCCCAAGCGAATGCGACCCCACTTCCACCACCGTGCTCAGTTAGGATCTTGGCAGCATCTGCAAGCGTAGACTCGCGCGCCCAGTCGCGCTGCCATTCGCCGCTCAGAGCGAGCCACGTGATAGGAACGGCTCCTGCTTGCACCATTCGCCGAACCGCCATGTCATGAGCTTCCACAGATACACCACCTGAAGCGTCGGTAACGATATGCACGTCGTAGCCTTCGCCGAGGGCGTGAATAGTAGGCATCGCCAAGCACATCTCGGTCCAAAGCGCGGCCAGGATCAGCTTCCTGCGGCCGGTTGCTTTCACGAGGTCTACAACCCGTTTGTCTTGCCACGTGTTGATGTACGTCCGATCAATAGGCTTCTGATCTGGGAATACGTCTTGAAGGCCCTTTATGAGCTTTCCGCCGCGAGCTTCGAGCACCGTGGTCAGAATGACCGGAACTTTGAAGGCTAGCGAACTTGGCGAGTCCAATCACGTT
>Ga0209378_1003754_pt1 | contig 10171 bp, 9 predicted proteins | sample GraSoiAngelo_156_FD_186170 | JGI IMG/M metagenome (GOLD analysis project Ga0209378, IMG submission 186170) | Grasslands soil microbial communities from the Angelo Coastal Reserve, California, USA - 14_1009_13_40cm (SPAdes) (version 2) | ecosystem: Environmental > Terrestrial > Soil > Grasslands ... | reverse complement strand
CCCCATCACCGCGTAGGCTTGAGATATTGTTACCGCAAGCTGGAAGTTGTCCGGTTGCTCTCTGTAGAGTAGATCAATTGTAGAGCGCGCCTTCTCACCAGTAACCTTTGCGCCAGCAGTATCACTCGCAAGGCGCTGAGTCCAAGCCAGCAACAGCTGATTAACGCCTTTGTCGATCTCAGAAGTAAAAACATTGCGCCGCTTCAGCTCGGCCAAAAAGTTCGTTGGATTCGCTCTATGGGCCTTAGCGCCCGTCAGCGACAAGACTCTACCTCGACGTCAGGGGGCGTGAAAAGCACGTTATTAATCAGCTCGCTCGCCTTCTGCGAAACGTCAAAATCGGCAAGCAACTGAAATACTAGTGCAAACGTGATTGATGCTTCCGCGGATGTGGAATCGCCGCTTCTAGTTTCACAAACGCGGTTAGCTTTTCATCGCCACGCACAACGAGACGCTTCCCGCCGCCGCGATGGCGCTTTATTCACGAAGAAACAGTGCAATGAACTGCGAGGGGCCAGGATTCACGGGGACTCAATCTGGAGCGGTGTTTATGAATCAGCACGGTCTCCAATAACCGCCTCTCCGCACCGGTGAGTGCTCGCAGTTGCTGCCTAACAAATTTAACCAAGAATTGCCGATTTTGTTTCGCAAAAAATATTATCCAACGCCTGAATGACGTGTAAGATGCGCCCTCACGCCGCTGTGATTCGAGTTTACGATGCGGCTGGCAACGTGATCGAAACGCACGAGCACGCGGGCGACTTTAAGGGAGCCGTGACAGTTCGGATTCCGATTGCTAGCCACGGGTAGAGCAGCGGTGCGTTTACTTTAATTCTCCCGTAATCTCGCCAACTAGGGTGAAGAACCCGCGTTTTCGTACCGAGCTGATGGACCAATTCACCGGCACGCTCTGGTAACCTTCGTCGAAGCCTTCATTCTTCATCCGAAAGTCAAAGTAACCCCACGAGGCGTGTTCGCGCACCGCAGCGATGAAATTATTCATCGGCTTTTCGAAGTCATAATGGTCGTCTTCGTTGAACAGGATTGGAACTCCTCGATAGCTCGGCATAACGTGGATCTTACGGACCATCTCCGAAATCCCTTTTGGATCGGATATGTCGTTGCCGTGGATGAGCAGAAAATCCGCGGCGCGCACGACGTTTTGTTTCGGAATCGTACCTCCACCGTACGAGGTAGTCACGAGCAAACTGCGCCCATTGCGTGTTATTTTCTTCACACGTTCAATCAATTCGTGCACGCGCTCGGGCCGCAAAATTGCATGCTCGTAACGCACATTGCACTCGTTATCGATTTCGACCAATACGTTGCGATAACCGCGGGCGAAAATCCATTCAGTGGCGTTATCCGTGGCGCGAATGACCGCTGCCTCATCGCGCAATCGCTCGTCCTGGCCGAAATAGAAATAACCGAGGATAACTACCATTCCAAGTTCGTCCGCACGATCGATAATGCGTTCGAGCCGCTTCATGTAGTCCGTCCGCAAGGAGCCATCCTCCGCGATGGCGGAATTGTTCCAAGGCTGGTCTTTCGAGTAACCCTCCGGAGAGCCGCCCTGTAAATTGATTGTGAACGCGAGGAGGCCGTGACTTCGCCACTCGGGCATCGCGGCGATAAACTCACGCGTGTTGCGCTCTGCGTCCCACTTGCCAGTATCTGGATACGCCCACCTCAAAACCGTGTTTGCGTTCAGATCGTCGAAGATGCCTTGAACCATGCGTGAGTTAAGGAGCAGCCCTTGGATGTTATGCCCATTCCAACGGCGTCCGGCATAAGTAGGTTTGCCGTTAATCCGAAACTCGTCGCCGGAGATCGAGATTGAGGTATGGCGCTCCGCAGCGCTGACGGGAACAGTCATTGCTAAGCATAAAACCAGCACTGCGAGCTTGCCGCCGACATTCATGCACCCAAGCTATCGGCGTTGTTCGACGACAGCAATGTGCAAGCATGTCCACTACCTGACACACAGCCCCAACTCCATCCGGCCTTGCTGAGATTGTCCGCAATGATCTCCCAGTATCGTTTCATGCCGTTCTTAGAATAGCAGAGGAGAAGCAAGTTTTAATGCGCCTCACAGACCTTTTCTCTTGAATGTCCCACTCCAAAATCTTTAAAAGAAGAAAACAGTCAAATTCATCAACCAATGAACAAAATCTCGATGAGAAATTACAGGGTCACGATTACGCGTGTGCTGCTGACAGGAACGGCGATCTTCCTATCCACCAACGGAGTGTCATCAGCGAATCCCAGGTCACTGAGCGGCGTCGTTCAAACGGGCGGCACGAGTTCCAGCCAACCGCTGCCTAACGTTCACTTTTCGGCAACAATTTCCAAGACTAGTGGCGTAATCATCAGCGCATTTGGATTCTTTTCCGCCTTCGCCAGATTCAGCATTCGTTACACGAGAAGCACCTCACACAGTATCTTCTTTGTTCAAGCAGACGTAAGCGAAGGTGTGGAGTTCGTCACTGTTCTCGGCCCAAGCCTGACCATATCCGTCACGATTAACGAGCTGACTACCGTCGCCGCCAGCTATTCAATGGCCCAGTTCTACAGGACCGGTGTGATCTCAGGCAATTCGTTTGGCCTCCAGATTGCCGCGGGGATGAACGACAACATGGTTACCTCTGCGACCGGGCAATCGTCGACCGTGCTGTTGAACTCGCCGAATGCGGATCAGACAAATTCCCTGCGATCCACGCGATCGCTCGCCAATTTGCTGGCAGCGTGCGTAGAGGATCCGACCGTCACAGCAAGTCTGTTCGTTCTGACCACGCCAGCGGGCGGTCCTCCTCCAAGCAATACCGCCCAGGCCCTGGCAAATCTCGCTCGAGATCCTGGGCAGAATGTGGAGGGAATCTACGCGTTGACGCTGCTGAGCAGCTTGTATACGCCGCAATTAGTCACCATGCCCGATGCCTGGACGGTGACGGTCAAGGTCAACGATTCTGGTAACGACGAGCCTGATTTTTTGATTAGCGGCCCCGGAAATCTCGCATTCGACCAACGAGGATACGCGTGGGTCACGAACAACACAACGCAAGGCTCACCAAACTCGTGTACCTTCAACTTGGTATTGAAACCCAATGGCCAGCCGGCTGATGGTAGCAACGGCACGCCTCGATCGCCCCTCACTGGTGGCGGCATTCTCGGTGCCGGTTTCGGCGTCACGGTCGCTCCCCACGGCTCGGTGTGGTTCGGCAACTTCGGCTGGGGCAATCCCGGTTGCGATTGGTGCTTTCCAACCACGAATGGAAACGGCAGCATGTCACGCTTCACGCTGACAGGCATGCCAGTGTCACCGCCTGATGCTTATCAGGGCGGCCCCGTGAGGGCACAGGGACTCGCCTCAGATGCGAATGGGAATATCTGGATCTCGAGTTATGGGAACAACAGCCTTTATGTGTTCCTACACGGAAATCCGCATCACGTTGTGAGTTTTCTGCAATATGAGGGAAGTGGTCCGTTCGACGTCGCACTTGCCGCCGACGGGACCGCGTGGGTCTCCAACAGCGGCGGACTTCCCTTCGGTGAAAACCCCAGAAGCGTTGCAAAGTACGCGCTCGTCGACGGCATACTAGAGCAGCAATTTCTGCGCTGCCTTGGACGGCAGCTTAGGGGCTTGTCTGTCGATTCCCAGGGAAACGCATGGGTCGCTTCCCAGGGTAACACTAGAGTTTATGCGATTCGACCCGACGGCACAGAGATCGGGCATTTTACCGGAGGCGGCATGGACAGCCCATGGGACACGGCCATTGACGGCGAGGACAACGTGTGGGTGGCAAATTTCGGTTCGCTCCATCTTCTAACGCCCCCGTTCAAGGGCAGATTGACGAAACTTTGGGGCGTCAATGCCCAGCCGGGTCACAGCGTGGGTGAACCAATATCACCGGCCACAGGATACACGGTGCCTTCGGCGGGCAGCCAGATATTGCTACACAATGGCGATCCCTTATACGGTCAAGGCGCTCCTCCCAGTTTTATCCCAACGATGCGTCAGACGGCCGTGGTCATCGATCAGGCTGGCAACATTTGGTCCGTCAACAACTGGAAACCCGATATTGATATCGACTTTGGTGGAATCCCGGTGGTGATGGCATCGTGATTTTCGTCGGACTCGCGCCACCGCCCACTACCCAAGTGCATTAAATTTTCCGACGAGTGCGGGCTGAAGATTAACAAGCCGGCGAAGAGCGCGTCCGCTCGGCTGATTCCGAGTCGGCGCAGCCTGTTCCCTAGTGTCCGTTTCCAGCGCAGTTGGTTTCAATGAGGCATGCGGTTCCGCCACTCTGCTGGCAGAGCTGCCCATCTTCGATGAACTGAGGAAGCTGCGTTTCGGCCAGCACCCGCAAAAACTTGTCCAGGCATCCGCACTCTGCGAAAATTTCTTCCAAGCGCCCCTCGAACAAAGCGTTGAACTCGAGGCACGGCGCACAGGGCGCGCAAATGCTTCGAACATCTCCCTGATCAGTGATGCTGAGCCCGTAGCTGGAGAGGGGAATGGCTGCGTTTCCGTTCGAGTTGGTAAGGTTATAGATGCAACGGAAGATGATTTCTCGGTCGGGATCTCTCGGAGGTGTCCCGATTACACAGTGGTACTGTGCGTCGGTGAAGATCATGCTCTCGTCGATCCCGAGGATGTGAGCGAGCTGATCGGCCCGCCTCCTCTCCCAGTGGCTCGTTGATCTGTTCGGGCCGTGTGACCTTCCGTGGCGCCAAGTGCGCCCATCTCGGATCCTCCTGACACATGTCCGGCCAGAAACAATTCCTGTGGTCGATAACTTGCTCATCGAAGTATTGCCTGTAATCAGCCCATGGGCAGCCCATTGGATTTTGCTCCAGGCAATCGACGAGCGGCTGAGGAATGGGCGCTTTATATGCCGGCATGTACGCGGCAAGGTCGGGATTCGCCATGTAAAGGATTATGAAATTTACGAGGTAGATCGCGGGGGTTACCGATGGTGAGTAAACTTCATGGTCGGCCTCGTGGCTCCCGGGAGCTTCCGAGGGCTGCGCCGCGAGCGCACCGGCACTGAGGAAAACGCCGATGGCCATTACGAATAGAATTGTTACGGTTCGAGTTTGCATAAGGCCTTTGATGTTGAGACGCGTCAGTGTATCAAATGCGGCTGCCTCGTTCAAGCTCCCCGGATACGTGGTCGATCATATCATCCCGCTAAAACGCGGCGAACGACCAATGTAAAGTTCGTCATCGCTTAGGCACCGTTGATCGAGTAATTTCGGTTTGTCTCGCTTTGGGTGTGATGCTAATCGGCATCATGGCCCCGATTTCCTCCTCCTCAGATCGGATGCCGCCAGTTGCACTAGAGAAATACGACGGGGCGCAGAAGAAGGCGGCCGAGGAGTTCCGGCGACTAACTGCGCTTCAAGGCGTCGGTTAGCAACAACTGACGGAGTTCATCATCCTGGTCACGGCACGCGAATGGACGCAGGATTTCGAGTGGAACTTCCACGTTCCGCTCGCGCTGCGATTGCCGACGGACGGCGCCCGTCTGGCATGAGCGAGGACGTTGAAATTTGCTATAACCTCGTAACGGAGTTACAGCGCTACAAACGCGTCTCTGACGCCACCTACGCCCGCGCGGTAAAGCGCTTTGGCGAAAAGGGCGTGCTCGACATCGTCGGAATCACCAGTTACTACGCGTCGCTTGCCATGGTGATGAATACGACGCGGATGTCGATGCCGTCCAGCGGCAAGCGGCTCTCGCGATTCCCAGAGTAGTTCCGCGCTGAAGCCTCTCGAGTCAACCGCTGGTGACTTGTTGCGTCGCCTTTAATCTTATGAAATAGTTCATGCGCTAGCGGTAAACCTGTCTTATAGAAGGTTGTTATGAACCTTGAGGACTCGGCAACCAAGAAGGACCTGGAAGGGCTACAGGGCACGTGGAGGTTGATTTCTGCCATGGAGGACGGCAAGTCCTTGGCCGAGGACAAAGTGAAGCAGACGACCATCGTCATCAAGGACGACACCTTCCGCTTCCCTCACTTGGCAGAGGACGCCACTAGCAAGGCGGGGACCATCAAGCTCGACGCGACGAAAAAGCCGAAGCAGATGGACACAGTCTCGACCGAGAAAGAGGTCATGCTCGGCATCTACGAGCTGGAAGGAGACGGTTACAGGGTCTGCTTCGCGCCGGTCGGCAAGGCACGTCCCAGCGAATTCACTTCGAAGTCCGGAAGTGGCAACATCCTCCAAGTCTGGGAGCGGGAGAAAGAGTAGATCGAGATCGTCCGAGGCTGATCACTGGCTTGGTTCGATCATTGAGTCAGCCCACTCACTGCGCTAAGCTCTGAGCTTCAAAGCACAAGAGTCACCGCGTCCATAAACAGAGAAGGAGGATTTCGATGCTAGCGGAAAAAATCATTGGTGTTTGGGAACTGCAAATCTGGGAAACAATGGTCGATGACAGCGTTGTCGGCTACCCCTTGGGAGAAAACGCATCTGGTTTCATTGCCTATCATCCGGTTGGCTTTATGTCGGTCAATATTTCCGCACCCAATCGTGTTCGCCTCGCAACTGATGATCCCTTCGCAGGTGACCCAAAGCTCCTGGCGTTAGATGCCAAAGGCTATCTCTCTTATTGCGGTCCCTTCTCGGTTGTCTCGGAGAACGAAGTCATCCATCACTTAAAGCTCTGTTCGTTTGAGAACTGGGTAGGAACCGATCAGCATCGCCACGCCCAACTCGACCTAAACAAAGACACGTTGACTCTTTCAACAGCGCCTATGCTAACGGAGGGGCGGAAGGGCAGCAACCGCCTCACTTGGAAGCGTATCACTTCGATGCCAGTCAGGTCGTAGGCAAATCTCGTGTACGCAAGTCTCCGAAGGGCGGAGATTGAAACGAGGGTTCGATTCTCTTCACCGCTCCCGCCTACGCTTTTGAAGTGCGAAGGACACCAGCATCGACGATGCCTGCTACACCATTATCGTCCGCCGAAAAGTCTCCGGAACGATTTGAACAACTTACCGGGAAAAGTTGCCGCTTTTTGTGGCAGCCCATTGAACTGCTGAGCAAATGGCCACTGCTCCCCGCCGTGAACCTGGCACGCAGCAGTCGGCACCTTGTCGGCGGGCAGATCAATATCGTACGCTGTCCCGGCCGACATGCATCCCGTGGTGGCGAGTTGGCTCGAGATTGAACAGACCGTGGCATGTTGAATCGCCATTTTAGGTTGCAACAGATCTGCTGGGTAATGTTGCGCCGCCTTGTTCATTACCTGTGTCCAGACCGGCAACGCCAGCGCGGCGCCGTAACCGCGTGAAATAATTGTTGTCGGCTGATCGAAGCCGACCCACACACCGCAGGTCAGAGTACTGGTATAACCCAGAAACCACGCATCCTTGTAATCGTTGGTCGTACCAGTTTTGCCGGCTGCCGGCAATCTGAAGCCTAACGAGGACCGGGCGCTGGCGGCAGTCCCGCGCGTCAAAACTTCTTCCATTAACCGCGAGGTCATCCAGGCCGCGCCCGGGTCGAGGGCTGGCGTAGAGATATGCGCTGCGAGATAAATGGGTTTGTGGTTCGCGTCATCAATTCGCTCGATGACATAGGCCTGCTTACGCATCCCTGCATTAGGAAAGACGGAGTAAGCTGCGGTCAAATCTTTCAGGTCTGTCTCAAATGAACCAATGTAGATTGCAGGACCGTGAGGAATATTTTGAGAAATTCCCAGTGTGTTCGCGACTTTTTGGACTGTGTCTAGTCCGGCGAATTGTCCAACGCGCACGCTCATGGTGTTTCGCGAATGGATCAGACCGTAGGAGCACGGGAGAACACCGCCGTAAGTTCCGTCGGAATTTCCAGGTGACCAATTCCCCGCACCATCGATTTCACCAGGTCGAATCGGACCATCGCTGATGGCCGCTCCCGGCAAGAGTCCGTGACTAAAGGCGACCGTGTAAACGAATGGCTTAAATGCGGAACCCACCTGTCTGTTTGCAGGAGCCAGCGCGCGATTGAATTTGCTTTGCGCGTAATCGCGCCCGCCGACGAGTGCGCGAATTCCACCACTGGCATTGTCAACTACAACCACCGCGCCTTCCAAATAAGGCATGGCTGAATCCCCTTCTCCGTTTTCGGGCGGATGATAGTTTGCTTTTACGGGATGATGAAAATTGGATTGATGCTCGATTTTGGCGAGCTGCGTTTCAAGCGCGTCTTGCGCGGCATTTTGCACTGACGGATCGAGCGTGGTGTAGATCGAGAGACCACCGTTATCGATCTGGTCCTGTGTCAGGATCAAATTCAGGTGGCGCTGCACAGCGTCCATCGCGTAATTCTCCTGAACAAAAGGCATACGCCTGGGGTGCGGCGTGATCTTTGCCCGCTTCGCGGCTTCCGCATCCGCTGACGAAAGTTTCTTCAACGCCACCATCCGGTCCAGAACGGCGTTGCGTTGGATTCTCGAGCCTTCCGGATTTTTTAACGGTGAAAATCGATTGGGACTCCGGATCAATCCTGCCAGGAGCGCCGCCTCGGGCAGGTTCAGCTTGGACGCGCTTTTGCCGAAATAGGCTTGCGACGCGGTCTCAACTCCGTAGCAACCGTTACCGAAATAAATCCGGTTTACGTAAAGCTCGAGAATCTGCTGTTTCGTAAACTGGCGTTCGATCCGCAGCGCCACCATTGCTTCGAGCAATTTCCGGCTGAGAGTGCGGCCGCCGAGTGGAAGGCTGTTGCGGGCGAGTTGCTGCGTGATACTGCTCGCCCCTTCTTTGGGTGAGCCGCTCATAACGTCCCGGACCAGCGCACGCAGAATTCCGCGCCAATCAATCCCCTTGTGCTCGTAAAAGCGGCTGTCCTCGCGCGCCAGAACAGCAGTGATGAAAAATGGCGAGACTTCGCTGAGCGAAACTTTTAGGCGATTTGCGCCGGCCAGGCGGCTATAAATTTTTCCATCGACATCATAAACTGTATTTCGCTCCGGCATCTCGCCGACATTCTTCATGTCGAACGTTTGCGCCCATGTCCCGTAAAAGAGGAAAATCGCGAAGCCGGCTCCCACCAACAGGATGAGCAGCGTGACTTTCCAGCCGTAACGGAAAAGACGGCTCCCGCCTTTCTTTTTTCTCGAGCGAAGGCGAGCGAAAAATTGCATTACTGAAAGGTTAAAAAGGTTAAAAGAGTTACAAGGTTAAAAGCGGTTTAACCTTCTGACTCTTCAACCTCTCAGCGGTTCAACGATTTAACCCATGTAACGTTGTAACCCTTTTAACAAATTAGAGGTTCAGCTTCACAACGCCCTCGTGTTGCTCGGTAGCACACGGTGCATTCGTCGGAACATCCGTGGCCGCGTCGCTGGGCTGGACGACTTTGTTGTCGATCAAGTAGCTTTCGACCTCTTCGCCGCTCACATCCGCGAGCATATACCCATTAATTTCCACGCAGGGCGAGAGCGGCTGCCCGCTCTTTGTCTCCATCTCCCAACGAAACGCAGGATTCTGGATAATGTCCTTCTCTGTGTAGGGAAGATTGTATTTGGCCAGCACGGCGCGCACCCCGGCGCTCCAACCACAATAGGTCTTCAAATAAGCGGTGATTTCAGGCGTTTGCATTGGACGAATATATCACAACTTCGAAAATTGTAACCCGGGGTCTTGCATTCCAACTCTTATTCTTCCCCCTAAAGGAGAATATGAACCTGGAGCGTCCAGCGCGTCCGGCGCGCCCGGCGGTCGCGCCGAACCATGCTCATCCTCCTCAGAATCATGCGCTGATTTTGTTTGTTAGCTTCTGTTAACACTACGCGCCGAACGAAATCCTAGTTTCAGAGACTTTCGATCTCCTTTCGCAAATCTTCCTTGGATTTGCCGAGTTTTTGTTGAAGTCGCCCCAGCAATTCATCGTCTTTGCCTTCGGCAAACGTGAGATCGTCATCGCTCAACTGCGCATATTTCTGCTTCAGTTTCCCTTTTACTTCATTCCAACCACCTTTGAATTCTAGTTTCGTCATAGTGATAGAGAGTTCGCATGCGGAGCGGAGATCAGTTGTCTTGCGCGACATAAATCGATGCACACGCGCAGCGATTCCGGCGCGAAATCTATTTAGGGAAAAAAAGAAGGGAACGCCATGAACAACAAAATTCGTTACGCCATTGTCGGATTGGGACACATCGCGCAGACAGCCGT
>Ga0209378_1003752_pt1 | contig 10173 bp, 9 predicted proteins | sample GraSoiAngelo_156_FD_186170 | JGI IMG/M metagenome (GOLD analysis project Ga0209378, IMG submission 186170) | Grasslands soil microbial communities from the Angelo Coastal Reserve, California, USA - 14_1009_13_40cm (SPAdes) (version 2) | ecosystem: Environmental > Terrestrial > Soil > Grasslands ... | reverse complement strand
GTGGCGATGAACGCCTGGCGGACGGGCAGCGGTATTTCGCCGAGCGGTACCACCGTGCGCCGCTCGGCCCCGAGCTCACTGATCAGCCGTCCGTCGGCCGCGTAGATCTTGGACGTCTGCACCTGGACGTTGCCGCCGGCGCTCGCGGGATTCAGGCGCGAAATGCTGGGGCAATGCTCGCCCGCGCACACCCGCGTCCACGCGCCGTAGGTGAGGCCGAGACCGTAGGCGGCGACGAGCACCGCGACCGCGATCACGCGGCGGCGGGTCTTGGGATTGTGCCACCAGGAGAGCGGTCCGGGCAGGCTGACGGGTGCGGGTGCGGGGATGGACGCCATCGGGTTACAACCTAGTGAGGTCGCCGGACGCTTGCCAGCGGTTGGGGGTTCTCGTACGATTCCGCGCCATGTCGGATCTCCTTGCAAAGCTCAAGTGGCGAGGCTTCGTGCACCAGCACACGCGCGAGCTCGACGCTCACCTCGCCGCCGGACGTCACACCCTCTACTGCGGATTCGATCCCACGGCGCCGAGCCTGCAGCTCGGCAACCTGATGCCGATCATGCTGCTGCGGCAGTTCCAGTTGGCCGGCCACCGCCCCATCGCACTCATGGGCGGCGGCACCGGGATGATCGGCGACCCGAGCGGCAAGCCCGACGAGCGCCCGTTGCTCTCGCCCGAGCAGATCCGCGCCAATCTGCATCGCATGCGCGACCAGATGGCGCGGCTGCTCGACTTCGACCCGGGTCCGGCGCAGGCGCTCGTGCTCAACAACGCCGACTGGCTCCTCGAGCAGCGAGTGGTGACCTTCCTGCGCGACGTCGGCAAGCACTTCACGGTCAACATCATGCTGCAGAAGGAATCGGTCCAAGCCCGGCTCGAGGGCGGCCTGTCCTACACCGAATTCAGCTACATGTTGCTGCAGGCATACGATTTTCTGCATCTGTTCCAGGAGCGCCAATGCACGATACAGGTCGGCGGGAGCGACCAGTGGGGCAACATCACGGCAGGCATCGACCTGATCCGCCGCGTCAAGGCAGGCGACGCGCACGGCCTGGTGGCGCCGCTCGTGACCACCGCATCGGGAGCCAAGTTCGGAAAGACGGAAGCCGGCGCGATCTACCTGGATCCGTCGCTGACATCGACCTACAAGTTCTATCAGTTCTGGTTCAACGTCGACGACGGGCACGTGGAGTCGTACCTCAAGCTGTTTACGCTGTTGCCGCGCGACGAGATCGAAGCATTGATGCGGACGCACAAGAAAGACCCGAGCAAGCGAGAGTCGCAACGCAGACTCGCAGCTACGGTCACCGCGATGGTACACGGGAAAGAGGCCCCCGAGAGCGCCCAGACAGTGAACGCCATTCTGTTCAGCGATCTGGATCCACGCAGCGTCGCTGCCGGCGCGCTCGCCCTGCTGGCCCAGGAGATACCCACGGCACGAGTGCCTTCGGCCGACGGGCTGTCTCTTGTCGATGCGGTCGTCGCCGCGGGCCTCGCCAAGTCGAAGAGCGAAGCGCGCCGGCACATCGAGCAGGGCGGGATCTACCTCAATCAGCAACGCGTGAAGGACGTGGCGAGGACGCTCGGGCCGTCGGACTGGCTCGGGGGCGGCCACCTCCTGCTGCGCAAGGGAAAGAAGGACTACGGGCTCCTGCGGGTGGCGCGCTGACTGGCCCGATCGCGGCGCATCGTAGGGGCGCAGCACGCTGCGCCCCTACACATGGAGGACATCGCCAATGTTCATCGGGCACTACGCCCTTGCCCTGGCCGCCAAGCGCGCCGCGCCACGAGCCTCCCTGGGCACGCTGTTCGCCGCCACATCGCTCGCGGACCTGCTGTGGCCGGTATTCCTGCTCCTGGGGTGGGAGCGGGCACACGTCGTTCAGGGCCCGAACCCGTTCCTGACGCTGTGGCTCGACTCGATCCCGATCTCGCACAGCCTGGTGACGCTCATCGGATGGGGCGCATTGTTCGGGTTCACCTACCGCACGCTCACGGGCGACGGACGGGGAGGCGTCGTCATCGCGCTCCTGGTCGTGAGCCACTGGGTGCTCGACTTCGTCACCCATCGCCCCGACATGCCGCTGTACCCGGGCGGCACGCCGCTCGGCCTCGGCCTGTGGAACTCCGTCGCCGGCACCGTGGTCGTCGAGGGCGTGATGTTTGCGGCGGGGGTGTGGCTCTACGCCAGGACTACGAAGGCGCGCGACCGCGTCGGGACCTACGGATTCTGGGCGCTCATCGCCGTGCTGCTCTTGTCCTACGTGGGCTCGCTGTTCAGTCCACCGCCACCGACCCAGACCGCGCTCGCCGCGGGCGGGATCATCTTCGGATGGCTGTTCGTGCTATGGGCCGGATGGAGTGGTAGACATCGGGAGGGATACGGCGTTGCCGGGTAGAGCGTTGTCGGGTACTGCGTTGTCGGATACTGCGTTGCCGGCAACGCCTCATCCGACAACGCGTCATCCGACCACGCCTCACCCGACAACGCAGCATCCGACCACGCACCATCCGGCATCGCTTCACCCGGCATCGCTTCACCCCAGCGCATCCAGCACGTCCAGCACCCGCTCCATTTCTTCCACTGTGTTGTAGCAGTGCGGAGCCAGCCGGATGGCGCCCTCACGCAGCGAGCACACGATGTGCGCGCGCTTGAGCGCATGATACGCCTCGGCGGGATGCGCGGGCGCGAGGCACACGATCGCCGAGCGGTGCGCTTCGTCCGTGGGTGAGACGACGCGGATGCCGTTCTCCCCGGCCCAGTGCAGCACCGGCTCGTGCAGCGTGCGCGCGTATTGCGCGATGTCGTCGACACCCAGCTCGGCAAGCATCCCCACCGACGTGGTCATGCCGTGGAAGTCCTGGAACGGTAAGGTGACCATTTCGAAGCGGCGCGCGTCGGCGCGGAAGGTGGGATTGTAGTCGATGAGGCGGGAGAAGTCGTCGGTCCCCTCGAACGCCATCCAGCCGGTGACGGCGGGCTCGAGCGCCGAGATCAGCTCACGCCGCACGTAGACGAAGCCCGAGCCCCAGGGGGAGAGCAGCCATTTCTGGCCGCCGTACGCCAGGATGTCCACGGGTGTCTCGCGCACGTCGAGCGTCGAGTTTCCGACACCCTGAATCCCGTCTACCACGAGAAACGTCCCGTTGGCGCGGCAGGCGGCGCCGAGCCGTGCCAGATCGGCGCGGTAGCCGTTGGCGAACTGGACAAACGAGACCGCGAGCACGCGCACTCGCGGGTCGTGCAGGCGCTCGACGAGATAGTCCTCGTCGGGCCAGCCTTCGCCGGCGCAGGGCGCGAGCTCCACTTCGATCCCCTGTTTCTTGAGCAGCAGCCACGGGTACACGTTGGCGGGGAACTCGCGATCGGATACCAGTACCACGTCGCCGCGCTTGAGCGGCAGAGCGCTGGCCGCGAGGTTCAGCCCGTGGCTGGTGTTGGTGGCGAGCGCGATCTCGGCGGGGTCCGCATTCAGCAGGCGCGCGACCGCCACCCGTGCCGCCTGCAGCCCCGCCTGCAGCTCGCGGTCAGGGAGGAGGTGCGGGGCGGTGCGCTTGGCGGTGAACTCGTCGAGCACACGGCGCGTGCGCTCCGGGATGGGCCCGATGGACGCGTTGTTCAGATACACGGTGTCCGCCGTCCAGGGGAACTCGGCGGCCCGCAGGGCGCGGAACTGGTCACGCAACGCGCGCAGGCGCGTCGGGTGATAGGCAATGTCGGTCACGTGTCCCCCGCGGCTCGGCCCGAGAGTGCGTCCTTGCGCCGAGCCCGGGCTTCAGCCCAGGGTACAACTTCAACAAGGTCATCCCGCCCGTCCCCGGACATCCAGCGCGTCGCGCAGCCCGTCGCCCACAAGATTCACGCCCAGCACCGTGACGCCGATCGCGAGCCCGGGAAAGAGCGACACCCACGGCGCCACCCGCAGCAGGTCGCGGCCTTCGGCCACCATCGCGCCCCAGGAGGGCGTGGGCGGCGGCGCGCCCAGCCCCACGAACGAGAGCGCCGCTTCGGCCATGATCGCGCCACCCACGCCGAGCGTGGCGGCGACGATCACCGGCCCGAGCACGTTGGGGAGCACGTGGCGTGCGGCGAGCCGCGCGTCCGAGGCCCCGAACGCACGCGCCGCGTGGACGTAGTCGAGACGACGCACCACGAGCACCTGGCCGCGGACCAGGCGCGCCATGCCGGCCCAGCCGACGACGCCGATCACCACGCACACGACGGGCAGCGTGGGCTTCACGGCGGCGGCGACGGCGATGAGCAGGAGCAGCGACGGGAAGGCGAGGGTGACGTCGGCGGCCCGCATCACCAGGGCGTCCACGGAGCGCCCGTAGAAGCCCGCCGCGAGGCCGAGCGTGAGCCCGACCGCGAGGGCGATCAGCTGGCTCGCGAGCCCGACGGCGAGCGACAGGCGGGCGCCGAACAGCAGGCGACTGAGGACGTCGCGCCCCTGCGCGTCGGTGCCGAGCGGGAAGGCGCGCGACGGCGCCTGCAACGCGGCGGCGAGCTGACCGTGATAGGGATCACCTGGCGCGATGAGCGGCGCCGCGAGCGCCGCGAGCGCGAGTGCGACGACAACGGCGAGACCGGTCAGAGTCCAACGACTGCGCACGACGCGATGGCGCATGAGTAGCGCGGGGCTGGGGATCACGACTACGTTACTCGGAGGCTCACCTTCCGGGCAAGCGGCGGGTCACGTGAACAGCCAAACGCGATTCACCCTCGTGTTGGGCGGCGGCGGCATGAAGGGCGTCGCCCATATCGGCGTGCTGCAGGCGCTCACCGAGCGCGGCCTCGTGCCGGCGCAGATCGTCGGCTCGAGCGTAGGCGCGCTCGTGGGCGCCGCGTGGTCCGCCGGACGGAGCATCGCCGAGCTGCGCGACGTGGCGGTCAAGCTGCGCCGCAAGGACGTGTTCGTGGTCGCCCACGCGGACATGGCTTTCAAGCGAATGCGCTCCCCCGCCCTGTTCCGCCGTGAGCCCCTCGACCTCCTGATCCACCGCCTCGTCGGCGACGCCACCTTCCAAGACCTCCACCGTCCGCTCATCGTGAACACCGTGGACGTGAACTCGGGGATGCAGGTCTTCTGGGGACTCGAGGGATTGGACGAGGTGCCGGTGAAAGACGCCGTGTTCGCGTCGTGCGCCATCCCCGGCTTCTTGCCGCCGCGCGAGATCCGGGGACGCTTCTACGTGGACGGCGCCACCGTGGACAACCTACCCGTCGGCACAGCGCGCATCCTCGGCGCCGACGTGATCCTCGCGGTCGACGTGTCCGCGTCGAACGCGTTTCGCGCTGACACGCAGGAAGAGGGCTTCTCCGCGGTGTTCGCGCGCGCGACCGAGATCGCGATGCAATCGCTGCTGGAGCTGCGCATGCGCGAGTGGACCACGCCGCCGATCTATTACATCCACCCGCGCGTGGAGCACATCTCCGCCTTCGACTTCGACCACCTGCGTGAGATCGTCGAGGAAGGCTACCGCGCCACCGTGGCCGGGCTCGATCGCCCGGCCGAGTGGCCGGCCCCCGGCGACTCGGGCGTGTATCCGCACCGTGCCGTGACCATCCGGGTGCAGCGGGAGCGGTGCATCGGGTGCGGGGCGTGCCTGGTACAGGCACCGCCGGGGATGTTCGTGCTGGACGCGCAAGGCAAGGCGGTCGTCACGCGGCCCGAGCAGGACTGGTCGCCTATCGACGGCGAGTTCATCCGGCATTGCCCCACGTACGCGATCAGTGCGCGGCCGGCGGCGGCTCCGAAGGCCGCGGACGCCGCCGGCTAGCGGTACTCGGGCGTCACCGCCGTGCGCCGCACCGCCTGGGTCCTCCCCACCCTCGCCGCGCTGTACGCGGCCGTCGTGATCCCCATTAGCCTGCACAAGGGATCCGACTTCGACATTCATCTCGAGCACGTCGAGCTGCTGTTGGCGCATCGGCCGGTGTACGCCACCCCGCCGCCGTTCGGCGCCTGGTGGCCGCCGCTCCCGCTGGTCGGGCTCGTCCCGTTTGCGTGGCTCGCGCACGCGAGCGTCCCGCTCGCCAAGGGAAGCTTCGCGCTTGCCAATGTGGCTTGCCTCGCGTTCGCGGTCGCGCGGGCCCGTTACCGATTCGGTGGGGCCGCCTGGCTCGCCCTCGCGGCCGTCGCGGTGCCCCTCCAAACCAACTTCGAATACCTGAATCTCAACGCGGTGCTGCTGGCGCTCCTCATGCTCGCGGCGGACGATCTCTCGGCCGGACGCGAAGTGCGCGCCGGCCTGTGGATCGGCCTGATGACGGCGCTCAAGGTGTTCCCCGGCCTGCTCTTCGGCTATCTCGCCTACCGGCGCCAGTGGCGCGGCCTGGTGGTGGGCGTCGCGGTCGCGCTCTCCGCCACCCTGGTCGCAGCGGCGCTGCCCTGGGGTCCCGGCGAGGGACTCGCTACGCTGCGGCGTTGGTCCGTGCTGAGCGCTGCAGCCGTCCCCCAAATGCACGGTCGCAGCCAGTCGTTGCCGGCGCTTCTGTTTCGCGCCGGCGTGCCGCTTCCCTGGGAGACCGCCCTCGAGCTCGCCACGCTCGCTCTGGCGCTGCTGCTGGTGGGACGGCGCCGCGACGAGCCCGACGCTGCCCTCAGCACCTTGATGCTCGTCGCCGTGTTCCTTTCACCCGTCGCCCACACGCACTATTACCTGCTCGCGTACCCGGCGTGGGGAGTGCTGCTGACGCGCCCGCCGGCCGTGGCCAGCCGGATCGTGTGGTACGCCGCGCTCGGCGTCGCCGGCGTGCTCAATTCGGGATTCCTCACCCTCGGCGCCTACGAGTGGCGTCGCGCGCTGCTCGACACGGGGATATACGCGTGGGGCGCGGTGCTGCTGCTCGTCCTGCTGCTCCTGCCGCGCCCCGCGCCGGCCCGCGCGGCCGAGACGGTGCCCGCGTGACAGCGGGTCAGCGACTCACGCGCCGGCGACGGCCTGCGCCTCGATGTCACGGAGATCGCGCACCACCCGATCCCAGTTGAAATACGTCTCCACCGCCCGGCGGCCGCTCTGTCCCATCCGCTTGGCCGCGCCTGGGTCGGACAGCAGACGGCAGATGGCCTCCGCGAAGGCCGCCGGCTCCTCGGGCGGCACCAGGAAACCGGTCTCGCCCTCACGCACCGCGTCCGGTATGCCGCCGGAATTGCCCGCCACCACGGGCAATCCGCACGCGGACGCTTCCACGAGCGAGATGCCGAAACCTTCCACGCCCAGGCGCCCCGCGCGACGCGAGGCGCCCACGTACACGGACGCGAGGTTATAGAACGCCGGAAGATCCTGATCGCCGACGGCGCCCAGGAAACGCACACGGTCGCCCAGGCCGAGCTCCTGCACGAGTTTCTCCAACCGCTCGCGATCGGGTCCCGTCCCGGCGACGGCGTACCGCACGTCCGGCGCGCGGGCCAGGATGGCCGGGAGCGCCCGGATCACGGTGTCCATCCCCTTGTGCTCCTGCAGCCGCGCCACGGTCACGAGCCAGCGCCCTCCCAGGTCGGGCAGCGCGAACCGCTCGCGCACCGCGGTCACGTCGACCCCCGGGCGGAACCAGGTAGGATCGGTGCCGAGGTGCACGACCCGGACCCGCCGGCCGTGCCCATCGAGCCCCAAGTCGCCCAACAACGACAGCACGAGATCGCGGCTCCAGGCGCTGATCGTCATGAGGACCGCGGCGCCACCCAGGATGACGCGGGCGGTGCGACGCTTGAGACGCGAGTGCCGGATCTTGTGCTGCTCGCTCAGCAGGTCGGCCCCATAAAAGAGGATCCCGTAAGGGATGCGCTGGCGCTCGTATACCCAGCGCGCCGGATACCCGGCGGGCTTCACGTTCCCGCAATGCACGAACCGGACGCGATGCTGACGCGCCAGCGTGGCCGCCCGCCGCGCCCAGAATAGCACCGCCGGCAGTGTCTTGGTGCGCCGCGCACCGAACGGAAGCCGATCCACGACGGCAGGGAAAGCGCCGTCCACTTCGGGCGCATCGGGGTCGGCGGGAGCGGAGACGACCAAGTCGCCGCGCGGAAACCGCTTTGCCAGTTCGCCATGCAGTCGGGCGATGCCGCCGCCCATCGGGGGGAAGTCGTGTGCCAGGAGGAGCGTCGTCATCGTCAACAATCTAGGGTCACGGTCGGCGGAATTCCCGGTCGATCCGGAGCAGGTCGGCCGTGACGCGGTCCCAATTGTAGTAGTGCTCGACCGCCGCGCGTCCCGCGGCGCCCAGGCGGCGGCGCAGGGCCTCGTCCTCGAGCACCCGCACGGCAGCCGCCGCCACCGCGGCCGGATCATCCGGATCGACGAGCAGCCCCGTTTCGCCCTCGCGCACGGCCTCGGGGATGCCCCCGGAGCGACTGCCGATCACCGCGAGGCCGGACGCCGACGCCTCTACACAGGAGATCCCGAATCCCTCCACCAACAGATCGTGGCGCCGCGACGCCAGCACGAAGACGTCCGCCGCGTTGTACAGGGCGGGGAGGTCCGCCTCGGGAACGAAGCCGAGCAGGCGCACGGCATCGCCCAGGCCGAGCTCCGCCACGAGCGCTTCGAGCGCGGCGCGCCGGCTCCCGACGCCCGCGACGGCGTAGCGTGCGCCCGGAACGGCCGCCCGGATCGCGGGGAGCGCCCGGATCACCGTGTCGATCCCCTTGTGGAAGTCGAGCCGGGCGACCGTGAGCAGCCAGGGGCCTCCGTCGAGCCCGTGCTGGCGACGCAGCGGCCGGGGGTCGATGCCGGGGCGGAAGTGAGAGGGCGTGGTACCGAGGTGCACGACCCGGACGTCGGCGGCGAGGGCGTGGCAGCCGAGGGACTCGAGCACGTCGCGGGCGAGATCCGCGGTCCAGCGGCTGTTGGCGACCACTACCGCACAGCCTTCGAGGATGCGCCGCGCCGTCCACCGCTTGAAGCGCGAGCGACCCACCTTCGCCTGGAGCAGCAACAGGTCCGCCCCGTGGGCCAGCACGCCGAACGGGAGGCCGCCGCGCGCGTGCAGCCAGGCCGCGGCGTAGCCCGCGGGCTTGACCTCGTCGCACCAGGCGAACGCGGGATTGGTCCGGCGCGCGAGGGCCGCGGCGCGCCGGGTCCACCGAACGAGCCCGTTGACGGCGCGCAGCCGCTTGGCGCCCACGGCCACGCGGTCGATGGTCTGATGGAAGCGCGCGTCGCTGGCATCGCTGCCCGGCCAGGTTCCCGTGGAAACGAGGAGGCCGTGCTCGGGATAGCGCAGCGCGACCTCCCCCATCATGCGAGCGATGCCGCCGCCGAATGGCGGGAAGTTGAGGGCGAGGAGGAGCGTCGGGTTCAACCGCGCCGTCGCTCCAGGGCCTCACGGTAGACCGCCTCGGTCCGCTCGGCGGCGCGCTCCAGGGTGAATTCACGCCGCACGAGGTCACGCCCGGCCCGCGCAATGCGCTGCGCGAACTCCCGATCGCCGAGCACACGCTCCAGCGCGCCGGCCCAGGCCACGGGATCGAGCGGGGGCACCAGCACGCCGGTCTCTCCCGACGTGATCACGTCCGGGTTTCCTCCGGCCCGCGACGCCACCGCGGGCAATCCCAGAGCCATCGTCTCGAGCAGCGCGATGGAGAGCCCCTCGATGCGTGACGGCAGGGCCGACACGGTCGCGAGGCGACAAAAGGCGAGGGGGCGCGCGGTGAACGGCACGTACACCACGCGGTGGCGCTCCGGCAGCGTCCGCTCGATCGCACGGAGCGCGGGATCACCCTCGATGCCTACGCACGCCACCACGACGGGCCGCTGCAGTGCCGCGAGGGCCTCGAGCAGGACGTGCTGGTCCTTGCGGCGCGCCAGCACCAGCACCACGGGCCGGCCGGCGAGGTCACCGAGAGCCGCGCGCGCGGCGGCGACGTCATCGGGGAACGGCGGCGCGTCGACCCGGTCGCAGTCGATGCCGTTGGGCACGACGCGGAGGCGGCCGCGCGGGTGCAGGCGGCGGCGTAGCGCCCGCGCGACCGCGGGGCTCACAGCGATGGTGCGATCGGTCGAGAGCGCGACCGCGATCAGCGCGGGCGCCAACGTGAGAGGCATCGTGTGACGCGTCACCACGAAGGCCCGCGGCAGTCGTCGTTGCCACCGTAGCCAGGTGAGCGCCCGACGGTCGCGGGTGGCGTTACTGTTCACTACGTCCACGCCCTCGCGCGCCATCACATCGCC
>Ga0209378_1003750_pt1 | contig 10178 bp, 10 predicted proteins | sample GraSoiAngelo_156_FD_186170 | JGI IMG/M metagenome (GOLD analysis project Ga0209378, IMG submission 186170) | Grasslands soil microbial communities from the Angelo Coastal Reserve, California, USA - 14_1009_13_40cm (SPAdes) (version 2) | ecosystem: Environmental > Terrestrial > Soil > Grasslands ... | reverse complement strand
TCTGCGCGTGCAGAGCCGCCGGTGAAACCGCGAGGGCGGCGAGCGTGAGGGAAAGGGTCAGCGAACGTCGCAACATGGTATCCTCCAAGACGGTGATGAGTTGAACGGTGCGATGAACACCTAGCGGCGTCCCACCGCGAGTGTCGTGAGACGCTCGTAGTTGAGCCGGAGCAGGTCGATGACTGCCTGCACGTCATCCTCGGTTTGAATACGCCGCGCTGCCGGCCCCACCAGATCGACAAACACCGGGTGGGGCTCGATGCGGCGCTGCTTGCGTAGCTCGATCCACACGTGACGCGGGAAGCCGAAATGCGCGGCGGCATCGCCATGCAGGTGGCCGATCTCGCGCCGCCCCACCCGGAACCACATCTCGCCGCGACTTCCCTGCCCGGTGCTAACGCCGGGCCAGGACGTGACGACGTCGCTGATCTGTTGGCTGGGATTGCGTTGCGTCTTGGCAGACATGACCGGTGCTCCGTCTCGGGACGACCCGATAACGTGTGCACAACACACATTGTTCCTGTGCGGTCAGTCGTCCTCGTCGGCGAGCGTCTCGGTGAGGCGGGTGAGCTGCTGGAGTTGGGAGCCGCTGAGGGAGTGCGTCAGCCGTCGCGCGGCGGCGGCGATCTCCGGATCGACGCGATGCAGTAAGGCAAGTCCCGTTTTGGTTATCGTCGCAACGGAGCAGCGGCGATCTTCAGGGTCGGCCCGGCGCTTCGCGAATCCCTGCCCCACCAGACGATCGATCATGCGCGTCATGTCTGGCGAGCGGTGCATGCAGCGGGCGGCGACTTCGCCGCGCGCATAGCCGGTCGGGGGCGCGTCGCGGAGGATGCGCAGCACACGATACTGGTCGGTGGTGATCCCATGGCGCTCGCAGATCTCCGCAAAGGTCTGCAGCAGATGATCCGCGGCGATCAACACCCCGACGGCCGCCTGTTCGGCCGGGCTCACCACCCTTGGCTGTTTCACACGTTGGCGAACGGCCATGCCGCAAAATCTGTTCCCAACACGCATTGTCAAGGCGCTCCGTAACGCTCCTGTACCAAACATTGGCGCCGGGAACAATTCTGTGTTCTGAACACGTTCTGCGGTGGTCCGGGAATCAGCCGGATCCGGTGTCGGCGTCAGTGCCGACACTGCCGTGACATCGCAGGCGGTTGTCGAATTCAACTGCTGTCATCCGACGATCTCTGTGAGTTCACCGCCATCCCTTCTCAGTTCTGTCAGGAGGTCGTCGCGTATGCGTAGTCGCATTCTCGGAGAGACTGGTCGCGGGTCGGCAATTCTGCTGGCCGTCGTTCTCACCATTGGCGCCGCGCTGGCCGTGTGGAAGACTGCATCCGCGCGGGCCACCGCTGCCGCCGCCGCACACCAGCCCGAACCGATCGAAGCAATCACCACGGCTGTCGCGCGCACGGAGCAACACCGTGCGACGACCACATCCATCGGGACCGTCCTGGCCCTGCGCTCGATCACGTTGCGCACCGAGCTGTCCGGCACCGTGCACGAGGTTGCGCTGGTGCCGGGCCGCATCGTGGACTCCGGCACGGTTCTGGTCGCGCTCGACATCTCCGTCGAAAATGCCGACCTCCAGGCGCAGGAAGCCCAGGCCACTCTCGCGGTGACCAGCCTCGCGCGTCTGGAGCGGCTACGGCAGCACGGCGCCGTGTCGGAGGAAGAGGTCGATCACGCGCGCGCCGAGCGTGACGTCGCACGGGCGCAAATCGCTCGCACGCAGGCCATCATCGCCAAGAAGACGATTCGCGCGCCGTTCCGCGCGCGGGTCGGCATCGCCGACGTGCATCCCGGCCAGTATCTGAACGAAGGCACGCAACTCACGACGCTCCAGGGCATCGATGGTGCGGCGCACGTGGACTTTGCGGTCGCACAACAGGTCGCCGCCGAGCCCGCGGATAGGTCCCGCCGCGACTTCATCAAGGCTGGCGCCGCGGGGCTCGCCGGCACCACCATCGCCGCCGGTCTCGCCGGCACGAGCATCGCCGCCGGACAGGTCGCCGCCGGTCTGCGCGCCGGCGAACCGGTGCAGGTGGTGACCACCGCGGACTCGACCCCCATCACCGCGCGGATCGTGGCGGTTGACGCGCGGGTCGATCCCGTCACCCGCACCACGACGGTGCGCGCGACAATTGTTGGCGCCGCGCCGGCGCCGGGGTCGTCGGTCCGCGTCTTCGTTCCGACCGGCCCAACCGTCGCAGCCATCGTGATCCCGGTCAGCGCGCTGCGCCGCGGACCGTCCGGCGACCATGTGTTCGTCGTGGCGCCCGATGAGAGCGGCAAGATCCGCGCGCACGATCGGCCGGTCCATGCCGGCGCCATGCTGGGGGACGAGATCGTGATTCTCGACGGTCTCACGACCGGCGAGCAGGTCGCCGCGTCAGGCTCCTTCAAATTGCGCGAGGCGGTTCAGGTAGCCGTCCCTGCGCCGAAAGGGGCCCAGTAATGCGGTCGTTCACCGATCTCTTCATCCGGCACCCGGTGCTCGCGGTGGTCGTGAACCTCGCGATCGTCCTCGTGGGATGGCGATCGCTCGCGAGGCTGCCGGTACAGCAGTACCCCAACATCCAGAGCTCCTCCGTCGTGATCAATACCCTCTACTACGGCGCGAGCGCCGAAGCGGTGCGTGGGTTTCTCACGACGCCGATCGAGCGGGCCGTCTCGGCGATCAGCGGCATTGACTATGTCGAGTCGACGAGCCGCGCTGGTGTCAGCACCGTCACGGTGCATCTCAAGCTGAATCAGAACAGCACCGCGGCGCTGGCGGAAGTGACGGCGCGCCTGCAACAGGTGCGATCCGAGCTTCCGGCCGAGGCCGAGCCGCCGCAGGTTGAGGTGCAGCGCGCCGACCGGCCCTACGCATCCTTCTACCTGAGTTTCTCGTCCAAGCAGCGTGACATCCCGGCAATCACCGACTGGCTGTCGCGCACGCTGCAGCCGCAGCTCGCGACCATCGCCGGCGTCCAGCGGACGGATATCGTCGGCGGTCGACCGATCGCGATGCGCGTCTGGATCGATCCCGACCGGCTCGCGGCCCACAACCTGTCGCCGGGCGATATCTTCGCCGCGCTGCGGCGCAACAACTATCTCGCCGCCGTCGGGCAGACCAAGGGCAACCTGGTCCAGGTCAGCCTGCTGGCGAACACAGACCTCCGCTCGACGAACGAGTTCGAAAACCTGATCGTCACCGATCGTGACGGAGCCGTCGTGCGCTTGTCGGATGTCGCCCGGGTGGAGCTGGGCGCCGAAGAAGCCGACATGATCGCGAAGTTCAACGGTGAAGAAGCCGTGTACGTGGGCGTGTGGCCGACGATCGGCAGCAACGAGATCGAAGTCTCGCATCGGCTGCACGCGGAAATCGCCCGCATCACGCCGACACTCCCACCCGATATTCAGCTCCGGGTCGCATACGACGGCACGATCTTCATGCAGGACGCGCTCAAGGAGATCACCAAGACCCTGATGGAGACGATCCTCATCGTGGGAATCGTGGTGTTCCTCTTCCTCGGCTCGATTCGCACGGCACTGGTTCCGCTCGTGGCGATGCCGGTCTCCCTGATCGGCGCCGGCGTCGTCATGACGGCGTTCGGATTCAGCCTGAATCTCTTGACGATTCTCGCGATCGTGCTGTCAGTCGGCCTCGTGGTGGACGATGCGATCGTCGTCGTCGAGAACGTCGAACGTCACGTGCGACTCGGCAAAACACGGCTGGAAGCCGCGCTGGTCGGCGCGCGCGAGCTCGTCGGTCCCATCATCGCGATGACGATCACGCTGGCTGCCGTCTATGCCCCCATTGGCTTCCAAGGTGGCCTCACCGGGTCGCTGTTCCTCGAGTTCGCCATTACCCTCGCGGCGGCAGTCGTCGTGTCCGGCGTCGTGGCGGTAACGCTGTCGCCGGTGATGAGCTCGCGCTTCGTGCATCCGGAGGGACAGGAAGGCCGACTCACCAAGCTGGTGAATCACGCATTCGAGACCGTGCGCAATACCTACGCCCGGCTGCTCGACGGCGCGCTGCAAATGCGCCCGGCGATCGTAGCGGCGGCGGTCCTGGTCATGCTGGCGGCATGGCCGCTGTATCGGTACTCCAAGCGCGAGCTCGCGCCCGTCGAGGACCAGAGCCACATCAGCCTGTTCATGCAGGTGCCGCCTGATGCGTCGCTCGCGGCCAACAACCGTGCGTCGCTCGAGGTGGTCAAGGCGATCACCGCGTTTCCGGAAGCGAAGTTCATGTGGTCGCTAACCGCCTCGTGGGGCGCGTTCGGCGGCATGGTTGCCAAAGACTGGAAAGAGCGCGAGCGCTCGACGGCGCAGCTCTTCCCGGCCGTGTACGGCGCCGTGTCGCAGGTGCCGGGCGTGCGCGTATTCCCGCGGCTCGACCCGCCACTGCCGACGCCCGGCTCGTACGACGTCGAGCTGGTACTCCAAAGCGATGCGCCGCCGGAGCAGCTGCTCGGGACGGCCAACGCCGTTGTGGGCGCCGGCTGGCAGAGCGGCAAGTTTCTTTACGTCGATACGGATCTGAAGGTCGACCTGCCCGAGGCGCGCGTCGTGATCGATCGTGATCAGGTGGCGGATCTCGGCCTCGACCTGGCGAGTGTCGGCCGCGAGCTCGGCACGGCGCTGGGCGGCGGCTACGTCAATCGGTTCAACTTTTTCGACCGTAGTTACAAGGTCATCCCGCAAATCGGAGACGCCGACCGCACGACGGTTGGCCCGTTGCTCGACCTGAAGATCAAGACGCCGAGCGGCCAGCTCGTGCCGGTCTCGACATTCACGCACATCGAATCCAGCACCGCTCCGCGCACGTTGAACCGCTTCCAGCAACGCAACGCGGTCCGCGTGTTCGGCGCCGTGAATCCTGGAGTTACCAAGGATGAAGGGTTGCGTGTGCTCGAGAATGCGGCGGAAGGGCTCCACGCGCCGGGCCTGACGCTCGACTACGCCGGCGAGTCGCGCCAGATCCGTCGCGAAGGCGGAGCGCTGACCGTAACACTCGGGTTCGCCGTGATTCTCATCTATCTCGTGCTCGCGGCGCAGTTCCGGAGCTTCCGCGATCCCTTGATCGTGCTCCTGGGCTCGGTCCCGCTCGCGATCTCGGGCGCGCTGATCTTCAGCTTTCTCAACCTGACGACTCTCAACATCTACTCCCAGGTCGGGTTGATCACCCTCGTCGGTCTGATAGCGAAGAACGGAATTCTGATCGTGCAGTTCGCGAATACGCTGCAGGAGCGCGGCCTGGCCAAGATCGCTGCGCTGCGCGAGGCCACACTGACGCGTCTGCGTCCGGTCCTCATGACGTCCGCCGCGACGGTGTTCGGTCACTTTCCACTGGTCCTCGTCTCCGGTCCCGGATCGGCGGCGCGCAACAGCATCGGCATGGTCCTCGTCACGGGGATGTCACTCGGTACGATCTTCACGCTGTTCATCGTGCCGGTCTTCTACTCGCTCATCGCCGCGGAGCATAAACCGGCGCCGGCCTACGAGCCGGTCGGCCAGGAGGCACTGCAGACATGAAACGGAAACTTGGAGGGGGGGTGCTCCTCGCCCTCCTCATCATCTGCGGCGCCGTGCAGGCCCGCGGCCAGGAGTCGGAGCTCACACCATCGGCCGCCTTCTGGAAGACGCTGGGCGACACGACGCTCGTACGGCTCGTCGGCGAAGTCGTGAAGTCCAATCACGATGTCGTCGCCGCCCGCGCCCGGCTGCGCGGCGCGCGCGCGTCGCGGCTCCAGGCGGCGCTCGACTTCGCGCCGACCGTTACGGCTACGGCCAGCTACACGCGGCAGCGCTTCGCGAGCGCAAGCTTTCCCGGCAGCTTCGGTAGCGCGTTCCCCGATCAGAGCGTATGGGACGCCGGGCTGCAGCTCTCCTGGGAGCTCGATGTCTTCGGCCGGATCCGCAAAACCACGCAGGGCCGCGGCGCGTTGATCGCCGCGGCGGAAGAAGATGTGCAGGATCTTCAGGTGCTGCTCGCATCCGAGCTGGCCATTGCCTACTTCGACCTGCGCGGTGCCCAGGACCGTCTTCAGGTGGCGCGCCGGAACGCCGACAATCAGCAGCACACTCTCGACGTGACGCTGCAGCGTCTCGAGGCAGGTCGCGGCAACGAGTTTGATTCCGAGCGCGCGCGCGCCCAGCTGAACTCGACGCTCGCCGGCATTCCGGAGCTGGAGGCGTCCATCGCCGCCGTGGAGCATCGCATCGCGGTGCTCGTGGGCCAACCGGCGACCGGCCTCGAACAGTCGAGTGCGGAGCCCACCGCGCTCTCGGCGCTTCCCGACTCAATCCAGGTGCCGAATCCCGAAACGGTTGTTCGGCTCCGGCCGGACGTGCGCAGCGCCGAGCGCCAGCTCGCCGCCGGTAATGCGTTCGTCGGGGCTGCGAAGGCGGCGTATCTCCCGCGCATCGCGCTGGGAGGCGGCCTGGGGTACGTGGGGAGCTCGTTCGAGGCCTTGGGAAACTCAAACACGCCCCGCTACGCCATCGGGCCGGTAATCTCCTGGCCCGCGCTCAACCTCGGCCGCGTGAAAGCCGGCGTCGACCTGGCGCGCGCGCAGGAAGCGGAGGCGGAGGCGTACTACCGCAAGACTCAGCTTCAGGCGTCCGAAGAGATCGCGACGTCCGTGGTCACATACAACAAGGCTCGCAGAAGTCTCGATTATCTCGAGGCCGCCGCGCGGGCGAGCGAGCGCGCCGCCGCGCTGGCACGGCTGCGCTTCGATGAGGGCGCGACCGATTTCCTGCAGGTGCTGGACGCCGAGCGCACAATGCTCGAGGCGCAGGATCGGCTGGCCGCCGGACGCACGGCGGCTACGACCGGCCTGGTCGCTGTGTACCGCGCCTTGGGGGGAACGGCGATAGTGCGGTAGACATGCCGAAGGCTATGGCAGGATGGCTTCGACGAAGCCAAAGCGCGCGCGTCCGGTAATCCGGACGATGCTCGGCGCGTCTGCCGTTGCCCCTTTGACGGCGAAGTAACCGAACAGCGCGCGTCCTGCGCTCTCGACACGAACGCCGGTTGGAAGCCGGATCTGCACGTAACCCATGAACGCACGCACATCGATCGTCGTGACGCCGGGCTCGAACGTCGCCTCAGTCAGATCCAGCTCCACGTAGCCGAGTCGAGCCCGCAGTTGCAGGCCGCGCGGTACGACGCCGGCGAGCTTGCGCTCCTGGCCTGAGAAAAGCGCCGTGACATCCGTCGTTTCAGGGGCGCCGGTCGTGGGAAGGTCCGCAACGATGGCGTCCAGCTCACGGGTCGTCTGCGCCGCGTAGACCGCCTGGAAGCGGGCTTCGAGGTCCGCCTCGGTGAGATCGTCGTTGGCGAAATGGCGCGTCAGGATTGCGATCACGCGCTCGCGTGCAGCGGATGGCAGCTTCTCGGGGAGCGGACTCACCGCGCCACCTTCGCGACCGTATCCCACGTCCGCGTCGTGAGATCTTTCCCGAACGTCTTCTCGATCAGCGTCATGAACACCGGACCCTTCGGAGTCGGCAAATAGGCGCTGAAGATTTCGCGATCCTTGATCGAGAGAATGCGCGCACCGTCCAGCTCGACGGGCAGCGCGATTTTCGCTTTGGGCCGGCCGCGCAGAAACGTGACGATGCGTTTTGCCTTGGGATCGACCTTGAAGCGTTCGTACGGATCTGTCTCCAACAGCTTCCGCAACTGTTCGATCGGTCGCACGATCGTGATGAACGCCTGGCCGAGGTGTTCCTGCATGGCGGCCTCAGCCTTTTGCTGAAGCGCCTGTTCCGATGTGCTACGAGCGTCGAATACCACATTGCCACTGCCGAGCACCGTCTTTACGTCGGTGAATCCGGCGGCTTCAAAAGCCGCCTTGAGCGCCGGCATTTTGCAGTTCATCGGCATGACGCCTCGGAGAAAAGCCGCATAGCGTGGCATGGCCCAAAGTTAGCGTCTTGTCGAATTCCGCACCCGTCAAACGACTACTGGGTGTCGCGGTCATATTTCAGACATTCCGGAGGACGCCATGAAATACCTGTGCCTGGTTTACCAAGAAGAGAAGCAGGAACAGAACGTGCCGCGGGAACAGATCGAGCAAGCCAAGAAAGATTACTGGGCTTTCACCGAAGACATCAAGAAGAGCGGCCATTACGTGGGGAGCAATGGCCTCAAACACACCGACGCCGCGACCACGGTCCGGGTGCGTAACGGCAAGCTCTCGGCGGCTACTTCCTGATCGAGGCCAACGATCTGAACGACGCCATCCAGGTGGCGGCGCGCATTCCCTCGGCCAAGTGGGGCTCCATCGAAGTCCGGCCCATCTGGGGTTAACTATTCACCGCTTGTGGAGGCAGCTATGAGATACCTGTGCTTGATCTACGAGAACGAGAAGGCGTGGCAGCAGATGTCGGAGGCGGACATGCAGAAGGGCATGGCCGAGTACAACGCGTTCACGCAGAGCATCAAGAAGAGCGGCAACTACGTGGGCGGCGAGGCGCTGCAGCCTACCACGACCGCGGCCTCGGTCCGGGTACGGAACGGGAAGGTCTCGACGACCGACGGACCCTACGTCGAGACGAAGGAGCAGCTGGGCGGCTACTACCTGATCACGGCGAAGGACCTGAAGGACGCGGTCCAGGTGGCGTCGCAGATACCCGGCGCGAAGCACGGCACCGTGGAAGTGCGTCCGATCATGGAGTTCAACCAACCGTAGACACGATCGAGTCGGTCTACCGCGCCGAATCCCGCCGCGTTCTCGCAACCCTGATCCGCCTGCTCGGCGACTTCGATCTCGCCGAGGAGGCGCTTCAGGACGCGTTCGCCGCGGCGCTCGAGCGCTGGCCGGTCGAGGGTACCCCGGCGAATCCGCGCTCGTGGCTCATCTCCGCGGGCCGATTCAAGGCGATCGACCGGCTGCGCAAGAGCCGCCGGGAAGTCGCGAGTGAGGCGGACGTGCCGCTCGAGCTCACCGACGCGGAAGACTACGACGTCGCCGACGATCGCCTGCGGCTGATTTTCACCTGTTGCCATCCCGCCCTCAATCCTGACGCGCAGGTCGCCATGACGTTGCGCGAGGTGTGCGGCTTGACGACTGAGCAGGTCGCGGCGGCTTTTCTAACTACGGCGCCGACCTTGGCGCAGCGCATCGTACGAGCGAAGTCGAAGATCCGTGACGCCCGCATCCCCTACGAAGTCCCAGCGCGTGGCGATCTCCCCGAACGACTCGCGAGCGTACTGCACGTCGTGTATCTCGTCTTCAATCAGGGCTACTTCACCCGTGCGGATCTCGCGACCGAGGCGATCCGGCTGGGGCGACTGCTCGTCGAGCTGCTTCCAGAGGCCGAGGCGATTGGGTTGCTCGCCTTGATGCTGCTGCACGACGCTCGACGCGCCACGCGAACGACGGCCGCGGGGGAGCTCATTCCCCTGGAAGAACAGGATCGCTCGCGGTGGAACAGGGAGCAGATAGAGGAAGGAGTCACCCTGGTCCAACGTGCCTTGACTTCACGAGGATTTGGGCCGTACACGCTGCAAGCCGCGATTGCGGCGCTGCACGCCGAGGCGCCGAGCTCTGCGGCGACCGATTGGCCGCAGATCGTGGGACTCTACGATGTCCTGCTCCGAGCGGAGCCGTCACCAGTCATCGAGCTGAACCGCGCCGCCGCGATCGCCATGCGCGATGGCCCGGAGCGCGGCCTGGCCCTCATCGATACCATTCTCGCGCGTGGTGAGCTGCGCGAGTACCACCTTGCTCACGCCGCCCGGGCCGATCTGTTCCGAAGGCTGGGTCGCAAGTCGGAAGCCGCAGCGGCGTACAAGCGCGCGCTGGAGCTGGCGGTCGAGGAACCCGAGCGCCTGCTGCTCGAGCGGCGGCTGAAGGAGCTGTGAGACGGGCAGCCGATCTCGTCCTACGAATACCAGTTCTTTTCCCAGGCGTGGGGCTTGAGCTTCGAGAGCATCCCGGCCGGCAGCGCGCCTTTCGTCGCCGCCATCGCGTTCTGACGTACGTGCGCCGGCCGGCGCATCCCGGGGATGACCGTCGAGACCTCCGGTGCCGACAGGCAGAATCGCAACGCGAGCTCGGGCAGCGTCTCAACCTGGTCGTCGAGCACGGCGACCAGTGCCTTCCCCCTTCGCTCTGCCTCGCCCTTGCGATTGCCCGCGAAGTAGTCGGCGCGCCAGTCACCCGCCG